>Ga0075030_100002543_pt1 | contig 16557 bp, 13 predicted proteins | sample LitLauG_LLR_2012_FD_71393 | JGI IMG/M metagenome (GOLD analysis project Ga0075030, IMG submission 71393) | Freshwater sediment microbial communities from Pennsylvania, USA - Little Laurel Run_MetaG_LLR_2012 | ecosystem: Environmental > Aquatic > Freshwater > Creek > Sediment | place: USA... | reverse complement strand
GTCGCAGGCGTTAATTCCCTGGGCACGGCGATTGCGCCGTATCTGGGCGGTCGATTGATACTGAGCGCGACCGCGCGCGACATGAATGTCGTCCGACAAATGACGGCAGACTCTCTGCAGACCTACCGTGTCCAGGAAGCATCCTCGGTGAAACTGCCTTACCTCGTGATTGGGTTGGCGCTGATCGTTCTCGGCGTCGCCATCGCCATGTTCAAGCTGCCGCCCATGCCCGGAGCGGAGCACCACAAGGGGGACTCCTCCGCCGGTAGTGTCTGGAAGCATCGCAACCTTGTGCTCGGCGTGGTGGGAATTTTCGTCTACGTCGGCGCCGAAGTGTCCATCGGCAGCTATCTGATCAACTATCTCAGCCAGACGAACATCGGCAACATTTCGGAAGTCGCGGCCGCGAAATATGTGTCCTTCTACTGGGGCGGCGCGATGGTGGGCCGCTTTATCGGCTCTGCCATCCTGCAGAAGGTTCGAACCGGCACCGTGCTGGGACTGGCCGCGCTAGCTGCTTCAGCGTTGGTCTGCACCACGATCTTTACCTCCGGCCATGTCGCCATGTGGAGCATCATCTTCGTGGGTTTGTTCAACTCCGTCATGTTCCCGAGCATCTTCACGCTCGGGATCGCGGAACTGGGCCCGCTGACCGGCGATGGCTCAGGCTTGCTCATCATGGCCATCGTGGGGGGCGCTGTGATTCCGTTCGCGCAAGGCGCCATGGCAGACCGCATCGGACTGCATCATGCATTCATTCTGCCCGCGATTTGCTATCTCTATATTGTTTACTACGCCTTCCGGGGATCGAAACCTCTTGTTACCGCGTAGACAAGGCCAAGCGAAGCTTGTTCGCGAGGCAACGGCTGATGCCCACCGCTCCGTACAGCGATGTCGTGGTGATTAGCGTCCACATCGGCAGCACCAAGGTCGCTGTCGGTCTCGTACCCGACGGCAAGATTCCTTATTCAAGTCCGCACCGAGATGGTGTCCGTGGCACCCTTCCGCCGGTCTTGGGTCGCGGTGTCGCGACCATGCCGACCCCGTTTTTGGATGAACTCTACGGCCGAACGACGCGTTACTGCGTCACCTCTCGCAGGCGCAAGATCCAATTGTTGTCTGCCTATTTCAGAGTTGACGCCGGCGTGGCAGGCTGTGTCGCTTTTTGCTCGGGGGAAGCAGCCTTGGCCAGCGACGGCCTGATCTTCTCCAGCGGTACCGCTCCGGTCCCCTCCAGCACTCCGTAGAATTTATCCGCGGCCAGATCCTTCAGAACATCGGTTGTTCCTGAAGGCCAGCGGATCTCCACGCTATCCACCTTGGTGGCCAATCCCAACCCGAAGTGCACGCGCACATCGTTCTGGGAGAGATAGCTGCCGCCACTATGGATTTCATCCGTCTGCGTCATGCCCCCGGCGACCACCTTCAACCGGGCGCCAATCGCCAACCGGTTGCTCTTCAGTCCTGCCAGTTCGAAGCTGACCCAGTGATGGCCCTCGGTTCCATGATTTTTGAGCACCATCGGACTGCCCGCGAGATCTTCGACCACCACATCCATATTACCGTCGTTGAACAGGTCGCCCACCGCCAGGCCGCGCGACACCCGCTTCTCCTGCAGAGCCGGACCTGACTGGTCGCTGGCATCGCAGAATGTACCATCCTTCTGGTTGAAGTGCAGTAGCTTCGGCTGACGATAGCCGCCCGCCGAGGGGAGCGAATCCACCTGCGGATACACATGCCCATTCACCGTGATCAAGTCGAGCCAGCCATCGTTGTCCAGATCCACGAAGGCATCGCCCCATTTCACCCATGGCACCGAGGGCAGTCCCACACCTGACTGGTAGGACACGTCCTGAAAGTCCCACTTGCCGTCGTTCCGGTACAGCGCCGTGTAGTCGAGGGAGAAATCCGTCACGAAAAGCGATGGCCGCCCAGTGTGCAGATAGTCTCCAATCGCCACTCCCATCGAGGCCTGCTCATGGCCGTCTTCGCTAAGCGCTGTTCCTGACTCCAGTCCGATTTCCGTGAATTTCCCATTGCCTTCGTTGCGGTAGAGAAAATTTGCCATGGAGTCGTTGGCGACATAGATATCCGGGCGCCCGGTGTTGTTAAAGTCTGCCCACAGGACCGTCAGGCCATAGTAGCCGCTGGGGTCGTCCACTCCGGCCTTCTTCGAGACGTCGGTGAAGGTCCCATCGCCGTTGTTGTGAAACAGGGAATCGCCCGCGCCTTTGAGTCCGCGCGGACCGCACTGGACATCGAGGCCCATGAACTTGCAGGTGAAACCGCTCCCGAACACCGGCGGATGAGCCAGATCGAATTCCGTATAGTTGGCGACCATCAGGTCCACAAAACCGTCCCCGTCGTAGTCACCGAAAGCGGCGCCGGTGGACCACCGCCCGTCTGCGACTCCTGCCTTGGCGGTCACATCGGTGAAGGTCCCGTCGCCGTTGTTGCGGTAGAGAACGTTGCCGTGCAGGCAAGTGACATAGATATCGGGCCAGCCATCGTTGTTGTAGTCGGCGACCGCGCCGCCCATGGCGAAGCATGGAGTGGCCACCCCAGCCTTGTCGGTGACGTCAGTGAATGTGCCGTCGTGATTGTTGTGGTACAGAGCGCTGCGGCTCCTTTCCCCCCGGTTGGCCATTTCGACCGAGGGCGCGTTGGTGAAATAAATGTCCACCCAACCATCGCGGTCGTAGTCGAGAAGAAGGACGCCGCCGCTCATGGACTCGGCGATATAGCGATTTTCCGGGGCCGAAGTGTGAGTGAAGCGAATGCCCGCCTTGTCGGTAACATCCTCAAGTTGCGGGACAGGACGATCGTGACACTTGATCGTCTTGGCGCTCGGCGGCGGGTGAGCCGCGCCTTGAGCTACGCCCTGGGCGGTGAGAAGGCGGGGAACGCAAAGGATGATGAGGAGTATCGCGGGAACTAGCCGGCAAAGAGATACTCGCCTCGTGTGCATGGCGCTCTCCGGACTAAAATCGACCTCGTTTTGGACTGACATCAGTGAGCGCCGACGACATTATTGTCGCGCAAGACGCGCTGTTCTTCCTCGATCCTGCTGCTGTGCAATTCGGTCACGCGCTGCCAAGCGACTTTAGCCTCCTCGGTCAGGCCTATCTCGATTCACGATCGCTTCAAAGAAACGCGCCAATCGGAAAGGTCATAGTTCTTGCTGTCTGTGTAGTCGGCGCTCAGGGTCAAGCCTTTGCTGAAACGGCGCGTGAGTTTTGCCTGCAGGGCATTGTACGTGCTGTTCCTCCCGTACCTGGTCTGGAAAACGTTGGTGTAACCCTTATAGGGGATGGCGGCATTCCGGTACTGCTGTACGTCGCCTGGTGGGGGTGGCCAGACGAAGAAAAAAGTAAACGCTTATCTACATAGGGTAAAGCGATTATCTTAAAGGGAAAGGAGGTAATCGCTTATCTTGCGTTCAACGGAGCTTTCCTGTGATATGCTCCCGGCCATGCCGGTTACGATGCAAGACATCGCCAAGGGTCTAAACGTTTCAGTCGTGACCGTCTCCAAGGTTCTACGCAACAAAGGTAAGATCAGCGCCGCCACCCGCAAGCGCGTTCTGCAGCGTGCTAAAGAGCTGAACTACCAGACCAACTGGATCGCTCGTAGCCTCGTCACGCGCCGCACGTTTACGGTCGGCCTCTTGCTGCCCGACTTCACTCACCCGTTCTTCGCCGAAGTGGCCAAGGCGGTGGCCGAGACGGTCCGCCCGCAGGGCTATCACGTCATCATTTCGTACTTCGAAGAGGATCCGGAGCTGGAGCGCAATGAGGCCGATGCGCTCATGGCCCGTCAGGTCGATGGCCTCATCGCTGCCTCGGCGCAGTCGCGCCCGGACCTGTTTGAGGGCATTCAGAAACGCAAAGTGCCCCTCGTCTTGATCGATCGACCGATCGCGGGAGTGCGGGCCAGCTTCGTGGGTGCGGACCACGAAGCCATCGGGAAAATCGCAACCAATCACCTGATCGATCAGGGCTGCCGGCGTATCGCGCATTTACGCGGGCCCGGCATTGGGATCGCCGCGGCCCGGCTCGACGGGTACCGCAGCGCGCTCAAGAAGCGCGGACTCGATGCCCCCTCGAACTATGTCGTAGGGGCCCGCTACATCGACAGCAGCGGCTATAGCGCTATGCGTAAACTGCTCCAGGTTGATCCCATTCCCGATGGTGTCTTCTGCTACAACGACCCCGTGGCCATTGGTGCCATGAAGGCCATTACTGAGGCCGGGCTGAACATCCCCGGAGACATTGCTGTGGTGGGTGCAGGCAACGTGCGCTGCTCGGATGTGCTGGCAGTGCCGTTAAGCACGGTCGACCAGGGAACGGTTCAAATCGGCAAGCAGGCGGCGGAGCTCTTGATGGAACAGATCGGAGTCAAGCGGAAAGTCCGCACAAGAAAAATCCTGATCACCCCCAAGATGGTCGTCCGCCAATCGTCGCAACGCTCCGGCGCCCGATTGTCGTCCGAGGCTTCGTCGTCCGGCCGCTACGAGTCGAAACACCGCCCCGCCCTGCGCACCTGACCGGGCAGGGAAAGCGCTTTTTCCTTTGGATGCACTTAGGGAATCAGCTGGTAACTGACGAACGCCAGACGTTTGCTGTCGGGCGACCACGACGGTACGTTGATTGTGCCCTGTCCCCCAAACAATTTCGCCAGCACCGTGATATTGCGATCACTCAGTGACATCAAGCGCAACATCACATCCTTGTTTTCGGGATGGCCGGTGACGCTCTTGTCATAAGTCAGGAACACCATCCATTGCCCGTCGGGCGAGATGTGCGGAAACCAGTTGTTCTCGTTGTCCGCGGTGATCTACTCCTGTTCGCTCCCGTCCGCTTTCATGCGCCAGATCTGCATGTGCCCGGTGCGCTCGGAGTTGAAGTAGATGTAGATTCCATCCGGTGAGTACTCCGGGCCGTCGTCCAGTCCCTTGGCCGTGGTCAGCCGCGTCTCCTCGCCGCCTTGTGCCGGAATCGTGTAGATATCGAAATCCCCGTTGCGCTCGCCGACAAAGGCCAGCGTCTTGCCATCCGGAGACCAGCCGTGCCAGTAAGAAGGCGACTTCTTGGTGATGCGCCTCGGCGCTCCGCCCTCAAAGGGCACTATGTAGACCAGGGAGCGGTGGTCCTCCTGCGACTGGTCGCTGATCGCCAGCCACTTCGAGTCCGGCGAGATTCCGTGATCATTGTTGCAGCGGTTCGCGAATCCTGTGTCCATCGTGCCTGGTGCGCCTCCAGTTACTGGGATGCGCTCGATGCGGCCATCACGATTGAACAGGAGCGTCGCCCCGTCATGGGCCCAGTTCGGCGCCTCGAAGCGCCCGGGCGCCACGTACACCACGCGGCGATCCGTCGACGCGATAGCGATGGTTTCCAGCGTGCTGTAAAGCTTGGTGGGGGCATTGGCCCCGGCCGGCGACGTGACTAACTCGACGTTCGAGAACACCGCTTTCTCCACCACGTCTTTGTCATGCGAGCAGACTCCGATGCCGACGTAGAACGTTCCTTCCAGCGGAACTCGTGTCGATCCTCCCGCCACGTGAAGTTCCTCGCCCTGGCCCGCCACCGACATGAAGACATATTCGCCCCGTTTTTCAATTCGCACCGTCTTTGGACCGGAGACGCTTGACTGGATCTCGTGTGTGGTCTCGCCCCTTGCGTCGCGGTACTGCAGCGACGTGAGCCCGCTTCCATGCACCGCGATGTCGGCGTAGGCGGAGTCGGCTTCGAGGCTCTGGCGGATCATCAGCACCGCCTTGCGATGCTCGTTCACACCCTTGCCGATAAAGTCGATAGCGGCCGCGAGGCTGACGTCTCCAGAGACTTTCTTCCACGCGAACTGAAAAGCATCCGCCTTGAACCACATGTTCTCCCCGCTCCCCGTCAGCGTGTAAGTGCCATGGAGGGCATCGTACTCAGTCGATCCGGCATGCAGCACGGTGCCAATGTCCTGGTGCGCTTCAAATATCCCGACTGCGGAAGAGCCCTGCTCACAAAGGAGGCCAGGCGAGAGCAGAGCAACGAGCAAAGGAAGTGCGAGAAACGCGTTCCAGCGCGAGCGGATATTCTTGCGGTCCACGAAAACCTCCACGGGTTGCAGGTGAGATGTGTCCCTGCTCAATAAAAATCAAGCGGGACGAATCTTCCGATACGCGTCGAGACACTTACGCACGGTCTCAAGGGCAGGGAACCGGCTCCCCTCTTGCTCGATGAGGTAACACTCCACCCCCCCGACGCTTTCCCCGGCGGCGAAGATGTTCTCAAAGTCAGCTGTGCCTTCTCCGAACAAAACCGAATACCCCTGCGCCGGATCGGGCGACCAGTCCTTGCAATGCATGGATCGGATGCGCCCGGGGTTCGCTCGAATCCATGCCACCGGATCCGAACCCGCCTCCAGACATGTGCCGATATCCAGTTGCAGCATGACCGACGGCTTCGTTTCATTGGCAAGGATCTCGATCGGCCGGCTGCGCTCAATCGGCGTGAACTCCGGCTGGTGATTGTGATACCCAGCCTTCAGCCCGGCGGGCTCCAGTTGTTCTGCGGCGGTATTCAGCCCGGCGGCTACGGTCTTCCACCCGTCGAGGCTGGTTTGCGGCTTCGAACTTGCCTGCACCACGTACTTGCTCCCCAGGATCAGGTTCCGGTCGCGCGTCTTCTGAATGTTCTCGGGATGCAGGTATTCCTCGCTGTTGTGCGTGGAGAAACAGCGGATGCCCAGATCATCGAGCAGCTTTCGCATCTGCTTGGTTTGTAGCTCCGTCCAGTCGAAGTAGGGCGCGTAGAACTCCACTCCCTGGTATCCCATCTGCGCAACTGCCTTTAGGTCCCTTCCGGGTCGCGTTTCAGTTCGTCACGAACGGAGTAGAGCTCGAGCCCCACGGGAATCGAACTCGACGCCCGCGCCGACAGTGTCCACGGCAACATCGCCGATACAGCCAGAAACGACCGTCGAGTGATACGCGCAGATGCCATTGGTTGAAATCTCCTCGCGCCGGATTGTCTATTGGTGTGGTTTTCCAACGCCAACCTTTTCTTCGAAAAACTTTGCCATCAGCTGCAGCGCCTCTTTGGTCTCCGGTAACTGGAAGTGATACCAGAAAGCATGCGGCAGTGCTTCAAAGATTTTGCGCCATTGACGCAAGTCGAGGATCGCAACGCGATCTTCCCGTCGAGACCAGAGAACGATTCCCCCACCAGTGCTTCCCAGGATCATCTCTCCCCCTCTCCCACGGTTGCCCATCTCAGAAAACGTGTACACTGCTTCTCGCAAGAGCACCAAGGAGGCCGTGCCATGATTCAACGCAGAGATTTTCTTCAGAAGAGTCTGATCGGAGCCGGAGGGCTCCTCCTCACCCGGCATTCGCCCTGGGCCGCCGCCTTCGATTCCACCGGGGCGGACTCCCGCATCGAGGTGCTGCCTGCAGAACCGCTCGGCACGATCTCTCCCAACATCTACGGACACTTCACCGAGAATCTCAGCGGTGTCGTCTACGACGGCATGTGGGTCGGCGAGAATTCCAAGGTTCCCAACATCAAAGGTATCCGTAAAGAGCTGGTCGACGAAATGCGCAAGATCAAGCCTCCTGTCGTCCGCTTTCCCGGAGGCTGCTTCGCGGATAGCTACGACTGGAAGGACGGGATTGGCCCGGCTGACAAGCGTCCGCGCCGCACCAACTTTTGGGCCTTTGGTGAAACCGCAGCCGCTCCCGCCAGTCATAAGTATGATCCTAACCAGTTCGGAACCGATGAATTCGTGCGCTTCTGCAAACTGATCGGCGCCGAAGCCTATCTTGCGGCCAACGTGCGTACCCTCTCCGCGCAGGATTTCGATCGCTGGGTCGAGTACTGCAACTCTCCTGCTGGCAGCACAACTTTAGCCGACATGCGAGCCGCAGCCGGCTCCCCTGAACCTTACAACGTTCGCTACTGGGGTGTGGGCAACGAGTCGTGGGGATGCGGCGGCAATTTCACGCCCCAGCAATACGCGGTCGAGTATCGCCGATATACCACCTGGGTCCCGGACTACAAGGGGGATCTCGCCTTCATCGCTTCCGGCCCGGATGGCGATCGCTGGAGCTGGACGCACGGATTCTTCGAGGAAATCCTGCGCAAGGGAAAAGAACAGCTGCGCTCCATCTACGGTATTGCGCTCCACCATTACGCGTGGAATCTCAGCCGCGGTGCTACCCAGGATTGGGAAAAGGGAAAGGGCGATGCGCTCAAATTTGACCCGGTCGATTGGTACGAACTCCTGCGCGAAGGCGACCGCATGGAAGGCCTGATCAATGGGCACTGGCAAGTGATGGCGGAATTCGATCCAGAGCACTCGGTAAAGCTGGTGGTTGATGAGTGGGGTCCGTGGTACCGTCCCGGCAGCGAGGCGACGCCCGGCGACCAGATCGAGCAGATGCCCACCCTGCGCGATGCCGTCTTCAGCGGCATGACGCTTGACATCTTCAATCGTCATCCCGAGAAAGTCACGATGGCCGCGTGTGCGCAGTTGATCAATTGCCTGAACAGCTTGTACCTGGCGCACGAGGACAAGTTCTGCGTGACGCCGGTCGGCCACGTCTTCTCCATGTACGCGGCGCATCAGGGCGGGCAGGGCCTGCGCACGATCTTCTCGGCGCCCGGTGTCAGCTACGATCGCGATGGCAAGGCCGCTTCGTTCTGGGGACTCCGCGGCTCGGCCTCACTGCACGGCAAGGAACTGGTCCTCACCGTTGTGAATCCGGCAGTGAGCACCCCGCGCGAAACCGAAGTCGGAATCCGCGGCGCCGGTGTGCAATCGGCCACCGCCACTACGCTCACACACTCCGACATTCACGCCCACAATACCTTCGACCAGCGAACCGTGGTCACTCCGCAAACCCGTTCGCTCGACGTCAAGGGTCGCGTTCTCAACTACACGTTCCCACCGGCCTCGGTGACGAAGCTTGCGCTCACATTGACATAGGAGGGAATCGGATGGGGGCAAACTGCGGAACGCTACTCGCGCGCGCCGTGCCGGCGTGAGTTCGAGTTCTTGGGCACGCTGGGGGAGTTCAGGCTGGTCGATTCACGCAGAATAAGATTGGTCTTGAGCACATATTCCGAGCCGCTGGCCGCGGGCGTCTCCCGCTCCACGTCCGCCATGAGCGCGTTGAACGCCAGTCGAGCTAGCTCCGCTTGCGACATCTGGATCGTGGTGAGGGGTGGAAGCACAAACTGCGCCAGGTGAATGTCATCGAATCCAATCACCGACAGGTCGCCCGGTATTGCCATCTTGGCTTCGTGGCTCTTTCGCATCACCCCAATCGCGGTCATGTCGTTCGAGCACATCACTGCTGTCGGTCGCACTGGCCGCGCCAGCAGTTGCTCGAAGGCCGCCATCCCGCCTTCCATCGTGTGGTTTCCTTCGATGATCAATTCAGGATCAGATTCCAGTCCAATCTCCTGGATGGAGCGCAGGAAAGCCTGCTGTCGCGCAACCGCCGACTTCAGGCGCAGCGGTCCCGTGATGAATGCAATCTTTTCGTGGCGCAGGGCCGCCAGATGCTGAACTCCTTGCCGAATTCCGTGCAAGTAATCGATTCGGATGTTGCTGACCGCCGGCCGCTGCGGACCCACGTCCACAAACACCAGCGGAACCTTTCGCACCTTCAGATCCTCGAGCAACGCCTCTTCCATGCCGAACGTCAACACGGCCACGCCCTCCACGCGGCGCTCCAGCATCCGGCGTACCGCCGCTTCCATTCGCTTGGGATCGTTGCCGGTCGAGCTGAGCAGAATCTCGTAGCGCCGCTGCACTGCGATCGCCTCGAACACCTGCACGATTTCAGGAAAGAATGGATTGGTAATGTCGGAGATGATCAGCCCAAAAATTCGGCTTCGTCCGGAAACCAGCGCGCGCGCCTGCGTGTTAGGGTAGTAACCGAGTTCTTCGATAACGTTCCACACCCGTTTCGCCATTTGAGGGTTCACGGTGGGAATTCGGTTCACGACGCGCGACACCGTGGCGGTGGAAACTCGTGCTCGCTTGGCAATTTCGCGGATATCCATTGTGGGGTGGTGTCCGGTGGCCTGACCGGGATTTTAGCATGGTAAACGTTGCCTCATACGTTGACGTTATCAGAAACATACACGCGACTTACCGGACTTTGTGCGGGCGTGGATCACCTTGTGTTGATCATGCGGATAGCACTCAGGTCCGCTTCCCGGAAGGGTGGGAACCTACACTCGTGCACCCGCCGGACGGTGATTGACAAAAGCCGCGGCGTGCTCTAATTTCTCGGAGCACGGTAAACGATTACTACCGATTACTATGGAATCGTGCGCCCGCCGGGGCCTCTCATGTCGCTGACTAGCTTGCGCGAAGCCGTGCTCGACGCCAATCTCGAACTGGTCCGCCGCGGCCTCGTCCTTTATACCTTCGGCAATGTCAGCGGCATCTCCCGGAAAGACGGTCTGGTTGTCATCAAGCCGAGCGGCGTTCCTTACGAGACCATGACTCCGGCCCACCTGGTAATCACCGATTTGGAAGGTAAACAGGTGGAGGGCGATTATCGCCCATCCTCCGATCTTCCCACCCATATTGCCCTTTACAAGGCGTTTCCCGGCATCGGTGGCGTAGCCCATACCCACTCCGAATACGCGACTGCCTGGGCCCAGGCCCGGCGCCCCATTCCGTGTTTTGGAACCACCCACGCGGACTACTTCCACGGACCGGTTCCCGTCACCGATGTGATGACGGACACGGACATTGCGTCCGACTACGAGTTGAACACCGGGCATGCTATAGTGCGGGCGTTCCAGCGAATCGATTATGCCGGAATTCCCGCGGTCCTGGTCGCCAACCATGGACCGTTTTGTTGGGGACCTGACACGCAAACCGCTGCCCACAACGCCGTCATCCTGGAGTCGGTTGCACGCATGGCTTACTTCACCAGCGGGATTAACCATGCTGCCGAACCCATCGGCCGCGGACTCCACGACAAGCATTACCTCAGGAAACATGGCAAGAACGCATACTACGGGCAGCCAAAGGATACGAAATGATGCTAGCTTTGGCCTTGTTTATCCCAGAACGACTCGTGCACATGTCCGCAGTGGACATCGCGATCGTCGTGATCTACTTCGCCTTGGTCATTGCTATCGGTTTTTACCTGAAGCGCTTCGCCACCACCGGTGAAGACTTCTTTTTGGCCGGTCGCGAGATGACCGCTTGGGTCGCCGGGTTGGCCTTCGTTTCTGCCAATCTTGGGTCCCTGGAATTGCTCGGCTGGGCCGGCAACGCATACCAGTACGGCATTATGGCCGCGCACTGGTATTGGATCGGCGCCATTCCCGCCATGGTTTTTCTGGGCCTCGTAATGATGCCCTTCTACTACATATCGAAAACCCATTCTGTCCCCGGCTACTTACAACTGCGCTACGGACCTGAGGCCAGCGCGCTCAGCGCTCTGACCTTCGCTGCCATGACCATCCTGATGTCGGGTGTCAACATGTACGCCATGGCCGTAGTCATGCAGGTCGTCCTCGGCTGGAATATCCACTTCAGTCTCATAACGTCTTCCTTGACGGTCGGCATCTATGTGGCGGCGGGCGGCCTGTTTTCCGCCATTTTCAACGAAGTTCTTCAGTTCTTTCTCATCTGGTTCGGAGCCCTCCTTATTCCTATCCTCGGTTTGATTGAAACCGGCGGATGGAAGGGGATGGTGGCGCGCATTCACCAAAATTTTCCCGGCCAGGACTTCACCCATATGTGGGGTCCGATGCACTCCTTCTCCTCCAACCCCATGGGTATTCACTGGACCGGCATCGTGTTTGGCCTTGGAGCTGTGCAGGCGATGGGCTACTGGACCACAGACTTTCTGGTCGTGCAGCGCGTCCTATCTGCCAAGAATGTGCGGTCGGCGAAATTGGCGCCCATCATCGGCTCGTTTTTCAAGATGGCCGTGCCCTTGATCGTGATTCTTCCCGGCTTGCTCGGGCGTGCGGTCCTGCCCATGCACCTGGTCCCGGGCAGCGAGGCGTTGCCGGGGCAATATAAGTATGACGACGTGCTTCCTCTGATGCTCGCCCGCTACTGCGGTCCCGGCCTGTTGGGCCTGGGCATCACGGCACTGGTTGCTGGATTCATGGCCGGCATGGCCGGCAACGTCAGCGCCTTTGCCACCGTATGGACCTACGATCTCTATCGTCCATTTATCCGCAAGGACGCGCCGGACCGGCACTACGTGTCGATGGGCCGCTGGTGCACGATTATCGGCCTGATCGTCAGCATTGGCACTGCGTATCTGGTCATGCGCTTCGCCAGCATGATGGACTACGTGCAGGCCCTCTTCGGGTTCTTCATCGCGCCTCTGTTCGGCACCGTCTTGCTTGGCATGATGTGGAAGAGGGTCAGCCGCTCCGCCGGGTTTCTGGGGTTGCTGGCCGGGGTGGGTTCCTCCGTTAGCATGTTCACCCTGATGAAGCTCGATGCACGCTGGGTCAGTGTGTTCGCGCTCTCTCCCATGGCGAAGGGACTCGCGCAAGCCATGTACCAGGCCCTGTGGTCTTGTGTAACCTGCGTTGTGGTCACGGTTCTTGTGACTCTGGTCACGAAACCACGGCCCGACGAAGAGCTGAGAGGTTTGGTCTATTCCCTTACGGAAATCGCCCAAGAGGAATACACAAGTTGGTTGCACCGCCCGGTTGTCTGGGGCGCGCTCGCGCTCGTTGCTTTAGTGGTTCTGCAAATCATTTTCTGGTGATTCTCTATGAGCGAAAAGCATCACATCATTCCGGTTTGGTTCTTCGTGGGGGTGCTGTTCTCGATCTATGGAGTCCTGATTTTCGTCAGCGGCTTGGCGGAGTGGTCGCATCCGTCGCCTACGGTCGAGGCTGAGTTGCACGCCCCGGTTTGGTGGGGCGCGCTGTTGATTGCCCTGGGGAGCTTGTACTGCACCTTGTTCCGGCCGAGTAAGTCCCGGTAGCGTGCTGCAGCTTCTCAGCACCTGCGACCGGTTGCAGAACCTGCACCGAGTGCCGCCCCGACTCGGTGAGGCAAGTCCGGAAGCGGCGTTCGTATTTTGAAGGGGAAGGAAACGGGCCATGGCGAATGTAAAGAAAATGACAATGGGGCTGATCGTGGGGAATCGTGGCTTCTTCCCCGATCACCTGGCCAAGAGTGGCCGCGAAGAAATCCTGCGCGTTCTCGAGGCCGCAGGCATGGACGTAGTGGCCCTGAGTCCTGAGGAAAGCAAGTACGGCGCTGTCGAAACCCGCGAAGAATCCAAACGCTGCGCCGACCTGTTTAAACGCAATCGCGATCGCATTGACGGCGTCGTCGTGACCCTGCCCAACTTCGGCGAAGAGCGCGCGATCGCCGACACCCTTCGACTCGCTGACTTACACGTCCCCGTCCTCGTTCAGGCCACACCCGACGATCCCAAGAAGATGACCATCGCGTACCGTCGCGACAGCTTTTGCGGGAAAATGTCGGCCTGCAACAACCTGCGCCAGTATGGCATCCCCTACTCGATTACCACGCTGCATACTGAGGCGCCCGACTCGCCCGAGTTTGCAAAGGATCTGCAGTGGTTTGCGGCTGTCTGTCGAGTGGTAAACGGCTTCCGCAACCTGCGGGTTGGCGCCATCGGCGCGCGTCCAACCGCTTTCAACACCGTCCGGTACAGCGAGAAGATTCTCGAATCGCAGGGCATTTCCATCGAAACCCTCGACCTCTCCGAAGTTCTGGGTCGCATCGAGCGGATGAAAGACAATGATGACGCGGCCCAGGCCAAGCTCGCCTCCATTAAGAAATATGTGGACTCGAGCGGTGTACCCGCCGCCGCCCTTATGAAGATGGCCAAGCTCGGGGCGGTGGTCGACCAGTGGATGGCCGCCACCGAAGTCGCTATCAGCGCGGTTCAGTGCTGGACCTCAATCGAAGAAAATCTCGGGGTTGTCCCCTGCACCATCATGAGCATGATGAGCGACAGCCTGCTTTCCAGCGCGTGCGAAGTCGACATTTGTGGTGTTTTGGGTATGCACGCCCTGCGCCTCGCCTCAGGCACGCCCTCGGCGCTGCTTGACTGGAACAACAACTACGGCGCTGATCCAAACAAAGCGGTCTGCTTCCATTGTTCCAACCTGCCCAAGCATTTTTTCCGTTCCGTGAAGATGGACTTCCAGGAAATCATTGCCGGCACGGTTGGCAAGGAAAACACTTTCGGCACGTGCGTCGGCGTGATCAAGCCCGAAAAGATGAGCTTCGCGCGCTTTTCCACTGACGACACGGCCGGGAAAATGCGCGGCTACGTGGGCGAGGGCCGGTTTACCGACGATCCGCTCAACACCTTCGGGGGCGCCGGCGTCGTCGAGATCCCCCACTTGCAGAGGCTGCTGCACTACATCTGCGAGAACGGTTTCGAACATCACGTCGCCGCCAACCTCTCCACCGTCGCCGGCGCGGTTCAGGAAGCCACCACCCGGTACCTCGGCTGGGATATGTACTGGCACGACGGACCCAACGGAGCCTGCTGATGGCCATCGTTGCCGGCGTCGACTTCGGTACCCTCAGCGTGCGCGTCTCGATCGTGGACAGCGAGCGCGGACTCCTCGATTCAGCCGTCGCGGAATACCCGCTCCATCGCAAGCGGGAAGATCCCGAGTACGCAACTCAGTCGCATGCCGATCACATGCGCGCCCTGGCGGCCGCCACTCGTCAGGCCGTCGAGAACGCTGGCATCTCTGGCGACAAAGTAGAAGCGATCGCTCTCGACACTACCGGTTCGTCCGTGATTCCCGTCGGTGCGGGCATGGAACCCCTCGACGAGTACTACCTCTGGTGCGACCACCGCGCGAAAGGCGAAGCCGCCGAGATCACCGAGGCTGCCCATCGCGAAGGCCTCGAAGCCATCGAGTGGTGCGGCGGCGTCTATTCCTCAGAATGGGGATTCTCGAAGCTCCTGCACTGGCTCCGTCACAACCCCAGCCTCCGCCCCAAGCTCGTCTCTGCCTTCGAGCACTGCGACATGGTGGCTGCCACGCTCTGCGGCATCACCGACGCGAAGAAGGTAAAGCGCAGTGTCTGTGCCATGGGCCACAAGTGGCTCTGGAACGCGTCTCTCGGGGGCCTTCCCCCGCAAGAGTTCCTCACCAAGGTCGATCCCCTCCTCGCCGGTGTTCGCGAAAAACTGGACGGTGAGTTCGCCGCGTCCGACCAAATCGCCGGAACGCTTTCGCCCTACTGGGCCGAACAGTTCGGCCTCAAGGCTGGGATCCCGATTCCTGTCGGCGCCTTCGATGCGCACTGGGACGCCATCGGCGCCGGTTGCCGCACCGACGACATGGTCAACGTCGTCGGCACCTCGACCTGCATCATCGGCATCACGCCCTCGATCAATCTGGTCCCCGGTGTTTGCGGCGTGGTGCAGGGAAGTGTTCACCCGCATCGCACCTGCATCGAAGCGGGCCTCTCCGCAGTCGGCGACATTTTCAACGCCATCGCGACCCGGGCCGGCACCGACGTCGCCACTCTGAGTAAAGGCTTAGAAGACTACCGCGCTGGCCAGACTGGACTGCTCCGCCTTACCTGGGACAACGGGGACCGCACCGTCCTGGTGAATCCCAATCTGCGCGGCGTGACCCTCGGCTGGAACCTGCAAACCACCGCCCAGGACGAGTTGTTCGCCGCGATTGAAGGGACCGCCTTCCACACCCGCGTCATCCTCGACCGCATGGCCGGCCATGGCGTGCACATCAAACGCGTCATCAATGCCGGCGGTATCCCGCAGAAGAACGACGTGCTCAACCGCATCTACGCCAGCGTTCTCGGGTGTCCGGTCCTGGTTCCCAGCAGGAGCGTGGTCAGCCTGGGTTCGGCGATCTTCGCCTTCCTCGCTGCCGGCACGTTCAAGACGGTGGAAGAGGCACAGGACAAGATTTGCCCCACGCACAAGGTCTACGAGCCCGACTCCGATGCGCAGCGCGTCTACAACCAGCTCTACCCGCTGTATCGCGACCTGTACTTCGCTCTCGGCGAACCGGGCAAGAATCCATTGGCCGGCGTCCTACCCACGCTGATTCGTGTATCCGAGTCCGTGCTTAAGGATCGAGTTCTCGCAAAAGCCTGATCCGATCGTGAAACCCTTCCACCCCCATCTGCGTTGGCTCATCATCGGCGCTGCGCTATTCAGTCTGCTCACGCCCGCTGCCGCTCCACAAACGGGTCAACCGTTGCTCGCCGAAACCCCTCCCATGGGCTGGAACAGCTGGGACTCCTACGGCACCACCATTAAAGAAGCGGACTTCAAAGCCAACGCCGAATGGCTGGCTTCCAATCTGAAGACATTCGGCTGGCAGTACGCTGTCGTCGACATGGAGTGGTTCGTCACCAATCCCACGCCGGAAGCGAACTCGAAGACCTCGCAGTTCAGCCTGGATGACCACGGCCGCTACCTTCCGCCCGAACGCCGTTTCCCCTCTGCCGCCAACGGTGCTGGGTTCAAACCTCTCGCCGACTACGTGCACGGGCTGGGCCTGAAATTTGGCATTCATATAC
>Ga0075030_100002538_pt1 | contig 16565 bp, 15 predicted proteins | sample LitLauG_LLR_2012_FD_71393 | JGI IMG/M metagenome (GOLD analysis project Ga0075030, IMG submission 71393) | Freshwater sediment microbial communities from Pennsylvania, USA - Little Laurel Run_MetaG_LLR_2012 | ecosystem: Environmental > Aquatic > Freshwater > Creek > Sediment | place: USA... | reverse complement strand
TGCGGGTCAACGGGAATCGCGAGCGCTTCAACTACTACCCCTACGGTACGGAGATTGGGACGGAGAGCACGGAGCACCGGGTAAAGTTCGGAACTTATTTCCGGGACTCGGCGGGTGTGGGCTACGCGAATCAACGATACTACGGAGTGGGCTCGGGGAGGTTCAATACGCCGGACCCGTACAGTGCGGGTGGAGGACCGAGTGATCGGAGTGATCCAGGCAGTTGGAATCTTTATGCGTACGCCCAAGGAGATCCGATAAACTTTAACGATCCACACGGCCTGTTCCAGAATGCTGCCAGGGATGGCGATGGCGATGGCGAATCGACCTTCGATTTTGACATCTGTACCTTCTATCCCCGGTACCCTGGATGCGGGAAAGGTCCGACTGCGCCGAAGCCAAAACCTCCGTCGGGGTGGAACACGCATCCAGCCGGAACGGGCCGAACGGCGTGGCAATACCTTACCAGTGTGTGGAGTAACTGCCTGTCCGATTATGAGCAACTTGCAGGCTTCGACGCATCGGCGTTTCAGAAGCTATTGAGCGACGACATGAGGTTTTTGGACACACGAAGCTCCGGTATAGCTGCCCGCACCGTAGACAGCTATACCCATGACGGGGATTCCACCCGCCTTGGCGACCTGTTTAGTACTGGAGAGGGCAACGTAGCCGTAGCGCTCGTTGGGTCGCATTTTGTTGCCCTCGGACCGGACTACTTCGCCGATCAGACACAAACAGAGCAGATCGCGATTGCGATCCACGAAGCTTTACATATGACGTTCCAGGCGCCTTCGGGCCAGGACCCTGACGCTTACCTTGGCGGCCTTCTATCGCAATTTGGCTTCAGTGCGACGAAGGATAGCCAAAGCATTACAGACTGGATAGTCGGGTCCAAAGACCATATGTCAACTACGAGCGGCGGATGTACCAATCCCCCGAAATGAAAATGATGAAAATCCTCTTCTGCCTGCTGCTAGTCCCGATCGCCCTTAGGGCAGAGCAGCTAAAGGTGGTCTCACATTTTGAGACTCAAAATGTGCGGTTCCGTAGCATGGTCGGACCAATCTCGGATAATGGATTCGAGAAAATGGCTCTTGACTATCTCGAATCGAAAGAAACAACTCTGGGGCTAGTGCTCGTCTATGGGTCGCTCAACGATCGAGCAAGAGCCGGCCCCGGTAGTCTGGACCATTGCGCCTACAGTTTATGGCGGTCGAAGCTAGAGGCTATGAACGTGTCGGCTCATTGTCCGCATATCATGGAGGCGGTGAAAATCGGTTCTAGCATAATCATTACCAAGCTCGATCGAGACTGCAAACGGACGCAAAAACGCGTCGCAGGCACGTCCGATCCGTTGGACCTTCAGATCGGCGAAACCAAGTTACGCATCCTTAATTTAGGCTTTTCAAGGGCCAGCACCAGCCCTGCGGATCGACGTTTATGGGCCGGACTGGCGCTCAAAACCAACGGCGCGGTCTCGGTTGACCTCGCGCGTTCGGCGTTAATTCAGATACGTGAATTGACTGGCGCTGAATATCTAATGGTTGAACTGCGATCCGATATCTGGTTTAAGGGCTCCTGTGGATTCCCGGTGTTCTTCCCATTCGAGGATCGTCCTAAATCGCCTGACGTTGCGGAGTACGCTAAAACAATGTATTCCACTTGCATGGCCTTAGGTGCAACAGATTTAAGATGCTCCGAGTCTAAATCCAGTCCCTAGCGCATGACGGACTACGCAGACCAACGATACTACGGAGTGGGCTCGGGGAGGTTCAATACGCCGGACCCGAGCACGGGAGTCAGAATGGCTGCACCGAGCACCTGGAATCGATATGCGTACGTCCACGGCGACCCCATAAACTTCCATGATCCGGGCGGACTCAACGAAGCAAGTCCGGACGGCTATTGCGCAGCGGAGTACACCTACGAGGAGTGTTTCGGAGTTGGGATTGGCGGAGGCGGCGGTGGTGGTGGCGGCGGTGGGTCGTTCGTCGGGCGGGGGCCCGACCCGAATTGGCAGACAGGTGCACAAGTAAAGAAGAACGTGGACGCATGGGACGCTCTAATACTCGCTGCGCTTGTCGCTGGACAGGCACGGCAGCAGGATGAGCCGGGTTTCCGTTACGTACGTGAGCTCAGGGTGGTCGATGACTGTCTTAAGCGGCAGGCTCTTGGCGGATCTGCCGTCCGGAGGCGAACCTACCAAGCTGTAGACCAGTTCGGAGACCCTTACGCAGCAGCGGGCCTAACGATTAGCGAGCACGTCCACGTGCAGTCTGGAGAATTGACAGGCCTGGACAGCACGTGGCACGTCAACAACTATGGCATGTTCCAAGACGTTCTCACGAAAGGGGCAGGCCCGGACACCACTGAGTTTCAACAGTTTACAGCCTCCAACGTGAGCGGGCTTAACTCGTTTGGCAGTGTGTCTGTGATGGTCTACGACCCCGCCAACCCAAATGGACCGTACTTCGGCACGCTGGGCATCACGCTCCGGCAGCATGATGTCTTCATCAACGGAAGTGATGGGAAAATCGGCGGCAAGCCAAGATACTGCGACACTCCGGATATGTAGGGAGCAATAATCATGCGCCAGATTGCCGTAGGCATGTACCTTCTCCTGATATTACTTCTGACCGGTTGCTCGGCTGCGGCTGAACTTGTCCCACGTCCGGGCCGTCTTGAGATAGTCGAAAGGATCAACCGAGCGGACCTCGTTGTTGTGGGTGTGGTTGAGGCCGAACAGACGGTTAGGGCAGGGCATCGCAATGAGACATCGGAGTCCATGCCTTTGCAACTGATGAAGGTTAACATCCGCGTGGAGGGTTTGATAAAAGGCTCCTATAGCGCGGAGCAGTTGGCTTTTCTGTACTTTCGGGCGACTGGAGCTTGGGACGGGCCCGCTCCTAACCTCCTCGCACCGGGTGAGAGGGATATTTTCTACCTGATCAGGGAGGGCGATCTTCTGCGCGCCACGAACGATGTTTACTCGTCGCACACCGAAGTTGTCACGGGCAGGCATAATGTTCAGCCAGAGGTTAGCGATGCTAGGGTTCGGGAAACGATAACCCGCCTTTTGTTGCTGCCGGGAGACGGTTTAGACGTCACTAGGTACGTGGCATCGCTTTATATTGAAGCATCAAATGCAATTGATATCGTTGGCAAGTCACGAACGGCCGATATCCTGCGCTCTCTTCTGCGCAACTCAGACAGCAGGATCCGTGGGCGTGCCTGTATCTTACTCGCGGAACCTCCGCTGAACGAGAGAGGCTGTCTGGAGAACCTACTCCGTGATGCTCAAATCTCCTCCGAAGACCGGGAGCGGGCGACAGCACTCAGTAGGCGACCATGAGGCGAAAGCAAGCAGAAGACGTGGGCCATTTTCGTCACGGACACCGAATTCTTACGAGGGACGTCTGCCATTTCCGTTGCGCCAGGCGCGCATCTGGCAGGCGTGGGAGCAGAACTCGCGGTCACTTCTCACGGTGCTTCTGGGAAACCATCGTCCGCACTTGGGAGCGGGACACTTGGCGCAGGTGATTAGGCCGGCGATCTCTTCGTCGAACTGCTGCCAGATGTGAATCTTTTGACCGAACCTTTGGGCGTTAAGACGGTAACGGACAGTTATGCAGGAAGAAGTCCGGGTGCTCGCTACCCCAACGATTGGCCGTCCTTTCCGCCTGTCATTGGATGTCGCCAACCGCATGGTGTCGAATGGATCGATGACGTACAACCCATTCAATCGGCGGATCTACGACGGGACGTACCTGTACTACTACAATGTGGACGGGACGCTGATGGGGAAATATCTGGCGGCGTGGGGGAACACGGTGACGGTGGTGGGTCGCGTAAACGTCGGTGATTCTGCAGGGCGGGCCGAACCTCTATTTCAGCGGGCTCTACGTATTACGTACTCGAGCGCCCTTACTTTGTTCCTGTGGCGCCGGTCTCCCTCACCATTGGCGGGCTACGCGCCCAAATCCTCTATGCTGGGGCAGCTCCGTACGAGGTGGCGGGGACGCTGCAGGTCAACGCCGTCGTGCCCACGAACATCGACTCGGGAGCCCAGCCAGTGGTGTTGAAGATCGGCACAAACGATAGTTCTCAACAACAAGTTGCCGATTTTCGTGCAGTGACCATCGCGAAGTCTAAAACAAACGGGGCCGCCGCAAGCTCCCGGGCACGGGGGAGACGTTGAGCCGCGCTCGCCTTACCGTTCACCCGTAGGTCCCCCAAGAAAGGAGTGGTTGTCCGCCGGAAATGCTATCCTGGCGTTCCAGTGCGGTGCTGGCAGTCACACGTTTTTCCAAAATATTTTCGGACCCGTAACTGCCCTATAGATCAACCGATTACGGCCACCCGCCATCTCTTCGCACCCTTCGTGCCCGTACCCCCGCGTGCCATGATGGACGTTAGGGAGGCCTGCGCCTCCCACAGATCTTTCTCAGAAGAAACCGAAAACGGGACAAAAATGTCCCGTGCAAACAGCACAAGGCCTTTGTTTTCAGTAAATGTAACCCTTAAAACGGGACATGGATGTCCCGTTTTTCCGCAAGCCGGGAGGCCCGCGCCACTCCAGCCCAGCGTCTGGCGTAGCCGGTCCGAACGGTCCGAAGCCGCTCCTTGCGCGGACGGTGCTTTGGTATTAAGCTCTACCAGGAGGTTTCGCATGCCTAATCCCAAGCTGATGTGCCTTGATCTCACGCACGGTCCGATCACGAAGGAAGATCTTCTCGCCCAACTCAAAGCGGAGCTTGACAAGGAATTTCCCACTGGCGTGGCGCTCAAAAACAGCAGGATCACGATCACCGTTGACAACAAGAGCCCCTCGGTGCCCAAATCCCGAAAGAAATGAACCTCTGCCTCGTCTCCGCCGCAACCGCAACGGATTTCGAGGAGGCCGCCGATGCCCAGAGCAAGGAAGTACGGCAGCACGCGGAAGCTCCGCAACTCGGAATTCTCGCGTTGGCCGCCGCGCTGGAGGAGCGTGGCATACGCCCGGCGGTCATCAATCTCAATTCCTGCTATTACGATTACCTCGCCAGCGGCCGCTCGGGTGTGGACGATTTCGCCTCCTGGGCGGCGGACGTCATTGCGCGCACGCGGGCCGACGTTTATGGTTTCAGTTCGATTTGCTCCAGCTATCCGGCCACCGTGCGCATCGCCGGTTGTCTGAAGAACTCCCATCCGCATAGTGCCATTGTTCTCGGAGGTCCGCAGGCCTCCGTAGTTGACATGCGCACCCTTGCGGCATTCCCGTTCGTGGATTTTGTTCTCCGGGGTGAGGCGGATCAGACCCTCCCTCTGCTGGTCAGCGAACTGTCCGGCGGCCGCCGCTTCTCATCCGTCCCCGGCTTGACCTGGCGCTCGCCTTTCGGTCCGGTCAGAAATGTGGATGCGCCCGTCATTCAAGACCTTGATTCTCTCCCGTTGCCGGCGTTCCACCTGACGCGAGAACTGGCCAACGCCACCACCGCGCCGCTCGAACTGGGCCGGGGTTGTCCGTTTGCCTGTACTTTCTGCTCCACCAACGATTTCTTCCGCCGCAAGTTCCGTCTCAAGTCGCCCGAGCGTATGCTGGCGGACATGCGGGCAATCGCCTCGGTCTGGGGCATACGCGCATTTGACCTCGCCCACGATATGTTCACGGTTGACCGCGGCAGGGTGGCCGCATTTTGCCAATGCATGCTCGCATCGGGCGACAACTTCACCTGGGCGTGCAGCGCGCGAACCGACTGCGTTGACCAGGAGTTGCTCGACCTAATGGCTCGCGCGGGCTGCCGGGCGATGTTCTTCGGCGTGGAGACGGGCTCGCGGCGCATGCAGAAGGTAATCGATAAGGATCTCGACGTAGACCGCGCGCGGGAAATCGTCTCCATCGCCGAGCGCCTGGGGATCGAGACTACGGTATCCCTCATTACCGGCTTCCCCGAGGAAACCTGGGACGACGTGCGCGACACCATGGATATGTACATGCACTCGCTGCGTCATCAGGGCTCCTCCCCGCAGCTCAACCTGCTGGCGCCTCTGGCAGAGACGCCGATTCACACCCTGAACCGGGATCGGCTGACGCTCGAAGAACTCTGCTCGGACGTTGGTCACCAGGGCCGAAAACAGAACAGCCTCGATCGGGACTTGATTCGCCGCTACCCGGACATCTTTCCCAACTTCTATCTGCTGCCGGTTCCCCATCTCGACCGCGAGTATCTTCTCGAACTGCGCGAGTTTCTGCTGATGGCCCCAGTCCGGCTGCGATGGCTTTTCGCCGCGCTTCACCAGACCACCTCCGGCATGCTGGACGTCTTCTCCGCTTGGCGCGAGCACCGCAGGCAGCTCCGGCCGGGTCTGCGGGGATGGGCGTTGCGCGCCTATTACATGCTCGACGACGCGCGCACCGAGTTCGTGCGTTTTGTTCTGGAACATTTCGGAACGTCGATCCCTCCCGCCGTGGAGTGCCTTGCCAGTCTGTACCCCGCGCTGGCGGAAGCCACCGCCGAAGCGGCATCGCCGCCGGCCGCCGGCGTGCCCCTGCCGGCGGCCGGCGTTTGCGCGCTGCGGTTCGATTGGGACGTCCAGGGCGTGATTGACAGCCTCAAGCGCGGCGAGGCGGCGAGCACGGTGGACCGGAGCGCGCGATTCTTCCGCACCGAGCCGTCCTCGGGTGGTTACCCACGGCTCGTCCAGACAACCCCGCTGATCGCGGCCGGCCTCCGCGCTTCCAACGGAAGGAACACCGCGAGCGGCTTCGTCGACGAGCTTGCGAATCGTTTCGACGGGCCGCTCCCGGCGCGCCGGCTTGCGGCCGAGTGCCTGCTGGAGATGCTGCAAGACGAGGGCCTGGTCGAGATGCGCCGGCCGGTGTCCGCCGGTTCACGGTCCGATCCGGCGCGCCACCAACTCACCTCCCCAATGATGACGGAGACGCCCGCACCGCACGCTCGAAGGCCCAGCTTCGAATGTGACTGATCTGCTCCTTCATGGTGCGCGAGAGCGGGACCATTTTCACCGCGATGTTGATGAGATCCTGATCGGTCAACTCCCGGCCGGCGAGGTGCGCCTGGGTCAACGCCGACACCACACACTGCTCGATTTCGGCCCCGGTCCAGCCAACCGTAAAACTCCTCAGCGGTGCCAGGTCGAACCGGTCTACATTGGCCCCCCGCCGGTCCAGGTGAATCTTGAAAATCTCGATCCGTTCGTCATCCACCGGCAGATCCACGAAGAACACTTCATCGAACCGCCCTTTGCGGATCATTTCGGCGGGCAGAAGGTCGATCCGGTTGGCTGTAGCCGCCACAAACAGCCCCCGCGCCTTCTCCTGCATCCAGGTGAGGAAAAATGCGAAAATCCGTCCCTGCTCCCCGCCCGTTTCGGTGGACGTGATCCCCATTTCGATCTCGTCGAACCAAAGCACCGCGGGCGCCATATCTTCCATCATTCGACAGGCTTCCACGAATACCCCTTCCGGCTTGCCGTGACGCCCCGAGAAGATCTCGATCATGTCGATGCGGTACAGCGGAAGCTGAAAGCAGGAGGCCGTGGCTTTTACTGAGAGACTCTTGCCGCAGCCCGGGATACCCATGATGAGCACCCCTTTCGGCACGATTTCCGCCGACAGGCTGTCGCGCATCTCAAACAGCTTCCGGCGCTCCGTCAGCCATTTCTTGAGAACCTCGAGTCCCCCGATCTCCCCCAACTGCGCGGCGTCGGCAACATACTCGATGACGCCGCTGCGGTTCACCAACAGCCGCTTCTCTTCCAGCACCACGGCGAGCGCTTCTGGGCCAAGCCGCACCCTCGCGGCCACGACCCGCCGCAACGCATAGCCTGCTTCGTCGAGCGTCAGCCCCTGCAGCGCCCGCGCCAGCTGGTATAGCACGGCCTCGCCGCCGCCGTCACCCGGCCGGAAAATTCGCTGCGCCTCGTCCCGCAGGAACGCCATCAGTTCGACCACATCCGGCGGCCGCAGTTCCAGGTACATCAGGCTCCGCTCGACCTCCTCCGGAATGGCTCGGACCGGCGAGGTGATGACGACGTACTTGTGCCGGCCGGCACAGCTCTCATAGACGTCTCGAAGACGCCGCCGGATCTCCGCCGATTCCCGCAGCGGCTCATGGAAGTCCTTGAGGTGGAAGATGCCGGCCTCTTTGCCGGCGGCGATGTAATCCAGCGCCCCGCGAGCAGCCTGCGTGCCGGGCTCGATCGCGCCATCGTCCCCGCGCATTCCCTCCGTGACGCTCCACTCCCAAACACGCACCGGCGTTGACCCTCCCAGCCCCCGGCCCACCTCGCACAGCAGCCTTCGGACCCGCTGCTCTTCGGCGGACCGGATATAGGTGAGCGGCCGTCCGGACTCCAGGATCTCCCGAATCGTCTTGGCCGCGCGGCTTTCACTTGCCTGGGGGCTATTGGTTGACGCCATTCCGTTGTACCCTCCCATTATGGATGACCCACCCGTACCGCCGCCGATCTTGTTCCTCAGGACCCTCACGATCCTCGCGCTGCTGTTCGCCCCCACGCATGCCCAACAGTCCAGCCCCGATCCTCTTCTCCGTTGGATGGACCAGATCGCGCAGGAGCAACTGCAGCAGCGGGAAAACGCCCTTGCCGGCGTTCGCAATGTCGCCGATGCGGACCGCCGGAAACAACTCGTGCGCCAGACGATTCTGTCGCTGCTGGGAGGTCTGCCCGACTCGAACGGCCCGCTGAATCCCAGAATCACGGGCCGAATCCAATCCGAGTCCTACACCATCGAGAAGGTGATCTTCGAGAGTCTGCCGGGATTCTACGTCACCGCCAATCTCTACCGGCCCAACCAGCCTGGCCGCTATCCCGGAGTTCTCTTGCAGGCCGGCCACACCCAGGAGGGGAAGCCCGAGGGGCAACGGCTCGCGGCCAATCTTGCATTGAAAGGCTTCGTGGTGCTCGCTTTCGATCCCGTGGGCCAAGGCGAACGGGAGCAGACCTACGACCAGCGCGTGGACCGGGCCTTGGCCGGTTGGTCGGTCCCCGAACACATCCAGGCGGGAGCCCAGAGCATCCTCATAGGTGAGAGTGTGGCCCGCTACTTCATCTGGGATGCCAAACGGGCCCTGGACTATCTGGCCAGCCGGCCCGAGGTCGACCCGGCGCGTCTCGGAGCCGTGGGCTGCTCCGGAGGCGGCGCACTGACTGCTTTCATCGGGGCGCTGGACCCCAGGGTAAAGGCGGTCGCACCCGCATGCTACATCAATTCCTACCGGCTGCTGTTTGCGGGCCCCGACCCCGACTCGGAAATGAGCTTCCCCAACTTTCTTGCCAGCGGGCTGGACATGGCCGATTTTGTCGAACTGTCTGCCCCGATCCCTTGGCTCATCCTGGCTACCGACGGCGACTATTTCACGCCTGCCGGCGCCCGCCTCGTCTATGAGGAAGCCCGCCGCTGGTTCGGACTCTATGGCGCCGGGGATAGACTGCGCTTTTTCATCGGAGGCGGTCCGCACGGAACTCCGCTCGAAACCCGCGAAGAGATTTATCGGTGGATGATCCGCTGGCTGAAGGACGGTCAAGGCGATTTTCATGAGCAGCCGGTAAAGAGCTACACGAACCATGAACTCCTGGTCACACCGGGCGGGCATGTCGATGACGAACCCGCCAGCCGGAAACTCTACCAGTTGATCCTGGACGAATTTCGCGCCCGGAAACGGCAGGGAACCATCGCTGAACTGCTGGCGGAGTTGCGCAAACTGAATATTCCTTCCGACGGCGCCTCGCCTGAAGCACGGGTGTCGAATGAATCGAACGGTCCCGAGGGGCGGCGCCTGCGCGTTCAATTTGAAAGTGAGCCAGAGCTCGAGATTGGCGGCAAACTCTACCTGCCTGGCTCCCGCGGGCGGAAACCCGCGGTACTGTTAGTGGCGGATAAGACGAGTAACTACTGGATTCCATCCACGGACGCGCTGGCGGAGCGGATCTCCAAGACCGGACGAGTGGTTCTCGCGCTGGAAGTGCGTGATGCTCCGGGGGAAGGAGAACGGCCGTTCGTGGGGAATTGGCTAACCAACAGCCGGGCCAACCAGATCGGACGTAATTTGCCGGCGATGCGCGCCCACGACATCTTACGCGGAGTCGATCTTCTGGCCGCCCGCCAGGATGTAGACCCAGCCTCGATTCGCGCCGTCGCCCGCGGCGTCAAAGGAATCTGGCTTCTGCTGGCCGCCGCGGTGGACACCCGAATCGCAAAGATCTGGCTGGATCGAACCCCGCCCAGTCTGCGCGCCGCCCTGGAAAACCCCATGAACACCGACCTATTCGATGCGGCGATCCCCGGCTTCGCCCTGCATTGGGATCTGGCGGATCTTACCAAGGCCATGGCTGACCGGCCGGTGTTGTGGACCGATCCATCGAACTGGATGGGGCACCCCGTTGCTCTGGCCGCCCCGTTCCGCTATCGCTACGTAATCGGCGACACGACGGATCTCCACGATGATCAGGACAACGCCTTCATCCACGAGTTCATACGATAACCTCGCTTGAAGCCGGTGCTGGGTCAAGCGGTCGTTGACGTGAAGGACCTCGTGCGCCATCCAATGTAGAAGTCACCATTGGCGTACAAATACAACACAACCATGTGACGTGCAGAAAACGATTCCGCGCCAGCTCAGTCGATGCCGAAACCCGCTTTGAAGCACGCGAACCGAACCCCAATCGGATCGGGAGAGCCACCCAATCAGGCGTACTTCCCGCTCAACAGCGTCACGGGAAACAACCTGAAGAACGACGGCTGATCGAGAGCACCACGGCGGGCCGGATCTTCGTCGTGTTTGCGCCAGGAAATGCGCCGACCACGACGCGACGTCAACCTGGCTTCAACGCCCTTCCCGCTCCTGCCGTTCAAACCGTTCGAGAGATGCGAGGTAGCCTCCCGAAGATCGGTCCGGCGGCAGCATCCGCACAACTTTGATTTGATGAGCGATTCCTCGTTGGCGCTGAGAAGCATGGCCTCCACCTCTCGCTCCGAGGTTTGGTGAGCACGCCCGCAGAGTCCCAGCGAGGCTACCGGCACGCGAATAGACGAATTCATCGCCTGCTACTGCTCCGAACCGAGGCTGTCGTTCAACAAGGCTTTTGTCACCCGCTATCGAATCCACCTGGAATCGCGTCAACTTGCGCCAGGCACGATTAACGGCAGACTCGCGGCGATCCGGCGCCTCGCATAGGAAGCTGCCGATTCCGGCGGGACTCCGATGCGAAGGAACTCAACCAGCAACTCGATACCATGTTCCATCGCTGGGGCCTCAACACAGTATTCGACTTCGCCTCGATACTCGACAACAAGGTTCACTCCAGGAATGGGTCTCGTAGCGGAGGAATGCGATCAGGAGGTTCCGAGGATACTCTTTGGATGTGAGCTTGTATCGGCTGGCGAAGTTCGGGATCGCGGGGTGCGTACTTCAGCGCGTCAGAATATGCCAGCAGGGCGTCATCGTGGCGGCCTTCCCGCAGGTAGACGTTTCCGAGTTCGATGTTAACGAAGAAAGCGGTGGGGTCGAGCGCGGCCGATTCCCGCAATAATCGCTCCGCTGTGGCCCATTCGGGCTTATCGGCGAAGACGGCTGAAAGAGATTCCTGATAAAGGCTCGACGCCAGAAGGGGGCCGCAGGCGAAGGTCCCGCGAAAAACCATCAGGTTTCCAAATCGCGCCGCCGGAGACGCGTTTCGCAGCGCCGCAATGTCCCAGAACGGCTTCTTCCCGAGAAAGCGCGCGTCTACGATGACCGTGCCCGAAAGCGTGGCGGATTCGAGCCTGGATTGATCGCGCTTTATGTCCCGGCCTAGCCAGTCGATGCGGCGCGCTTTTTCCTCCACTTCGCTGATCGGTCCGTAAAAGATAAAGGGGATTTCGCCCGACGGTTCGACTGCCCGATGGTAGTAATCGGCGAGTTCCTTTACACGCTGACCGAGGTCGACACCCTCATCGCTGAAATACGGCCAGGCATGACTCGCCCCGCCAATGATCTCGTTGAAGTACTCCCACGGCCGCATTACCGGCAAACCAGACATTAGGGCGAGCGCAAGAGAGGCCGCAGCCGCTGCTTTCCATGCGGTGGACTTCGAACAGAATGCAAACTGCATGCCGGCGCCTGCCACGACCGCCAGCAGCACGACAATCGGCATAGCATGACGGATGCCGCCGTAAGTGGAGCCTGCTAGCAGGACCAGAAGGAACAAGACGGCAGCGCTGAGCACGGTCATGAAACCCTCCGAGGAAACACGCCGTGCGGCGAACGCGAAGAGACCCACGAGCACAAGACAGGTCAGGCCGATCGGCAACTTCAGCGCGACCATCGCGGGAAAGTAGTACTTAGGGCCAGTCCCTATATACGCCCGTCCGAATGCAGTGATGAGCTCCACGCGGCCTTCCAAGCACGCCCGGACTGTGTCGGCGAGGCCCCAAAGGTAGGCGCGTGGTGCGATGTTCGTCGCGCGCATCGCTTGAAGCGCTGCCCGATATGCCGATGACCGCACATCCGCGATCTTGCCGGCCAGCGGGCGATTGAAAACCTCCTCTGATGCGGCGCTCTCCGTATATCGGAACCGGTAGGTTGCCCACAGCACTGCAAGCGCGCACAATACGACCGCGATTACCCTCGCCAATCGCGACAGACAGGAAGTCAATACGTCAGGCCCTGGCGTAAGCAGGGCTTTGACACAGCCGGACAGGGACACAAAGATCAAGAACACCGGTGCCGAATGTTTCGCAGCGAGCGCAAGTCCGAGCGCCACCGAGCATGCCAAAACATCAGCCCATTTCCAGCCTCGGAATGCGGGGATCGTGAACAGCACGGCGGAAGCGCTCAAGAGAGAAACGGGAAGGTCGGTCATCACTACCGGCAAGTGCGCAGCCACGGTCGGGTCGATCGCCAGGAACGCGATTGTTCCCAGCGCCACGCCGGGACCGAAGGCGCGCCGCACGGCAAACCCAAGCGCCACAAGCAGCATCCCGTTTAACGCCCACATCGCGGCTCTGGCGCGCTTCTGCACCGCATCTGGGTCATTGTGGAGATAAACGTCTTCCTCAGCAAACGTTCGTTCGTCATGCTTGTCGGAAAACGCCCGCAGGGCGCTGGCTCGAAAGCCGGTGCGGGAGATGACGCTTCCCACCCACAGCTTCACTAGCGGAGGCTGCTCCGGGTTGATGCGAAAATCACCAAGCCGCACATAGGAGACGCCGGCAGCGATATGGTAAGCCTCGTCGATGGTGAACCCGTCAAGCCGGGTCGCGATTGCGGAGCGCACGATCGCGGCGGCCACGAGGAGAAGAAGCAGACCACTGAAGAGACCTGGGCCAATATTTGGCGTCTGCCGGTCGGCTGATGCAGGATCGGTTATCCGACCAAAACCCTGATCCGAGTTCGTGTTTTGCGAGGCCCGTTTGGCAGGCATGTCGAAAGCGTCCGATGACACGTGGCAGTCGATCCTTATCGGCCAGGCGGATTTATCTATCCTACCCGGAATCGATGCCGTTGACGCCAGCCCCCTCCCAGGCGTGATCAACGATAATCGGAAGATCGACGACTGTAAACATAACCGGTCGTCGGGCCGGCGGCGGAAAGACTTCGTTTTAGGCCTCGGTAACCGCTTATATCCGTGTCGGTCTAAACAATCGAGCCCACAGAGGAGGGCGATGAAGCGCACGTGGACGATCATCGGAGTAGCCGACGTCCCTCTCAGCCTCAAATGGTACCAGGCGCTGTTCGGTCAGCCGGCTACCCTTCCTGCCCATGACTACTTTGGGCAAATCCTCGATTCGGATGGCACTGTCTTGCTCTGCCTCCACAAATGGGGTGCCCACGAGCATCCCTCATTGATGAGCCCCGATCACGGGACACCCGGCAACGGCCTCCTGTTGTTCTTCCGTGTCGATGATTTCGACCTGGCGCTTCAAAGGGCACGCTCCCTGGTCAGTCGTCTCGAAGAGGAGCCACACCTCAATTCGAAGACTCGAACGAAGGAGTTTTCGCTCCGAGATCCGGAAGGATATTATGTTACGATCAGTGCGCTCTAAAAAGGCGTCGCCGCCTGCCGAAGCTGGCCGGAGTTCCAAGAGGCAGCGCCCACGATGCACGCAATTGTGTGCTGGGGACCCCGCGGCCCAACCCAGCCCTTGTCCTCGTTAGCTGTTCTGCCAGCGGGTCCGGACCCGTATGAGTCGGCTGCGCGCATCCCGGAACTCCCTCAACACACTCGAAACGGCTTTGCGGGCGCCGGAAAGAGTTGGGACTTCCAGCGGACCGGTCGCGCGGCGATACCATCGCTGCATGCTGCGCCAGGTGCGCTGGAGTAACAGCGTCGTCAGGCTGAAGAGCACGGCGCCGGCTCCAAACGCAATCGGCTGAAGCCAATTCGCCAGAAAGACCGTCGCATCGGGAGGACGGTCCGCACCCATGCCGAGGTCCCAGTCCTGCGTCATCCATAGCGTTGTCTGCTCGGGGAAAAGCATGCGCGCTATCAGCAACCCGAAGCAGACGAGCGCGCCCGCGTATCCATAAAATGCGACCACCATCAAGAACATGCCGTGGAACGCGGTTACCACCGCGGCAAAGGCGATCCGCAGCAAGACTAGTAGCGAGAAGCGCTCGCGAACGAGCAGGTTTCCGCGGTGATACTCGCCGGCCAGCGTCTCGGGAGGGCCGAGGCGTTCCAGCACCTCGGGGATACTCCACCCGTGAGCGGCGACCCGGTCGTGAACGTGAGAGCGGATTTCGTCCACGATATCCTGGCGTTCCGCCAGCGTCATCGAAGGAAGACTGGCCTGAAAGCGGCCGACGTATATCTCCAGGGGGTCATTCGTCATGATCATCGGACCTTCTCCATCTGCTCGGGCAATAGGGGCCGTATGAGCGCACTCACGCCGGAGGTGAACTGCATCCACACTTCCGCCATCCGGGTGGCGCGTTCGTATCCCAGGCGTGTCAGGGAATAGTATTTGCGGGGGTGCCCGGTTTCAGACTCAACCCAGGAAGAAGTGAGCAGTCCGTCCTCCCGCAGTCGATTGAGGATGGGGTACACCGTGCCTTCCGAGAGGACCAGATCGGAATACCGTTCCAGCGAGCGGATGATCTCAAGACCATAGCTCCTGCCAGGAGCCAGCGCAGCCAGGACAGCCAACTCCAGACAACCCTTGCGCAGTTGCGCTTCCCACCGGTCCAGGTCCGATCCGCGCTGGTTGCGGGACTCGTTCAGATCCTCCGTCGGCATAATACCTCGCAATGCATAGTATGATGCTAGCCGAGGAACCTCGCGGAGTCAATAGGAAAGTGGATAACCCTATACCGTGAACTTCCTTCGTCTGTCCTCTCGAGCCGGCACGGACCAGCACCAGCAGGACCGGCCCCCTACGGAAAGGGCAGCAGAGCAATCGGAAAGTTGACTTCCGCTCAGATCCCTCAGGGACTCACATGGTCTGGGCCTTTCCGCTCTGGCTGACCCGGACGTCGCGCGCGCATGGATGCCGGAGTCCTCGGGTGGTGCGCCTGCTTTCGCGGTGTCATCCGCCATTTTTCGTTCGGTCTCGCAACTTCTTCCACGCGCGCCCCGCCGCCGGGCCAACGTCCCGTTTGCGCGTGACTCGCTCCGAGCTGCGGCAAAACCGTCGAGGCAGGCGTACGATACCGCGACTTCCCGCTCGTGTGGTTGGGGTGGACCACGACAAAGAGGCCGCTTTCTTCGGAGCCGGCGCTGGCAACTGGTATAGTGGCCTCAGTAGGCTGGCCGCAGCAGGTCTTATCCATAGACTGGGTTGCTCATGTCACTCGTCCAATTGGGCTGGCTCTTTACGATCGGCGTGCTTGCGCACAACGCAGAGGAAGCGCTCCTTCTGCCATCGTGGTCACGACAAGCCGGAAGGTGGCATCGCCCAGTGAGCGACACCCAGTTTCGGTTTGCCGTTTCTGTGCTGTCTGCGGCGCTCCTGATACTCATGTCGGCGGCCTCATTTTCAATGCCGCGAAGTGTCCCCGCCTATTTAATTACGGGATATGTATTCGCGATGTTGCTCAATGTCTTGGCGCCGCACCTTGTCGCCTCCATCGCCATGGGTAAGTACATGCCCGGCACGGCGACGGCAGTCCTAAACTCAATCTGCCTCTCGGAGGGGTATTTCTCTACCGCGCACTCGCTGACGGCTATGTCGAGCCACGCTCGTTCGCTTGGTGTGGGCCGATGGTAGCCCTGTCGATGCTGGCTTCGATTCCCGTACTCTTTGCTCTCGGCCGCCGCCTTTGGCCGTCCTGATGTTACCCAACCGCGCTCTCGTTCGGAGCGCTTGCGCCAACCTTCGGTCTGGATCGTCGGCAAACTGGAGACAGGTGCGAGCGGTGCGGCCGCGGAAAGCCTGTCTACGAGCCGCTCGTTTTCCGGCCAGAGTCGGCGGAAGCCTCACCAGAAACCAGCGCCGTTGTTGTTGCGAAGGGGATTTGATCGGCATAGGGGCGGCGGTCACCCGCCGACCCCTGCCACACCACCGTGCGTACGGGTCCGTACACGGCGGTTCGAGACGGTTACGCTAACAGTCCTCGAACAAT
>Ga0075030_100002537_pt1 | contig 16568 bp, 14 predicted proteins | sample LitLauG_LLR_2012_FD_71393 | JGI IMG/M metagenome (GOLD analysis project Ga0075030, IMG submission 71393) | Freshwater sediment microbial communities from Pennsylvania, USA - Little Laurel Run_MetaG_LLR_2012 | ecosystem: Environmental > Aquatic > Freshwater > Creek > Sediment | place: USA... | reverse complement strand
CGTTCCAACCGCCGTTGCTCGGCGCGACGAAATCGAGGTGTCCCGCGTAGCCGCTGTAGTCGCTCCGCAAATCGCAGTCAGTCGCCGCGCCGACGGCGATCGAATTCGCGTAGCTCGCTGGGTAGAGTGAATCGGGTGCGGTGGGATCGGGGGGTCCGGTGAACGGGCCGTACGCGAGATTCGTGAACAGGCCGGTGGCACCGTCAAACAGCAGGACGTAAAAATCCGAGTCCACGGAAATGGAGAACGACTGCGAAAATGCGAATGTCTCCACACCGGTGACAGTGAACGGTGGCGTGATGAGGATTGAGTACTGGCCGTTTGTGAGCGGTGGCGACGCAGCGGAATAAATCCCTCCGGTGCCTGTGAGTGCGTTCGTCGTGGTGAACGACCAGAATGGCGCGAGCACGTCGCTCGTGATGCCCTGCCAAAACCCGGAATTTGTGAGGATGAATTGCCAGTTGTTGAACGCCAGCCACGTCTCGAAATCCTCGTCCGGAAAAAGCGAGGGCTGATGCGTGTAACCGTCGGCTCCGAGCACGCACACATTGTCCAGTCGCACGGTTTCCTCGCCGTCGGAAGTCGCGCCTTTCGCGTAGTAAAATCCGAAGTAGTAGCTGCCGCTCAGGCCCGCTGTGGAGAGTCGCACGCGTCCGCCTCCGGACATCCACGAGCTTGCGTAATTGCCCGTCGCAAAAAAAACCGGGCAACCTTTCCCGCCACGCCCGTTAGTCACGGCGTAGTCAATCGCCGCATCAATAGCCGACGCCTCCGAGCCGCCGCCCCAACTGTTGCTGAGCACATCCGCGAACGACGCTGCGTAAGTGATCGCCGTGGCGATGATGTCATCGGTCGTGAAGTTGCCACTGTCGTCCGCGATTTTCACCGGGAGGATCGTGCAGCCGCCCGCAATGCCTGCGGTCTTGGCCGCCGTGCTGAAAATTCCCCCGGCGATGCCCGCGGTCCCTGTCCCATGGCCGTTCGTGCCGACTGGCGAAGGATCGTTGTCATTGTTCGCAAAGTCCCAGCCGTGCACGTCGTCAATGTAGCCGTTGCCGTCGTCATCAATTCCGTTGGTCTCCTTTTTATTGCCGAACTCGCCGGGGTTCGTAAAAATGCGCAGGCCGGGGTGCGAGATGTCCACGCCGTCGTCTATAATCGCGATGACGATGGAACTGCTCCCCGCCGTAATGTCCCACGCGCTGGTCGCCTTCACGTCCGCGCCAGCGACGGCGCGGTTTAGACCGAGGTTGCTGAGCGCCTGCTGCGTGGCGAAGAGCGGATTCGGGGGTGTGTAGCAATGTTGGATTTCGCGGAGGAAATTCGGCTGCGCCCAAAGCACGCCCTCCGTCTGCGCGAGTGTGCGCGACACGAGCAGCGGATCGGCGGCCTTCGGCTGCGCGAGACGCAGTCGCCACGCACCGAGTTTGCCGCCGCCCACGGGGCCAACGACTTGCAGCCCCGCGTCTGCGGCGAGCGTGCGCATCTGCGCAGGTGTCACGTTTTTCCCAAACGCCGCGACGATCTCATCCGTTGCGATCATGCGCGTGTGCGACTTCGGCTCGACGAGCACGTGGCGCGCGTAGGCGACGGACGGCTCGCCTTGCAGCGCCTTCGGGTCCATCGCGGCTCCGGCCTTTTGTGCACGCATGATGTGAAAGCTCGCGCCCTTGCGGAACTGCGCGCGCGTCGTCTCACTGTACGCTGGGATGCCTTTGCGTGCTTGCAGCGCGGGCAGTCCGCGGTCGCGCTCCACCTTCGTTGTGAAGGCGACCGCCGCGCTGTCCGTTGCGCGCAGCAGATGGATTTCCCTGCCATCCGGCATTCTGAAAAAATCTCCTGCATCCGCTGTCGTGTCCGCGCGTGCGGCGGGCTGTGCACCGAGTTTCCGGAAATCCCGGAGGCTCATCCCCGGCGGGATTCGCTGGACTTTCACATCCGCCGCACCTGCGGCCAAACCCAGGCTGATCAGAAGTAAGGCACCGCGTTGTGCGCAGGTACGAATGAACGATGTCACCTTGAGGAAAGCAAACCTTCCGAGGAAGTCCGAAGTGTGTGCAGCGATGGGGTTCAACTTCGGTATTCCGGGGTTGGGGTCAGACAGAGTAACTCACAACTAGCATCGCTCCGCAGCCCTGCAAATGACATCGCTGCCTGCTTGCTTTCCGAGCTCGTCTTTGTGCCGTCGCGCGCTGATTCTGCTACTGTTACCGCACGGAAAATGCGTACACGGTTGCGGAACTGAAAATTTCGCCCGGACGCAGCACGGTGCTGGGGAACGCAGGCTGATTCGGCGCGTCGGGGAAATGCTGCGTTTCGAGGCAGACACCGAAGTTTTTTTTGTAAACCTTGCCGCCTTTGCCGGTGATGGTGCCGTCGAGGTAATTTCCGGTGTAGAACTGCACGCCCGGCTCAGTGGTCGAGACCTTCATCACACGCCCGCTCTTGGGCTCGTAGAGTTCCGCCGTTGGTGTGAGCGTAAGCGGCTTTTTCACGTCGATCACAAAGTTGTGATCGTAGCCGCCGGGAGTTCCTGTGAGTTGTGCGATGTCCTTGCCGATGATTTTCGCCTTTGTGAAATCCATCGGGCCTCCAGCGACGGGTTCGAGTTTTCCAGTCGGGATACTGCTGTCGTCCACGGGCGTGAACTGGCTCGCGTGCAGCGTGAGTTCGTGGCCGAGGATGTCGCCTTCGCCCGCGCCCGCGAGATTCCAGTAGGCGTGGTTGGTGAGGTTCAGCACCGTCGCCCTGTCGGTCGTGGCCTCGTAGTCAATGTGCAGCGCGTTGTCCTCGGTGAGCGTGTAGGTCACTTTCGTCTGCAGCGTTCCGGGGTAGCCTTCTTCGCCTTCGCCGCTTGTGAGGGAAAAGCGCACGCCATTCGCGCCGGGGAGCATTTTCGAGCTCCAGTTTTTTTTGTCGAAGCCCTTCAGCCCGCCGTGCAGGTGGTTCACGCCGTTGTTCACCGCGAGCGTGTATTCCTTTCCGTCGAGTGTGAATTTTCCCTTCGCGATGCGGTTTGCGTAGCGGCCCGCGATGACGCCGAAATACGGATGCGTGCCGAGGTAGCCTTCGAGCGAATCGAAGCCGAGCGTGACGTCCGCGAATTTGCCGTCGCGATCCGGGACCTCCATGCTCACGAGCGTCGCGCCCCAAGTCATCACGCGCGCCTTCACCCCGTGCGAATTTTTGAGCGTGAAAATCTCGACCGTCTCGCCATCCATCGAATCTCCGAAAATCTCTTTCTTCACTGCGGGTGCTTTTCCCTTCGCCGCGTGCGCTGTTGCGGGCGTGAGGAAAATGCCGAGGCCGAGTGCGACGGCAAAGACAGCGAGACGCGAAGGGGGGTTCATACGGGGAGGTGTTGCTGACTCCGCGAAAATCCCGCGCGCCACGGCGGAGTCAATCCGAAAGCCGATTAGCTTTTCTGCGTGGCAATGAATCTGCGCCAAGCTCCGACGAGCCCGGTTTTTTTACACCGCACGCCGACGGTGATTTTTTCCGCGCGGCTAGCCCTGCAGCCGGTAAACGATGCGCGCCTTCGAGAGATCGTAGGGCGACATCTCCAGCTTCACGCGGTCGCCCGTGGTGAGGCGGATGAAACTCTTGCGCATTCTGCCCGAGATGTGTGCGAGCACGAGGTGTTTGTTGGCCAGCTCTACACGGAACATGGTTCCGGCGAGGACCGAAGTGATTCTTCCCTCGATTTCGATGACATCGTCTTGGACAGGCATGTGGATTATTTCTGATGCGCCGCGCTTGGGTTGGCGGCGCATTGCCGCCGGGTTGCGAACGCTTTCAATGAAGCACTCCCTCCGGCACATTTGCCGGACGAAGGACGGGGACACTCGCCGTTTTTCGTAATAACGCAAGTTGATTCCGGCCGAGCCCGCGTTTCAGACCCTGAGGTAAATCCGGCGGCGGTGCAGCCACCACGCGAGCAGCATGCCCAGCCCAGTGGCTACTGCCGCATGCGGCAGCCCCGGCGCGGTGCCCACAAGCCGGTCCGCGAGCCGGTTGAAATCCGCGATGTTCGCAGCGAGGTAGATGGTGATCGGGTTCAGCCCGATCCAGATGAAAGGCGCGGCCCAGAGGCGCACATTCCGCACCTCGATGATCTGATGGAATGCGCCGAGCAGAATCGCGCTGCATCCGCACGCGAAGAGGACAAACGACGAGGTCCACAGCTTCTTGATCATCGGGAACTGCACCGACCACACCAGCCCGAGCCCAAGCATCACCGCGCCACCAGCGGCGAGCAACAGCGACTTCCGCGAGCCATCCGCACGCGTGCTTCGCAGGAAAATGCCGGCAAGCACGCCGAGCAAACAGTTTGCGATCGCCGGCAGCGTACTGAGGATGCCCTCCGGGTCGTGATCGTGATCGTATTTCCGGCCCGGCAGATACTGTGAGTCGAACCAGTTCACGATGTTGTGTCCCTCGCGGAAATCTCCCGGTGTCCCTCCGGGGAAGGGAGCGTATGTTAGCAGCGCCCAGTAGCCGAGCAGCAGTGCGACGCACGTCCCCGCCAGGGAGCGGACGCCAAGCCATAGCGAGAGCAGCCCCGTGCCGAGCGACGCGAGCGCGATGCGCTGAAGCACACCGAGCCAGCGGATGCCATCGAGGCCCTTGCTGATGCCGCCCGAGTAAAAAACACCGATGATGAAGAGAAGCACCGCCCGGACGATGAGGCTGCGCGCAGCGGCTGGACGCCCGTGCTGCGCCACCTTTCGCGGGAGTGAAAATGCGAGCGACATTCCCGCGATGAACACAAACATCGGGAACACGAGGTCGAGAAAATGGAATCCATCCCACTTCGCATGTTCGAGCTGATCGGTGACAAGGCTCGCCACCGTGGAGTTGTCGCGGAGCTTCAGTGCGCCGTGCAGCGAGCCGCCGCCGATGATCCAGAACATGTCGAATCCTCGCAATGCATCGAGGCTCGCGAGTCGTGGAGCGGTGGATTCGGGTTCGGCCATGTGGAGAGAGTGGATGTGCGCTGCGGCGGTGGCAAATGCGGAGCGCCTCGCCTCGTGTCACTTTTTCTGCGGAATGTGCAACTTTGCGGCTAGCCGCGCATCCGTGCCGGGCAGTTCCCTCATCACGAGTTCCGCCATCGCGCGTGCGCCCTTTTCGTTGAAATGCGTGAAGTCTGTTGGCGAACTCGCGAGTTCGGGGCAGTGCTCTTTTCCGAGATGGCGGAACAGTTCGCCGCTCGATGAGTGCAAATCAATCAGCGCGACTTTTTTCTCGGCAGCAATGGCCTTCATCGCGTTGGCATAAGGCTGGAGTATATCGGTGAGCTTGCCGTCCTTGTCGAAGGTTCGGCGATGCATCGGTGTGACAAAAACCGGCGTCGCATTTGCCGTGCGCGACTCGTCCACATAGCGGCGGAGGAAATCGCGGTAGTCTGTCGCCGCGTCCGTAGCTTCGGGCTTTTCCTTTGCGTGCGAATCGTTGTGGCCAAACTGAATCAGCACCAAGTCCGGCTTTTCCGCGAGCGTACGTTTCCACCGGCCCTCGGCGATGAAGGTCTTCGTGCTGCGCCCGCTCGCCGCAAGGTTCACCACGCGCACCTTCTCGTTGAAATACTCCCCGATGAAGTGACCCCAGCCGCGCGACGGCGACTCCGCCGGGTATTCGCATACCGTCGAGTCGCCGACGATGGCGATGGTGAGCTTCGCCGGTTCGGCAGATTTTGCGCCGGCAAGCATGGCGACGAGCGAGAGGAGAATGGCGAGCGATGTGTGTTTCATAAGGCGGGGAGCGGGATGGCGTCGGGCGCGAGGTTGTCGAGGTTGCCGGCTGGCGCGCGGATGACGCGGATGTGTTCACCCACGGGTGCCCAGACGGATGGATCAGTCGGGCCGAAAAGCAACGTGCTTGGCGTGCCGGTCGCGGCGGCGATGTGGGAGATGCCGGTATCGTGGCCGAAATATGCGGAGCAGCGTGCGAGCAGCGCGGCGAGCGTGGGCAGCGGAAGATTGCGCGCTACAAGCGGGGCGTGGACAGAGAGCGAGCGGGCAAGCGTGTCGAGGGCGTTGTCGTCCGCTTCGCCGCCGATGAGAAGGAGGCGCGCACCGCTTGATGCGATGCGATCACCGAGGCGCTGCCAGTTTCCCGCCGGCCAGTTTTTTCTCGGGCTGCCGGAGCCGGGATGGAGAGCGACGACCGGGCGCCCGTCGTGCTTCCCCGCGCGTTCACCGAGCCACGCTGTAGCAGTGTCCGTCGTTACTTCAGTCGGGAAAAGCCGCGTGGCGGAGTTGTCGAGGAAGATTGCCATGCGTTCGAGGCCGCTCGCGAGCTGGACGCTGGCATGCTGGTGGTCGGTGATTTTTTCATGGACGCCGAGAAAGTTGCGGACGCCAGCGCGTTCGAGGTTCGTGGCGAAGATGCCGTCGGGATCGAAGAGCCAGCTCACGACTTGCTGGAAGCCTGCGAAGTATGCGCAGAGGTCGGGTGCGAGTTGTCCGTTGCGGGCGAAAAATGCGGCAAGCGGGCCATACTCGATGTTGCGCACGGCGTCGGCGTAGGTCGTGTCTTTTTCCGGACCCCCGTGGAGTGCGAGTTCGGCGATGTGGCGGTAGCCGAGAATCTCGAGCCGGCAGTGCGGGAGCGTTTGCCGGAGCATCCGAATCGCAGGAAGCGTGAGGACGAAGTCGCCGATGGCTCCGCCACGGATGACGAGGATGCGCGGTTTGCCCGCGGAATTTTCCGCGTCCGCGGTCACATCAGGTTCGCAGCGACTTCGGCCATCTCGCTGCGCTCGCCCTTGAAGAGATTGATGTGCGCCATCCACGGCTGGCCTTGCAAGCGGTTGCGCGCATAGACGAGGCCGTTTGTGTGTGCGTCCACGTACGGATTGTCAATCTGCCCGAGGTCGCCGATGAGGATCATCTTGCTGCCGCGGCCCATGCGGGTGATGAGCGTCTTCGCCTCGTGCGGTGTGAGCTGCTGCGCCTCGTCCACGATGAATACGGCGTTCGGGATGCTGCGTCCGCGGATGTGCGTGATGGCTTCGACTTCGAGCCTGCCACTTGCCATCAGCGGTTCCCACGGGCGCATCGGTTTCTGTCCGCTGTTTTGCTGCGAAGGATTCTGCTGCGGCTGCTGCTGTGGCCGGTCGTCCGCCTTGCGCTGGCTCTGGCGCTTGTTCTCGAATTGTTCGGGGCGGCGCGGGCGCGTAAGCAAAAGTTCGAGCGCATCGAACGCGGGCTGCACCCAAGGCTGCATCTTTTCCTCGAGCTTGCCGGGAAGGTACCCGATGTCGCGTCCTGTCGGCATAATCACGCGGGTGATCAGCATTTTCTCGAAGACGCCGATCTGCACCTGCTCCAGTGCCGAGCCGACAGTGAGCAGTGTCTTGCCGGTGCCGGCTTTGCCATAGACGGTCACGAGCGACATTGCGGGATCGTAGAGCGCGTCGAGGAGGAAGCGCTGGCCGAGATTCAGCGCGGCAAGCGTGCGACCGCCGCGAATGGCGATACGGTCGCGGCGCAGCTTGTGGAGTTCGCCGCTGCCGACGTGGCGCGCGGGAATGGCGTGCGTGGGCTCCTCCTCATTGCGCAGAAGAAGGTAGTGGTTCGGGAGAAAATCCTTCGTCTCGGGGATGATGATGGATTCCTGGCTGGCGTACGCCTGCAATGTGTAGGGAGCCACGTCCAGCGTCTCGTATTCCTCCTCGCTGCGGCGCATAGTGAGGCGGATGTCCACATCCTCGACGCGGTCGGTGCGGTAGTCCTCCGCTTCGAGCCCCAGCGCGCGGGCCTTCAGCATCATGTTGAGATCCTTCGTCACGAGAATGACGTCCCCCTTTTCCGCGTCCGCCACTCCGCACGCGGCGGCAAGAATGCGGTTGTCCGGCAGAGTGAGGTCGGCGAACAGATCGCGCAGCGACTGGAAGCGCGGCGAATCGCTCACGAGCTGCCAGCCGTCGCCGCTGAAGCGCGCGGTGGGATTGATGCACACGCGCAGTATGCCGCCGTTTTCCAGCTTCACACCCGCCTGCATGTCGCTGGGGTTCATGAAGCGCTCGCTCAGCCGGCGGTGCACCTCGCGTGCGTTTGCTCCGCGTGTGGAACTTTCGCTCTTGAACCTGTCCAACTCCTCGAAGACTTCGACGGGAATCCAGACGAAATTGTCCTTGAACTGAAACGGCGATCCAGGGTCGTGGATGAGGACGTTGGTGTCGAGAATGTAGTGTTTCGGAGTGGGGCGGGGTGCAGCGGCTGGCTTCGGTGGCATGGAAATTTTGGTGCCCGCGTCCGCAGGCGAAGTGACGGTGAACAGGGAATCCCCGCAGGCGCAAGAAGGGAAACGCAACAAATGTGAGGAGGTGGCGTTTTGCCTGAGGGAGCTGCTAAGAATCCCCCCGCGCAGCGGCTTTGACTTCACCGTCCCGATTCACTACCACGCTCACTCATGAAACTCCGCGCCCTCATTTCTCTCGCCGCACTCACACTCACCGCCACCGCTGCCGACTGGCCGCAGTACCGCGGGCCGAATGGCGATGGCTCCACGTCCGAGTCTCTGCCCGCGACATGGCCCGCCGCGCCGAAGGTGCTGTGGAAGGTTCCCGGCGGAACCGGCTTCAGTTCGTTCACCGTGAGCGGCGCGTGGTGCTTCGCCATCGAGGGAAAAGGCTCGGATGAAGTGCTCGTCGCACGCGACACGGCGACGGGGAAGGAAAAGTGGACCGCCAATCTCGGCCCGGTGACGAAATATGGGAAAGGCGGCGAGAGCGGTACGAGCGACAACAATGGCGGTGATGGTCCGCGCAGCACGCCGACGCTCGCAGGCCGCGTGATCATCGCGATGCACAGCGATCTCGTGTTGCATGCGTTCGACGCCATCAACGGCAAGCCGCTGTGGAAGCTCGACCTCATCAAGCAGCACGCCGGTCACAACATTTCCTGGTTGAACGCCGCGAGCCCGCTCTTCGAGGGCGGCGTGCTCTACGTTGCCGGCGGCGGCGCGGGGCAGACCTACCTCGCGCTCAATCCGCTCACCGGTGCCGTACTCATGAAGGCCGGTGACGACACGATCACGCACGCAACGCCCGTCGCGGCGACGATTCTCGGCCAGCGGCAGATCATCTTCTTCATGAAGAGCGGCCTCACCTCGCTCGACCCGAAGACGCTGAAGCAGCTTTGGCACGCGGATTTTCCGTTCAATGTCAGCACCGCCGCGAGCCCGGTTGTCGCGGGCGACTACGTGTATTGCAGTGCAGGCTACACCATGGGCGCTGCGGGATTCAAAATCAGCAAGGCCGGCAGCGAGTGGAAGGCCGAGCAGGTCATGCGCGTCCCGCAGAAGCCGCTCGCGAACCACTGGAGCACGCCGGTGTTCTTCGACGGCTATCTCTACGGCATGTTCCAGTTCAAGGAATACGGCAAAGGCCCCGTGAAGTGCGTGAAGCTGCCCGATGGCGACATCAAGTGGGAGCAGCCTGGCTTCGGCCCCGGCAACGTCATCCTCACCGCGGGCGGCACCGTCCTCGCGCTGACCGACGCCGGCGAACTCGTCGCCTTCAAAGCCTCGCCCGACGCCTACAAGGAACTCGGCCGCTTCAAGGCCATCGAAGGCAAATGCTGGACGACGCCCGTGCTGAGCAATGGCCGCGTCTATGTGCGTTCGACGAAGGAAGCCGCGTGCATCCAACTCGGCGCGCCGACCACAGCGGCGAAGTAGCCGATGGCGGAGACGTGCGCTCCTGCTAGCTTTCCGCCATGCACCTCTCCCTCGCCCACCTCACCCGTCGCACCTTCCTCGGCAACGCCGCTCACGGCATCGGCGCGGTCGCGCTCGGGTCGCTGCTGAATCCAGGCCTGCTGCGTGCGGAGCAGAAGTGGCGCGGCATCCTCCCGGCTCCGCATTTTCCGCCGAAGGCAAAGCGCGTGATCTGGCTCACGATGGCGGGCGGGCCTTCGCATCTGGAGACCTTTGACCACAAGCCGCAGCTCGCCGCGATGCACGGGCAGCCGATGCCCGAGAGCATCACCGCAGGACAGCAGCTTGCGCAGTTGCAGGGCAAGCCGCTGAACTGCTTTGGCCCACAGTGGGATTTCCAGAAGTTCGGCCAGTGCGGCGCGGAAATCTGCGAGCTGTTCCCGCTCATCGGCTCCGTCGCGGACGACATCTGCTTCATCCGCTCGATGACCACCGACGCAATCAACCACGATCCCGCGCACTGCTTCTTCAACACCGGCTCCACCATCCCCGGACGCCCGAGCATGGGCGCTTGGCTCACCTACGGCCTCGGCAGCGAGTCGCAGGATCTGCCTGGCTTTGTCGTCCTCACCTCGCTCGGCAAAGGCGGGCAGAACCAGCCCATCGCCGCGCGGCAATGGAGCGCGGGCTTCCTGCCCAGCCGCTTCCAGGGTGTCGCGCTGCGGAGCAAAGGCGACCCCGTTCTTTACCTCAGCAATCCTCCCGGCGTCTCGCGCGAGATGCAGGGCGACCTCATCCGCACCGTCAACAAGCTCAACGCGCAGTTCGACAGTGTCGTGGACGATCCGGAAATCGCCACGCGCATCGCGCAGTACGAGATGGCCTTCAAGATGCAGGCCAGCGTCCCCGAACTCATGGACATGGCGAAGGAGCCCCAGAGCGTCCTCGACCTCTACGGCTGCACGCCCGGCGACGGCTCCTTTGCCAGCAACTGCCTCCTCGCCCGCCGCCTCGCCGAGCGCGGCGTCCGTTTCATCCAGCTCTACCACAAGGATTGGGACCACCACGGCGGCGTGAAGGACGGCATCCGGCTCAAGGCGGAGGAAGTGGACCGCGCCTGCATGGCCCTCATCACCGACCTGAAGCAGCGCGGCATGTTCGACGACACCATCATCGTCTGGGCCGGCGAATTTGGCCGCACCCCCATGTCGCAGGGCGGCAGCGGACGCGACCACCACATCCTCGGCTTCACCACATGGATGGCCGGCGGTGGCATCAAAGGCGGCACGCAATGGGGCGAGACCGACGAATTCGGCTACAAGGCCGTGAAAGACGTCGTCCACGTCCACGACATGCACGCCACCATGCTCCACCAGCTCGGCATAGACCACACGAAGCTCATCTACCGCCTCCAAGGCCGCGACTACCGGCTCACGGATGTTTTTGGGAAAGTGGTAAAGGGGATTCTCGCGTAGCGGGCGGTTGTCGTGTCTTTCATTGCGCGTCCGATGAAAGAAATCGCTATCGAAGATGTTTCATCGCAGCCGGAAGAAATTGCTCGGTTTCCGGACTACATTTTCAGTGCGATGGCGCGTCGGGGAATCGGCGTTGTGGAGGCAAATCTCACGGGCGTTGCGGACGAACCGCATGCCTTGGTTCCGTGGCAGCATATCGGCAGGACGCATCAGAGTGTTGAGACCATCGCTAACGTTCGGCTCGATCACTTCCGATCCTACCTCGCCCGTTTTGCCTCGGTTTGCGGCATCAATCCTTATGCCGGACATGGGGACATCGGCATCCTGTGGCCGGTTCGCGGTGCATCGGTTACTCATTACTTCTCCGTATTCCTCTGCAACGAACCGACAATGGCCTTTTGGATTCGCATCTATTTCTACGGAATAGACGGCATCTATCCATCCGCGAAGAACTGAATCACCCTGTCGCTGTGGGTCGTTCCAACGCCAACCGCGTTGAATCATCCAGCCCGGGGTTGGCGCGGAGCGCCTACCCTGGGAATCCCGGTCCAAAGACAACCCCAACCCTAAAAGGGTTGAATCCGCGGGAGGTAGAATGCGCGCTCCGTCGCGCGTTTCCGTGATCGCCGAGCATGGAAGCGTGGGCGGAGCGCCCGCTCCACCGGATGCAACCCTTTCAGGGTTGGTTCCGTTTTGCGGGGCGGTGACCCAGGGTAGCTCGCTGGCCTCACTGCGTTCGGCGCTCGCAACCCTGGGCTGGAGGATGGAACGCTGTTGGCGTTCGGTCTAACTGGGGGCATGGATGAAAAAGGCGCTTTTTGGCATCCAATGTCAGAAAAGCCTGGAAACAGGCAAGGAACGGCCAAAATGAGTGTTGGAATCTGAGGAATTCTAAGTATCACGCGGCAAGTTCTAGGCGTCACATGTCGTGTGCAGACCGACTTGCGGCAGATTCCATTGGCGATCTGTCGCGTTGAAGTCTTGCCGCGGGAGATTCAGGTCTGGTTTTCAGGGGTTCAGTGTCGCTGCGCCTCATCCGCGCCCTCAGCGGTGAAAATCCGCTCGCCCTTTCCCGCGGCCCTCATCATTCTCCACGGCATGTCGCCGGAAAATTCCCCACGCATCCGCGCGTTGCGGATGCTCATGATGATGGATGCGGTCGTGCTCACGGGGCTGGGTGTGCTGTTCCTCACGGTGCCGCGGCGCATCGAGGCGGCGTTCCATTTTTCCCACCTGCCGGCGGGCGTGGACTACATGATCGGGCTGTGGGGCTGCGTGTTTGCGACCGTGGGGCTGGGCTACGCGCTCGCGGCCGTGGAGCCGCGGCGCAATGTGCTCTGGGTGCAGATGGGAATCGCGCGCGGTGTGCTGGAGGCGGCGTTCGGCGGGGTGTGCGTGCTGTGTGAGTTTGTGAAATGGGAGCAGGCGGCGTTCGGGATTTTTGCCGCGGTGTTCATCGCGGCGGCCTATGTGGCGCTGTATCCGCGAAAGGAGGCGGACTGATGGGGGCGCTGCTGAACCAGATTCTCGCACTCATCTTTATCGGCGCGATGATCTGGGGTTTCAAAATCGCGGGCCGCAAGGCAAAGAGCGTGCCGGTGCAGATGCTGCTCGGCTTCGTGTTTGGGTTCCTGATTCTCGCCGGGGTGGTGTGTGTGCTCTGTGGCATCCTGTTTGTCGGCTGCCTGGTCACGGGGCCGCCGTCGTTCCGGTGAGCGATGCAATTTCGCACGCCGCCTTTGCACGATCCTATGAACTGCGGATGGCTCGGCGAAGTTCAGGACTTTACCCCTCAGTGCCTTTGCGCGAGAACCGCAGCGCGGCTACTTCAGCGCTTGCAGACGCGCCTGCGCCTTTTCCAGAAGCGCGCGGAACTGTGCGATGTTTTCGCTGGAGAGCACGGCCTGGACGGTGCCGATCCCAATGGAGATTTCCCTGCGTTCTCCGTCGGACGGATGCGCAGTGATGGTCAGTTGCCCTTGCAGCGTGAACGTCACCGACGCGAGTTCCAGCCGCGTCGCGTCCTTGTTCACCGTGGCGACATAATCCATTCCCTTGATCACCGCGCCCGCCGTTTCCGCAGCGAGAAAGCCGGTGCTCGCGCGGTCGGATGCGTCTCGCCCGATCACGGTGATGACGATGCCAGCCCGGTGCGAGAGCACCGACGCGTCCACGATCTCGTGCAGGTCCACATTGAGCGTCGCGTGGTTTTGCGCCGCAAACCCTCCGATTTCTGCGCCGCCCAGGATCATGAAAGTGCCGCCCGGTATGCTCGGCGCGACCTTCGCGGTTTGCGCAGGGAGGGATTGAAACGCGGAGGCGCAGAGCCCGCAAAGGAGGAGGAGTGTTTTCATGGGCGGGATTTCTTGGCGGAGTATTTCAGAGGGGCCGTGAGCGTGTCTATTTTCTCACGGATGTCGCGCAACATTTTCTCCGTGCCTCGCACCGCGCGGTGCGCTCATCTCTCCGCCGCACATGAAACACTTCCTCGCCTTTCTGCTACTCGCGCAAACCGCATTTGCCGACGGTCTGAAATGGGAGGCGACCACGCAGCGCATTGAGGTGGAGCCCGCCGAGAAATCGGTGCGCAGGGAATTCCCGTATCGCAACGCGGGCAAAACGCCCGTGCGCATCGAGAGCGTGCGCGGGGTGTGCGTGTGCTGCACCGCCGCCTACGCGACGAAGAGAAAGCTCGCGCCCGGCGAGAGCGGTGCGGTGATCGTGAAGGTGGACTTTGAAAAGAAGCCGCTTCCGCTCGTGAAGCCCGTGACGGTGAAGACTGACGACGGCCAGACGACGGTGCTGATGGTGGAGGTTTACGCGAAGCCGTAACGGAATGTGGGACAGGCATCCGAGCCTGTCCTACATGGGTGCGGACTGCTGCCTGGCTTCCTTCTTCAGCCGCTTCTTTTCCGCCTTCGTCCCGTCTCCGAAATCCTCCGCACCCTTGCCGACTGCGCCGCCGATGTCCTCGTGGTTGTGGTCGGGCAACAGCTTGGCGAGCCGCGCCTTTTGTTCCGCGTATTTCGGATTCGTCGCGAGGTTGGTCCATTCGTTCGGGTCGGCTTTTTCGTCGTAGAATTCCTCGTCGCCATTCTCGTAGCGGATGAGCCGCCAGTCCTCGGTGCGGACAGTGTGGTTTTTGAACTTGTAGGTGGTGACCGCAGGCTCGTCCCGCACCACGCCGGGATCGCTGAGAAGTGCGCGGATGCTTTTTCCCTCGACGTGCGCCGGCGCCGGGATGCCGCACACTTCGCACATCGTCGGGTAAATCGTCATGAAGTCCACGGTGCGCTGGCACACGCTGCCGGGCTTTGTCACGCCGGGTACGACCCAGATGAGCGGCGAGCGCGTGGCCTCCTCCCAGAGCGCAAATTTCCGCCAGTGGTGTTTCTCGCCGAGGTGCCAGCCGTGGTCGCACCAGAAGCAGATGATCGTGTTGTTCTTATAGGCGGATTTTTCAAACGCATCGAGCAGGCGGCCAATGTTCATGTCCGTGTAGGCGATGGCGGCGAGGTAGCCTTGGATGGCTTCCTTCCATCGGCCGGATTCGAGGATGTTCTTGTGATCACCCCACGGCTTGGCCATCGCCACGCCGGCGGGCGGGATGTCGTCGAGATCGTTTTCGAGATACGGCGGCAGCACGATTTTGTCCGCGGGGAACATGTCGTAGTATTTCTGCGGGACATTCCACGGCATGTGCGGCTTGTGCAGGCCGACGGCGAGGAAGAACGGTTTGTCGTGCTTCTTGCCGAGCTGCGCGATGCCGTAGTCAGTGATTTTGTAGTCGGGCAGATCCTCGTCGCGGCAGTCGAGAGGCGCGAACTTGATCCCGCCCACGCCGTCGTTCTTCGCCTGCGGCGAAAATTTCACAGGGCCTTTGCCGCCGCCCTCGTTCGCAAGGTAGTCGTCCCAGTCGCTCACGCGCCGGTATGCCTCGTGATAGATTTTTCCCGCGCCGCACACGAAGTACCCCGCGCCGCGGAACTGGTGCGTGAGCGTGAGCGGCTCGGCGATGACGGGCCGCCAGTCGTTGTTGTTCTCATACACGCCCGTCGTGAACGGACGCAGCCCGCTCATCAGCGCGGCGCGCGAGGGATTGCACACTGGTGCGGCGCAGTAGCTGTGCGTGAATGCGAGGCCCATCTTCGCGAGGCGATCAATGTTTGGCGTTTTCGTCTGCGGGTTGTGGCCGAGGTAGCCGACCCAGTCGCGCAGATCGTCCACGGCGATGAACAGGACGTTCGGCTTCTTAGCATCGGCGGCTGTGCCGCGCGCGGTGATGAGCGAAAGGACGATGGAGGCGAGGAGGAACGGGATGCGGATTTTCATGCGAGATGGGGAACTGGACAAGATAGCGCGGGCGCGGGGGATTCGGACAGCGGGTTTCCGCACACGCGGACGGGGGCTGGTGAATCCGCCGTGCTGCGCTTCAACCCAAAACTTCCGGAATCAACACTGAAAACTGAGTGCGCTGCGTATCTTCCTTCGCTGCTTCGCTCTTTCGCGGTTAAGCCATGATCGCCTTCACCACAGTCCCCTCGATGTCCGTGAGGCGGAAATCACGGCCCGCGTAGTTGAAGGTGAGCTTCTCGTGGTTCAGCCCGAGCAACGCGAGGATGGTCGCGTGCAGGTCGTGGATCTGCATTTTGTTCTCCACGGCCTCGTAGCCGTATTCGTCCGTCTGCCCGTAGCTGATGCCGCCTTTCACTCCGCCGCCGGCCATCCAGAGCGTGAAGCCCTTGTTGTTGTGGTCGCGTCCGTCGCCGCCCTGCGCGTGCGGCGTGCGTCCGAACTCGCCGCTCCACACGACGAGCGTGTCCTTCAAAAGTCCGCGCTGCTTGAGGTCCGTAAGCAGGCCGGCGATGGGCAGGTCCACGGACTCGCAGTTCGCTTCGAGCGCCTTGCTGAGATTGAAATGCTGGTCCCAGTTGCCGTGGCAGACTTCGACGAAGCGCACGCCGCTCTCGATGAATTTCCGCGCGAGCAGGCATTTCCGGCCCATGTCGTCGCTGCCGCCGCCCGGGTTGAAATAGTTTCCCAAGCTGGCACCGCGTGCGGAGTCGCTAATGCCGTAGAGTTTTTTCGTCGCCTCGGTCTCCTTGCTCAAATCCATCACCGCGGGCATCTGGCTCTGCATCTTGAACGCAAGCTCGTAGCTTTCGATCACGCCCTCGACATCGGGATTGTACTTGTCGCGGCGCAGCGCCTCGCGGTTGAGCGTTTGGATGAGTTCGAGTTCTGCGCGCTGCGCCGTGGGGCCGAGTGAGGTCTGGATGTTGCGCACCTGTGCGCCGGCAACCGGGCGGTTGTCCGCGCCGATGCGTGTGGCCTGGTAAATCGCGGGCAGGAATGCGCTGCCGTAATTCTGCGTGCCGCCAAATCCCGACGGCGGCGCGAGCGTGATGAAGCCCGGCAGGTTCTGAT
>Ga0075030_100002536_pt1 | contig 16568 bp, 8 predicted proteins | sample LitLauG_LLR_2012_FD_71393 | JGI IMG/M metagenome (GOLD analysis project Ga0075030, IMG submission 71393) | Freshwater sediment microbial communities from Pennsylvania, USA - Little Laurel Run_MetaG_LLR_2012 | ecosystem: Environmental > Aquatic > Freshwater > Creek > Sediment | place: USA... | reverse complement strand
GCATCCCGCGTAGCGCAGCGACGACAGGTCGGCGCCGGCGATCGGTACGCCCAGCAATGCCGCGTAGACGGTCGGCACGGCAGAGAACGTCGTCGCGCGGAACCTCTCGACATTGCGCCAGAAGTGACCGATCGCGGCCTTCGATCGGTATCCTTCCGCACCCAGCAACACCACCTTCGCTCCCACCAGGAACGGCACAATCCCCGTGACGACGACGCCGTTCACATGGAACAGCGGCAGGCCGCACAGGCAGGTGTCGTGCGGATTCATACCGAGCAATGCGGCGCTCGACCAGGCATCGGCCAGTTCGTTCCAGTGCGTGTGCTGTGCCACTTTGGGCAACCCGGTCGTCCCACCGGTGTGGAAGTACGACGCGATATCGCCGCGCCGGATGCGTCGCCCGCTCGACAGCCGATGGCCCGACTGGCGGTCGAGGACGCCCGCAAACGGCAGCACGCCTTCCGCGGGCGCCTCGTCCTGGCCGACGACCAGCACCGCGCGCAGGCTCGGCACGCGCTTTCGAACCGCGTCGACCTTTTGCCACAGTGGCGGCGCGAGTCCAGGGCCGACCGTCACCAGAACCTTGGCCGCGACGGAGTTCAGGAGGTGCACGATGTGGTCCGCCTCCAGCAGCGGGTTGATCGCGTTGACGATGCCCGCACTTTCACCACCCCAGATCGTGTAGTGCGTTTCGAGCAGATTCGGAAGCACATAGGAAACGACGTCGCCCGGTGTGACGCCGAGCGCGTGAAACGCGTTTGCAGCCTGCGTCACTTTCTGCAGCAAAGACCCATACGTCACCTGCAGCGGCACGGCCGACGAGTCGCCCTCCGGCAGGAAGATGAGGGCTACGGCATCCGGAGTCTGCCGAGCGGCTCGTGCGATCACGTCGTACGTGCTTTCGAGTCCGTCGAGGCGTTCCTCGATCGGCACGGCCTCGATCGCCTCGATGTCGGCCAGCGTGCGCACCTGGACTGAGTCCATCGAAGATTCCTCAGCCCAGCGTCAAGGTGCCCAGGTAGACGCTCTCGCCCAAAATGCAGTCGGCGACAGCGGCGCCAAGGCGGGGATGACCGATCCGGACGGCGTAGGCGCCGCTGTCGCGCTCGAAGCCATCGCACTTGAAGTCACCGAAAGTATCCGTCGTCGTGCGCGCGACCTCGGCACCGTCTTTGAGTACGAGCACCGTAGCTCCGACGACGCATGTCGTTTCGCCGTCGATCAGCGAGATGACGCTTCCGCCTATGAAGCATCGGTCGAACCGATAAAGGTTCCGGTAGTAGACACGCGGCTTCGTCTTGAGCTCCGGACGCAGCACCTCCAATGACTCGGTGCGCTGCTGCGCCTGCATGGCCGCGTCGTCCTGCAGAACCGCACGAAGAGCTCCGGTCGGGCACGATTGCACGCAACGCGGCTCCTTCCAACCCGCATCCAGCAGATGAGCGTCGAAGATCCACGCCTGTGGCAATTCGAGCTCCTCATTCCAGGCGATCGCGCCGTACGGGCACGCTTCGACGAGATCGCGCCTGCCGCGACTCCTTTCCGGGTCGATGATGACGATGCCGTCGTCACGCTTGCGCACCGCGTCCCCGCCGGCCTTGACGCAAGGCGCGTCGTCACAGTGGCTGCACATGGTGGGCAGGTAGGCCGCGTCGACCATGTGTGCGCTGCCCCTGACCTGGCGCGTGATTCGGATCCACTCGTGTCCGCGCGCCGGCTTCGGCGCCGCATAACCCGGGAAGTCGTTGCCAACATGCTCGTCGCTGATTGCGAGCGTGCAATTGCGGCAGTTCTCGCACAGCGCGACGTCGACAATGAGGTTCCACTTCTTCATCGTCGCGGCCTCACGCGCTCCAAGGTTCGACTTCGACCAGGCACGAGTTCGACGCCATGCCCTCGGTACCTTTGACTTGCGGCCTTCGCGGCGTCAGGAGGTTCAGGCACCCGCCCCGATCGGTGAGGCGCTCGCCGTCGCCGACCGGGTCGAAGATCGCGGACGCCTGGTATGCCTTGACGACGCCGGTTGCGATCAGCGAGGACACGTCGGCGGCGCAGATGATCGCGGCCCGGTCGTTATGCACGCGGACGAGGTCGTGATGCCGGATGCCGCGTCGCGCCGCGTCGGCGGCGTTTATCCGCAGCACCCAGTAGTCGTAGCCGCCGACCCTCACGCGGTGCTCTTCGATGTCGTTGATCGCGCTGCCCTTGCCGTCGCAGTAGGTGTGGAAGCTATAGCGCGAATGGCTCGAGGTGAGCTGTAGCGGAAAACGCGTCGCGAGTTCTGCACTGGCCGGACCTTCCCACGAGGGAAGGTACCGATTGAGCGCAGGGCGCTCAGGATTTTCAGGGTCGCCGCGCGCGATCGTCGTTGCGACGAACTCGATCTTCCCCGACGGCGTCTGCAGACCCTTGCCGAACTCCTCCAGGTACTGCGATGGCAGCGGATGGGGTTCCGGGACGTCCTTGTGGCGATCTTCAGCGTACCAACGGAAGTAGACCGGATCGCGCGTCGCTTCCGGCTCGGCAGGCACGACGTAATAGCCCTTCCTGAGGAAGTCCCGCCAGCTGACGTGCTTGGGCAGGTCGGAAGACTCGAACACGCGCTTGACCCAGTCGAACTCGCTGCAACCTTCGGTATAGAGCGCACCGAGGCCCATGCGGCCCAGGAGGTCCGCGAAGATCTGATAGTCTGACTTCGATTCGCCGAGCGGCTCGATGCACTTGTGCTGCAGGACGACGACTCGGTGGTTAAGCTGCCCCTGCGCATGATGGCCATAGCCTCCCGCGCCGGCCCACTCGCCGATGTCCCAGCGCTCGAACGACGTGCACGCGGGAAGGATGATGTCCGCGAACTTCGCCTCCCCTTCGAACCAGATCGACTGGTTGACGACAAATTCCAGGGACGGGTGACGGTAGGCATCGATGAAGCGGCTCGAGTTCGCGATCGTTCCGAACGAAGAAGCGCCGTACCGGTACAGCATGTGTACGCGCGAATACCCCGGCATCGGATACTCGAAGGGTGAGAACTGCGCCTCGAGCGACATTCCGTCCCACAGATAGCCCTTGCACTTTCCTTCGATGATTGCCTCAGGAAAACGCTGTCGCGGGATCATCTGCTTGACCGGGTTCATCGTCAGCACATGAGGCATGCGCTCGTAGTTGCTGATGGCCGAGGCGGTCCATGTCAGTTCGCCAGAAATGCCGCCCTCGGCGTAGCCGGGAAAATAGAACGTGAAATCGAGCGGCGTACCGGCCTGCAGATTGCCGAAGTTCACGCCGGGTTTGCCCCATCCCTGCATCGCCATCATCAGGATCATCGAGCGCGCCCACTGCGTGCCGGTCGCGGTGCGGCAGGCGCCTCCCAGTCCCGTTCCGGGCCCTCCCGCCGCCAGGTAGGTCTTCCGGGTACCCCAGGCGCGGGCCAGTGCGCGGACGACATGCGCCGGGACGCCGGTTTCGGCCTCCTGCCATTCGGGTGTCTTCGAAATGCCGTCATCCCTGCCTAGAAGGTAATCGCGCCAAGCCTCGAAACCCGTGGTACGTTTCTCGACGTACTCGCAGTCGTACAGACCCTCTCGCACCCAGACATTCATGATCGCGATGGCCAGAGCGGCGTCCGTGCCGGGGCGGATCGGAATCCAGCGCCCCCCGAGCAGCTGCGCGGTCGGGGTGCAATGCGGGTCGATATGAACGAAGTCGAGACCCAGGTCTTTGGCCCAGAGGCGCCGTTGCGTGCCCTCCGAGCCCGCATAGGCACCACCTGTCGTCTCCGGGTCGCTTGACCAGAAGACGATCATCTGACATTCCTTCAGGCAGTCCTCCACCGTGCTGTAGGCGCCGGGTACGCCGACGCGCAGGCTATTGCCGAAGTGATGCTGGGCACCCCAATACCAGCCCTCCCAGCTGTCGGGATTCAGGTGGACCCGAGTAAATCCCACCAGATTGCCGAATCGGGCGAGCGCGCTCAGGTAGTAACCGACATTTCCCCACTGGTGATGCGAGCTGTGATAAATCGCCATGGCGCCCGGGCCGTGCTCGCGGCGCTGACGCTTGATCTCGTTTGCGACGATGTCAAGCGCCTCGTCCCAGCCGATCCGCTCGTAGCGGGAAATGCCACGGTTGTGCGGATTGCGCTCGCCATTCGGGTCAAAGTCGACCCGCTTCATCGGGTACAACACCCTCTGGTCCGAGTACACCATTGATTTCAAGGTCAGGGCATGCGGGCTGACCGTCGCGCGGCGCCAGGGCGAGAACGAGCGTCCGCGCGCGCGGATCGTCCAGCTCGGCGCGTCACCCTGATCGAAATCGATCGGCGTGATACGCACGATGCGGCCATCCTTGACGAAGGTGTACAGCGGACCGCCGTTGGTGCACGTCGTGTAGCGCGTCGAGCCGTCCGGCATGCGTGTGCCGTAGCGCATGCCGACCCGCGCCGTTGCGTTCAGGAGTTGCATGAACCAGACGACCTGCTCGCTCTTGCCGTCGACGATCGCACGAAACTGCTTGGCGGCGTGAACGATCTCGGAGCGGTCCGGCGGCGGAATCAGGAACGTCAGAGCGGTCCGCACGTCCCGAAACGACATCGTGACGTTCGGCTTCGGATGCAGCCCCGCGCGCGAGCGCACTCGGCCATTTTCTAGCGCGTACCAGCGCCCGATGCTCCCGTCCTTCAGCCGGATCTGGGCGACGATGTTGTGCTGCCGCATCTGGCGGCGGAATCCGGGATCCACGCGTGCGCAGATGCGCAGAACCTGCGTTAAGGCGAAAAGGATCGCGCGCAGCCCTGTCCGATTCATGGCTCTTGATACGCACCCGCCGCAATTGAGGTCTGCACTGTAGGCGGACGTGGTGCGGCACGCCCCCGCCAACAGGGGGGGGGCCGCAGGCATCGGCCGCTTCCGCCTTCCGCCCGCAAACCCGGTCTTGCAGACGGGCGCCGATCGCCGCCCGTCTGTCTAAGGTCCCTTCATCCAACCACGGAGATGAAGATGACCTCGCAAGCGCAAGACGGAGCCGTGCTTTCCGGCGGCCGGACCCTCGAAGTTCCCGTTCTGATCGTTGGCGGTGGCGGCGCCGGCCTCACCGCTTCGATGCTGCTTTCCCAGCTCGGCGTCCAACATCTGTTGGTGAGCGCGCAGCCGACGACTTCCATCCTGCCGAAAGCCCACGTGCTCAATCAGAAGACGATGGAGATCCTGACCGATGTCGGCGTTGCCGAGGAGATTTACGCCAAGGGCACCCCTGCAGAAAACATGCGCGCCATGGCCTGGTACGCCGGCCTCGCCGGTCCCGGTCCCGATTTCGGGCGCCGCATCGCGCAGATCGAGTCCTGGGGCGACGGCGGCAACAACCTGAACTGGATGGCTGCCAGTCCGTGCCGCTCGTCGAACCTGCCGCAAATCCGCCTCGAGCCGATCTTCAAGGCGCGCGCGGAAGCTTTGAACCCTGGAGGCGTCCGCTTTCACCACGAGCTGCTCGAGCTCGCTCAGGACTCGGGCGGTGTGACCTCGCGCATTCGCAATCTGGGGGACAAGAGCGAGTACACGGTACGCTCAAAATACGTGCTCGGCTGCGACGCTGGCCGCACGGTCGGCAAACAGGTCGGCATCAAGCTCGAAGGTCTCGGCGTCATCGGAAGCGAGGCGTCGATCCACCTGAGCGTCGATCTGTCGCACCTTGCGCGCGATCCACACGTTCTGATCCGGTGGATCTGGTCACCGGCGCTGGGGCGTATGGCGGCGCTGGTGCCAATGGGTCCGACGCGCTGGGGCCCGGACAGCGAAGAGTGGGTATTCCATTTGAATTACCCGGGTGACGAGCTGCGCCGCCTAAGCGACGCCCAGGTCGAAGCCGATATGCGCACTGCTCTGGGCTTGAAGGACGTACCGTTCAAGATCCACCAGACCACGCGATGGACCCTGGAAGGCCTGCTCGCCGATCGGTTCCGCGCCGGGCGTGTGTTCATCGCCGGTGATGCCGCACACCGACATCCCCCAACGGGCGGCCTCGGTCTGACGAGCGCGATCCAGGACGTGCACAACCTGGCGTGGAAGCTCGCCGCGGTCCTTGCCGGCAAGGCCGGTGACAGCCTGCTCGACACCTACGAGGCCGAACGACGCCCCGTCGATGGGCTCAACGTCCAACGCTCGCTGGAGAACGCGGCATGTCATTTCGAGATGAGCGAGATATTGGGACTTGACCCTCAAGCAGGAATCGAAGTCAACTGGGCTCGAATGAGTCGCATTTGGAGCGGCAAGACCGAAGACGCCGAATTGCGCCGCCGGGCGCTTCGCCAAATTCGCCGGCAATCGATGGAAAGCAACGAGCTCAATATCGAGTACGGGTATCGCTATCGGTCCCACGCGATCGCAGCAGACGGTTCGCCCGAGCCGCAGCCCATCGACCCTGTCCGCCTTTACGAACCCGATGCTCGTCCCGGCAGCCCTCTGCCGCACGCCTGGATCGACAACGAACACGGACTGCGACGCCCGCTCATGGATCTCGTGCGGCCCGGGCGCTTTCTGCTGATCGCGGGAGAAGAGGCACAGGACTGGTGCGACGCCGCGAAGGAGATTGCGGCGACCAACGGTCTTCCAATCGACTGTGTCCGCATCGGCGAGTTGGACGGCGATCTCTTCGATCCCCGCCTGGCGTGGACGCAGTACCGTGGCATAAGCCGCAAGGGCGCTGTCCTGGTTCGCCCCGACCGCTTCATCGGCTGGCGTTCCGCTGGGGCCGCCGCCCATCCCGCGCGACAACTGGCTGCGGCGTTGCACCAGATCCTCGGCACGAAGATCGCCGTCGTATCCCCCTGAGGGACGCTTCGCCTAGGGTCACCTCGCTGCGCCGCAACACGGGGTTGGGAATCGATCATGCTAATTTCTCACGTTTATCCAACACTGAATGTTCGGCGGGGCGAGGTCGATGTCGAAGAGGGAGGGTGCGGCGGCGCTGCACGCGCTGAAGATCGCGCCGCCGCGTGCCAACCGCTGGCTGGTGAGCCGCGAGCGACTCGTTCGAAGGTTTCAATCGGTGCGCGAAAGCGCATTGATCTGTGTGCAGGCGCCGGCCGGATACGGCAAGACGTCGCTTCTCGCGCGCCTGCGACGCGAATGGCTCGCCGCAGGCGCCTATGCGGCCTGGTTGTCGCTCGATGAGGGCGATGACGCCGGTCGCTTTCTCGAGACTTTGCTGCTGAGTACTTATACCGCGCTGGGTCGACCTGCGCCAATGCGTGCGGCCGAGCAAGCGCTGCGCAGCGGCGTGGAGCCCCGCGACTCGATCGCCGCGCTGGTCGGAGAACTGGCGGAAGCGGCGCGGCCCGTTGCACTGGTGCTGGACGACCTGCACCTGGTGCCCGAGTCGGTGGCTTCCGAACTGCTTCCTCATCTGGCGTTCAACCTGCCTCCAAACGTCTACCTCATCATCGGCACCCGTCGACGGCCACCGTTCCCAACGTCGGACCTGCTGGCCCACGGGCAGTTCGTTTCGTTCGACGCTGGGGACCTGAGATTTCGCCTCGATGAGACGCGCGCACTGCTGCATGCGCGCTGCGGCGAGCAGGTCGATGCGGATACGGTCGCGCGCGTGCACGAGCGCGTTGAAGGCTGGCCCATGGGCCTGCAGCTCATGCTCATCAATGTCGAGAAAGAGGCGAACCCCGTCGACGCGCTGCGTCGCGCGGCGGCGACAGGATCTGGACTCGACACCCTCTTTTCCGACCTGATCCTGCCCCGGCTTGATCCGCAGGACGCCGCCTTCCTGACGTCGGTGGCACCACTGGAAGAACTTCAGCCGCATCTTTGCGCCGCAATGACCGGACGCCACGACTGCGCCGAAGTACTTGCCCGGCTGCGCGATGACACACCGACACTGAATGCGGTGGAGGGCAGCGAATGGCTTCGTTTGCACGCGACATGCCGGGAGGTCCTGCTGCGCCGGTTCGGCGCGCTGCCGAAGGCCGACCAGCTGGCGATGCACTGGCGAGCTGCACAGTGGCTGCAGGCGGCCGGGATGCTCGAACGCGCCGCCCATCACGCGCTGGCTGCGGAGCGCCACGAAACGGCTTACGCGTGGATTGGTCAGGCGCTGTACGGCCTCGCCACGTCGGGGCGTGCGCTGACTGCCCGTGCCTGGCTGGAGCGTCTTCCGAAGTCCATCGTCTTCGGCGACGATCGCCTTCGCCTGGTTGCGGCATGGACGCGCGCGCTATCCGACGAGTCTCGTGAGGCTTTTGACCTGTGCGAGCCACTTCTTGGGCCGCAGGTCGACCCGGCGCTGCGCTACGAGGCCTTGCAGGTGCGCGGTGCGGCCGCGCACTATACCGATGATCTAGTTGCCGCCTCGCGCGTCAGCGAACAGGTTGGTGAAGACAATCCGTTCGGTACTCCGGTGGTACGCGCCGCCAACGCGGTGTTGCGTTCGATTCTTGCCCTGTCGGGTGGCGATACCGTGCAGGCGCGCGCCGAGCTTTCGAGGCTAGGCCTGCCGGCGCAGGACGGCAGGGAGGATTATGCGAACTACTACGCGGAATTCTTCGCGGGCCTGAGCTACCTGCTCGATGCACGGCCCGTCATGGCGTCGCGCGGCCTGTCTCAGGCCCTGGCACGTGCCGACAGCGTCTTCGGACGCAGAAGCCCGCCCGCCTGCCTGGTCGCTGCCGCCTTGGGCGCCGCCCTGTTGGAGCAGGATGAGCCGGATGCGGCCGAGGCTACTCTTGCCGATCGCCTCGACGTGATCGAGCGGACCGCGGTCCCCGAAGCGATTACGCTCGCCTACCTGACTCTCGCCCGTATCGGCCTCGAGCGCGCCAACCTGGGGCGCACTCGCGACCTGCTGGAAGGCCTCTACACCCTCGGCGTGCATCGCCGCCAGCCGCGCATGATCGCCGCGAGCCTGGCCGAGGCGGTGCACGTCGAAGCCTCGCTGCAGCATTCCGACGCCTGCGCGCGCGCGATCACACGCTTGCGTGCGCAACGCGCGGCATGGCACGACTTCGAACACGGCGTCTGCGGCATCATTGACTGGATGTGCGGTGTCGCCGAAGTGGTCGCGGCGCTCTGTGCACGCGACGCCCAGGCCGCAAGCGAGGGGGCCGCACAACTGCTCCGTTCGAATGGCATCGGCTGGGCGCGCGGCCGCCTCGAGGTGATGGCGCTGCAATTTGTTGCCGAGCGCATGCTCGGGAAGTCTGCCGACCATTTGCGCCGGGAGCTCGAAGACGTCGCCGCCGCCAACGGACTCGTCCGGCTTCTGCGCAAGCTGCAGTCGCCTGGCCTCGGGGTCGTGTGCGACACGAGGCAAGCGGCGCCGCGGGTGGTCGCCTCGACGTCGGCGTCAGCACCCGCCGCGGACGTGAAGACCGCCGTCATTCAGACGGGTCTGCTGACGGTAAAGGAGCGGGAAGTGCTCGCACTTCTCGCGCACAACTACTCCAACAAAGAGATCGCGCGCGCGCTCGACGTCGGGCCGGCGACGGTGAAGTGGCACGTGCGCAATCTTTTCAGCAAGCTGAACGTCGGCAGCCGCCGCCACGCCGTACAGCGAGCGCGCGTGCTGCATCTGGTAGCGACCGAAACGTCCCATCCGTAGCCTCCGGTGCCGGTTTCGTCCCGGCATCCCGCACCGCAACACACCTCATCCAGCGGCAACTCCCCCTCCTACTCGGCGGGGGCATACGGGGGCGGCCGCCGTTAGATTCGTCCCAGATCCCCACCGCGCCGCAAGGAACTCCTTCGATGCCGGCGAGGTTCGAGGAGGACGAGCACATGCCTGAACAACTCGTTGTAGCTGGCGTAGGGATGATGCCGTTCGTCGCGCCGTGCACGAACGTGGCGGGGTTTGCCGAGCGCGCGATCCACAGTGCCATGGACGACGCAGGCATCGATGTCGAACTCGTCGATCAGGCGGTCGCCAGCCACGTCGGCGGCGACTCGCGCCGCGGCGAGCGCATCCTTGCGCGTGCCGGACTCACTGGCATCGCCATATCGAGCGTCGGTAGCGGGATGGCCTCCGGATCGGCAGCCCTGTTTCATGCGAGGCAGGCACTGTTGTCCGGCGAAGCGAAATGCGCCCTCGCGTTCGGCTTCGAGGAAGAGCCGGACGCCGCACTGTGCGACGAAGTCGGCGTGTTGTGCAACGCGGAATTCGAACATATCGCACGGTCGATGGGCATCGGCGACGAGACGTTTGCGCAGGTTGCCATCAGGGCCCGCGCGCACGCCGCACGCAATCCTTACGCGTTACAGCGAGATCCTGAATCTCTCGCCCGGGAACTTGGAACGCCGGCCGTCGCGGGGCGCCCGCGCTCGTCTTACATCAGCCAAGCGAGTCGTGGAGCGGCCGCCATCATCTTGTGCACCCGACGCTTCGCTGCAGGCCATGGAATGCGCGACGACGTGGTGCTTGCGGCACAGGTGCTCGAAGGCGAGGAGCCTGACGAGCTGCCGGAGGGTCCGCTCCGCACGCGGAGCACAAGCACGACGCGGCGCGCGGCAGAGCGGGCTTACGAGGCCGCAGGGGTCGACCCGGCCGACATCGATGTGGCTGAACTGCACGACTGCTGTGTCGGTAATGAATTGCTGATCTGCACACAGCTCGGCTTGTGCCTGCCGGATGAAGTCGACCGCTTTGTCCGCTCGGGCGCAACTACGCATGGCGGCCGCATCGTCGTCTCGCCCTCAGGTGGGCTGCTTTCATTGGGCAGCGCGCCGGGGGTCACCGGGCTCGCTCAGATTTGCGAGCTGACATGGCAGCTTCGAGGTGAAGCAGGGCAACGCCAGGTGCCGGCAGCCCGGATCGGGCTGCAGCACAACGGCGGGCACCGCGGCGCCGTTTCTGTGGCGATCCTTCGTCGCAAAGACTGAGCGCCCCCTCCCTTCTGACGGGGGCCGAATGTTCCTGGTATGGGCAATATCGCTCAAACCGGTCAGAAGCCACCCGCTTGGTCGAAAACAGCAAGGAGATGCGAATATGAGGGGATGTTCACTTGCCGCGCGAGCGGCCACATCGGGTCGGACGAGTCGGGCGAGGCGAAATAAAGCACGGATTGCCCTTGCCTTGGGCCTTGTTGCCGCAGCCGGGTCTGCGGGTGCGGCCGAACTGCTCGATGCCAACGGCTTCAAGCTGCGCTGGGACGACACCGTCAAATACACGACGGTGTGGCGTCTGGAAAGCCCGTCGGACGGACTGACGCACGACGCCAACCAGGACGACGGTGACCGCAATTTCAAGTCCGGGCTCGTCTCTAACCGATTCGACCTGCTCAGCGAGCTCGATGCGACCTACGGTCAGTTCGGAGCGCGACTATCCGGTGCAGCGTGGTACGACACCAGTTACACCGGATCCACCGACAACGACTCCCCCCAGACTTTCAATCCTCTCAGCGTAACGCCCGGTCATTTCGTCGACTCGGTCCGCGACCTGCAAGGGCGCAAGGCGGAGCTGCTGGATGCGCTTGCTTTCGCAAAATTCGAATTCGGCGGCGTTCCCGGCGTGGTGCGCTTCGGCAAGCACACGGTGGTATTCGGTGAAACGCTCTTCTTCGGCTCAAATGGCATCGCGGCGGCGCAGGCGCCGGTCGACGTCATCAAGCTGCTGTCCGTGCCGAACACGCAGTTCAAGGAACTGCTGATGCCGGTACCACAAGTATCGACACAGCTTCAGCTGCTTTCCAATTTGTCACTGGCGGGCTACTACCAATTGCGATGGACGCGGACGCGTCTTCCCGGCGCAGGCAGCTACTTCAGCAACAATGACTTCCTCGACGTCGGTGGCGAGCGCGTTCTTGTCGGCCCACCGCTGGCGCCAGTCCCCGGCTTCCTTCCGGCAGCACTGTACCGAGCGCCCGACCTGGAAGGCAGGAACTCCGGCCAAGGCGGGCTGGCCGTGCATTGGCGGCCTACAGATCTCGACGTCGATTTTGGCCTCTATGCCGTGCGCTACAACGACAAGACGCCGCAGATCTACGTGATCCCCGGCGCCGGCCTCAATCCTCCGGCCGGCCAAGTCGGTGAGTACCAGCTCGTCTTTCCGAATGCTGTCCGGGCCTACGGCGCGAGCTTCAGCACGGTGATCGCGGACGCCAACGTCGCCGGCGAAATATCTTTCCGTCGCAATGCGCCTCTCGTCAGCGACGCGGCACCCGTCCCTGCGCCCGGCGCCTTCGACAATTCCGGGCATCCGGCGTACGCGGTCGGCAATACGATGCACCTCAACTTGTCGGCCATCTACGTCTGGGAAAAATCGTACCTGTTCGACAACGCTTCCTTTACCGGCGAAGTCGGCTGGAATTCGGTTCAAGGGGTCACCCGCAACCCGGCGATCCTGGATCCGAACTCGTCGAAGACGGCATTGGCCTTTCGCCTCCTCTTTGAGCCGAACTACTACCAGATCTTGCATGGCCTCGACGCCTCTGTGCCGCTGGGCCTTGGTTACAACCCGAGCGGCCGCTCCGGAGCGGTCGGCGCATTCAATGGCGGCGCGACCCACGGCGGCGACTTGAGCGTCGGCTTCAAAGGGACCTACCTCAATCGCTACAAAGGCTCGCTCAATTACACCCGTTATCTCGGTCCGGAAGGGACCAATCTGAAGCTGGTCAATGGCGCGTACCAGTTCAGCTTCAATCAATCGCTGAAAGACCGCGACTTCCTTTCACTCTCGTTCCAATATACGTTCTGAGAGTTTGCGCGCTCCGGATGCCCGTAACTGATTCGAGGGAGTACTTGTGATGAAGATGCTCAAGCTTTCATGCGGCATTTCAATCGGCCTCATGTTCTTCTCCGTGACGGTCATGGCAGCCTCGGCGTCCGCTGCAGTAAACGCCGAGGACGCCAAGACGCTCCAGACCACGTTCACGCCGCTCGGCGCCGAACGTGCAGGCAACAAGGACGGCTCGATTCCCGAATGGACTGGTTGCCCGGATCTGCATGCGCCTATCGAAAAGCTGAAGGCCGGCGATCGTCGCTGGGACCCCTTTGCGGCTGAGAAGCCGCTGTACACGGTTACCGCGGACAACATGGCGCAGTATGCCGAAAGGCTGAGCGACGGTCTCAAAGCTCTGTTGCAGAAATATCCGAAGTCGATGAATTATCCGGTCTACCCGACGCACCGCACCCACTGCGCGCCGGCCTGGGTTTACGATGCGACGCTGCGCAATGCAACCAGCGCCAAGCTGGTGGGCGATGCCGCGTATTCGGGCGTCGACGGCGCGATTAACGGAATTCCGTTCCCGATTCCGAAGAGCGGCCTGGAAGTGCGCTGGAACTTCAACATGCGCTGGCGGGGCCAATCCTTCGAAACCAAGGTAAGGCAGCTTTCGTGGACGGCCGGCGGAGACAAGGTTCTCGGCTCGCAGGTCATCAATGAAGATCAGATCGGGTGCTACCGCCAAGGCCTGAGCGCCGCCGATTATGCCAAGGAGGGAAGCAAGAACTGGTTCCTATATCAACTGACCGAATCACCGTCGTTCCGTGCCGGCGAAGGTCTAATGTTCGTTGCAAACTCAAACTACGACAAGAACCGGGAAAATGGCAGCTGGCAGTATCTCGTCGGCCAGCGGCGCGTTCGCCGCGCACCGTCGGTCGGATGGGACACTCCGGACTTCGTCAACTCCGGGGCGAGTTTCTTTGACGAGGTATTCGGCAGCATCCTCAATACGAATGAGCGCTACGACTACAAACTCGTCGGCAAGAAGGAGATGTTGATCCCATACAACGACAACAAGATCTTCAGCCTCAAGGAAGACGAGATCTTCGGCAAGGAGCACCACAATCCCGATGCGATCCGCTGGGAGCTGCATCGCGTCTGGGTAATTGAAGCGACCCTGGCAAAGGGCAAGCGCCACGCCGTTCCTCGCCGTGTGTTCTATATCGACGAGGACACATGGGGAACATCACTGATGGACGGATACGACGCATCGAACAAGATCTGGCGCGTGCAGTTCCTTCCAGCCTACTATTTTCCGGACATGCCAGGAGTGCAGTCGGCATACTCGGACATCCTCTACGTGCTCGACGGAATTTACTCGTCCCGCAACACATCCTTTTACGAACCCGGTTACCAGATGAAGCCGGTGCCGATGAAGCCGGATTCCGCGTTTACGCCCGAAGCGCTGTCGGGCAATGCAGTGCGCTGATCACACCGACGGATAGGCGGGAAGCTTTCAAGCAAGAGCCTGTGAGGGCGACCCGCGTCCCCACCGACAACTTGGAGTGCACTCGTGTCGAAAGCTCGATTTGCCGCGCTGACGCTCGCCTGCCTCGGGTGCACTCCTTCGCACGCGTTGCAGGGCGAGCCCGTGCTGCCGCTCGATCAACCCGCGCGGATCAGCCCCTACGCCGTTCGCAGCGTGGTCCTCAGCGTCACGCCGACGGACGCAGGCCCGCTGCTGGCCGCCGGTGAGCACGGACACATCCTCACTTCGACCGATGCAGGTCGCACCTGGGCGCAATCGCCGTCGCCGGTCTCGGTGACCCTGACTGCGGTCACTGCCGGAGGCAGCGGACCAGCGTTTGCGGTGGGACACGGACTCACGATCCTGAGGTCGACTGACGGCGGCAAGTCGTGGGCCAAGCAGACCGACGGACGCGCCCTGGCCGCGCGGTTCCAAGCGTGGGCCGGGGCGGCTCAGCAGTCGGGAAATGGCAAGCTCGCCGTGAAGCTGGGTCGCCTGGCCAAAGAAGGAGCGGACAAACCTCTGCTGGATATCGTCAAGCTGAGCGACCGGGCGGCCATTGCCGTCGGAGCGTACGGTGTCGCCCTGAGAACGAGTGACGGCGGAATGACCTGGGATAGCGCCTTCGATGGCTTTCCCGGCGACGACGACAGGCACTTGAACGCGATCCGCCGCGTCGATCGCGCAATTTGGGTCGCGGGCGAGCGCGGGCTCATGTACCGATCCCTCGACGACGGCCGAACCTTCCAGGCGGCGAACTGGAAGGACAAGGCGAGCCTCTTTGCGATCGATGGCGCGGCAAGGACCGTCGTCGCGGTCGGACTGCGCGGGACGATCGCCCTGTCGACCGATGCCGGAACCACCTGGGCGCGGATCGACACAGGCACGCGTTATTCGATCACTTCGCTCGCGCCAGATCCGCACAAGGAAGGAATCTATTGGGCCGGGGATGACAGCGGCGGCATATGGTCCATTGATACCGTCAAGCGCGTGGCCAAGCCCGCGGCGATGCGAGGCCGCGGTCCGATCGCGGCGCTTTTTGTGAATGGCGAGCGGGCCGTGATGGTCTTCGGCGCGCTCGGCATCGAGTCGCTCGGGACTTTGCCGCAAACCGTCGAGTAGGGCGACGCGAACATGAGCTTTTCTTCCCATTCCAACGACTCGGCTGTCCTCCGTGATGCCCGAGACTTCGATCCACGGTCGGGAAGCTGGCTCGAGCGCCTGCTGTTCAATCACCGACGCGCGATACTCCTGGTATGCGGAACGCTGACGCTTGTTCTCGGGCTCTTTGCCACTCGCATCGAGGTCAATGCCAGTTTTCTGAAGACGATACCCAGCGGGCATCCGTACGTCCGGACCTTTCTAAAGTATGAGAATGAGGTCAAGGGCCTCGGAAACGCCCTTCGTATCGCCGTCGAGGCCCCGCAGGGCAGTGACATCTTCAGCCGGGACTATGTAGATCAACTCAAGGAGATCAATGATGCCATCTACCTGATGCCCGGGGTCGACAAGGCATACATGAAGTCGCTCTGGATGCCCGCGGTGCGGTGGCTTGGAGTGACTGAAGACGGCTACGAGGGCGGGCCGATCATGCCGGACGACTACGACGGCTCCGGCCGGAGCCTGCAGGCCTTGCGCGACAACGTACTGCGATCGGGCGAGATCGGCAAGCTGGTCGCCGAGGACTTCCGCTCTTCGATCATCTACGTGCCGCTCGACGAGTCGTCCGGCCGACTCGACTATCTGCGACTTTCGCGCCGCCTGGAGGGCCTGCGCAAGCAGCACGAAACCGGCGGCCTGCGCCTCTACATCACGGGCTTCGCGAAGGTCATGGGCGACCTGATCGAAGGAATGTATGCGGTACTCGGCTTCTTCGCGGTCGCGGTCGTTCTGACCGCAGCCCTGCTCTACCACTTCACCCGCTGCAAACGCAGCACCTCGCTCGTGATCGTTTCGACGCTGGTGGCAGTCGTCTGGCTGGTCGGTTGCGTCCGGCTGCTGGGCATGGATCTGAATCCGTACTCGATCCTGGTTCCGTTCCTGATATTCGCGATCGGTGTCAGTCACGGTGCGCAGAAGATGAACGGGATCATGCAGGACATCGGACGCGGCACCCATCGACTGGTCGCCGCGCGCTTCACCTTCCGCCGCCTGTTCGTCGCCGGAGCCACCGCGCTGCTGGCTGAGGTGATCGGCTTCGGCGTGATCGCGCTCATCGACATTCCCGTCATCCGCGAGGTGGCGATCATCGCCAGCCTCGGCGTGGGTATCCTGATCTTTACCAACCTGGCGATGCTGCCCATCCTCCTGTCCTACACCGGAGTATCGCCCCGCGCTGCCACCCGCAGCATCTCGCGCGAGTCGATCGCCGGCGAAGCGCACCCGGTCTGGAGGG
>Ga0075030_100002533_pt1 | contig 16580 bp, 10 predicted proteins | sample LitLauG_LLR_2012_FD_71393 | JGI IMG/M metagenome (GOLD analysis project Ga0075030, IMG submission 71393) | Freshwater sediment microbial communities from Pennsylvania, USA - Little Laurel Run_MetaG_LLR_2012 | ecosystem: Environmental > Aquatic > Freshwater > Creek > Sediment | place: USA... | reverse complement strand
GCGAATGTGGCCGGACTTCCACCAATACCCAACTTGCCCGACGCCGGAGGCGGCCCGGAACAACTCTACGCAGCGGAGGTTCGAATGCTGGCCGGGAGGCGTGTGGTGCCCTTGCTGCACTTGCCGGCTGAATACGCCGCGAGCCGGAAGCTGCGGGGATTTTCGGCGGGAGCGTGCGGCAACTGGCAGGTGAGCGACGCGTGGCTGGAGCCGGCGACGCCATGAGCCTTCGCAACCGGCTGCTGCTTTATTCCGCGATCACGGTGGTGGTGACAGTTGCCGCGGTGGCGGTGATGGTGACGGCGGCGGTGCGGCGCAGCGTGGAGAAGGATGAAGAGAGCCGCACCCAGGCGCTGTGGGTGCAATTCCGCCGCGACTTTGATCGCGCGGGGGCGCAGGTAGCGGGGCAAGCCGAGGCGATTGCGGCATCGGAGCCATTTGCGAGCATGGCGGCGCGAGTGGCGCATACCCCGGCGGAGTCGAGCAAGTATTTTGACCTGGCGCGCAGCGTGGCCGACGCCCATCAACTGGACTTTCTGGAATTTCTGGACGGGCACGGCGCGATTATTTCGTCGGCACAGGCGCCGGCGATGTTTGGATATGCCGAGGGCGCCATCCATGCCGGCAGCGCGGTCTTGCCCTCGCAGGCTTTCCTGAAACAGGAGGCTCTGCCCGGCGGCGTCGTCCTGGGATTGTTTGCGGCACGGGCGGTCCGCATTGACGGCGCCCTGATCTACGTGCTTGCCGGGCGGCGGATTGATCAGCAGTTTCTGGCGTCGTTCGATCCGCCGGCCGGCATGCGGATCTTTCTTTACGAAAATCGTGGCGAGCAAGTGGCGAGCAATCTTCTGGCGCAAAGCAGCGGCAAGACCGCGGCCGGAGTCAGCGAACGCCTGACCCCGATGATCCACGCGGCGCAGCAGACGCGGCAGGAGATGACTGCGATCGTGCACTGGTCGCCGGATGCAGCGGACGACGAGGCCTTTCACTCGTTTCCATTGCTGGGAGGGGGGCCGAGTCCCGACCTGCTTGGCATTTTTCTCGTGGGAACGTCGCGGCGTCCTTACGTTGAGATGGAGCGGCATATTCGCACGATTGCCATGCTGGTGGGTGTGGGCGCGATTGTGCTGGCCACGCTGTTCAGCACGTGGATGGCGGGGCGCGTGACGCGACCGGTAGCGGAACTGGCGCAGGCGGCGGGCCGTGTGGCCGCAGGTGAGTGGGACACGCACGTAGATGAATCCGGGAATGACGAACTGGCGGCCCTGGCGGGATCGTTCAACCGCATGACCAGCGAGTTGCAGAGCCAGCGCGAGCGGCTGCTGCAGGCCGAGCGCGTGGCGGCGTGGCGCGAACTGGCGCGGCGGCTGGCGCATGAGCTGAAGAATCCGCTGTTTCCGCTGCAGATCACGGTGGACAATTTGGTGCGGGCGAAACAGCAAGCTCCCGAACAGTTTGACGAAGTGTTCGGCGAGAGCGTATCCGCGTTGCAGACCGAGATTGCGAACCTGAAGGCGATCGTGGGTAGGTTTAGCGACTTCTCGCGCATGCCGCAACCGCGGCTGGAGCCTGTGCAGATCAACGAACTCGTGAAGAACGCGCGGCAAGTGATGCAGGCGCAGATGAGCGCACCGGGCAGGCCGGCGATTCACGTGGACTCGCAGCTTGATCCCGCACTGCCGATGGTGCTGGCTGATCCTGAGCTGATGCATCGGGCCATCTCAAATTTGATTTTGAATGCGATGGATGCGATGCCTGACGGCGGCACGCTCACGCTGCGAACAGCAGACGCGGCGGACCATGTGACCATTGAAGTCGCCGACACCGGTGTGGGACTGACCGAGGAAGAGGTCGCGCGCATCTTCACGCCCTACTACACCAGCAAGCAGCATGGGACCGGATTGGGCCTGGCAATCGTACAATCGGTGGTCAGCGATCACGGCGGGACGATTGCGGTGAAGAGCGCGGCTGGTGCAGGGACGACGTTTACGATTTCGCTGCCGAAGGCGGGCGGCGGCGAAGGCACCGCGAATTCGCGCACGACATGACTTATTAAGGAGGCGCAAGCTGGCACGCAAGGCTCAACTGCTGGTGGTGGATGACGATGCCAATACGCTGGCGTCGCTGGCGCGCGCGTTTCGCCTGGCTGGGCACGAAGTTGCTGTGTGTGACAACGTGCCGAAGGCGCTGGAGCTTTGCCGCGCCAACCGCTATGACCTGATCTTTTCTGATGTAGTGATGCCGGGGCGGGACGGGCTCAGCTTCCTGCAAGAATTGCGCGCGGAACAGCCGGATGCGAGCGTGGTCATGATGTCGGGCCAGGCGCATATTGACATGGCGGTGAAGGCAACGCGACTGGGCGCGCTCGACTTCCTGGAAAAACCGGTTTCGACCGACAAGCTGCTGCTGACCGTCGAGAACGCGCTAAAGCTGCAGCGGCTTGAAAGTGAGAACTTGCAGCTGCGGGCGCGCGCCGGCAGACAGGAAATCATTGGCCACAGCGCGGCCATGAATGCAGTGATGGCGCAACTGAAGCGCGTGGCCGCGAGCGAGACGCGCGTCTGCATTCTGGGCGAGACTGGCACCGGTAAAGAGCTGGCGGCACGGACAGTGCATGCGTTGAGTCCGCGCGCCGAAGGGCCGTTTGTCACGCTGAATTGCGCGGCAGTGCCGGCCGAACTGATTGAGTCGGAATTATTTGGGCATGAAAAGGGTGCATTCACCGGAGCGAGTGCGCGGCACGCGGGGAAGTTTGAGCAGGCGAGCGGCGGGACTCTGTTCCTGGACGAAATTGGCGACATGCCGCTGGCGATGCAGGCAAAGTTGCTGCGGGTGCTGGAGCAGGGCGAAGTGGAGCGCGTTGGCGGAGATCGTCCGATAGCGGTGAATGTACGAGTGGTGGTGGCTACGCACCGCGATCTGGAAGCGCGGGTGCGCGACAGGGCGTTTCGTCAGGATCTGTTTCATCGTATTTATGTATTCCCGCTGCGGCTGCCTGCGCTGCGCGAGCGGCGGGAAGATATCCCAGAGCTGATCACTTATTTCGCCGAGCAAGTGGCGCGGCAGAACGGCTGGAAGGCGATGCCGTTTACCCCGGAAGCGATCGCGACGCTGCAAGCGCAGAACTGGCCGGGGAATGTGCGCGAGCTGCGAAACATGGTGGAGCGGCTGATGCTGCTGGCGACGTCGGAGATCGTCGACCTCGCAACGGTGCAGATGGCGCTTGGCGGAACCAGCGTAGCAGCGGACGGCGGGGACTATGCCGGCTCTCTCTCCGAGCGAGTGCATGCGTTTGAGCGCGACACGATTCTCGCGGCGCTCAAGCAGCATCATGGCAACATCAGCCAGGCGTCCAAGGCGCTCGACCTGGAGCGCAGCCATTTTTACAAGAAAGCCGAGCAGGTGGGCGTGGACCTGCGCGCGGTGCGGCGCGAGCAGGAAACTTCCTGATACACTTCGGCAGCCGTTTGAACCTCAGCCACTCCACTGGGACAATCGCAATGAAGACGCGGCTGCTCACGCTTACAGTTCTTGCTCTAACCCTGCCCCTTTCTGCCTTCGCATCTGATCCTGCCTCGCCGCCAATTTACGGCGTGCGCATGGAGAATGTCTGGATTCCGATGAAGGATGGCGTGCGGCTCTCGGCGACGCTTTACATGCCGGATGGCGCCAAGCCGGGCGAGCGCTTCCCTGCACTGCTGGAATATCTGCCGTATCGCAAAGATGACGACACCGCGGCGCGGGACTATCCGATTCACTCTTATTTCGCGCGGCGCGGGTACATGAGCGTGCGGGTGGACATTCGCGGATTCGGCAACAGCGAAGGCGTTCCGCCGGAGCGCGAATATTCCGAGCAGGAACAGGTTGACGGCGAGCAGGTGATCGCGTGGCTGGCCAGCCAGCCGTGGTCGAACGGGAATGTGGGCATGTTCGGCATTTCGTGGGGTGGATTCAATTCGCTGCAAATGGCGATGCGGCATACTCCCGCGCTTAAAACCATCATCGCCGTGGACGCGACCGCCGAACTTTTTCACGACGACGTTCACTTCATGGACGGCATGGCACATGTGGACGAGTTCGAGCTCAACATGGACATGGCGCAAGGGTGGACGGGAGCGCCGGACTTTACGCTGGACGAGAAAGTGCTGGGGCCAAGGTTCGATTCGCCGCCGTGGTCGTTGCTTTATCTGAAACATCAGCGGGACGGCGCGTTCTGGCGCGACCGCGTGCGTCCGCTGCGCGAGATCAAGATTCCCGCTTTCCTGATCGGCGGATTGCTCGACGGCTATCGCGATAACGTGACCGATATGCTGATGCAATCAAGTGGACAGGTGCGCGCGATTGTGGGGCCGTGGAACCATACGTTCCCGAACGATGCGGCCATGGGGCCGCAGATTGAGTGGCGGGACCAGGCAGTGCGCTGGTTCGATCACTGGTTGAAGGGTAAAGATACCGGCGTGGAGCAAGACCCGCGGCTGGTGATTTTTATGCGGAAGTCGCATCCGCCGGAACCAGCAATGGCGCAGACGCCGGGCGGGTGGCGGCGCGTGGACCATTGGCCGCCTCCGGATGCGGCGAATACGCCGCTGTTTCTCGCAGGCGACCATTCGCTATCGAAGGCGGCGCCGGCGAAGGACATACATATGCTGAAATATGTGCCGTCGGTGGGAGTTGAGGCCGGCTTCTGGTGGGGAGAATTGCTCAGCGATGTGCGGCCAGTGGATGCTTACAGCCTAGTGTACGATTCCGCGCCGCTGAAGGAAGAGCTGGCGATCTTGGGGCGTCCGCATGCGCTGTTGCGGGTTGCTGCGCCGGTGCCGCAGGCGAACTGGTTTGTGCGGCTCAGCGACGTTGCGCCGGATGGCAGCGTCACACAGATCACCGGTGCGGGAATGAGCGGGGCGCAGCGCGAGTCGATGGTGAATACGAAACCGCTGGAGCCGGGCAGAGTCTATTCGCTTGACATTGAATTGCATCTGACGACGTGGGTGTTCGCCGAGGGACATCGCATTCGGGTAGCGGTGTCGAACGCGCTCTGGCCGATGATGCTGCCCACGCCTTACTCGATGACAACATGGCTGAACTTGGGGGGTGAGAGTGGTTCGCGCATCGTGCTACCGATCGTTCCGGTGGAAGGCGCGGCGGCACCAGCGTTTAATCCTCCGGAGCCTTCGGAGGAACGCAAAGACTTGAAGAGCGAGGGCTTTCCCTGGCCGGGTGAATGGACGGTCGAGCGCGACGAAGCGCGGCAGAAGAGTACGGTGCACTGGAAAGGCAAGGATTCGGGAGAATATCCGTGGGGCAAGCAGACGGATTTGGAAGCAATGACCTACGAAGTGGACGATGCGCATCCGGAGACTTGTGCCGTGCGCGGCGAGGCCGAGAGCACTTTTGAATTGAAAGGGCGCACGCTGGCGTGGCGCGGGCACTTGTCGGTGACTACGGACCGCGAGAATTTTTATTACAAGTACACGCGCGAGTTGCTGAAGGACGGCGCGATGTTGAAAACGAAGACGTGGGAGGAGACGGTACCTCGGGACAATCAGTAGCCGAGGACGCTTCTCCGCTTTGCAGGGTTTCGGTTGAAACAACCTCAGGGGCTAGAGCCCAAGTCTTGGGCGGCAACAGTTGGCACGGCTGAAGCCGTGCCCTGCCGATGTTGCACAGCCTACCTCTCGCGCCAACGATGCGCGAGGCGCTCGGTCGTCCCCCGGAAGCTAACGTAGCTGCGCACGAGATCCCTCGCCCCGCTGGTAAAAACGCGGGGCTTCGGGATGACGCGGCGTGGATATGTTTAGTCTGCTGCGGCGACGGCTAGCGGGGCGGGTTGGCCTTTTAGGTCTGCGGCGAGCAGGCGATGGAACAACTGCTCGCCGGCTTCCCTTCTCACTGACAATCTGCCTGCTCCATAGGCGCGCGATTTCAGACCGCGCTGCACGGCTTCGCAGATGCCGAGGTCCTCGTCCTGCACGCGGTTGCCCACGTTGACCGACTCGGTGTTATAGGCAAGGCGCGCTTCGCTGATGTCGTCGAAATAAAAATCGAAGATCACTCGGCAGTGGTCTGCATCGATGGGGATGACGTAGTTCGTGTCCATGTATCCCTGATAGCAGTTGAACATAAAGTTGGGATACTGCCAGAAATACCAGGCGCGGTCGCCTTTGCGCGTGTTGCCGGTGGTGGCATCTTCGTCGGACGCGACCATGGGACTGGATTGCAGGCAGTAACGGTCTTCGTTCTCGATGGTGTATTGCTTATAGTCGAGCACCGAGCTGAGACCTTTGTGCAGGTGCGGAACGTGGTAGCCGCCGTCAAGATAGTTGTCTACGAACACTTTCCAGTTGCAGGCGATGTCGTAGCTACGGCGCTCGAAGAAGTGCAGGTTGCCGATCCCGAGTGGTGCGGCGCGTTTGACCAGGCCACCGAAGTAGTCGGTGAGCGATTCGGCTTTCTTGTCGAGGTTCACAAAGACCAGGCCTTCCCAGACCCCCACACGCGCCGGTACCAGGCCATTCTGAGAGCGCTCGAAGTTCCTGACACCATCGAATTCGGGCATGCCCTTCAGGCTGCCGTCGAGGCCGTAGTTCCAGCCGTGGTAGGGACAATGCAGGATGGAGGCTTGTCCACAAGGCTCGGTGACGACGGCGGCGGCGTGATGGCGGCAGACGTTGTAAAAAGCGCGCAGAACGTCGTCCGCGCCGCGCACGACCACGATCGGTTCGCCTGAGATGGTGGTGGTGACGAACTCGCCCGGCTTGGTGAGCTGGGAAACACGGCCGACCAGTTGCCAGGTCTTGCTGAAGACTTCGAGACGCTCGCGCTCGGCGATGCGCGGGTCGGTGTACCACGCGGCAGGGATGGTGGAGGCTTCCGACAGCGGGGCGCGGTCATCGTAGGCGGCTAGAATCTGGTCGATTGAATTCTGCATGTGATGCTCCTGTGAGCTTTCGAAAACTTGTCGACTCACCCCGGGGGCTAAAGCCCCTTGCACGAAAGAAAAGCTTTATCGCAGTGCTGAAGCGCTGCGCCACCCAAAAGCGAGATTTCAGCACTGCGCTGCGCCGCCAAAAAGCGCTACTTCAGCGAACTGTACAAGCTCCGCTCAACCCGTCGCGGAGCGCTGGGCAACACCCTGGGGCGTGCCGATGGCGCGTTTGAGTACATCGAGAAACTGTTTGATGCGCGCTTCTTTTTTTTCGGGCAGCTCGCCGCGGCTGCGGAACAGGCCGGGGTCGAGCTCGGCGGTCAGCAGCGCATCCTGAAAACGTTCCATCATCCAGTCGATGATCGAGACGATCATTTCCACATCAATGTCGCCGCGCAGTTCGCCGCGCTCGAGGCCAAAGCGGACGAGGGCGACGGTGCCGTAAGGGTCCTCGGTCATGAGGAAGCGATTGATTTCGCGCTTCAGGACGAGGTCGGTACTGTAGTTTCCCAGCAAGGCGATGCGGTACGGTACCCAGTCCTCGTGCAGCATGTGTTCAGTGCCGGCGAGCCAGTAGCGCAGGATTTCGAAGAAACCGCCGTGGCGGACGGCGGCGGGAGCGTCGAGGTATTTGGAAAAAGTGCGGACGGCGCGCTTGTAGACCTCGAAGAAGAGGCCATCTTTGCTGCCGAAGTGTTGAAAGATGGAACCCTTGGCGATGCCGAGCTGGTCGGCGATGTCGCCGACGCGGGCGGCGTGGTAGCCGTGCTCGGCAAAGTGAGCCATGGCGGCGTCGATGATGCGGGAGCGCTTGGCCTCAGACCGCGGGCGCGGGGCAATGTTGCGCTGATAGCGGGGAGGGCGGCGCGGGCTGCTGGCGATTCCTGCCATTGAAATGACTCCAAGTCAACGCAGAATATCTCAGAACGGCGACGATTTCAATTCCATTTTGAGGCAGATATGAGCTATTTTATGTTGCGGTTGTGTGACCATACTGACTTTTAGTCATTTCATTTTGATCTCTTGAATCGCGTCTACGATGCCGTGGTGATTGGGGCCGGACACAACGGCCTGACGGCAGCCGCCTATCTGGCGCGCGGTGGAATTTCGACGCTAGTGCTGGAGCGGCGGCCGATTGTGGGCGGCTGCTGCGTGACGGAAGAAATTGCGCCCGGGTGCCGGGTGTCGACCACTTCCTATATCGCCAGCATGTTGCGGCCGGAGGTGATTTCGGAGTTGGGACTGGCCGACTTCGGCTTGCGCATGGTGCCGTGCGATCCGGCGATCCAGGTTGCGTTTCCGGATGGAACGGTGGTGCCCTGGTGGGTGGAGCGGGAGCGGGCGCGGCAGGAGTTCAGCAGGATTTCCGAGCGCGATGCGCAACGCTTCGTGGCGATCGACGAGCAACTCAAGAAGCTGGCGCGATATCTGCAGCCTTTTTTCATGGAGCCTCCGCCGGAGATCGATACTTCGTCATGGAGCGGGTGGCAGGATTTGTTTCGCGTGGGGCGAAGGTTCCGCGGTATTTCGTCGTGTGAAGTTGCGCAACTGGTCTCGTTTCTGACCGGCAGCCTGGGCGAATTTCTTGACCGCAACTATGAGTCGGAAAAGATCAAGACGATGTTTCTGGCGAACAACGTCTATGGCAAGCACGGTGGGCCATATCAGCCGGGGACGGCGATCGGGTTGCTGTTTCATCTGCTGAGCGGCGGCAATCATCAGACGCAAGGATTTTCCGGGCACGTGATGGGAGGGATGGGCGCAATCACGGAGGCGCTGGCGGAGTCCGGGCGCAAGAGCGGAGTGGAGATTCGAACCGGGGCGGCGGTTTCGCGGATTGAAGTGCGGGATGGGCGGGCGCGGTCGGTCGTGCTGGAGGATGGGACGGAGATCGAAACGCGCGTGGTACTTTCAAACGCGGACCCGAAGCATACGTTTCTGGGCCTGGTGGAGCAGAACGAACTGCCGTCGGAGTTTCTTTGCGCGGTGCGCGGGATCAAGATGCAGGGGCCGTGCGCAAAGGTGAATTTTGTATTGTCGGAGGAGCCGCGGTTCACCGGGACGCCGGCGAGCCATTCGGCGCTGGAGCGGACGTTCTTCACCCTGGTGCCGTCGCTGGAGTTTGCCGAGCGCTGTTACGACATTGCGAAATTTGGCGAGATTCCGGAAGAGTTGTGGGTGGATTGCGTGGTGTCGTCGAACGCGGACCCTTCGCTGTCCCCGCCGGGCAAGCACATTCTGACCTGTTTCGTGCAGTACGTTCCTTATCACTTGCGCGAGGGGACTTGGGATGAAAAGCGGGAACTGCTGGGCGATCGGGTGGTGCGCAAGATTGGCGAGTATGCGCCGAATGTTCCTTCCTCAGTCATTACGCGGCAAGTGCTGACTCCGCTCGATTTGGAACGTACCTACGGACTGACCGAGGGCAACATTTTTCATGGCGACCTGCGGCTGGAGCAGTTGTTCTTCATGCGTCCGGTGGCGGGGTGGGCGCAGTATCGCACGCCGGTGGCGGGGCTTTACCTGTGCGGAGCGGGAGCGCATCCGGGCGGTGGAGTGACAGGCGCGCCAGGGCGGAACGCGGCGCATCAGGTGCTGCGCGACTGGAAGAAAAATGGACGGAATGGAGCTGCATAGATGACGGGGTCTTCGGGTTGCATGGAAAAATCGCTTCCCACTTGGATGTACCTTTCGAAAGAGTTCTTCACGTTGGAAAGGGAAAAGATTTTCTGCCGGCAGTGGGTGTGCTGCGCGCGCGAGGAAGATGTGCCGACGGCGGGCAGCCATGTGGTGGTGGAGATTGCCGGCGAGAGCGTCCTGCTGGTACGCAACCGCGCGGGCGAGATCAAAGGGCATTACAACGTGTGCCGGCATCGCGGGTCGCAGCTGTGTTCGACGAACGTCGCGGGCTATGAAGCGTCGGTGAAGCTGAACGGCGCGATCGGCGCGGCAGGGATTCGCTGTCCCTATCATTTGTGGACATATGACCTGGACGGCGAGCTGATCGGCGCGCCGCATCTCAGCCAGGAAGTGGGATTCGACAAGGCTGATTTCCATCTTTACCCGGTGGGTGTTGAGACGTGGGGCGGCTTCGTTTTTGTTCATCTGAGTCCAGCTGAGGCGGGAGCGCCTGGGCGCGGGCTCGCCGATCAACTGGACGAAGCGCCGAAGCGGGTGGCGCGATATCCGCTGGCGGAGTTGCGGTCGCCGCACAAGATCACGTACGAAGTGGCGGCCAACTGGAAAGTGATCCTCGAGAACTACAACGAATGCTACCACTGCGGGTCGGTGCATCCCGAGCTGTGCGAGGTGGTGCCGGCGTTTAAGGAGCATGGTGGCGCTCGGCTCGATTGGGAGCGAGGCGTGCCGCATCGCGAGGGCGCGGTGACGTTTACCCGGTCGGGACAAAGCGATCGCGCTGCCTTCCCCGCTTTGAATGATGACGAACGGGTGCGGCACAAGGGGGAGCTGGTCTATCCGAACTTCATGCTCAGCCTGGCGCGCGATCACGCGGCGGCGTTCACTCTGTGGCCGAGCGCGCCGGGACAGACGCGAGTGGTGTGCGACTTTCTGTTTCATCCCAATGAGATTGCAAAACCGGGTTTTGACCCGAGTGATGCGGTGGACTTCTGGGACCTGGTGAACCGGCAGGATTGGGCGATCTGCGAGCGAGTACAGCGTGGCATGCAGAGCCGCGTCCACGAGTTCGGCTACTACGCTCCGATGGAAGACTTGAGCCTCGACATCCGGCGGTATATCAGCGCGTGCCTGGGCGTGAAAATTGACGGTTCGGAATGCGGTTGATAGAATCGGAGTGCGGGGTGGAGCAGTCTGGTAGCTCGTTGGGCTCATAACCCAAAGGTCGGTGGTTCAAATCCACCCCCCGCAACCAACCTCAAGTAAATCCCTTTCAATCACTTGAAGCTGTTTGCCGCAGTTGCGAAAAATCGCAATCCGCTCCCATTCGCTGAAACCTGCTGTTTGGGCTCCATTTTTGCACCCGAAAGCACCATCTCCACAACCTTGCTGTTCGCGGCACGCTTCTGATCCGAGACCGCCGGTGGCGAGATCATTTAAGGCGGCTGAAACGGTCGCGCTCAGCACCAACGAATACCCATCCTTGACGTCCTGGGCGGAGAGCCGCCGCGGCTGGCAGGTCGTTGAGGACTTCACAAAGCGAGTCAAAGCCCGGTGCCTGCGACAATTGTTGGCCGAGGTCTTTGCGGTAAACCGAATTCCGCCATTGCTCCGGGGGCTGGGCCGTGTGCCCGGCCCTTTTTCTTGTGTACCCGCACACGAGAGGTGTGACGAACCCCCACCGCGCGCGAGTCTGTTCCAGATTCTCATATCGCAACGCCCTCCCGCCGTCCCGATTTGTATAGATTCCGCCGTTTTCCTCTCGTTGACTCGTTCTCCCCCACGCAAGACTGTTTGCCTCATGCATCCGGAAATGTGCTTCGTCCCTGGCTTATGAGCACTCGTACCGCGCGAGACTGGGAATCCGTCGGTGGCGTGTGCCATGCAAAAAGAACCGCGCACGAGTACCAACGAGCAGTTGATGTTTCGCCGCAAAGCTCGCTGGGATCCGGCCGGAGGATAGAAGATGACTCACCCAGCTTTCCGCTCAACAATTCTTGTAGCCGCGTTCTGTCTTGTACTTGCCGCCACCCTCGCCATTGGACAAGGTATCGTGACCGGCTCCATTTCGGGGTTGGTGCAGGACTCGCAAGGCGCCGTGGTTGCCGATGCCAAGGTGACAGCCACTCAGCTGACCACGAACCGCGTGTTTACAACTCTGACGACTTCGGCCGGAATCGCTGCATTGCGCGACTTGCCCGCCGGCGCCTATGACGTGCGCATCGAGTCCGCCAACTTTCGAGTGTACGAGGCGAAAGGTGTTTTGGTGGACGTGGGCCGGGAGACTGGGTTAGGGCTAATCAAACTGGAGGTGGGCTCGTCGGCCGAGACAATTACGGTGGAAGGAACCGCACCGCTGATGGAGTCTACAACCTCCCAGATATCGGAGACGTTTAGTTCCGAGAAAGTCGCCAGCCTTCCCATGGGGAATACTTTCGACTCCCTGGCGCTGTTCGTTCCCGGAGTGGCGACCGCGGGCGATGCAAGCTTCGGCAACAACAACGGCGCCGAGTTGTCGGTGAATGGCCAGCGGGCGCGCTCGAACAATTTTCAGATTGATGGCCAGAGCAACAATGACAACTCCATCGGCGGCCCCGACATCTTCTTCGGCAATCAGGACGCCATCGCAGAAGTGCAGGTGGTCACTACCTACGATGCCGAGTTCGGCCGGAACACCGGCGCTGTAGTGAATTACGTCACCAAGGCGGGAACCAACCAGTTCCATGGGACCGGATACGAATTCTGGCAGGGATCGATCTTTGATTCTCTCGAGAACCAAGAGAAGAGTCCGCTGTTCGGATACTGCCCGCAGGGCGTCTCGCCCAGCACCGGTTGTACGGCCCCGACGGTTCCGCGCTTCGTAGACAACCGCTTCGGCGGCAGTGTGGGCGGACCCATCAAGAAGGACAAGATCTGGTTCTTCGGCTCAACCAATATTGAGAAGCAGCGGTTCGCCGGCTCTCCGAGTTCCTCGGCCCCTGGTCTGGTGCCTACACCGACCGGCGTCCAGCAACTGCAGGCGGCATTCCCGAGCAGCCCGATCGGCCTCATTCAGACCACCATAGGGCCTAATGCGGTTACTGCGGGAAATCCGACTTTCACAAACGTGATACCGATCACCGATCCGAACGCCGTATTGGTGACCAACCAAATCGATCCAAGCACGGGGTCTGCCTTCGCGTGCCCCACCGGAAGCGCCGGCCAGAATGGCTGCACTCCGATTGAGTTCGGCCAGATCAGCCGGTTTGTACCGAGCCCGTTTAACAACTACGAGGGCACGGGACGAGTCGACTTCAAACTAACCAACAAAGACAACTTATTCGCCCGTTACGTCGTTCAGAAGGACTATTCAGGAGGGGTCAATTTCGGCCTCGGTATCGACGTGGGCGATTATCAGGACATCCCTTCCCTGAGCCAGCAGATCGGCTTGGACTGGGCGCGCAATTTCAGCAATTCGTTCGTCAACCAGGTCCGGTTCAGCTTCTCGCGGGCCAACGTTTTCTTCCAGGAGCAGTCGTTTCCCACCTGCAAGTCCGGTAGCCCCACGGCCTGCCCGACCGCCATGGTTCTGCTTGGCTCGGCGCCGCAAGACAGCGTGAATTTTGGTGTGGCCCCGGGCTTTCCGGAAGGTCGCGTCATCAACGTCTATCAATTGCAGGACAATGCGTCGATGCAGAAGGGACTTCACACCATCAAGTTTGGCGCTGAAGTCGACCAGCAACGCTCCCCCAATCTGTTCTTGCCCTACAACAACGGGCTCTTCTTCTTCAATAGTTTCAGCGATGTGGTTGCGGCCAACCCGGTGGCGACCCAAATCGCGCTGGGCAGCCCGCACCTTCCCTTCAAGGAGTGGGACCTGGGTCTGTACATCCAGGACGACTGGAGAATCAAGCACAACCTGACACTGAACCTTGGCATGCGCTGGGACTGGTACCAGCAGGCGATCAATCTATTGCACGACAGGTCGGTGGTGCAGCAGCAGGGTTCTCAGCCACTGTGGTCCACCAGTCTGCCGCTCAGCCAGACGACGGTGCCGGCAGTGCCCAACGCCTGGCACAACTTTGCCCCGGTGGTGGGCTTTGCCTGGACGCCGAACATCCTGGGTGACCAGAAGACGGTGGTGCGAGGGGGCTTTCGCATCGCCTACGATCCTGCGTTCTATAACATGTTCCTGAACGTGGGCGATTCCGCTCCATCGGTCAACTTCGCAACATTGTTCGGCACGGGGTTGCCGAACACCGGCTTCTTCGGGACCCAGGTAATCCCATATTTGCAGCCACAGACACCCGCATCCAATCCGGGATTCGCCAACCAGTCACAGGTGAGCCCGACCTTCCGCAACCCCTACTCGGAGCAGTGGAACGTTGGCTTGCAGCGCGCTTTCAACAGCCGAATCGTAGCCGAGGTGCGCTACGTGGGCAATCACGGAGTTCATCTGTTCCAGATCCTCAACTCAAATCCGGCTCTGGGGCCGCTCATCAGCTCAGGATTCCAGAACGTGATCCCTTCGGGCTTGACGCCTTGCTCCACGCCAGGCGCACCGGGCTTTACGCTGGGGAATGTTAATTGCAACTTCACCAACGTGCAGCAGTTTGCGAATACCGCATCGTCCAACTACAACGGGCTTCAGAGCGAACTGCGAATTGGCGGCTGGCGCGGCTTGAGCGCCACGGCGTCATATACCTACAGCAAGGCCATCGACAACGCCAGCGAGGTTTACAGTTCACTGGGTGGCGGCAGCACGCTCAACGCCGAACAGAACCCGTTCGCACCGGGAGCACCGGAACGGGCAAACTCGGGGACGGACTTCCCGCATATCGCTGGAGTGACCGTGGTCTATGAGTTGCCCTTCTACAAAACTCAACGTGGCATAGCCGGGCACCTGTTGGGGGGATGGCAGTTCAACAGCACGTACCGCTACACCTCGGGGCAGCCGTACACCACGATTCAAGAGTTGGCCGCCGGCAGCTTGTGCGATCCTGGAGCCGATTGGGGCGGCACCTACGATGCCTGCCGTCCCATTCTCAGCAATTCCAGCCTGCCGCTTAATTCCGTGGGCCAGTATTGCGACGGCAGTTCGACATGTATGAACGGGGGCGGAACAAACTACCCGTTGGGCACCCTGGTGAGCTTCACCGATCCCTGCCTTGGGGCGGGATGCGCGGTCACACCGATTACCGGAGCGCACTGGATCCACAACGACCCGATCGCGGCACAAGTAGTGGGCACGCCGTTCGGTGGAGTCGGACGCAACACGCTTCGCGGGCAGCCCATCAGCACGGCGAATCTGGCCATGTTCAAGAACCTTAAGGTCAATGAGCACCTGACCGCGCAATTCCAGGCACAGGCGTTCAATGTGATGAACACACAGTTTCGCGGTGTTCCGGACCCTATCCTGGATCATGTCGGCAGAGGCACCTTCCAGAGCACGGACTTCAATGCCAACGGCGGGCTTACGTTCGCTGGCAACATCAACACTGACGGCATCGGACGGCGGAGACTATTGTTCGGCATGAAACTGATTTTCTAGAACCATTTCTCACTGGCGTTGCTCCTTCCGGCCGGCCCTATTGGGCCGGCCATTTTTTGTTGCCGCGCGTTCTTGTGGGCTCTCATCCCATCGGAGCGGCTACACGTCCCCGAAGCGCGGCATTATCGCGAAGCGCTGCGTATCTACCTTCATGACGCGGCACTTGCACAGCGGCGAACGCGAAGCAGAAGCATTTCGGGCATCGCGGATTCGCGTAGGCGCACAAAACACGTGCCCCACGTTCCGGGCGATTGTGTGGTTAACCGCGATGGCTCTTGCCGCCGGCAGGTTCTGCCCCGTGGCCATGGCCGGTGACCGCCGAACACCGCCGGAAACGCCTGCCCCACGGGAGATTCCGATCAAGTTGTATCAGAACTATCTGATTGTGGTGGAGGGGCGGCTGGGCACGCTCGAACACCAGAACCTTCTGCTCGACACCGGCACAAATCCCAGCATAGTCGACCGGCGGGTGGCAGCAAAGCTTGGATTGCCATTGGTCCCGAGAACCTTATCCTTGTTCAATAAGAACGTTGGTTCGGAAAGCGCGTTGTTGCCCTCGCTTGAGTTTGGCCAGGTGCACAAGCAGGATGTGACCGTCATGGTGGCCGACTTTTCCGATTTGGGCGGCGGCCTTGGAACACGCATTGACGCGGTGATCGGCCTCGACGTGCTGGCCGCAACCAGCTTTACAGTGGATTTTGCAAAGCGGCGAATCACGTTCGAAGCATCCGCGGAACGTCACACGGTGCCGTTCACCGCGGGGCCGCAATTCATGGCTGTGACGATGACCGCCAACGGCCGTCCATTACATCTGCTGTTTGACACGGGAACTGAACGCCTGGTGTTGTTTGAGAGTCACCTGGGCGGAGTCAGCTACGCCGCCGGCGACGCCACCGGGAGTGGGCACAACATTTCCGGAAACGTGACGTACGAGTCGATCGTGATAGCCAAGGCATCCTTGGGCGCACAGGATGTCGGGCCGCAACGCGCGCTGGTGGTGCCAAGCCAGAAAGCGGTGGACGAGAATCTGGACGGCCTTATGGGTGTTTCCTGTCTGCGGCCCAGGCGCATCAGCTTCGACTTTCAACGACACCTCCTCGGATGGAGCGAGTAGCAGTGTCTTTGCCCAGGCGGGCACGCAGCGGTTGGCCCAGCTCGGCTATGCGTGGCTCCTCGTCATATCTTGCCGGCGTGCGAAGTGGGATGCACACACGGGCGGTTGCACCGCCGTTGGCAGGAACCAGCAGCTCGACGCTCTGATCCTGCCCATAGATAGTCTCCAGCCGTTCCCTCGTGATGCGGAGACCGAGACCGCCGGACGAAGAGCGGCCCGGTTCACGGACTCCAGGACCGTTGTCCTTTACTTCCAAGTGCAGGTCCGTGTCATCACGACGGGCCGAGATGCGAATTTCCCCGCCGGCCGGCATTTTGGAAATGCCGTGTTTGATCGCGTTATCGACCAGCGGTTGCAGCAACAGGTGCGGCACG
>Ga0075030_100002532_pt1 | contig 16585 bp, 17 predicted proteins | sample LitLauG_LLR_2012_FD_71393 | JGI IMG/M metagenome (GOLD analysis project Ga0075030, IMG submission 71393) | Freshwater sediment microbial communities from Pennsylvania, USA - Little Laurel Run_MetaG_LLR_2012 | ecosystem: Environmental > Aquatic > Freshwater > Creek > Sediment | place: USA... | reverse complement strand
CGCTTTCTCACCAAGCGAATCGAAGCCGCGGAAGTGGTGGACCCGGAAGCTCCGAGAGCGGGGCAGGCGGCGACGAGGGCATTCTTCGGAGCGACCGTGCGCTATGCCAATGCCGCGGGAACGGAGCGAGTGGTGAGCATCGTGGGCACCGACGAGGTCGATCTCAACCGCAGCCACATCAGTTGGGTGTCACCCCTGGGGCGCGCGTTGATGAAGGCGGCAGCGGGTGACAGCGTAGTCCTTCAAGTGCCGGGCGGTACAGAAGACCTGACCGTGCTGGAAGTGTATTACGAGCGCATTTCTGTGGAACCGTTCCGTGAACCACCTGGATCCGAGGCCTCGGCAAAGAGACTCCCTCGCCGACGCTAATCCCTCCTTAGGTTCTCGGGATCATTCCAGAGTTTGGTCGCGGTTCGGGTAGCAAAGCCCGCGTTTCCTTCAGGAGCCCATGTCCACATTTCTTGTTATCCATTAGTAATGGACATGGCATAACAATGGACGCTATGCGAGTTGAATCTCTATTCCCGCAACCAACGCAATCATAGAGTTACGGGCAATTGGACACTTGCAGCAACAGTCCAAAACTGTCCAAAAGGAGAACTGCCACACAGTTCCCCTTATTTATTGAATGGAGACCTGCTGAGTGGCAGGCCTTCTCAACAGGCGTTGCACGATTGGCCGATTGGCTTTGCGTTTTGCCAAGGCCGAGGCATTCCCACTCCTCGCTTCTGGTAGGCGCCACGAACAGACGGCGCGGGTCCACTCTGCCTTGGATGAAACACTTACAAGGAGGATTCAGCAGGAATAGAGCCATGAATGTTCTGGAATGGAGTTCTCAATCAGGAACGCAAAGTGACGGCAGTGAACTCGTTACGGACGATGGGAGCGACGCGGGTTCCGAGAAGCTCGATCGACCTTAACATTTTCTCGTGCGGGAGCGCGGAGACACCCATCTGGAAAGTGATGCGAGCGAGGCCGCCGAGAACTTCATTCACATACAGTATCTTCTGTGCGACGGTTTCGGCATCGCCGATCAGCAGCGCACCTGTTGGCCACGAACAGTGTGGCCAGTCATCTGGTGCTGTTACATTTGGCTTTAGCCGATGCGATACTGACCGCCATCCACCACAATTGCTTGCCCGGTGATAAATGCAGCGTCATCGCTGGTTAGAAATAAAATGGCGCCTGTAATATCCCCAGGTTCCCCCATTCGCTTGATGGCTTGCTGTTCCCAGGTCGATCGTTTTTGCTCCTCGGATTGAGGTGCAATCGCCCCTGTATTCGTCAGGCCGGGCAACACAGCATTCGCCGTAATACCGTCATTCGCAACGTCATTGGCTAAGCCTCGCATGAACCCGATAATTCCCATCTTCGTGGCGATGTAATGGCTCATGCCTGGTATCGCGAGGCCTACCATATTCGACGAAATTCCGACGAAGCGGCCCCACTTCTTTTTCCTCATGTTTGGCAAGAAATATTTCGCGCTCAGGAAGTGTGAGTCTAGATTCGTGGCCATGGTCTTTCGCCAAGTTGCCAAATCCAGTTCGTCGATCGAGCAATTGGGAAAATAGCCGGCATTATTCACAACGATATCCACTTCACCGTCATCCCGGCTCTTAGCGGCTACAGATTGCCAATCCTCTTCCCGTGTCACATCAAGTTGGAATGCGTATGCCTTAGGACCGATTTTGTTTGCGGTCTCCTCCGGGAGCTTGAGATCGGTCGCAATCACCTGTGCTCCTCGCTCCGCCAATGCCAAGGCAATCGCTTGCCCGATACCTTGGCCGGCGCCGGTCACCAAGGCCACTCGGCCTTCGTGTGTTCTTATCGGGGTCTTCATAAACGGTCCATTTTGTCGATCCAATTAGGTTTCCGGCGGCCGCTAAGGCGGCACAGCCCCAAGTCATGAGCCTTGTGTCGCGCCTGCCAAACCTAGCGGCAATCGGCCCTTCACTGCAACCCGGTTAGGCCTTCACGAACTCGACATCAAGAGTGATGGTGACCTCGTCGCCAACGAGAATGCCGCCAGTTTCGAGGGCAGCGTTCCAGGTCAATCCGAAGTCCTTACGATTGATCTTCGTAGTCGCCGAGACCGCAACTCGGGTGTTGCCCCATGGATCCTTCATAGGTGGTGTGGGCCCTTCAACGGCAAAGCGGACCTTGTGGGTCACGCCACGAATGGTCAGATCGCCTTCGACCGCTAGTTCTCCATCCCTGACGATGCTGATGCTCTTGGACTTGAAGTGCAGGGTCGGAAACTTCTCCGCATCAAAGAAATCGGGGCTCTTCAGGTGGGCATCCCGTTGTTCGTCGCGTGTATGAATGGAGGCCACCTCGATCACGGCTTCGACGCGGGAGTTCGCGAGATCCGATTCATCCAAAGACAAAGCTCCCGAAACCTTAGAGAACTGCCCTTTCACATTCGCGATCATCATGTGCTTGACTTTGAACTCTGCCATGGAGTGGGCCGGGTCGATGTTCCAGGTAGTGGTTGAGGTTTGTACTGGAGCTGCTGTGTTGGCCATTGGTAGCCTCCCTATTTATTTCATCGATCTAGTTCATATCGACATCGATACATATGATGTCGAGTATAATCACAGGATTCACATTTTTATGGAAGAACGCAAAAGGCCTCCGGATGCGCTTCATGCCTGGCTCATCATGCTAAAGGCCTGGCAGTCGATGTCACGGTATCTTGTGCCGTCACTCCTCGCCGAGGGGCTCGGAGAATCCGATTTTCGCGTCCTAGAAGTGCTACTGCATAAAGGACCGATGCCAGTAAACGCCATTGGCCCGAAGGTTTACCTCAACCCGGGATCAGTCAGCGTGGCGGTGGATCGTCTATACCGGAAGGGCTTTGTCAGCCGCGTAGAGTGCAGCGAAGACCGTAGGGTTCGAACGGTCTCTCTGACAGAAAAAGGGCGGGAAATGTTCGTTCCCCTGTTCCGTCGGCATGCCGCACTCATCAAGCGTGCTTTCCAGGATGTCTCTTCAGAAGAACTCCAACGGCTTGAACTGGTGCTTAAGAAGATCGGTAAACGTACGGAAAGCCTTGCCGAAGAGGAGGGCCATTCTCAGCAAGCTTGAAGCGCCTCACGTGCCTAAACGCCCTCAACTCCTTCCAGACCGCGTCGACGTGGCCTGACGCGCAGCACCGCATCCAGAATCTGTCACAGCGCGGGCTCCAACAAGACAGCGACTTCGAGAATCACTGGCCCGAGGTGCTCGGCACGATCCGGGCGGCGTAGTCACCGTGTGGCGATGCGTGCCGCCCCAGCGCAACACGATTGTATGCTTTCGGCTTCTCTGTCAACGGGTACGTCTTAACAATCGTTTTAACTTTTCCCAGCGCTACGAAATCGAGCACTTGTGCCCGACAGCGTGAAGCCGCCCGCGAAATCAATCCGCTGGGAGTTCCGTTTTTTCAAAATAGTTTGCCTCGAGATCAGCAAGAAGCCCAGGCTGCGTTGGCCGCCATCCCAGCCATGTCCGCGTCTGTGCGCTGGAAGCAGGGCCATCCATGGCAAAGAACTGCCCGATCCAGCCAAAATGCTCAGCCGCCTCCTCGCGTGACTTGGAGACCACGGGCACGTTTAATCGTCGTCCGATCACCTCAGCGATCTCTCGTGCCGGCACGCCCTCGTCGGCAACTCCGTGATACCGCGCTGCCGCCGAACCCTTCTCAAGAGCGAGCCTGTACAGATGCGCGGCATCCACCCGGTGTACTCCGGGCCAGCGGTTACGCCCATCCCCCACATACGCCGAAACACCCTTCTCCCGGGCGAGGGCGATGAGGCGCGGAACGAAGCCGTGATCCCCCTTCCCATGGACCGACGGAGCAAGCCGGACCACGGATGCCCGCACGCCTCGCGAAGGCATTGTAAGCGCTGCCTCTTCCGACTTGCGTGGAAAGTTAGGACTGGCTGTATCGTTTTCGGTTGCGACACGGCCCGGCGCGACCACCAAGCTTCCGGAAGTCACGATCAATGGGCGATCAGAGCCGGCCAGCACGGCGCCAAGCGTCTCGATGGCACGCCTATCCGTTTCAGCAGCAGGCCCATAGTTTGAGAAATCGTGAATGAACGCTGTGTGGATGACGCCGTCTGCGGCCGACGCCCCTGAACGCAGGCTCTCAAGATCTTCGAGTGAGCCGCGATGGACTTCAGCTCCTGCCGCGGAAACGGACTCGGCCCCAGCGTCGGAGCGAGCCAGACCGAGCACTTGATATCCCGCGTCGATCAACTCTCGAACAACTGCGGAACCCACAAAACCTGTTGCACCTGTAACGAAAACACGCATATTAAGACTCCTTTTCTTGTTTACCAATTGAGTTAAGATTCGCCAGCACTTCGGAGGGGATCTGCAGCGACGCAGCCTCCAAATTCTCGCGGAGATGTTCGCGGGAAGATGTCCCCGGAATCAGCAGGATGTTGGGCGAACGACGGAGAAGCCAGGCAAGAGCAAGCTGCATCGGCCTTACCTTGAGTGATGCTGCGGCTGCGTCGAGTGTCGACGATTGCAATGGAGTAAAGCCTCCCAACGGGAAAAACGGAACATAACCGACCCCCTGAGAGGCGAGGTCGTCGATGAACGCATCATCCTTCCTCTGTGCCACGTTGTAGAAGTTCTGCACGCAGACGATCTCCGTAATCCCCCGCGCCTCAGCTACCTGCTTCGCTGTTACGTTGCTCAGACCGATATGACGGATGAGTCCCTGTCTCTTGAGCTCAACGAGCACGGTTAGCGCTTCCTCAATCGATCCCTCAGATGGTTCCGTAAATCCACCGACCCGAAGATTGACCACGTCCAGAGCGTCGAGGCCGAGGTTCTTCAGATTGTCGTGAGCACCATCGATGAGCTCCTGTCGAGACAGAGCAGGAATCCAGGAGGCGTCCGCACCCCGTCGAGCACCGAGCTTGGTCACGATCACCATACCCTTCGGATAAGGATGGAGGGCCCGCTTGATGATCTGATTGGTGACGTGCGGACCGTAATAGTCGCTGGTATCGATGTGGTTTACACCAGACTCCACCGCCTCGTGCAGAACTGCGACCGCTTCGTTCGTGTCGCGCGGCGGCCCAAAGACATGTGGGCCCGTCAATTGCATCGCGCCGTAGCCCATGCGGTTCACGGTCATTGACGTGCCAGGCAGCCCGAAGCTGCCGGCGAGATCAAGTTGTGCAATCATTTCGCTCCTCCTTGCTACAATCATTGGATGAAGGATTCTTCAGGTTTGGAGTTCGCATTATGCCTGCAGCTGTGTTAACTGCATTTGAGCCAAGAAAGACGCCCGTTCAGGCAAGGGCGACGGTAACGGTGGAGGCTATTTGTGAGGCGACTATTCAGGTTTTGCTCACCCACGGTGCGGACCGACTAACGACCACGCGCGTGGCGGAACGTGCCGGCGTCTCCGTCGGAACGCTGTACCAGTACTATCCAAACAAGCGATCGCTGCTGTTTGCGGTGTTCGAGGATCATCTGGACAAGGTCACGCGGGCAGTAGAGGTCGTATGTCAGCACGCATGCCACAAGCCGATGTCCGAAATGATCCGGCTGGTCGTGGAAGCATACGTCGACGTAAAGATGCAACGTGCCGATATTTCCATAGCCCTGTACAAAATAGCGCCGGACGTGGGTGGACCCGCATTGGTGAAGCGGACCGCACAACGCTTGCGGAGGGCGATAGAGTCGATGCTTTTGACTGCCCCGGATCTGAAGCTGTCACCCGACAGATTCGCCATTGAGATGATGCTCTCAGCTATGTCGGGCGCGATGCGGTCAGCTCTTGAGGCGGGCGCCTCGCCCGCGATATTTCGCAAGACGCGAGAGCACCTCGTGCTGCTTTGCCAGTCCTATATGGCGGCTGCGACGGACACTGGTGATTAAGAAATCGCTTCTCCGGTGTTTTGGGATCATTCGGGCCACCGACCCCCAGTCGAGAGTTACAACCCGTTGAGGAACCCGATTGGTGATCGACACAGACAAAGACACAGCGAAGCGAGACTCGGCAAGCTTAGGGCGGCCACTTCGGGTTCCGGTGTTTCGCAATCTGCTGATCGCAGATCTAGTCTCCGATATTGGCACTTTCATGCAGAATGTGGGCGCTGCGTGGTTGATGGTTTCACTGCACGCCGGCCCTGGCTATGTCGCGCTTACCCAAACCGCAGCTTCCCTTCCTTACTTTCTGCTCGCACTCCCTGCCGGTTCCGCTGGCGATATCTTCGATCGCCGCAGACTCGTTTTGTTTACCGAAGTCTGGATGATGGCGATCGCGCTAATCCTAGCCGTTCTGACCATGCGCGGCCTTACTTCGCCTTGGCTGCTGCTCGCGCTGACATTTGCCCTGTCCGCTGGAGACGCGTTTGAGACTCCAACTTGGCGCGCCATCCTCCCTGAATTGGTATCCAGGGACGACCTAGCCGCGGCATCCGCCTTGAACGGTATCGAGTTCAATCTGGCCAGAGCCATCGGGCCGGCGGCGGCCGGCATGGTGATCGCGGTTGCAGGCGTCTCCACCGCCTTTGTCGCGAACGTCATATCCTTTTTCGGGGTTATTCTCGTCGTCGCCCGATGGAAAAGACCAATTCGAAAGCAGACGACGCCACCAGAAACGATGGCAGGAGCTACCCTCGCCGCGGTTCGCTACGTCCGTAATTCCCCTGCGATACTTACGGTCCTGTTCCGGACGGGCATTATTCTGTTCTTTTCAAGTTCGCTGTTTGCGTTGCTGCCTTCGCTGGCCAAAAGCGTGGATGAGAGGGCGATCGGGTATGGACTCTTACTGGGGTGCTTTGGGGCTGGTGCGATTGGCGGAGCCCTCCTCATGCAGACGCTACGCGCCCGTTTCTCCACAGAAATGATTGTCTCGGCAGGCGTCGTGGTCCTGGGTACCACGATCGTGACGATTACTCGGTTGCACCAGTTGAGCACTCTTGCACTCGTTATTCTCGTCAGCGGTGCGGCATGGGTCCTCTTTATCTCTCTTATTAATGCCTTGGTCCAGAACCTCGCTCCGGATTGGGTGCGAGCACGGGTGCTGGCGATTTTCACGCTTGTCTATATGGGGAGTTTCGCCCTGGGAAGTGCTGCCTGGGGCGCAGTCGCCCAGCATCGGAGTGTTCGGTTGGCTCTCCTGTATTCTGGATTTGGGACCGTTGGTACCGCGGTCCTTGCCTGGTTCGCCAAGCTTCCGGATTCCACCGCAGATCTCACTCCGTGGAATCACTGGCGCATGCCCGTCATCGTCAAAGAGGTTAGCGACGAACTTCTCGCTGGCTCGGTGTTGGTCACGATCGAATACTTCGTTGTTGCTGAGCAAGAGTCAAAGTTCGTCAAGGCAATGCATCAATACGCCCGTGTTCGGCGTCGAGATGCCGCGTATAGATGGGGGATCTATCGCGATGTTGAGGTAGCTAATCGGTTCGTGGAGGTATTCTTGGTCCATTCGTGGGCCGAACATCAACGTCAACACGAGCGGCAGACAAAAGCAGATCGTGAGTTGGAGCAACGGGTCTACACTTATGTGACCGGCGAACCGAAAGTGAGACATCTTCTCTACGCAGATTCGACAAAACTATAGCCTCACGCTCAGCGCTAAGACATTCAACATGGCCTTTTGCCCTCGCTCGCAGTCTGAAAGGTGGTACGGGCACTTTGGTTGAAATACCCGCGCTACGCTTTCGGCTGCGGCGGAGAGCTCCGACAGCTTTGTTGCCTCCGCTGCCGCCTCGATTGCTACCAGGTGGAGCGAACCAGTTCCCGGGCGGGAGTCGCACCCGCTGACGTCCAGCGCCTTTCACGGCGCACTGTTACGCCAATCTGGAAGTTGTCTGCTAGACTTCCCGCCGCGCCATTCAACCTGCACATCCCATTGGACTTGCCTGGATTCAATGTAGCCCAACAAAGAAGTTCGGCCGACATAGACAAATCCATCCGCGCAGATTGTCTTAACATTGAGACCGCAAAATGGGCAGGACAGAACGAAATATGGCCGAGATCGAGGCCCTCTATCGGCAACATGGGGCGGCACTGCTGTTGTTCGCGTCGGCGATTTCGGGTGACCGGGGTCGCGCTCAAGATGCAGTTCACCAAGTGTTTTTGAAGGCGATCGAGAACGGAAACGTCAGCGAAGCCATAAACAAGAAAGCCTATCTTTTTGCCTGTTTGCGCAACGCCGTTCTTAATGACGCCAAGGCTCAAGATCGAAATGCGCCTCTCGATGTCGACTCCGCATGGTTTAGTCCTCCGGACCGGGACTATGTCGGAGAGCGGAATCTGAGACGTGCGCTAGGCGAACTTTCGGATGATCAACGAGAAGTCATAGTTCTGCATGTGTGGGGCGAACTCACTTTCTCGGAGATCGCTGATTTGCTCGGTGTCAGCTCGAACACAGCGGCATCGCGGTACCGCTATGCCCTAGCCAAGCTGCGCGGCTCAATACTAGCCAAGGAGAACTTTTGTGCAGACTCCCGATGATGAACAATTCGAAGCCTACTTGAAGCGCTTCCATCCAATCGCCCCTGAGCGTGTTTCAACACTCAGCGTCGGTCATTTATCTCGGCGTTCGTCCCCACTGGGGATTTGGCTGGCCGCCGTCGCAGCCGTCCTTGTTATAGGGGTGGTCATTTTGCATGTTCGCAGTAGTCGAATTGTCGTTTCGAATACGGCTAGCGATACTCCAGTTTCTGAGCGGCATGCACCTTCGGAGCCACTAACCATGCGAAGCGCGAATGCTTGGCTCGCGACTGCGCCATCGTTTAAGGCAGCCGTTGACGACCTAGCGTTTCATTCCCAAACCAGCCCACTTCCGCACGGCAAACAGAGCGCGGTCGCGGTTCTAAGCAAGGAGAAAATCAGGTTATGAAACTCTTCAACACGATTCCTTCAATGATTCTGATTGCGCTGTTATCATTCGGTTCGGCATTGGCTCAGCGGAATACGTCCCTCACGGAGAATGCTGCTTTGCGCTACTGGTCGGCATTCTCCGAGGTCCAGGATTCCGGCATCACGGACCAGCAAGCAAAGGAACTCAATGCGATCCTCGACGGTACAGCGCCGTACGACGATTCGAAATACAAGGATCTGCTTGAGAAAAACACATTGGCCCTTGAGATCATGGCCCGCGCGACCTCACTTCCGAGCTGTGACTGGGGATTGGATTACGGGCTCGGGCACGATGTCCCGGTGGACTATGCCAGAAAGGCATTGGTCCTTGGACGGCTGAACGTTCTCTATACCTTTCACCTGCTTAAGACGGGTAATAAAGATGGGGCGGTTCGCGCTCTTGCGGCTGGCTTGCGGTTTTCGCACGATGTCGGAAACGGCGGATCACTCTTTGCCACACTAATCGCAAAAGACCTTTTGACGAGTCACCTTAAGGCCGTCGCCGGCGCGCTGCGCTTAGAACAGCTATCCGCCGGCCAGCGATCACAACTGCAGATGGCTGTTGCGCGAGTAGCGGAAGGACTTGACTGGCCTAGGGCAGCGAAGCGCGATCTAGAAGCCCTCCGTGGAGATTACGCAGGAAACTCGCAAACGTCCGCAGCTCTGACACGGATTATTTCGTCGTATGTAGCTGCGCTCAACGATGAATCCAAACTGCCTGCGCTAGATCAAGCGGTTCAAGGTGCCCCGCAGGAACTTGCAAACGTGATTCCGAACGCAAAACGGGTTCTGGAACAAAAACAAGACTTGAACAACACACTTCTGCAGACACGCGCGGTATTGCAATGAAGTCAGATCGGTTCGAGCATCAAGTTCTTTCCCTCGAACCTGCTCCGGTGACATGTAGGCAACCGTGCCCAGCGCACTACCCGGACTAGTCAGATGTTCCTCCGAGTCGATGGTCGGGGCACTCAGAGCAACGCTCTCAGGCTTCAGCGTTACTTTTGCCAGCCCGAAATCGAGAATCTTCGCCTTCCCTCGATTCGTCACGAAGATGTTCGCAGGTTTGATGTCTCGATGGACGATGCCTTTCGAGTGTGCCGCATCTACAGCGTCGGCGATCTGGATGCCCAGATCGGGCACCGTTTCGATTTCCAGCGGCTTGCCAGCGATCATGTGTCTGAGGGTCTGCCCCTCAAGCAGTTCCATGGAGATAAAGGCTCGTCCATCGGACTCGTCAATCTCGTGGATCGTGCAGATGTTCGGGTGGTTCAAAGAGGACGCAGCTTTCGCCTCCCGCTGGAAACGGCTGAGGGCTTGTGCGTCGTGGGTGAGTTCGTCGGGAAGGAACTTCAGGGCGACGTGGCGACCGAGCTTGAGGTCCTCCGCCTCATACACAATGCCCATGCCCCCACCGCCGATCCTGCTGAGGATGCGGTAGTGGGAAACCGTTTGCCCTACGGGTTGGGAGGGCGTGGACACTGATTAGCACATGTTAGGTGGGAGTGAGGGCAAGGTCAACGCCAAGTGGCTTTGCCGTGCTGCACGCTCTCGCAGACACGTCATTGATGCCGTCCCGTTTGACGGTTGCAGTGCTTATGTTAGATATTGAGACGGAATGGACGTTGAACGCATTATTGACGACATCGAGCAACTACAGGAAATGTTCGAAGCTCCGGACATTAGACCACTCAGCGCAAGCGATATCTCTGCTGCAAATCGAAGGCACGACGAGACATTAGCCCATTGCCCGTGGTTTCGGCTCTGGCAGCGGTATGGCGTTTGCTGCCGAACCGATACCCCAGTGCTCCGGCTAGGCGAAATCGAGAGCTAACCTCCGCAGACTGTGCCCAAGAAAAAGCCTACAAATGCTGCACCGAAATTCTGAAATGAACCATGCCGAAGCAGTCGCAAAACTCGTGCTTGAGAACGTCATCCCCGGCACGATGATTTACCAACTTAAGCAGTCGCATGGCGAATGCGATTTTGAACTGCGTTACCGCAGCGGAGCAACCGCAGCCGTGGAGGTGACAGCGTCGGCAGACCGAGAACAACTGACAACGTCAGTTGAACACAACTTTAACGAGGACTGTCCGGAAGCATCGTCCAACCGGGGCATACAATCCCGGCCCACATCGTCTCCAGTGGTTGAAATGCCTGGTGCCCAACGCTGCATTTAACTGCGTTGTCGACGACCCAGCGTGAAACGAGCCTCTTCACACCTTCATAAATGGCGGTGTTTGTCATTGCTGAATCAACTTGTATTCGAGACTTGCAGGCTGTGCCGTCGCATTTCAGCCACACTCTAAACCAGACAACGCTGGCAGGACGTCGATATGGATACTGGTTGTCGGAAACACGTTGACGGTTCAGGGCGGGAGTATACCGAAACACATGACTGCACCCAGGACATGAAACATCAAGGTAAGGATCACCCCCAACCGATGGGACGAGAGGAAAATTCTCAAGGGGAGCAAGAAAAGGGAGCACGATTTCAGTTCTGCAGCTCGGGGCCTGGCAAACGATAACCTGTAGGGCGTCCGGCATTTGCTCCACCCTAGGATCTCGAGGCGAAGCGTTCAGTATAGCTGTTCAAAGACGTTCAAAGACGAAGATCCGTGGCAATTTCTGCAAGAGGGGGTGTAACATATACGGCAATTAATTGGGGGCTTTGGGGTTCCACGTAATCTCATTGGAGTGTGCGGCTTCCGGAGGCACGAATTCCACCAGACACACACCGCGCTTATCAGCTTGACGAGGAGCACAAGGGGCGACACTCCGCCCTTGCTCGCTCCGATGGCGCCGCCCTCGGCAGAGTGGTAACAGGAACCATCGTCGATGACCTCAAGCATCGTGAGCCCAGGCTCTGGCAGGACGAAGCGGAGTCGCGGCGGATCGTAGATCTGATTCCGCAACACATTGTCGTGTTGGACTCTGGCGAAGGAGTGATCTTTGCGAATCACCAAGCGCTTGAGTACACAGGGCTTTCACTCCATGAAGTGCGGGCCGGCGACGTTCGGGAACGGGTGTTCCATCCTGAAGATCTCGAGCGGCTCCGAGAAGAGCGAGAGAAATGCCTTGCCGGCGCGATCCCGTTCCAAAACGAACAGCGCCTGCTTGGCCGGGATGGCAAATATCGCTGGTTCCTGATCCGCTATAACCCGTTGCTCGATGAAAAAGGGAAGGCCGTGCGTTGGTATGCGACGGCGACGGACATCGACGACCGAAAGCGAACAGAGTCGCTCCGCACCGCAGAAATGCGGGCGCTCCAGATGATCACCGATAACGCAAGTCTCACAGATGTTTTGAATCACGTCTGCACTTCCATTGATCTTCAGATTTCTCCCTCGATTACAACGATCCTGTTGATGGATGCGGATGGAAAAAGACTATGGCCGAGCGCCGGTCCGAGGGTACCGCACGACTGGGCCCGCGCGATTACGCCCTTAGCAGTTGCTCCCGACACCGGCTTGTGTGGTACTGCCGCCTGCTTGAAAACACGAGTTATCATGCCGGATGTGGCCACGGAGTCGATCTTCCTCGAGGAATACCGCGGCATTGCCCTCAAGAACGGAATACGGGCGGGGTGGTCGCAGCCGATATTGACGAAAGATAATCAAGTTCTGGGGACATTCGCAATCTATTCTGCGGAGTCCCGCGTGCCAACGGGCGAGGACCTCGCTCTGATCGAGGCGGCCGGGCGCATCGCACTCATCGCTATTGAACGCCAGCGGTCGCAGGAAGCTGTGAGAAATGCGTTTGACCGGGTGCAAAAGTCGGAATTCAAACTTCGCCAGGTGATCGATACGATCCCCACGCTGGTCTGGAGCAATCTGCCGGATGGCTCGAACGAGTTCCTCAACAGAAACTGGCATGAGTATACCGGTCTCTCCCCTGAAGAATCGCATGGATGGGGCTGGCAAGCTGCGTTTCATCCGGAGGATTTGCCCGTCTTAATGGAAAAATGGAAGGGCATGTTGGTTTCAGGAGAAGCAGGCGAAATTGAGGCTCGCCTTCGCCGGCATGACGGAACGTATCGCTGGTTTCTCATTCGCGCCGAACCATTTCGCGATGAAGCAGGCGAGATCGTCCGGTGGTACGGCACAAGCACCGATATTGATGATCGCAAGCAGGCAGAAAACAAACTCCGGCAGGGCGAGCGGGAACTGCGGGAGCTGATCGATCACCTTCCTCAATGTGTCGTTGTCTTGGACAAGGAGGGTGTGCTGCTTCAGACCAACAAGACGATGCTCGACTATAACGGCTACACTCTGGAAGAAATGAGAGGCACGGGGTGTCAAGACCGGCACAGGAGAGATCTTCATCCGGACGATCTGGAGAGAGTTCAAAACGAACGCAGAGCGGGCCTTGCAGGCGGAGTGCCATTCGAGAGTGAAAAGCGGCTGCTCGGAAAAGATGGGCGGTTTCGCTGGTTCCTTTTTCGCTACAAGCCCGTGGTCGACGAGTACGGCCATATCGTGCGGTGGTTCGCAACGGCTACCGACATTGAAGAACGCAAACACGCCGAAGAGAGGACCCGGAACGAAAACCTGGCGTTGCGCGAGCAAATCGATCGTGACTCAATGTTTGAGGACATCGTCGGCTCTTCAGAAGCACTGCGCAAAGTGCTTCGGCAAGTTGCCAAGGTGGCACCTTCCGATTCCACAGTTTTGATTCTGGGTGAAACCGGCACGGGAAAGGAATTGGTTGCGCGCGCCATCCACAAGCGGTCCAGCCGTTCGGAACGGGCGTTCATCGGTGTAAATTGTGCCGCAATCCCGCCGTCGCTGATTGCGTCCGAACTCTTCGGTCATGAGAGGGGCGCGTTTACCGGGGCGACGCAACGACGCCTGGGCCGTTTTGAATCGGCAAATGGCGGGACCGTTTTTCTGGATGAAGTGGGTGACTTGCCGCCGGAAATTCAAATCGCATTGTTACGGGTGCTGCAAGAACGTGAAATCGAACGTGTTGGCAGTAACAAAGCCATCCCCGTCGACGTAAGAGTGCTGGCCGCGACGCATCGCGATCTGGACACTCTCGTTGCCGAAGAGAAGTTTCGCCAAGACCTTCTTTACAGACTGAGCGTTGTGCCTATTCAGATGCCTTCGCTGCGCGAACGCGCTGATGATATTCCTGTGCTTGTCGACTACTTTATCGGCCGTTTTGGAAAAAAAGCTGGCAAAAAGTTCAGAGCCATTGACAAACGGACGGCCGAACTGTTCGACGCCTACCAATGGCCGGGCAACGTGCGTGAATTACAAAACGTGATTGAGAGAGCCGTGATCCTGAGTGAAGGTGACATTTTTTGCGTTGACGAAACCTGGCTCAAACGTCAGGGGCCACAATTCGCTGGTCCTACAGTGGCACTCAATGGGGCGCTGCAACGGCAGGAAAAGGAAATGATCGAGGCGGCCCTGGCTGAAAGTGGGGGGCGTGTGTCCGGACCAGATGGTGCGGCAGCCAAATTGGGGCTTCCCAGACCAACCCTTGAGGCGAGAATCAAGCGATTGGGTATCAACAAATATCGGTTCAAAGCTCAACCGTCGAACTGATCCGTTCCTCCCCGGCAATCCCATCGCATTTGCTCACTAAATAGCATTTGCTCAAAACCAAGCATCGCCGGCGCGTCTAAGTTCCGCCTTTTCAGCTGGCCCTGAGTGGGCCTTGCCTTGCATTCCCATCGATGCACTTCGGAGCCGCGATTTTCATGACGCTCAGGATTGAACGAGCCCGAGCGCGGATTCGGCTGAGTGGAGAGTTTCGGTCTGGGCACCTGGATCAGGTCAAAGCCGAAATCGAGCTTTGCGAATCACCAGCAGTTTTGGATCTGGAGGAATTGGCCCTCATAGATGTCGAATCCGTTCGCTTTCTCAACGCGTGTGAAGCGAAGGGCATTTCCGTGTTGCACTGTTCGCCTTACATCAGGAAATGGATGTTGCGGGAACGAAGTCGGCCAGAGGCACGCCCAGAAAAGCGAAGAGAGGGACAGGCGGCTTTGGAACGTGACTGTAGCGAGCAGGAATAGAGCGGCAGGGCTACCGAATTCACCTTCAGTGCGAGAGGAGATCTTCATGAGCGCATCCACCACAGCTATGACCTCATCCACATCCGCCAGCCTCTACACCACCCCTGCGTTCTGGGAACGCTTGTGGCGCACGGGCGGCATCCAATCCATTTTCTGCTTCGTCATCGCGTACCTCGTCTACGGCCATCAGCCGCAGGTCGGCGCGTCGTCCGATGCACTCGTCGCGTTCTACGACGGCGAGCGCACGCGGGTCTTGATCACGGCCGTGCTCTCCGGGCTGGGGGTCCTCAACCTGATGTGGTTCGCGGCGGCGCTCCGGACCACCTTAGCGGATGCCGGGCAAGACGGCTGGGGCGCGGCAGTAACCGCCTCCAGCGCAGCGGTGGGAGCGCTTTTCCTCCTGCCCATCACAGTGGTCGCAGCCCTGGCGTACTCGATCGCCGGCTCCGGAAATCGGACGCTCGCATCGGGACTGAACGACTTGGCGTGGACCGGCGTCGTCTTGACTTCGTTCCCGCGGGCGATGCTGATCATGTCCGGGGCGTTCGGGCTCTGGCGTGCCCGGTTGATCTCGAACGCGCTCTTCACGGCCGGGGTCGCAGCTGTTGTGCTCGTCTTGCTGGGCGGCACCACGTGGCTGAGCGATGGATTCTGGTCACCGTACGGCGCCTATTCGCGGTTCGTCTCGCCCATCATCGGCGTCGCGTGGGTCGTGGTCGTAAGTCGCGTCCTCTTGAGCCGAAGTCCTGCCACACGCAGTGGATGGTGAGCCAACGTGGGTACTAACAGGAGATGACGGTCGATGCTGGCGCTCGGAATGATGCCAGGAGTCTCGAACCCCTGGCTATCCAGCTCAGTTGGGCGCTAGAGAACGGACACAAGCCGGCTTCAAGCTTGTTCACTAAAGACAAATCTAGTCGAAATACCGTAAGGAGGCTTTATGGCACTGACATCCGTTGCAGTTGGAACAATGAAGGTAGCGCAGATTTCCAAGCCGGGAGCCGATTTCGAGATCGCCGAGCGTCCGATTTCCGAGCCAGATGCGGGGCATGTGCGCATCAAGGTAAGAGCCTGCGGCATATGCCACAGTGATGTGCTGGTCAAAGAGGGCGTGTTGCCTTGGATTCATTATCCACGTGTTCCCGGGCACGAAGTTGCGGGCATCATCGACGAAGTTGGACCTGGCGTCACTGCTTGGGAGTCCGGGCAGCGTGTCGGAGTCGGCTGGCATGGTGGGCATGACGGCACCTGCCGCGAATGCCGCCGCGGAGACTTTCGCAATTGCCGCAATGTGAAGGTGACCGGCATCAGCTACGACGGCGGATATCAACAATACATGATGGCTCCTGTGGAAGCGCTAGTGCCGATCCCAGCCGGCCTGAGTGACGTTGAAGCCGCACCCCTGCTCGACGCCGGAATCACAACGTACAACGCTCTCCGCAACAGCGGTGCGATGCCCGGCGATCTTGTCGCCGTTCAGGGCATCGGCGGCCTGGGTCACCTGGGCATCCAATTTGCAAACAAGTTCGGCTATAACGTCGCGGCGATCGGACGCGGCTCTGAAAACGCCGTGTTAGCGAAGAAGCTTGGGGCGCACGTGTACATCGACAGCCAAGCGACGAGTGGAGCGCAGGAGTTGCAAAAACTCGGTGGCGCACGCGTCATTCTCGCGACCGC
>Ga0075030_100002531_pt1 | contig 16588 bp, 9 predicted proteins | sample LitLauG_LLR_2012_FD_71393 | JGI IMG/M metagenome (GOLD analysis project Ga0075030, IMG submission 71393) | Freshwater sediment microbial communities from Pennsylvania, USA - Little Laurel Run_MetaG_LLR_2012 | ecosystem: Environmental > Aquatic > Freshwater > Creek > Sediment | place: USA... | reverse complement strand
GCGAGATCAAGTGCGCCTTCGCCGCCTTTCGCCCAGTGATCGGAGGCGGCGCAGCGAGCGCCGGCCTTTTCCGCAGCCTCGCGGATCAGCGCAATCTCCTCCCTGGTGTCGGTCTGGAACACATTGATGCATACCACTGGATTGATGCCCGACTTGCGAATGATCTTGATATGGTGCAGCAAATTCGGGAGGCCCTTTTCGACGAGCGCTACATTCTCCCTGGTGTACTCATCGGGCAACGACAGGCCCAGGGCGACTTTCGGACCTCCGCCATGCATCTTGAGAGCACGCACCGTCGTGGTCAGCACCGACACGCGCGGTTGGAGGCCGCTGTACCGGCATTTCACGTTCCAGAATTTCTCGAAGCCGATCTCCGCCGCGAAGCCGCTCTCGGTCACATGATAGTCGAACATTTTCAGCCCGAGGCGGTCGCCAATGATCGAAGACTGCCCGATGGCAATATTCGCAAAGGGCCCGGCATGCACCATGCAGGGCTGGTATTCAGCCGTGCAGCAAAGCGTGGGGTTGATGGTATTCCGCATCCAGGCGCACATTGCGCCGGCAACCTCCAGGTCGCCGGTGGTGATGGCATTGCCGAGTTTGTCATACGCCACGGTAATTTCTGCCAGACGCTGTCGCAGGTCCGGCAGGTCCCGGACAATGGAGAGAATCGCCATCAATTCCGAACTGGCTGCGATGCCGAACCTGGACCGCATCATGTAGCCGTCGGTTTTCGTGCCGACGCCGATGATGATGTTGCGCAGTGCCTGGGCGCAGTAGTCGATGACCCAGCCCATCTCCACCCGCGTGGGATCGATGTCCAGACGGTGCATCTTGGTAAGGCGTGCCAGTTTGGCGTCATCGTAATTGCGCTCGTGCTCCATGCGGGCTGTGAGCGCCACCATGGCCAAGTTGTGGGCGTTCATCAGATCGTTGATGTCGCCGGTCAATCCCATGGAGAACTCGGTCATGGGGATCAAGAGCGCATTCCCGCCACCGGCGGCCGTGCCCTTGATGTTCATGGTGGGCCCGCCGGAAGGCTGGCGCAGGCACCCGCCGGCATTCTTACCACGTTTGCCCAGTCCCTCAATCAGGCCAAGCGCGGTGGTGCTCTTGCCCTCTCCCAGGGGAGTGGGAGTGATGGCGGTGACCTCGATGTATTTACCGTCGGGACGATCTTTCAGTCGCTCCATGATTTTGATGAAATCGAGCTTGCACAGGCGGCCCATGGGAATGACTTCGTTCCGCTCCAGTCCCAACCGGTCAGCCCACTCGACTGGAGTGGGCATGTGTTTTTCAGCTAACCGGGAAATCTGCCAGTTCTGCAGGCGAGTGGCATCGTAAGGAATGGATCGTGCACTGCTTTCGGACTCCATTCCGTCGACGACTGCGCGGTTGAGTACGGCGCTCGGTTCGTCCATGCTTCTATGTTTACGAGGCTCAGGCAGGCGGGTCCGTGACGGAAATCACAGCCATGGTCGAAAGTAATGGAATCCGTTCCGGAATCCGGTCAAAGGCAACGGATTTCGACTTTACTCCGGGATCCTAACGACGGGCTAGATGTCCGCCTTCGACTTGAGGGTCAGCAACTGCTCGCGAACAACATTTTTCCGCACTTTGCCCACGGAGGTTCGCGGCAGGACCTCACAGAATTCAATGCGTTCGGGAATTTTGTACGGGGCGAGATTGGCAGAGCAATGCGAACGGATCTGGTCCGGCGTGATCTGGGATTGCGGTGCTCTGACAATCATCGCCGCTACCGATTCATCGCGCGTTGGATCGGGAAGCCCGCACACGCAGACATCCGCCACTCCCTCCAACGATGCAATCACGGACTCGACTTCCGCAGTGGAAACGTTCAGGCCCGAGCGCTTGATCATGTCGCCACTTCGGTCCAGGAAGTAGAAGAAGCCGTCGTCGTCATACATTGCAGTGTCGCCGCTGAACATCCAGGTAGCGCCCTGCATCTGCCGGAGCGCTTGGTTGGTGGCGGACTCATCTTTCAAGTATCCCTTCATGACTGAATGTCCCGGCACCGCCCGCACAATCAACTGGCCAGGAGTGCTGGCTGGCAGTTCTTCTCCGGAGTCGTTCACAACCTTCGATTCGTACCCCAAGACCGGCCGGCCCATCGCGCTCAGCCGGCGGTCTCCGTTCAGCGGGCTCATGATGGGGAGCGCGCACAGCTCGGTCATTCCCCAGAGCTGCTGAAGGCGCGCGCCAAACCGGCGATGCCACTCGTCGTATTGAGCAGTCGTCAGGTTCTGCGCGTAGGTCACATTTCGCAGTTGATGAGCGCGATCGGTGGCTCGCACGGGTTGACTGAGCAGCATCCGGAGCGGGGCCCCAAACAAGGCCGCCATGGTGCTTTCATGTTTGGCAGCTTGCTCGAAAAATCGGCTGGCGCTGAAACGCGGCATGATCGCAACGCTGCAACCGGCGATCAACGAGGGCCATAAGGCATGGCACTGGGCCGCAGAATGATAAAGGGGAAGAGCAATGAGATGGCGGTCCTCATGGCGCAGGCCGGTGGCCGCCCGAAAGACCTCGCCGCCATGAATGAAGTTGGCATTGGTTAACATCACCCCCTTGGGGCGGGAGGTCGTGCCCGAGGTGTAGAGCAGTTGGACGACCCTGTCATGCCTGCCCGCACCGTACGGAGGCTTGGGGCTCTGGCGCTCCAGTTGGGTTTCGTAGCATGGGTACTTGCGGCTGGAGTTTCCATCTTGAAGCAACAGGATCGGGCAACCCTTGTTCCGCGTCGCGTTCTCTACGGTGGCGAGGTGTTCGTGCTGGGTTATGACAAGTTTTGCTTCGGAATGCTCCAGAAAATAGCGAAATTCTTCGGCGCTGCTCGAGGGGCTGGTGGGGAGTACGGTGGCTCCGAGATAAGACGCCGCCAGGATCACCTGCGGATAAGCGGGGTGATTGGGGAGATGCAGGTTAACGACATCCCCGTCGCTAATGTCCATGGAGCGCAGAAGATTTGCCGTCTGATCGATGGTGTGCAGAAATTCTGAATAGGTCCATTGCAACAGGGTTTCGTCAGGCCGTTCATACGTCAGCCATAATCGGTCCGGTTGCACGGCTGCATAGGAGCGGAAGATTGAGTACAGGGTGCGTTGGCCGACGATGTCCACAGGAATTTGACTCAGCGCTTGCTTTTCCGGGCGATGAAATCTGCAATCCGTTGTTGAGCCTCGGGCTTCGAATAACAGTCTCGGAAGGCCTGAGAGGCTGCTTCGTCCCACTCGACCCGGCGCAAAGCCGACATCTGGTTAAGCAGCGCCTTGGTTCGAGTCAAACCTGCGGCGGGCATAGCTGCCAGCCGCTTGGACAGGTGTTCTACCCGACTGGTCAATTCCTCGGACGGAACCGCCTCGTCCACCAATCCGATCTTCGCTGCCTCCGCTCCTGTGATGGTGCAGCATGTCATCAGCAGCCACCTCGCCTTGGGAAACCCCACCATCTCGACGAGACGCCCTACCGCCCAGGGTGGAATCCATCCAAGTTCGACTTCCGGCATTCCCAGATGCGCGGTCGCCGAGGCAATTCGGAAATCGTGATAGAGCGCAAGTCCGAGACCTCCGCCCAGAGCGTGGCCATGAAGCGCGGCGATCGTGGGTTGCGGCAAGCGATCGAGAGACGAAAAGATTCGTGCAAAGCGAAGTTCGTATTTGGCGGCGTCGTCAGCGGACAGAGGAGCGAGTTCGTGCAGATCGCTGCCGGCACAGAAGGATCGACCTTCACCGCGAGTCACCACCACGCGCACATCCGAGCGGTGTTCCAGATCGTCGATGATGCTGCTTAGGGCGCTCGCCAGTTCGTCGTTGATCGCATTAAGGACAGCGGGCCGCTGCAAAGTCAGCCACGCCACCCCGTTGTGGACGCGGAGATCAAGCATGAGCCGGTTTTCCCTTGGCGTAAGTCCGTTCCAGAAACCGGGGAACAGACCCGGTGATATAACGCTCGATGGTGCCTCGGGCAATGATTTCCGTCTCGTCGTGGGCTTCCACTTTTACCAGTATCCGCTTCCCGTTGATGCGAACAACTTCAGCCCGGGCGCGAACCTTCATTCCCAGCGGGGTTGCGGCCAGATGTTCGATGTCAATCTTTGTGCCAAGCGTGCCCTGATCTTGATCCAGGGTGGGAACAATCACCTGGTGCGCCAGGGAATCCAGCAACCAGACAACGGCAGGAGTCGAAAAGACCGGCACTCCGGGATTGCCGAAGTTTTCCGCGCTATGCTGCGGACCGGCGATCCACTCTACCTCGAGAATGCGGCCTACGCTCAATTCTTCTTTCTTGGATGTAGTCATAATCGTGATCGAGTCCGACCCTTCGCGTACTAGGCCTCCCATTTGCGATTCACGGCCATCGAAATTCTACCCCTGAGCAGCGACCATCGCGCTGTCAGTTCTCCGCGCTGGCCGGGAGGGATTGCTCCCGAGCCAGCCATTTCCCCGAATTCTGCGGGCTCAATAAATACAGCTGCATGGCGCCGCCCACGCGGTTTCGCGAGACGCCCTCATTGGGATCGTCGGAACGCAGCTCGCGACCCAATCCGTAGTTTTGCCACCACTCGCCCCAGGCGGTAGCGGCCACCCCACCGAACCAGTCGCTGACGTTGACTTGAATCAGGTCCGCATCCACCATGGCTCGCAAGTGCTGCGTCCCAATGGCCTCAATGCCCACTCCGTAGCCGTCCTGGTCGGTCAAGGCAGCGAACACAAAATTGCGCTTGGTGCTGCGAAAGTCGTTGGTCCCGAGCGGAGTGTCGTCGGTGGCATAGGGCTCCTCCGGTGGGACCTTTTGCGGCCCGGGAGCGTGGGCCATTGCCAGTCCTTCATTGCGTCCGATGTGATCGTCGGGATACACCGTCCATTCGCCACGACGTTTCCACTGCAGTTTGTCGCACCACAGGGGCACGCCAAACTGCAGGCCTACTTCCCGCGCGCGGGTGTCCGTTCCGGTATAGAGGAAGTCATAGCTGACGCGCACGGCCCCCTGGGGAGTGATGCGAAACCGCAGCTCTCCGGCAAAATCACGGTACACACCGGTCTCCACGACCTCGTAGTCGCTGCCGACAGGATGAATATCGAGCGGCTTGGCTAAACGCCAGGTTTCAAAAATAGGAAATTCGTTGAGGGTGGCTTCGATGGGCTGAATGTGAAGCTTCGGAGTCTGGTACAGAACGGGATGGCGATCGATAAGCGCGCGCCGGATGCGTCCATTCGCACCATCGAACGCGATTTCAAAATTGTCGCCGATAAAACGCTCCATCGGACCGCCGAGCCACGAAGGCTCGTGCAGGTAGCGAAGCCGCCCCGTCCTGGCCAAGGACGTGGATTGCACCGGAGCGATTCCGAGCTGCATCTGGTGGGGAATGACGAGCCCGCCTTTACTGTCGAGGAATTGCAGCGAGAGCACGTCGCCTGGTTTGGTTTGAGCGCCAACCGGAACCGATATCCGGCCACTCGTCCGCGGACCAAGCTCGGGATGAAGCCTTCCGTGCTGTTCCCCGATTGACCACGCCAGTGTGAGTTCCGAAAGATTCGTGAATTCGTAGCGGTTGTCCACGGTGAAGGTGACGGGATCGCCCGCCTTCCAGTCCGGCAGGTCGCGATCGCGCATGTGCACTGGAGAGAACAGCATCTTCACATGCCAGAACTCCGGCTTCTTGCGACGCCATCCATCGACGATGCCCCAGGGCGCGTCACCCACAATGCCGCGGCCCGGCATGTGATAGATGCGGTCGAGAAAATGCTGTGGCCGGCCGAGGCTGCCCCGTCCATATTCGGAGTCTCGTCCTGGAACCAGAAACGCGTCATCAACCCAGGCCCAAATGATGCTGGCCTGAACATTCTTGCTCGCCTGCACTGCATCCCAGATGGGAAGGAGCGGCTGGATGTAATAGTCGCGTTCTCCCGGATCAAGCCACATTTCGCGAGTGTCGCCCCACAGGTCTCCCTGAAAAGGCGCCATGCTCTCGTCCCACATGATTGGAACCGAGACGTTCTCACGTTCCCGCATGCGTTCGAGGGAAATTGGATTATGCATAGTGGCGAGCTCGAGCGTAGCGCTCTGACCGGCGCTCGCCGGGCGCGTGGGATCGTGCTTCTTGACGAACTGGTGAGCTGCTTCGAAGTCCGGTCCCCAAGTACTCTCGTTGCCCACCGACCAATACACAACGCTCGGATGAGACCGGTCTCGTTCCAGCATTTCCGCCGTGCGCTGCACGAAGGTTGGCAGGTAACGCAGGTCGGCACTTTCATCAACCCAGCAGAATGGGCCTTCCTCTTCAATGTAGAATCCCATCTCGTCGGAATCGTCGTACAGGTCCTGGACGGCAGGGAAGGTCGAGGTGCGGATGGCGTCGAGGTTGTCCTCTTTCATCATCTGCAAATCACGCCGGGTCAACCCTGGATCGATCGACCGTCCGTTCAGCGGATCCGATTCGTAGTGGTTCGCGCCACGCAATTTGATCGGGACGCCATTCATCAGGAACTGCGTACCGCGGATCTCAATCTGCCGAAATCCAAAGCGCCGTGAGACCACTTCGCCGCCGCCCGCACTGGAGTAATTTGCGCTGAGCGTATACAGCAGCGGATGCTCGGCTTCCCAATGTTGCGGATTCGCGACATGGAATTCGACCCGCTGTTCGAGGCGGCTCCACGGGGCGAGTTTGATCTCAATGTGATCGTTCTCCAGCGGAACGGGATGCCCCTGCGGGTCTTTCAAAGAAAACAGCACAGGAGCACCCCTGACGTCGCGATCCGACTCGTTCTCAACCGAAAGGTCCAGGGTCAACGTCGCATTTGTGTAGTTGGCGTCAAAGACGGTGTACACATGGAAACGGCGGACGTGCGCTTCGGGCAGGCTGATCAATCGGACGGGGCGGAAAATTCCGGTCAGCGGGAAATTGGCATAGTAACTCATGTTGTCCAGGTGAGAGGAAAGAGTCTTCTCCCCAACCAAGACGGCTAGTACGTTATCTCCACCAATGTGGGCCGCGCCGGTGAGATCCAGTTCGAAGGGAGAGAAACCGCCCTCATGCGAACCGACACGCACACCGTTAAGCCACACCTCCGCCCCGCTGTACACGCCATCAAACACCAACTTGAGGCGCCGGCCACGAAGGCTAGCAGGGACCTGGAGATGGCGCCGGTAGCCTCCGGCCCCAGTTTGGCTGTCAAAGCCTTCCATGACCCAATGAGAAGGAACCTTGATCTCTTTCCAATCCGCATCGGAGAAGTTCGAGGCATAAAAGTCTGCAGGCGGGTCCGGTTTGAAACGCCAGGGTCCGTCCAGATTGATCGCAGCCACGTTATCGTCTGGCAGACTCAATCCGGGAGTGAGATCGCCTGCCTTAACAATCTGTTGCGGCGCGTCCCCGTTAGGCAGCTTTGCGGTAGCGGTGACAGAGCCCTCTAGCCCGACGGGCATGTCGACCTGAAACACCCCGTTCTTGTCCGTTTGAGCCGACGCTTCCCACCGGTTTTGGCCGGCGGTTCCCCGCACCTGCACCTCAACCTCCGCCAAAGGACGAGTTCCAAAGCCGTCGGTGACGATGCCGAAGATATGGTTGAGCAGATCGGATCCCATGGCGATCACCGGCGGATCCCTTCGGTCGTATACCTCGACTTCAGTGAAGCTGACCTTGCCGGCAAAGTTCGACAGCCTCAGTCCATTCGTATTTTGAGCAGGAAACTGGGCGAGAATGAGCCGAGGGAGCAGGTGCTGGGAATCACCAATTGACTGCAGCAGGCGCCACGCGCCGTTGGCGTCGCGGGTTTCCAGGTTAAGGTGCGAAAGCTTCGGAGATCCGTCCTGTCGGATGACAACTTCCTGAAACTGCACGCCGCCCGGCCAGTTCAACTCAACCCATGTTTCGGTGGGAGACGTGCCGGCCTTCGCAGCCCACTGCGTGTTGCTGATGTCGCCGTCCGTCAGGTTCTCGGCTTTGGTTCCCTCGGATTCGCTGGAGGCAGTCGCCCGGGCGGAGGCAGCCAGATTGCCGATTGGAACCTGCTGCGCTGCCGACAAGTCGGCCAACGCAATCCATAACAGCCATGCGCTTACTGTCCCTCTCAGCAACATAGGAACCTTTGCCGGTTCAGGCTGGTATCGGTATCGCTAGAACTCATCCGCTGCACATCACGACTCACTCCCGTCTGGCCGCCGCTCCACGGGTGGGATGCGATTATACGAGGCTGGGGCGAAGCATGACGCGCTGTTCCGTATTACGGACTGATTCCCCGGTTGCTGGAACCGGCGTAGTAGCATAAGCGCCGTTGGCTCCGGTAAGTTTCCCGGGGCGGTCATGTTTGCGGAGCATTCGTCCGCCGCAATCTGCTTCAATCGGAAGCCGCGAGGTGGCGCGCGCAATCTGGGCGAGAAGGAAGCTGGTCCTCACGTGAAAGTCATCAGTGTTGATGTCATCATGACGGCCGCCGAATGGCGCAATTTCCTCTTCGTCAAGCTCCAAACCGACTCCGGCTTGGTCGGATGGGGAGAGGGCACCCTGGGCTGGAAAGAGACTGCGGTGCGGGAGTTGGTGCTGGACTTCGGCCGCCGCTATGTGGTCGGGCAGAGCCCATTCGATATCGAGGATCTCTGGTTCAAGCTTTACCAGATCGAACACAATACAGGCCCGGTGATGTACTCGGCCATGGCCGGCATCGAAATGGCCCTGTGGGACATTGTCGGCAAGGCATGCGGACAGCCGGTTTACAACCTGGTCGGAGGCAAGGTTCGGAACCGGGTGAAAGCCTATGCGAACGGCTGGTACAGCGATACGAAAGATCTGAAGCAGTTGGCGGAGAAAGCGGCTGGAGTTGTGCGTCGCGGCTACAAAGCTTTCAAGTTCGATCCTTTTGGGCCGGGAGGGCGCGAAATTTCTCACGCCGATCTGCACGAAGCCTGTCGAACGGTGGAAGCTGTGCGCAAGGCGGTAGGCGAGGATATCGACCTCCTTCTGGAGTTCCACGGACGCTTTAGCCCGGTGATGGCGCTGGAAGCGATTCGCGCGATGGTTCCTTACGATCCAGCCTGGTGCGAAGAGCCAATTCCCGCGCACAACCACGAATCGATGGCGCAAGTCGTCGCCGCTTCCCCCTTGCGAGTGGCAACGGGAGAGCACACCTACAGCAGGTTTGGGTTCCTCGACCTTCTGGAGCGCAAAGGCGCGCACGTGATTCAGCCCGACATTACTTATGCCGGCGGATTTCTCGAGACCAAGAAGATTGCCGCTCTGGCGGAAACCTACTATGTAAGCGTCGCTCCTCACAGTTGCGATGGTCCATTGAAGACAATCGCGGGAATCCATCTGGCGGCGAACATCCCGAATTTCATGATTTTGGAAACCTTCGAGGATTATGACGTCGCGTGGCGAGCTGAACTGACATCGCGAATGCCGGCCCTGCGCGATGGCTACTACGACCTGCCCACGTCACCGGGCTGGGGGATCGAGGTCAACGAATCGGTGGCGGCCGCCCATCCCTTTGATCCTAACGCGAAGTTAAATATGTTTTCGGCGGATTGGGAAGAGAAGATGTGTCGCTGAGTGTGGAGGCGTGGATTGCAACCCGGAACATCCCCGGGGTCTGTCGAGTCATTCTGTAATGGGACGGTTTCTTAGAGCCTGGAAGGCGGACGCGTATGGGCTTTTCGCTGGGTGTCATCGATTGGTGCATCTGCCTGACCGTTCTTGCTTTCAGCGTGTTGCTCGGCTTGTACCTGTCGGTCCGCAAGAAAGCGTCGGTTGACAGTTCACATTTTTTCCTGGCGGACCGTAGTTTGTCGTGGCCTTTGGTCGGAGCCTCGCTGTTCGCAACGAATATCGGGGCAGAGCATCTGGTCGGGCTGTCGGGCGACGCCTATCGCTATGGCCTGTCGGCCGGCGCCGTGGAACTCACCACCTGCATCACGGTCGGTTTCGCCGCTGCATTTCTTTACCCGTTTTATATTCGCAACCGGGTATTCACCACTCCTGAATTCCTGGAGAAGCGCTACCACCCGGCCGCGCGCGCATTGTTCTCGGGATTGATGCTGGTGATCTCGATCACCACCAAGATGGCCTTCCACCTCTACGCCGGTGCGCTGGTCTTGCGGGGATTGACCGGGTGGGATGTGATGACCGTGGTCTGGATCATGGGCGCAGTCGCCGCGGCCGTAACCATCGTTGGAGGCTTTACCGCCATTGCCTACACGGATTCGATCCAGACTGGCATCATCGTTCTCGGCTGCGGCGTGATGGCTCTCACCGGACTGCATCACGTGGGCGGATGGCACAGCCTGGTTACGCAGGTCCCACAGGCCATGCACATTGCGAAGCCCTACGATGATCCCAACTATCCGTTCTGGGGAGTGATCCTGTCGGCCTTCTACGGCGGCATCTTCTATTGGGGAGTCGACCAGGTAAACGTGCAGCGCGTTCTGGGGGCGCGCGACATCGACCAGGCGCGCTGGGGAGGCATGTTCACGACGCTGCTGAAGCTCTTCCCGGTCTTTATTTTCGCCTTGCCGGGAGTAATTGCGCTGGCCCTGTACCCCGGACGCGAGAGCAAGACCACGTTCGTGACCTTGCTCAACGAATTGCTGCCCACCGGAATTCGGGGCCTGGTTCTTGCCGCCCTGCTCGCATCCTTGATCGGGTCAACTCTGTCGGTGATGAACTCGGTGTCCACGCTGGCCGTACGCGATTTCGTTCTGCATTTCCGGCCGCGCACCAGCGAGCGGGCGCAGGTGTTTTTGGGACGAGTGGTGATTGTCCTGGCGACATTTTGCGGAATCGCGGCTGCTTATGCCATCTACAAAACGCCGGACGGGCTCTACAAATATCTTCAGACCATTTCGATTTACCTGACCATGCCGGTCGCCCCCGCGATTGTCTTCGGGGTTCTCAGCAAGCGGGTTACGGTGATGGGAGCACTGGCTTCGGTGCTGGTGGGTGCCAGCCTGGCGGCGCTGTTTGTCACCGATCAGTTGATTGGACCGGCGCAGGGAGCGAGGCTTTTTCCCTGGTTGCACACCAGTCTCACCCTGAATTATTCGTACCGTGGCTTATGGGGGACCCTCCTGTGCCTGGCAGCCATGTTCTTGGTGTCGTCCTTCACCACGAAAACCGACCCGGCAGCCCTGGAAAAGCTCACGGTTAGCTGGAGGCTGGAACCCGAGCGCTTTCGCGGAATCCTCGACTGGCGACTGCAATTGGCGGCGTTGTCGGCCGTTACGGTCGCGATCTACTGGATGCTCCGCTAACCCGCCGCTGTTCAAAAACGCAGCTTTTGCAGGTACTGGATGCTGACCCGCGCTGTCTCCATCGAGTTCTGCGGGTTGTCGTGCTCGACAAAGTAGTGCTTGATTCCCGCCTGTTCCGAATGAGCGAAGATCCGCTTCCAGTCGACCACGCCGGTTCCCACGTCGGCCAGAATCGTCATGTGTTCTCCGGCAAAGCGGCTGGAGCGAACGCTGGCGGCATCTGGAACCTCGTGAACATCCTTCACATGGACCATGCAAAATCGTCCGGGATAGCGCGCGAAGTATTTCACCGGATCCTGCCCGCCGACGGTTATCCAGCCCAGATCCATTTGCATCTTCACCAACTCAGGATCCAAGTTCTCCAGCAGAATGTCATAAGGAAGCTTCCCATCCGCCTGGGGGACGAATTCCACCCAGTGGTTGTGGTAAGCGAACTGAATACCAGACTTCTTCGCCGTTTCGCCTGCGCGGTTCAGCGTCTCGGCTGCGTGTTTCCAGCCATCGGGTTTGTCGCGAACCTCCTCGTCGATCCACGGATTGACAAGGTAGGTACGGCCGACGATTTTATTGGCTTCGATTACCTTGGGCCAGTCCGCACCCAAGCTGCTCCAATCCACGTGGTAGGAGGGAGAGGTCAGGCCATGGCGCTTTAGCGCGTCGCGCATCTCCTTGGGATCCGCCTTGTCGTGGTCTTTGCCCGACTCCACTTCGCGGTAGCCCATCTGGACGAGGCTGGCGAGGGTGCCATCGTAGTCTTTCTTCAGAGCGTCCCGCACGGTGTAAAGCTGTATTCCGATCGTCTTGATTTGATGAGGCTCCGCCGCCCAGGCAAAGTTGCGGGTGCCGATGGCAGCGGCGGCGGCACCGCCAGACAATGTTGCCAAAAAAGTTCTCCGATCCATTTTGCTCTCCTTCAGCCTTTGATTTTTCTGGCGGCGGCATCCCACACCGCAGCGGTCCGGTTAAAGTACGCGTAATTGGCGAGATGACAGCCGAGCGCGGCATGGTTGCCGAACTCCTCGTTCTCCACTACTTTCTTGCGCGAGCGTACCGCTTCGAAGAAATTGGCCTCGTGATCCACCACGTCGTTGTAGCCCGGCGGCACGGCGTAGATCTCGGTCTGTTCATCCATTCGCGACTGCAGGGGAGACGGCTCCGGATGGTCCGCGCGCCATTGCTTCATGTACTCGTTTCGCAACTGCTCAGACCACCACATTACGGTGTAGTCGTCTGGTTGGGGCCGCGTGTCCTGCGGCGTAAAACTCACGGTGGTCTCTTTGATGATCAACGTGCCTTTGTTCCCGTAGAATCCGAAGAACTCGCCCTGGTCGTTATTCAGATTGCACCGCAGCATGACCCGAAAGTTGGGATAGTCGTAGAACGTCTCAATCACGTCAGGGAAGTCGCGTCCGTCTTTGTAGTGAAACAGGCCGCCGGCAGACTGCGCGCGCGACGGCACCAAGTTGGTCCCGGTAACGAAGTGAATCCCGGAAATCAGATGTACGAACAGATCTCCCCCTAGTCCGGAGCCGTAATCGGCAAAGCAGCGCCAGCGGAAAAATCGGATCGGGTCGAAAGGCCGCTTGGGCGCACCATCCAGGAAGGCGTTCCAGTCAACGTTTTTTTCGGTGGCGTCTGAAGGAATGGGGGAAACGAAGGCTCCTCCCGGATTATTCCGATCCCACGAGGCCTGGATGGCGTACACGTCACCGAGTTTTCCGGAATCGTAAATCTCCTTCGCCCGGGCATAGAGAATTGAGCTCACCCGCTGACTTCCAATCTGCGTGATCCGGTTCGCTTTTTGCGCGGCCTCGACCATGGCGAAGCCGTCCTCGACTGTGTGAGACATCGGCTTCTCGCAGTAGACGTCCTTGCCTGCAGCGCAGGCATCCACAAACACCCTGCGATGCTGGTGATCGGTGGTAGCAACGATGACCGCGTCAATGTCTTTGCGATCGAGAATCGCGCGATAATCCCGGGTGATCGGAACGCTTTTCTTCAGGGCTATTTCAGCCGACGTGTGCCGCGAGTCGTAGAGGTCGGAGACAGCGACGCACTCGGCCCCGGCAACATTCAAAGACGCATCGAGCAGGATGCATCCGCGGATACCGACTCCAATCGCGGCGAACCGCACTCGATCGCTGGGAGCAACCGGACGCGGGGATCCCCAGAGAGGTTTCGGCCGCAGCAAGGTGTACCGTAACGCGGCTCCGCCGGCGGTGGCTCCTGCTCCAGCCCGAATAAATTCCCTACGAGTCCACGAGTTCTTGTTCACGCCTGCCCCCTCGGCATTTGAGTTACCAGGTCGTCGATTTCCGTTCTGAGATCCAGAGACGCTTCGACCGCCTGCATGGTACATCAATCGGAGGATCGCCCGATGACGGTGTCCGTATTGCGGAACAGAGGAAACGCGGCAATCTTAAGATGAAAGTGTGCCTCAGGACGGCGAGGGGTGCGGGCGGATGTGCTTTTCAGGCGCGCCCTCAAAATCACGGGGTGGTCTCAACATCTTCGTTATGGTCGACGCGGCTGCTCTCACGTCGCACTTGAGCGCGCTGAGCTTCCCGCTCATCCGGATCGCGGGTCCGGATACGCTGAAAGCCGCGATCACGCGGCCATTGGCATCGAAGATCGGCGCCGCCACGCAGGTCACTCCCGTCACGTTCTCTTCCAGATCCAACGCCACGTGCTGGCCGCGGACAACCGACAGATAGTCCAAAAGATGTGCTTGCTGGGTGATCGTGTTGGGAGTCTTCTTGAGCAGCGGCCCGTGATCCAGAATCGCCCGGATCCGCGACTCGGGGAGAAATGCCAAGATGGCCTTGCCCAGCGCGGTGCTGTGAATCGGGTTGCGGTCGCCGGGGAAGGCGGCGATCGGAAGAGCGTTGGAGCTCTGCGCCACGTCGATGTATGCGACCTGCCCACCTTCCAGCGAGGCCAGATTCACCGTCTCTGAGTATCGAATCAACAGCGTTCGCATGACTGGCTTCGAAACCGCCTGCAGACGCCGGAAATCCTGCACCTGTCCACTCAGGTCGCGGAACTTCCGCGTCAAGCGGTAGTAGGAACCGATTTCGCTCTTTTCAACGTACCCCAGCTTTCCCAGGGAGTAGAGAATGCGATGAATGGTGGTGCGGGAAAAGGGCAGTTCTCGTGCGAGTTGGGAGAAGGCGAGACCCGGGCTTGGGCCCTTTTCGACGAAGCACTCCAGCACCTCGAAAATCTTGCCCATGACGGCGATATAGCTCTTGTCAGCTTGCTTGGAACCGGACATTTCCTGCTCCCGACGGGCCACCTCACTCATCATACTCAATCCTTATTGCTTCCTTTGTTCTCCAGGCGGTGGATAGCTCACCCGAACCGACACGATCTCAAACGGGTGCACCGGGACCGCAAGCTTGCCGTTCTGGATGGTCAGATCATTTCCGTACGCCTCTTCCATCAAGTTCGTCTGCCGTGCTGAGACTGCACCTTCTGGCACATTTACCACTACGTTCCCCGCCTGGCCCGCCCATTCGTAAAACCTGAGCAGCAGCCCATCCCCGTCTTCTGTCTTCTTCAGGGCCGTGAGGACGACGTTGTCCGATCCGAGATTCACATAAGAATGTTCCGGCCCCAGGCGTCCAGCGTGGGCTTGCACCTGGAAGCCTTCCAGCTTGTAGTTGAATTCATACCCGCGTCGAACGGTCAGCGCCTGTTTCCAGTCTCCAGCATGCGGGTACAGCGAATAGCTGAAGTGGTGATGCCCCTGGTCGGCTTCCGGATCGGGGCTCTTCGGAGAGCGCAACAAAGACAGGCGCAACAGGTTCGCCTTGGCATCATAACCATACTTAGTCTCGTTGATGAGGCTGAAGCCATGTTTGCCGTCCCCAAGGTCGGCCCAACGCAGAGCGGGGACCTCAAACCTCGCCGCTTCCCAACTGTTGTTGCGCGTGGTCGGACGGTTGATGGTTCCGTAAGGAATTTCGTACGTGGCCTCAGCGCTTGAGGCGGACAGGGGGAATGCGGCTTTCAATAGAAGATGCGCCTCGTGCCAGTCAATATCATTCGTGATGTCGACCCGCTTCAGCCCGGAATACAGGCTGATGTCCTGAACAAACTTGGAATTCTGCCAGTTCCGGGTCACCCGGATCGTCGCCCGCAGAGGCCCTCGCTCCACTATGCGCACCGATTCAGCGCTGTCGATGCGGGTGAAGTCTTTTTCGAAATCAGCGTCGATGTTCCACGCGTCGAAATCCTTGGGCAGATCGTGAAACGCTATCAATTCATTGCCGCAAGCGCCAGCCGCCAGCGACTCAAACCGGCCCTGCTTGTCGAATACGCTGGAGATGCAGCCGGTGGTGGGATCGACCATAACCTTGAGCAACGCATTTTCAAGGATCGTATCGTGGGCGACCAGATCACTCTGGGCAGTCGGCGTCCCCGCCGCGACGTGCAGCACGGTGTAGCCCAGGGACGGCACGTCGCTGGCCTTGGCGATAAAGCGGTAACGGTTCGAGTCCGGATCCGAAGAGAGCACTTGTGCCGGCAGTGGCTTTCCGTGAGCGTCAAACACAGCGATACCGTTCGACGGTTTTTCGGGCAACTGCACGTCGAATGAGACCAGGTCCGTGCGCTGCCACGCCAGCGGATTCCAAACCACAACCGGTACTCCGGCGCTAGTTCGTGTGTTTATTTCCGACGATAGAGTGAGAGTGGCACCGGTGAAGGCGTCATTGGCCGTCCAGTGAACCACATCGTAGTCCTGCTGCGCGTCCTTATAGATCACCCCGATGCCCGAGCCTGCCGCCAAATCGTGGAACTGGTTGAACAGGACTTTCTTCCACGCCTCGTTGAACTTCGTGCCTGGATAGGCGTCTCCCTCAAGCCAGGCCAGCGCAGAATATTTTTCCGCATTCAGCATCCACTCTTCGGCCTCGCGCATGTTCCGCTTGTGGTTGGCCTGCGTGGTGAAAACGCCGCGGTGATATTCCAGGTAAAGCTCGTCATTCCAGATTGGCAATTCGATCTTGGCGTCTGTGGCAGTGGGCAGGAGGGGCGGGCTGGCGGCAACCGACCTGTAATTCCAGACTGGTGAGTGCTCTGAATCCAGCCTGGTCTCGACCGCGGAGAAGAATCCCTGGGCGGACCCGAAGTTGATTTGCGGGAAAACCAATCCTGGCTTCGACCAGCGAATTCCTCGATCCAGCATGTCTCGGGTTGGACCGCCGCCGTGATCGCCTTCGCCAAACAGATTCATCACTTCCGTGAGGCCGGGATTGTGCGAATGCGCCACACCCAGACCGTAGGCCAGCCTGACCGGCTCGATCGATCCTCCGTAGCCCAT
>Ga0075030_100002529_pt1 | contig 16589 bp, 10 predicted proteins | sample LitLauG_LLR_2012_FD_71393 | JGI IMG/M metagenome (GOLD analysis project Ga0075030, IMG submission 71393) | Freshwater sediment microbial communities from Pennsylvania, USA - Little Laurel Run_MetaG_LLR_2012 | ecosystem: Environmental > Aquatic > Freshwater > Creek > Sediment | place: USA... | reverse complement strand
CCCATTTCATTGGGCAGGGCAAATCCATGGCCGGTCGCTTCGACGGGACCGACCTTGTCAGCGAACTCCGAACGTCTGACCCGCTCCGCCGTTCCGCGCGCGTACACCAGGCGCTGGACCAGGCCTTTCTCAACGAGCCTGAGGGTCTGCCGCGGCATGCCCTCGCCGTCAAACGGAGATCCCGTCTGCAGAGGATGAGTCACGTCGTCCCAGACGGTGATGTTCTCGCCAAACAACTTGGTCCCGATTCTGCCCGTGAGAAACGAGCGCTGATCCAGGACCGACATGCCGGCGAAGTCCCAGAACATGAAGCCGACGACGTCGAGCACAGCCGAGGGTTCAAGAATTACGGTGTACTTCCCTGCTGGAATCTCTCGGGGATGGGCGGAATCCAGCGCCTTCTGTGCCGCGATCTCGGCCATCCGCGAAGGATCGAGGTTCGCGACGTCGGGCGAGTTCGCTTTCTGCCAGCCGGAAGAATCGGGAGCAAGCATGGTGATGGAAATCTCGGCCGAAGTCTGCGTGTGCCAACGACCCAGACCGCGGGAGTTGAAAATGCCGTCAATGGATTCCGAACTCGAGAAGATTCCCGCGGTCGTGAGCTTGTGCTGATCGGCGACACCGACAATTTTACGAACGCCATCCGCGCGCGCTTCGGGAGTGATTGCTGCTGTCTGTTCGAAGTGGCGCGAGGGTACGGCGGGATTGAGAGTGGGAGCCTGACGCGCGTCGGGCATGGGCAGCAGGTCCGGGTCCGGGTGCTGCACCCGGGCCAAGTCCTCCGAAGCCCGCACCACCTGGCGCAGGCTGTCGTCATCGAACTTGTTGGTGGAGGCGCGCGCGGTCCTTCCGCCAAAAGCCGTGCGCACGGAGACGACGTAGTTCTCCTCGTCGACGTTCTGGTGAATCGTGTTGTTGGCAAATCGCGTCAGCGCAAAACGCCCGCCGGAGAAAAGGACTTCGACTTCGTCCGCAGTCGAGAGCCGCTGGACGCGGTCGAAGATTGCGCCGGCCTGGTCATGAGTCAGCATTCAGCGGTACGCGCTCCCCACCTTAATCCCGTGAAATCGCGCGGGTGCCGCGCCGTGCCCGGTGCCCATCACCTGTTGCGGTTGGCCTTTGCCGCAATTGGGTGTGCCCCACAGCGTCCATTCATCGCGCGAGCAGATGGCATCGAGCGCATTCCAGAACTCTGTCGTGATGCCCGAGTACGAAGGATTCTTCAGCATCCGCGTGCGCTTGCCGTTCTTGATCTCCCACCCAATCTCGCACCCGAACTGGAAGTTATAGCGCTTGTCGTCGATCGACCAGGATCGATTTGTCTCCATCAGGATGGCGTGATCGGTAGCTTCGATCAGTTGCTCCAGGCTCAGCGGCTTCTCGCCTGGCAGCAGGCTGATATTGGTCATGCGGATCATCGGCAGCCGGTTCCAGCCTTCGGCCCGCAGCGTACCTCCAGAGCGGTTGGCGCCGATGGCATGCGCCGTTTCCCGGGACGTCAAGTAGCCGGTGAACAGGCCGTTGGTGATGATGGGCGTGCACTGCGCGGGCACGCCCTCGTCATCGAAACCGAACGTGCCCAGGCCGGGACCGTGCTCCTGGCGGGCGTCCGCGACTACGTTGACCAGGTCGCTGCCGTAGCGCAGCGTTCGCAGCTTGTCGAGGGTAAGGAATGAGGTTCCGGCGAAATTCGCTTCCATTCCCAGCACGCGGTCCAGCTCAATCGGATGCCCGACCGACTCGTGAATCTGCAATCCCAGTTGCGAGCTGTCGAGGATGATGTCGAACTTCCCTTCCGGACACTGATCCGCCTTGTGCAGGGCGACAGCTTCTTCGGCGACGCGCCGGGCGTTTTCGACCAGCCTCAATTCCTCGACGAGTTCGTATCCTTTGTTCTGCCACTGGCCGCCATAAGAATTCGGATAGGAACGCTTTTGAATTTCCGTGCCGGCGAAGGCGTAGGCGGCATACCCGGCGCCGGTGGAGAGCTTCGTCTGGTGAATGTCCGCGCTCTCGGACGACAGGAACCACTGCTCCTCGCGATTGAAGTTGAGGTTCGATTCCGCCAGCGTGATGCCCGCCACGGACCGCAGTTCCGCGTCAATCTGCAGAAGCAAGGCGATGTTTTGCTCCACGGAAACCGTGAAGGGATCGACCGTGTAGGGCGTCGTCCACTCGGCGACGACCGGCTTTTCCGGAGCCAGTAGTACATCCTGCTGCTTGACACGAGCAGAAGCGCGGGCGATCTCGACCGCACGGGCGGCGGTCCTTTTGACCGATTCGCGATCCAGCCTGGCCGACGCGGCGAACCCCCAAGCTCCATCGGCAAGGACGCGCACGCTAAAGCCCACCGATTCGGCCTCAGAGGCGCTGCCCACCTTGCCATTTTTCGTCGTCAGGGCACGGCTGCGTTGCGCGACAACGCGTGCATCGGCATAGGTGACTCCTCGGCTCGTAGTCGCCGCCAGGGCCTGTTCGGCAATGTGCTTCATGAGAAGAATTTTCAATCTACCATACGGCTGTCGAATCTGGCTCCAGCCTCGGCGCTGGTACCCACTGTTGTTCTGCTCACGCCACCGTGTGATCTCGATCACGGAGGCAGGTTCGCAATCGCCGTTCAATGGAACGGGACTGCCTTCCGGCGCGTCCCAACCAAGGAGTACCTTTCTATGAGTCTGTTCGTTTCCGATGAAGTCAGCACTACTCTGCCCGAGACTTCCGAGTTGGATACTGGCACAAGCAGGGCGGCCTCGACCAACAGCGATTCGCGCAAGAGAGCCGATCTGGCGGGCCCCGGCATCGGCGACTACACCGAACTGGAAAAAATCCTTCCGCGCGACTATCACCCGCTTCTTACCCCGAAAGAAACGCAGCAGGCCATCTTTCATGTAAAGCGCTACATCGAAGACAACCTGTGCAAAGAGCTGGGCCTGATGATGGTCGAGGTCCCGCTGATCGTCGACGCGGAAAGCGGCGTCAACGACATGCTCGACCGCGACGGATCGCGCACTCCGATCCAGTTCCACATCTCCAACGACCGCAACCTTCATCCGATTGACGCACAGGTTGTACAGGCTGCGACCAAGTGGAAGCGGGTGGCGCTGAAGCAGTTCGATTGCCGGCCGGAAGAAGGCATCTGCACCGACATGCGCGCCGTGCGCAAGGACTACTTCCTCGACCACGATCACAGCGCCTACGTCGACCAATGGGATTGGGAACGGGTAATTACGCCGGAACAGCGCAAACTGGAATTTCTGAAGTCGATCGTGCAAAAGATCTGGAAGGTCCTTGTCGGCGCCGAAAAATTCGCGCAGGAAATGTTGCCGGAGCTGAAGGTTCCGCGCTATCCCAATCTCCCCGAGGAACTGACGTTCCTTCACGCCGAGGAAATTCTGGCCATGTATCCCGACCTGCCGCGCAAACGGCGGGAGACGGTCATACTGCAGAAGTACCCGGCAATTTTCATTCTCGGCATCGGCTGGCCGCTGAAGGACGGCTACCCGCACGAAATGCGCGCGGCTGACTACGACGACTGGATCACCGACACCAGCATGGAAACCGGGCGCGATACGCACGGATTAAACGGCGACATTCTGGTGTGGAACCACGTCACGCAGCGCCGCCACGAACTCAGTTCCATGGGAATCCGGGTCAACGCTGAAACTCTGCGCCGGCAACTGGAGATGTCAAACCTGCTCGACAACCTGCGCTTCCCGTATCACCAGGGCATCGTGAACAACGAGTTACCGCTGTCGATCGGCGGCGGCATCGGCCAGTCGCGAACGCTGATGCTGTTACTGCGGAAGGCCCACCTCGGCGAGGTAAGCGTCACCGTGTGGCCGAAGGTGCTCAAGGAGATGTGCGCGAAGAAGAATATCTTTGTGCTGGAGTAGGCACCGCTTCGCTGGAACGACGGGACGGACTGGTGAGCCGTCCCGTTTCGTATTGGACGACGTGCCGCGGGTAAGGTCGGTCCCAAGGCGCGACTGGGCGAAAACAATTTAGCCCAGCGCTTTCAGCGCTGGGCTAAATTGTTCTTGATGGCCGGGTTAGCGCTCATTGGCCTCTCATTCGAGGGTCTATGGCGACTGATGCGCCTCGGCCAGGGCCTTCCTCACCGCCAGCAATTCCTTGAGCACCCCGCGCAGTTTGGTGGACTCCAGCGCGTTGGCCCCGTCCGACTTCGCTTCCTTCGGATTGTCGTGCACTTCCATGAACACGCCGTCGACGCCAGCCGCCACCGCGGCCCGCGCCAAGAGCGGGATGTACTCCGGCTGGCCCCCACTCACCGCCGGGCCGCTGCCCTCCGCCTGCGACGACGGCAGCTGCACCGAATGCGTCGCATCAAAAACGACCGGAGCGAACTTGCGCATGATGGCCAGCGAGCGCATGTCCACGACAAGATTGTTGTAGCCGAAACTGGCGCCGCGCTCGGTCAGGAACACCTGTGTATTGCCGGCGTCGCGGCACTTCTCGACCGCGTGCCGCATGTCCCAGGGCGCGACGAACTGTCCTTTCTTGATGTTGACCGGGCGCCCGCTGAGAGCCGCCGCTACTACCAGATCAGTCTGCCGGCTGAGAAACGCTGGGATCTGCAGAACGTCCACGACCTCGGCTACTTTGCCGACGTCGGCGGTCTCGTGCACGTCGGTGAGCACGGGTAACTGCAGTTCGTCTTTGATCTTTTTCAGGATTCGCAGGCCTTCCTTCAGGCGCGGTCCGCGAAAGCTGCGGATCGAGGTGCGGTTGGCCTTATCGTAACTGGCCTTGAAGATGAAGGGAAACTCCAGCGAGCGCGCCACGCCCCTGATAATTTCCGCCATCCGAATGGCGTGCTCTTCGCTTTCGATGACGCAGGGCCCGGCGATCAGAAACAGATCGCCCGACCCGATGCGAACATCGCCGACCGAAAAAGATGTTGTCATTTTCCGAGACCGAAAGACCATAAACCACGAAGGACACAAAGTATCACGAAGTTTTCTTCGACTCCTTCGTGTAACCTCGCGCCCTTCGTGGTGATTCTATCGTTGTCCGACTTTCTCCGGCCGATGAAACATCTCTACTGCGGCCGTTTCTTTCTCCGCCTTGCGTCTCCGGCCATGTTCGTACGCCGCGCCGACAAATGTACGGAACAGCGGATGCGGCTCGAGAGGCTTCGACTTGAATTCGGGATGGAACTGGCATCCGATAAAATGAGGATGGTCCGGCAACTCCACCATCTCGACGTAGGTACCGTCCGGAGTCGCTCCGGAAATCCGCAAGCCCGCCGCCGTCAATGGCTCCTCATACTCTCGGTTGAACTCATAGCGATGCCGGTGGCGCTCGCTGATTTCGAGCGTTCCGTAGATCTTATGCGCCAGCGTGTTGGGCTCGATCTTGCAAGTCCACGCGCCAAGTCGCATAGTGCCACCCAGTTCCTCTACGCCGCGCAACTCGCGCAACTTGTAAATGACGCGATGCGGTGTCGCCGGATCGAACTCGCTCGAGTTCGCGTCTTCCAGGCCGACCACGTTGCGGGCAAATTCAACGCACGCTGTCTGCATGCCCAGGCAGATGCCGAAATACGGCACCTTTTTCTCGCGCGCATAGCGGATCGCAATCAGCATGCCCTCGATGCCGCGCTTGCCGAATCCGCCGGGAACCAGAATCCCGTCGTAACCTTCGAGTTGCGCCTCGTAGCTCTGGTCGCCGGTCTCCAGCCCTTCGGCCTCAATCCAGTTCAGTTGCAGCTTCAGATTGTGCGCCAGCGCGCCATGGACCAGGGCTTCCTTCAGAGACTTGTACGAGTCTTCGTACTCGACGTACTTGCCTACGATCCCGATCGTCACCGTGTCCTTCGGGTTGTAGACACGGTGAACAATATCCTCCCACTTCGACAAATCGCGATCCTTTGCCTCCATGTGTAAATACTTGAGCACTAGCGTGTCGACCCCTTCGTTGGCGAATACGAGCGGTACTTCGTAGACCGAAGCGACATCTTTCGCGGTGATGACGGCTTCTTCTCCGACGTTGCAGAACAGCGCAATCTTCGACTTGATCTCTTTTGCCAGAAAACGGTCGGTTCGACACAGCAGTATGTCCGGCTGGATTCCAATACTGAGCAACTCTTTCACCGAGTGCTGCGTGGGCTTCGTTTTCAACTCCTGCGCCGCCGCGATAAACGGCACGAGCGTCACATGCACAAACAACGTGTGCTCGCGCCCCAACTCCTGGCGCATCTGCCGGATCGCCTCCATGAAGGGCAGCGACTCGATGTCGCCCACCGTGCCGCCGATCTCTACGATGACGACATCCACTTCCTGCGCCACCTTTTTCATCGCGGATTTGATTTCGTTGGTGACGTGCGGAATGACCTGCACGGTCTTGCCGAGATAATCGCCGCGCCGCTCCTTGGCGATGATCTGCTCGTAGATGCGCCCGGTGGTCCAGTTGTTATCGCGAGAAAGCCGGGCGTGGGTGAAGCGCTCGTAGTGGCCCAGGTCCAGGTCGGTCTCGGCCCCGTCGTCCGTGACAAACACCTCGCCGTGCTGAAACGGCGACATGGTCCCCGGATCGACGTTCAGGTAGGGATCGAACTTCATCAGGTTGACTTTCATCCCGCGGCTCTCTAGCAGGCAGCCAATGGAAGCCGCGGCCAATCCCTTGCCCAGGGAAGACACAACTCCGCCCGTCACAAAGATGTACTTCGCCGGCATCTCGTCCTCGCTCTAAATTGTATTGGGAAATTTGTGCAGGTGGCGTGCACAATCAATTATGGCAGAAACGCCTGTGGAAAGAAACGGGAGAAATTCGTAATTAGCGACTCATTTTGAATTTCCTCTCCGCTGCGTCGTCCCGAGCGGAGCCGTTTTTCAGGCGGAGAGAGGGATCTACCACAAATTCATACTCTGGGAGATCCCCCCCGGTGGACTGCGCCGCGGTTGGGGATGACGCCGAGTCAACCTGGGCCACCACCAGTGCGATGCGGGCCGTCGGCCGCGTTGACTATCCGAGCGCAGTCGGCGAAAATAACTAGGTATCCGCACGAAGAACAGTAGTGTCTCTACACGTGGGCCTGTGGCGCAGCTGGGAGCGCGCTTCCATGGCATGGAAGAGGTCGTCGGTTCGATCCCGACCAGGTCCACCAAATCTCTCAACGGTTTAGCTCCCATTGCCATTCTGATGCCCGAACTTCTCGGCGGTGAGTCGTGTTCGTGACCGTCGGGTTAAGATGGGAACAGGGCACATGCGCCTCGGGAGATGAACATCCGCAGCTTTGCCGGCTCGCTCACACTACTGCCTGTGCTCGCGGTGCTGACGCCGCAACCGGCTTGGCGTCCGCAGTCGGCGGCGAAACCGGCCGCATCCTCGGCGCAGCCTGCTGCCGATAGCCCCATCCGCTTCGCCTATCAGCCGATCGATTTCAAGCTCGACAGCTCCGAGACCCCCGAGCACCATGCTCCCGAAACCATGGAGGGCGGCGTTGCCGTTTTCGACTACAACAATGACGGCAAGCTCGACATCTTCTTCACCAACGGCGCCGATATCAAAACGCTGAAAAAGGACTCGCCGAAATACTCCAACCGGCTTTTCGAAAACGACGGCCACGGACACTTCACCGACGTAACCGTGAAAGCAGGCCTGGCGGGCACCGGCTACGACACCGGAGTCGCCATCGGCGATTACGACAACGACGGATTTGAAGACATCTTTGTCGCCGGCGTCTACCACAACACGCTTTACCACAACAACGGCGACGGCACGTTCACCGACGTGACGGCGAAAGCGGGCCTGGACAAGCCCGATCTCGAATACGGGCCGCTGTGGTCGGTGACCGCTGCCTGGGTCGACTTCAACAACGACGGCTTGCTCGACCTGCTCGTCATCAACTACCTGAAGTGGGACTTCAATCACGAGCCGTCGTGCGAAGGCGGTGGCCATCACGACTACTGCCATCCCAAGATGTACAAGCCGACACCCAATCAGCTTTTTATCAACAACGGGGACGGCACCTTCCGCGACGCCTCGGTCGAATCCGGATTTCGGGCGCATCCCGGCAAAGGCATGGGCGCGGCGATCGCCGACTCGGAGCTTTCCGGAAGAATGGACGTCATCATCCCGAACGACAAGCTGATGAATTCGTTCTACCGCAACAAGGGCGGCGGGAAGTTCGAAGAGGCCGGCTTCGAGGAAAACGTTGCCCTGCGTGAAGACGGCGTCTACATCTCGGGCATGGGCGTGGATTTTCGCGACATCGACAACGACGGCTACCCCGACATTGTGATCGTCGCGCTCGACGGCGAAACTTTCCCGGTGTATCGCAACACGGGCAAAGGCAGTTTTCAGGAAGTCACGCGCGAAAGCGGGATGACGCGGCTGAGCCTTCCCATGGGCGGCTATTCGCCCAACATCGCCGACTTTGACAACGACGGCTGGAAAGACATTTTTGTCTCCCGCGGCCACGTGCAGTCGCTGGCGTCGGCGGAAAACATGGCCATCGAACAGCCCAACACCGTGTTCCGCAATCTTGGCGGGATGAAATTCGCCGCGCTTACTGCGGAAGCGGGATTCACCGCGCTGCCCCCATCGCGCCATCGCGGCTCGGCCGTCGGCGACCTCAACGGCGACGGCAAGCTGGACGTCGTGGTCAGCGCTCTGAGCGCCCCGGCGGAAGTCTGGATCAACCAGAGCCCGAACAGCAATCACTGGATCGAATTCAAGCTCCAGGGAACCAAGAGCAACCGCGACGGCATCGGCGCCCGAATTAAGGTCGTGACCAAATCGGGCGCGCAGTACAACCACATGACGACGAGCTGTGGGTACGCTTCCTCGAGCGCCGGCCCCGTGCACTTTGGCCTGGGCTCGAATGCAACCGCCGATCTGGTCGAAATCCGTTGGCCGTCGGGCATCGTGCAGACGCTGCACAACGTAGCAGGAGATCGCGTCATCTCCGTCAAAGAAGCGGCGCAGTAAGATCTGCTCAAGGGCTTCACCACAGAGGGCACAGGGAACACAGAGGAGACCGGTTGTATCCACGCCGCAGCTTTTCAGTAGATTCGGAAGTTTCCGCTGCAGTGCATCAGGCTCATCAGGTAGAGCAGGCCGTCATAGTAGCGTTGTTCGCCTGACGGGACGGGTGTGTTCCAGAGTTCTGCCAGAAACGCCTTCGAGACCGGCCCCAGCGTGGCGGCCAGACCGCCGACCGCCGTCGTCGCGACCATTCCGACCGAATGCCGCGTCGACAGCGGCTTGCCGTCGAGTGTGTAGCGGTCGACAAAGCTCGGAAGGCCCTGCCCGCTCAGAAATTTCTGAATGCGGTCACTGAGTACGGTTTCGCGTGCGTCTTTCTTCCACCAGGAGTAGTCGACCGACCAGTTGCTCACGCTGCGCCAGGAATCGTATTCGAATGGGGTGGCCGTGCCATCGCGGTGCTCGATCTGCGTCGCGTCGAAGTTGCTTCGATCGGGAGTAAGTCCGCTTTCCGGGCCCGTCACCCTGGTGAAAAACTCGCGGCTCACATCGGCCGCCTTGGCCCAGAACCCGCGGTCCTCCGGCGGTCCCCATCGTGCCCATAGTTCGTAAAACGCGGGCAGATGATAGGAAGCGTCTGTAATGGCCACCTCCACGTTCGGAATAAAACGGATCATGAAGTGGTCTTCGTCCACCATCGGGCCGATGCTCTGCGGCCGCGCTGCCATGTCCCAGGGCGCATGGAACGACGGCAGTCGCTTCCCGCTCTTGGCGGCTTCCTCGGCACGGCGCTTGTTGTTCGGACTGGGCCAGGGATGATCGGGCGGAACAAACGGCGGATCGTCCGGATGGATGCGGAACGGCCCGGTCGCCGTCAGCACGGGATGGTGCCGCATGCCGCTGAGGATTCTGTCGGCTTCAGCCTGGTAGTTATAAATGCCCTACCCATTTCCCCAGCGATGCGCCGCGAAGTAGAGCGCCATCACAAAATACTCTTCCCCGTCGGGCGCGGCGCCGGTCGCCCGCGGCGTGCCGTCGGTGTTCATCGACCACGCGAAGTATCCGACGGACGGATTCTTCGCGTCCGTGACGAGCATGTATGTGTTCGACCAATTCCACAGAGCGTCGAATTCGCGCTTCTTGTTGAGTTGTACGGCGATCATCATGCCGTAGCTCATCCCTTCCGAACGCGCGTCGTTGTTGGCCCAATCGGTCATGTAGGCGAGCGGACCGTTCACATTCGCGCCGGTTTCAAAGTAGAGACGCTCTTCCTGGCCGTCGCCGTGGAAAAGCTGCTGAAAGGCTTTCTCAATTTTTGCGCAGCTCTCCGCGGGCGAGTGACCGAGGCCGGCAAAGAGATCGCGATACTCGTGCGTCTTGTAGGCGCCGTCCCCGTCGCCCGGCATACGGGGTATCTCCCCAAGCGGTGCGTTGACGTGCGGGACCGGAGGGCTGAACGGCGGGGCCGGCGCCGGGGTTGGTGGGTTCTGGGCGACGACGCGGACGCTGCACACGAGGGCCAATGCAAGACCAAGAACCGCGCTGTAGCGAGCCTTCAACACGGCGCACCTCGTGTACTCAGAGAACCAGGAGATACTCCGGCCAACGCGATGTCGGGTTGGGCTCTGGGCATTGCCAAGTAATCTATCTCGTTGCTTGCGGGGCGACAATATGCACGGGAATTTCAAGCGTACCTGCGTGGTGTGCCGTTAGGTCGTAAATACCGGTCTGGAGAACAACGTCGGCTTTGGGCAGATCGATTTCTTCGTGAAGCTGAAAGCCCACGCGCTGCAATGCCGCGAACACGTCGGGTTGGAGATGTATGGGAATCTTTTTGCTGACCGTGTTCAGGATCCTTCCATCGTAGCCGTAAGCGATTACGGCTACTTCAATGCTGCCCGAACGCACACCCCCCGCATCGGTTTCCAACTTCACATCCTGCGGCGAAACCGCAAAATCCACGCCATATCGAACAACAGACTTTGTCGGGTCTGCGCTGCTGTCGCCTGGGAGAGCCGCGACACGCACTTTGTACAGAATCTCAGCAAAGTCAGGCATTCCGAAGCTCATGAACGGCAGAAGTGGATCCCTCTCCACGTTTCGCTCGACCGCCGGTTCGGTCTCCGGGTTCTCCCTGTAGTAACCGCGCCGGTAAGCCAGTTTGTAAGAACTGGTTTTCCCCTTCACTTCGATTCGATGAAATTTACCATCTGTCTTGATGTTGCTGGGTGTGTAGGTCAGCGTGTAGTAGTGAGAGCCAATGTTGATTGCTTCCTTCATCGCATTGCTGAGGTCATTCGTGTTGTAAAAGGGCTTGCCTCCAGTGTCCTGGGCAAGGGCTTCCATGGAGATTTGCTCGACGAGATCCGAACGCTCCTCGCGGATTGGTCTTCCGAGTTCATCGGACTGAGTCGCCTCTTCCCCGCTGAGGCCGGTTGCCGATATTGGGTACACCGCGACCTGGTCCGCTGTGAGCAGGTCGGCGGTTTGCCGGATTTCGCTTCGGTATTTGCCATGTCCGCTTCGCGGATTCGTCTCCGGGAAGAAACTCAACGGGAACGTGCCGGAGATCCACATCACATTCTTGCGGCCCGGGAACAGTGCCAAATACCGCGCCAGCGCCTGAAATGCCTGCAGTGTCATAGCAACACGATCGCCAGCTCGCTCCGCGCGCTCTTCGGTCATGAAATCCCGGCAGGCAGCTTGGCCTACGGGCGATCTTATGCCGTCGCAAGCGAGATTCTCGCTGAGTATCCGCCTAGGTGAGGCCATCTGCGGTTCAAACTTCGCTTCCGTTCCAGACTTTGGATCAATCAGGGCCTTCAGGCTCGCGGAGGAGTCGGCCGTAAACCCACGCACCATACTGAATTTTTGCCCCAAGGTGAAAATCGCTAGCCGGGCGCCCGTCGGAGCAGCCAACTCAGAGCGTAGATACTTCACCATCTGGGGACGCACATACGTCTGGTCAACCGCCTGGGTGTTCAGCGAGTCCAACAGTAAGACATTGATCGAATCCGTCGTTTTTATCGTGGGGTAGTTCGTGAAGACATCCGGCGGCATCGCTGGCAACGCAACCGGCGAAACTGTTCCACCCGTATGTTCCTCAAAAAACGAAATCGTCTGTGGACGTCCGTCCTCACTAACCTGGAAGTCCTCCCTGTGCAGTCCTACCACCGGCTCACCCTTTCCTTGGGTTACTACAACATCCACGAGGACAACGTTGGCCTCGGTCTTTATGGTGGGGATCTGGCGATCGGAGTTCGCCGTCTGCGCTCGCAGAGTTTGCCCTCGTATTGAGGACATTGCAAGCAGGAGGAGAACGGACCGGAAGTTGCGACACAGGTGGAAGATCATCTGCCTAATGGAGGCCAATTCCCGCAAGGAATGAGACGTGAGAGAGAACGCTTTAGTTGCTTGCTCGCGCTTCTCGAGTTGCCCGGATTTTAACGAGGGTCGGTAATTCTTAAACGACCCATCAGTTGGCCGTAACATTATTCCCAGTACACTGACTTACTGGAACGCCTGCCGCAGGGCTGGATAGATCTTGCGGTAGGTGCGATACGCCCTCTGCATCTGCGCCGAGTCCTTGTCATTCGCAGCGACCCGCGCGGCCAGGCGCACCACCTTGTCGCAAGCTTCATCGACGGATGCCCAGGCCCCTGCACCCGTCCCGGCCAGAATGGCGGCTCCATAGGCCGCGCCCTCTTCCGCCGCGAGGATCTCAACCTCGTGCCCGTAGACGTCCGCCTGAATCTGCCGCCACAGAGGGGACCGCGCTCCTCCGCCGCCCAAACGGATCGAGGTCACAGGAATCTTCATCTCGTCGAAGATCGTGAATGAGTCTTTCAGGCTGTAGGCCACGCCCTCCATCACCGCGCGGATCACGTGCGCCCGCGTGTGCGAGGCGGTCAGCCCGATCAGGGCCGCGCGGGCGTTCGGGTCAAGATGCGGCGTGCGCTCGCCCATCAGATACGGCACCCAGAACGCGCCCTCCGACCCCGCGGGAGCAGAACTCGCTTCCTCGGCGAGGATGTCGTAGGGATCGCGCCCATCTTTTTTCGCCACGCCAAACTGATCCCGAAACCAACGGAGCGACAGTCCGGCAGCCTGCGTCACGCCCATGACATGCCAGCGCCCGGGAATGGCGTGGCAGAAGGTGTGTAGCCGTCCCGCGGGATCGAGCGCCGGACGATCCGTGGCAGCAAACACAACGCCGGAAGTTCCAATCGTGGCGCTGACCGCTCCGGCGCGGGCAATGCCCATGCCGACTGCGCCGGCGGCCTGGTCTCCCGCGCCGGCCACCACCGGAGTCCCGGCCCGCAATCCGGTCGCTTCGGCGCCCGCCGCCGAAACCTTTCCGCAGACTTCGGGAGACTCGTACAGCGCAGGCAGCATTCGCACATCGATGTCCGTTTTGCCCAGCACTTCCGAGGACCAGCGCCGGTTCGCGACGTCGAGCATCAGGGTGCCCGAAGCGTCCGCCATGTCGATGGCGCGATCTCCTGTGAGGCAGAAGCGCACGTAATCCTTGGGCAGCATGACGTGCGCCACTCGCTTCCAGTTCTCCGGCTCAGTTTCGCGCACCCAGAGCAGCTTGGTCAGCGTGAAATTGGTGAGCGGTGGATTGCACGTGAGCCGGATCAGCACGTCGCGCCCGAACATCCGTTCAAGTTCTTTGCCTTGCGCCTCGCTGCGCTGGTCGCACCAGATGATGGCACTGCGCACCACCTCATCGGCGGCGTCCAGCAAAACCGCGCCATGCATCTGCCCGGAGAACCCAACGCAGGCCACGTCCTCTGCGCGCAAACTCGACGCAGAGAGCGCCTTCTTCACCGCCTCGCCGCACGCCCGCCACCAGTCGCGCGGATCCTGTTCTGCCCAGCCGGGACGCGGGCTCGCAAAGTGCGCGTGCTCGGCAGAAGCGGACGCGATCACAGTTCCCTGCTGATCGATCACGAGCGCTCGCGTCCCGCCCGTTCCCACATCAATCCCTAGATACGCGATGGTGCCTCCTCGGCTGGGTCATGACTAGGCAAACTCTGGGGTAAGGGCTTTTTCCGGCTCATGCGCCGCATGCGGTTTCTTCGAAGACTCCTGCGACTGCCGTCGCAGGAAGAAATCGAGGTTGCCGCGCATCACCAAGTGCGGCGCCAGCGCCAGTTGATCGGTCGAAGTTCCGCGCTCCACCATGAACTTGTGCAACATGCGGAAGGCCATCTCGCCCTGGGCCCTTGGACGCTGGTAGATGGTTGCGGCGACCACGCCGGAGCGAATCTGAGCAACCAGGTCCGGGAACAAGTCGGTCGCGATGATGGTCAGATTGGAAAGCACGTTGGCATCCCGCGCGGCGTTCAATACGGGAATCGAAGCCTCGGTGGTCACGTAGACACCCACCACGTCAGGGCACTCCTCGAACAGGCGGCGGGACCTGGAGTATGCCTCGCTCGCGGTGCCGTGATCTTCCACTGGCTTCAGGACTTTCAGTTTGGGGTAGAACGATCGCAGGGTGGACTCAAAGGCGGTGTACTTTTCCGCGTGCTCGGTAATCGCCATGTCGAACACACTGATGGCGATTGCTCCAGCGTGGCTGCCGAGAAAGCGTCCCATCAGGTCAGCCGCAATGGAGCCGCTGACCAGAGTGTCGATGGTCACGATCCCTCGACGGGCGCTGTCAGGGGCGTCGGTCGCCACGCATACCACCGGAATCTGTGCCCGGGCGGCCTTGCGAATCCAGGGCTGCAAGCCGTCGGGGTTTCCCGGGAAGATAATGATGCCGTCTACCTTCTGCCGCAGAGCGGCTCGAAAAGCCTCTTCCTCACCTCCCAGCTGGGGATAGGTGCGGAACTCGAGTTCCACGTTCTCCAGCGGAGTGTACGCCGCTTCTTCCCGGATTCCGGCTCGCACTTCGTCCCAAAAGGAGGTGGTGCCCTTCAAGGTATTCACGGAAATGCGCAAGGTTCGCTTCGACGACAGGAGGCGGGCCGCCAGATTTGGGCGATAGCCGAGCGTCTTGGCCATCTCCAGTACTTTCGCCCTGGTCTGGGCGCTGACGCCGGGATTGTCGTGAAGGGCCCGATGAACGGTGCCAATAGAAGTTCCGAGCGCCCTGGCAATGTCGAGCAGCGTCGTCGGCTCTTTGCCCATTTTTCTGACTCGTGCCTTACAGCAGCGAGGGTGGCCGCGAGGAAAGGGAGCCAGCCTGCCGCAAAATCGTTCCGCAAAGGGGAATGTAAACGTTTACGACCCGCTCTGCAAGCGGCTTCTCCAGATCCCACAGTAGCGCAAGCCCGAGCTTGGCATCCGGACGCGCTTCACCAGGGTGGCCGCGATGCCGGTCGAAAGACCGCAGCATTGGCAACCAAACCGGCCGTCTTCTCGACTGGAAGGCTCAAAGGCTAGTTCTTCCACCGCCCTTTTTGATCCGGGATGCCGGAAAGGTCATAAATCCACTTGCAGATCGCATCCCTCCAGACAATCGCCTCTTCGGCCTGATATTGGAGCCGCGCCAGAATGTCGCGATATCGGGTGGCCTCGACATGCCCTTCCAGCGTCTTCCACCGGGTGATTAAATCCCCCGCCCGGGCCGCGCCGTCGTAGTGCGAATCGTAGACGTGCTGCACTACGGTCTTTCCCGAGTGGACGACGTACGTGTAGGGCACATGATGAAAAAACAACAGCAGTTCATCCGGACAATCCGAGAGCGACTCATACAGTTTCTGCACCGCCGGTGGATACTGCCCCACGTACCCGGTACCGGTCGCCACCGTCCGGTCCATTCCGATTCCGTTATGGTCGGCGCGATGCCATTGTCCCCAGCCGTTCTCTTCCGACGACTGCGGCCCCGGATCGTAGTGATTGCCGGTTATGGTCGTCAGCGTCCCGGCACCGAGCGGCCCAGTATAGCTTTCGTAGATGGCCCAGGAATCCAGTTGCATCGCGCTGATCGTGTTCACCACTCGCGGGTCGTTGCCGAAAGTAAGGCGCGTCCATTCGTCGATGATCTTCTCCGCGCTCAGATCCGGATTCCACGCCAGGCGCCCGAAACCATAGAGGTTAGCCATGGCCAATGGACTGCCAACCCAGTTGTCTTCCATGCCTACATTCGCCACGCCGACGAAGCCTCCGGTTGGTCGATGAAACGTGCGTCCCGCCACAATCTCTTTCACAGCGCTGGCCGCAAGCACACGCCTCTTGACGACTGTGTCCGGGGCTACATCTTCCGCGTGCATGTCAAAGTCGAGGACTTGCTTCCACATCGGAACCAGGAAACACAGGTGCCGCTGCTGTCCGGTGTATTCCTGGGTAATCTGGAGTTCGATGGCCTGGTTCGTCTGCCGCAATCCCGCAAACAGCGGTGAAACGGGCTCGCGCACCTGAAAATCAATCGGCCCGTTCTTGATCTGCACGATGACGTTGTCTGCAAACGCTCCATCCAGCGGATGGAAATTGTCGTAAGCCGCCTTCGCCCGATCGTTTTTCAGGTCGCGCCAGTCGAGATGATGGTTGTAAACAAAGGCGCGGTAGAACACCACGCCCCTGTGCGGCATGAGCGCGCGGGCAATTACGTTGGCCGCGTCGGCGTGGGTGCGGCCATAAGCGGATGGCCCCGCCCGCCCCTCCGAGTCGGCCTTGACGACGAA
>Ga0075030_100002526_pt1 | contig 16603 bp, 19 predicted proteins | sample LitLauG_LLR_2012_FD_71393 | JGI IMG/M metagenome (GOLD analysis project Ga0075030, IMG submission 71393) | Freshwater sediment microbial communities from Pennsylvania, USA - Little Laurel Run_MetaG_LLR_2012 | ecosystem: Environmental > Aquatic > Freshwater > Creek > Sediment | place: USA... | reverse complement strand
ATTTGGGTGTTTCGGAGTTTCCGAACGAACCGCCCAGGGCAATGAAAAACATGGCAACAACCAAACTGGGATCGGGCTGGCTTCCGATCACACGGTGCTCATCCAGATGTGCACCTGGGTATTCTCGTGCGCAATCAACGATTTCACAAGTGCCTCCCCGGGTGCGGTAGTCGCTGGTCTCCGAGGATGGCGCTGGCAAGCAGTCGTCATGGATGGAAACACGCTCACCGCCTCGACGATTGTGGGAGTGTCTCTAGAATGGCGACGGTCCGAAAACCCAAACTGACCGAAAACCCGAGAATTGCGACAGCGGAAACTCGAGGTAAGCTTGGAAAGCCTCCGAGGGAATCGTCTCTCTCCGAAGTATCAATCCCGCTGTCGAGCGTGCCAAGCTTATCTGTTTAGTCCGTCGGGAGTGTCGCCGGTTGGACTCGATGAAAACGCCAACGCTCTTCGCCGGCATGGGTTCCGCAAACAAGTATCCCTGGGCTGCCCCACAACCGGCCGACGCCAACAGTTGGCGTTGGTTAGTTGCTTCCGCATCCCGTTCGGGGATCGGCCTTCTCATCCCATCTGATTACAACGGCTATCGATGTTTAGCGGCCTCGAATAGGTACCGTTGACGGGGTGGTCAGATTGCCCTTTGTGCTCGTTTTCCGCCAAAGATGCACGGCGGCAGCGGGACTCTGCGGTGCTGGATCTGCTCTGTGACGTATCGAAACAACAAGTTGCGCGGTTGAGGCAGAGGGCCACTCAAATGCAACAGTTGGGTGGAGTGAGCATCCTTCTCCTCTTTCAGGTTCCCTGAACTAAGTCAGCCCATCTGAAGTTTTCTCTCCTTAGCGCACGACAACCTTAGGAGGTTGATATGTTTGCACGCAACATCTCTTTTCATCTGAAATCAAATACGTTTTCTGACTACACCAGGACCTTTGAGAACGAAATTCTTCCTTTACTTCGCAAACAGAAGGGCTTCAAGGACGAGATCACATTGTCGAATCCCGGCAGTTTGGATGCGATTGTCATCAGTCTGTGGGAGAGCAAAGCCTATGCAGAAGCTTACAACACCAATACCTACCCAGAAGTGTTGAAGACCTTGGCAAGAATGATCGATGGAACGCCGAAGGTTCAGACATTTGAGGCCGTCACCTCGACCTTCCATAACGTCGCTGTAGCGGTCTAAAGGCCTGTAAGCATGTCGCGCGGGAGGGCGGTTAACTCCGTCTTCCCGAGGTGACAAAGGAGTGCTATGGCCGTGTCTACGACAAAACACTTTCTTTGGGTCCTTGTTCTGTGTGCGATTACCCTGGTAGCGTTGGCGCAGCGCGCACCCAAAGCGGAGGTCAAGCACCTTGTCGAGACATCCGCAAGACTAGTTGGAGAGCCAATTTCGTCTCGATTGCTGACCTCCGATGAAGGTCTGGCGATCATCGGGGCCGCACTTGATATCCGCTACAAGACGCACTCAAATTCGGACTGTTCTCATTTAGTTCACGCTATTTACAAACAGGCAGGCCTTTCTTACCGATACGCCAATTCCTCCCAACTTTACGACGGGATCGAAGACTTTCGACAAGTCGCACATCCGCAGCCAGGTGATCTGGCAGTATGGCGTGGGCACGCCGCCTTGGTGATCAATCCCACGCAACATTCTTTCTTCGGCTCGACGGGCTCGGGCCTTCGGGTCGAGTCCTATGACTCGGGATATTGGAAACATCGGGGCCCGCCGCGATTCTTGCGCTACGTGAGGCGTGCTTCGCCGAGTTCACCTTCTGTGTCCCGAACTGCGACCCCCAAGCTTCCAACTCTACCAAACGGCGACTGACACACACCTCTCTCCGAGTAGAGGCGTCCGGATAGGCTGTAGGTTTTCCTTGGCTATGTCCGCCGTTTCCAGCTTCGTGCCCGTTTAGGCCCACCATGGCACCGCCGGGATATCTCCTCCCTCACAGATCTGGCTCACAAACCCCATGAAACATTGCGTGGTACCAGGTGTTGGGCGGTCTCCTTGCCAAATCTGGCACCCTTAACTAGAAAGGCTTACTAAAGCCTAAATCGAATCAATTCCATTTGTGCTCAGCGGATTACAGAGACACGGTGATATACCGAGGTCAGAAATTGGCGCTTTCTTGCTGAGAATCTAATACTAAAGCTGGGGCCATTGAGATGTAAGCGCAAGGCGGGCGCCAGCCAAATTGAGAGTCTCTGTGCCCTCTAGGAGCTTGTTGAAAATACCCATTCACGGAGCGTGTGGATCATTCTAAGAAGCGCACGCTCAGGTTGAGTTTTGTTGGAAGCGAGCCCAGTCAGGCCGCTGTTGGCGGCGAACTCCTTCACGATGGGCCCCCAAACCCGGGCCATGCGAACAAGCGCACTCAGACGGTGCGCTGTCATATAAGCTTATGCCGAAGGAGTAGTAGTCTAATCGCAGCCTATGCTCTCCCAATTCATAGTGTGTCTCCTCCTTACCCTGACGTTTGGCCCAGGCCTGTTCGGCGCCGATTTTGCCATGGGGGTGACCGATAAGAACTACCTCGACACGCAGGGTTTCAGCGTGCTTCTCTACGACAGCACCTACCATCCCGTTTTTGTAGACCAGAAGAACACGGCGATGGAGATGATTCTTCACGGCCAGCGCATCGCCACAAACGGCGACGTGCGCCTGATGCCAACGCCCGAGCAGTGGGACCTGGTGGCAACGCTCAAGGAGCGCCATGCCGATAAGGAGAACAACCGGCTCACCGCCGACCTCGCTTTCCCGACCTTCGATTTCAACTACACGCTGGAAGTCGCGGCGGAACAAGGCGGCGTGAGGGTCAGCATCAATCTCGACAAGCCACTACCGCAGAAACTGGCTGGCCGGGCGGGATATGGGTTAGTGTGAGAATGGCAATCGCTCTCGGCGTTAATCTTCTGATCTTGCGCAGCAGCAATTGGAAGCCACGCTTTACATCTTCCTCGCTGATTGCATCGGCACGGTTCGAGGCGCGCGTTGTAACCAGGTTGGTGATCCCGATCCCGTACTGCAGGAGTTCGCGGTCTTCTTCTGGTGACAGTTGGCGCGGCGTGAATCCGCCTTCGTGCAGCGCCCGCCAGAAGCGATTCCCTGGCCCATGAAAATGGTGACCAGTCTGGGCGGTGCTCAAAGAGACGGAGTGGCCGACGAAGAGAACGTTAAGGGCAGGAGCGATGATGTCAGCAATGGTCACTGCGGCTGCTCCCCACTTTCGGCGGCGGACACGGAATTGCCGAGGCAGCGGGGTAACTCCAACCAGGTTTTGCCCTGAAACAAGTTCCCTGCCTTCTTCTTGCCCAAGCGTGTGAACCGGTCAGCCTCCATGATTTGACCGGCCTCCTGCCAGTGGGCATCGCCGAACGTTCTCCTGGGCGCGCCTTTGCCCCAGTGATCACCTCCGTATCGCTTGTCCCACGCCTCGGCGTAGCAGTGATCACATGCTGGAGATACCTTGGTGCAACCCCACAAGGGATTGAAGGTGTGATCGGTCCAACTGATTTCTGTATCCTTCATCCTGTCCTTTTTCGCCTGCCAGAGTAGGTTGGAAAACTACTGCTTCACCTCGGTCCCCCCTGCATGGTGGCTTGCCTGGTTTCTCCCCTTCCTTGGACAGGGTGTGCAACGCAATCTTCAACCTGTCCCTCAGCCGCTCATACCGGCGAATGAGCCGTTCTTTCTCTTCCTCATCTGTAAGCTTCTTTCTCTTCTCCATTGGGTTCTCCTTTTATGGTGATGCGTTCCGGTTGATTACAGGCGGCCTGGTCACCGTCCACCAATCCGACCTACCAAGTTCCTGCTCCACTTCCGCGAGTACGCTGGGTGGAATTCTCAACGTGGTATACCTTCGACCGTAGCGGCTTTCGGGGTGCCCCAGCTTGATGACACCAGGCCGGCGCTCAAAGATTCGCCGCACAGTATTGCAGTGAACGCTCCATCTCTCCGCGACTTGTTGCGGGGTGTAAAACTGTTGAGGAACTGCTTGCTCTTGCATAATAGGCACACTCTGAGATTGGGGATTCTCAGGCGATGGGGTCCTCGGACTCCATCCGGCTCTCATTGAAGGAAGCCGTGTGGTGGCATCCCGGCTATTGCAGCGGGGACAATGCCTAGCTTGTGTCCAGTCTGGCGACGGGACGAAATCCTGATTCGCTACAGTTACCACAAATGCTTCAGTGTAGTCAAGAAGGCACCCATCTTTCGTGAGTCCCTAAGCTGGGAGAGTGCACTAAGAGGCGGTAGTGACCTCGTGCGCGACGTGGGTGTCATTTCCGCCTACTGCCGAGAACCTCATCTTTCAGCCGAAGGATTAGCAAGGTCTACTAAAGTGCCAGGGGAAAGACACAATAAAACACATAACGGAGATAGTGGTGATTTGTAGTAATTGTGGGTAATGAAGAATGTGTAACTTACCTCCTGTCAACCTGTGGATAACTTCGACTCCCGCCGCCTCCACCACACCTTCTCACAACTAGATTTGTTGAAGCCTCAACCTGGGTGCCTTAGCATTGCAGGCCATGATCGCTCGCCTTCGCCACTGGAGCAGATCCCCTGCATTCCTTTTGGGGCTGGCGGCGTTTCTCGGTGCCTTCGTGGTTCAATCCGGAGACCTGGGATCGGCCGACAGCGCGCGTCGCCTGCAGACGACTCACTCATTCTGGACTCCGGCACCACCCGTACTTCCTCAAGACTATCCTGAGTTTGGCGTGCACGGACGCGGCGGTAGACTGTACGCCTGGTACGGCATCGGGCAGTCACTCCTCATGCTCCCTTCAGACATCGTGGGCACCTGCCTGGAGCGACTCCGTATGTTCGATGACTACAATGGGAATGACCCGAGCGTACGCGATATCTTCGTAAGTTCCAGTGTCAACATTCTGCTCAACGTCTTAACGGCGCTCGTCTGCTTCCGCTTTCTTCTGCTGCTCGGTTTCGACATGAACCAGGCAGTGGCAGGCGTCTTGGCACTGCTCTTTTGCACGACCCATCTGCACTACACACAGAACATGATGGAAAACAATTACATCCTATTTTTGACGCTTACTGGGTTCAAGTTTCACCGCCAATGGCTTCTCACATGTCGACGTCGAGATCTACTCCTCGGTTCTGGCGCATTCGGACTCAGTCTGTTGACCCGCCTCACGGTGGTGTTGGATCTCATGGCGGGAGGACTCTTCCTCTTGCTGATCTTGTATCTCGAAGGTGCACGTGGCTCGGCATTGCGGCAGCGACGGTTTACCTTCATCCAAGTCGCCCTTCCAGTCTATTCATTTTTCTTGCTCCTCGACCGCCTGTACCAGTTCTACCGCTTCGGATCATTCTTCAATACCTACGTGGGAGTCGTGGCGCGGGACCAGCGAATTCTGAAGCCCGCGCTGTCTCCGAACTACCCATTCGAGACGCCGTTCCGTGTGGGCTTTCTCGGCCCGCTGATTACCCCGGAGAAATCCGTTTTCCTGTTCGATCCCCTGCTCTTGCTCACGATAATCGTCGTGGCCCTAGCCTGGAAATACTTTCGCCCCGAAGTCAAGGCGTACCTGATCAGCTCTCTGTTGCTGCTCTTGGCCTACATCAGCTTTTACGCAAAGTACACGGTCTGGAGTGGCGACTCCGCCTGGGGCGACCGGTATGTATCAACCGCAGTCGAATTGGCGGCATTCATTTCGGTTCCGTTGCTGCTGCGTTATCGTGAGCGGATGCAAACCTGGGTGTTGACTGTCGGATTCGGGCTGATTGTGATCAGCGCACTCATCCAGTCGGCATCACTCGCGTTCTGGCTGCCACTGGAAATCTACCAGATGACGACATTGGGTCATCCCACCTTGGTAATCGCTTTGCGATTTCAAAACATCGTAGCGTTTGAAATGGGGAAGATGGATAAGTGGGGACTCACGAACTCCGCGATGACTAAGGACACATGGGACTTCGTGCGCATCACGACCTGGAATTTCCTGCCGTTTGTGCTTCGACGAGTGGGTGAGGCTCCCCCATGGGTAGTGAGCACCTTGCTCGCCATCTGGAGTACCGCGGTTGCGATGCTGGCCTGGGTGCTATGGCAACTCCGAAAGCTTTCGCACTACTAGTCAGTTCACGTAACGATAGTGGTGCGGTGGCTCGAGAATCGGGCGGCATCATCCGCCCAACCGAAGAAAATACTCTGCCGGCAAACAAATTGTTTTGCGAAGGTTCTCGCTGCACTCGCCAGCCGTTTCGTGCAAACTGGCGACTATAAGTTAGTCAGAAGAGAGATTACAGGCCACGGAGGCTGGACTTCTCGTTGATAACATCTCTACTCCGCCCTTTTATCGCAGACCAAACTGTGGCAGCTTGCGCTACATCATCGTCTGCTAATGGGCGGTTGAAGCCGATTGTTCCAACTTCTCAACCATCTGATGCACGCCAGCCGCCATCGGCCCCTTGGGATCCAACCGCAGGTACTCTTTGAATTCCTTCAAAGCGAGCTCGGGACTACGCTTGCGCAGCGCAATATTCCCCATCAGGACATGCGCCGGTGCCATATCTGAGCGAAGCTCCAGAGCTTTTTGCACGTGCGGTTCCGCGTCCTGCCACCGTCCCAGCGCCCACAGCGTTTTGGCCAATTCGTACTGCCCCTGCGGGGCCTGCGGATCTAGCTCCAACCCCCGCGTCAGGCTTTTTTCCGCACTGGCGTAATCCTTTTCGTGATTCAAAAGCATGCCCAACGTGATCTGCGCGTTGGCTGAATTCGGATCGCTGGCTGCCGCTTTCTCCAGTACGCCACGGGCATCTTCCAGTTTGCCGCCCTCAATGTAAACCATGCCAAGCAGCACATAGGCATCGGTATATTGCGGATAATCCTTGGTCGCTTTGCGCAGATGGTCGGCGCTTCCTTCCAGGTCCTTCCTCTCCAGAAACAATTGCTGGCAGGAAAAAGCCAAGGCGTGGTGGGGGATCGCTGCGTTCAAGGTGAGCCATAGGCTCCTTCCAACTGAAGTGGCGCCCTCTGAACGATTTGGGGAGCCACGCTACAGGAAAGACTATGGCGTGTCAAATGAAAATAAAGTAAAAAGCCTAACCTATATAGTCGCGATGTTGGGTCCGCACGGTACCAAGTAGTAGGCGCAGCCCCCGGTGAGCCGTCTTATCGCGAAGCGAAGGTTGGGGAATGTTAGGCAGGCCCGCGGCGTCGTGCCAATCTGTCCTCCCACTTACTCGTAACAATAGAGCCCGAATCCGCTCTCTCACTTATTCACAAAGAAAACAAATAAATGGGCCACCCGGCTGGTTAATGACTGTAATGACGACTTTGGGACACCTTCAGACGGTTCAACTAAGGCTTCCCTGCTTTCAGCAGGGTTGCAGCCACTGCTGAGACCTCCATGGCGACGTAGACGTTCGCCTCCTTAGCGCCAAAGTTGATTTCGGTCGTTCCGCTTCCGTAATCGCTGACATGGTTCACGTGGTCCGCGTTTACGAAGGTTTCCACTCCTTTGACATCTTGAAATCTGACCAGCCTCATATGATTCTCCCCAGCGTGTCATTCGCCGTTGCGTCGGAAGCTCCCAACGACCATTGGGCATCAAAACTCGTAAATTTCGAATAAAGAATTCATAATTTGTTCGTAAAAAGTGCGTTGGTCTGGTCAGTCATGCCTTCATTCCTCCGGGATGATTCATCCCGGAGTCCAGGGTGTTTCACTAACTTCGGTCTGATTGCATCCTCGTGGTTGGAGTGGGGCATTTCCTGGTTTGTATTTACGGATTCCTCGGGGACCTAGCGTGAAACTGACACAAGTAGACGCTGAGGACTTGAGAACCATTGTGCAGGCAGACCACGCATGGTAGGTGTGAACCGGCGGACCATTGAAAAAAAGCAGCCCGCCATCTCACTGGTGCAGCGTGCCGGACAGTAAAGTGTTGGCGTCGGTCTGGATGAAAAAGACTTTTTGCTCTCCCGGCGAAGTGAACAGGTACAAGTGAATTGGACCCTGCGTGCCCACGGTGATGACGGCGACGCCGAAGCATCCCTTGGCGATTTTGTAGGCGCCGGAAACCTTTTGTCTCGACAAAATCGACCCGTTGTCGCTGATGGTGTCCGTTCCGTCCAGCGTTCCGTTTCCGTGCAGATTGACTTGTCCGGCAAATACTAACGGTCCCACGCCGAGATCGAGACCGCTCCCCTGCAAGCCGTACGCGCCCCTGCCGCACCGGTATGGTTTGAGGTGCTGGACAGCTTAGTGGCGTGCCGCTCGGCTCTGTCGTCGGTGGTGCCTCAGGGTGAACATGATGGCCATCAGAAATCCCAGCAAAGCCCCCAGGAACGCAGTCGTAATTGTCATTCCCGGCGGAGTTAAATTTCTGGAGCCGGTCATTAAGAATCCCGCATAAGCCATCAACACAGTCCAGACGGTGATCCGAACGCTTAGAACGATCTTGTGGGGCAGAGGGACCTGCTCCGGATTGGCATGCGCGAGGACGGCTCGCAAATGATCAATTTCGTAGTCTGACATGGCGTTGTCGTTGGTTGTCCGCTATGGAGAATTGTACACGCTCGAAAACTCAAGGCCAAGGGATGCTTGAGGAATCCAGTTCCCTGTGCTTCGCTGAGTTTAATTGTGATGGGACACCAGTTATAACGGGCCAACCCGCCGGTTCCGATCGCATCGGAAGTGGCCGGGCCAGGCCGAGCCGGCTGTGGAATCCCACCCCTCAAGAGGAAGGGTGGGGCCCACAGGGATTCCAACTCTCACGGAGGCCAAGCGCCCCAACTGTGTGCTGAGGCAAAACAGCCATCAGCAAGTCAGTTCGCGACGTCAGCAAGATCGGCTTGTAGCTGCGCAAAATTAAAACCTGGCGCAAAGCCGGCCTTTTCAGACTCGGCTGGCAGGATGGCGTAAGCTTCGTCCACGCACTCATCCCACCAGGCCCAAGTACCCTGTTGCGTGTTTCCCCAGGTCAGCACGGTTACGCCGTTCTGGTCGTATGCAACGGCAAAGACCGCGTGGCCGTCATTGGTCAGCGGGCCCGGCGTCCAGGGCTGATGGGCGTCAAACTCCTGCACGCAGTTCTGCTGAACCTGGAACCCAAGATAAACACCGCCAAAAAGCTTAATAGCCTGCTGGACATGAGTGTGATTCTTCGGATCGATGGCCACGTAGGTGATGATCTGATCGCCGGAAACGGGGTTCTGCCGCCAATAGCCCAGAACATCCAGTTCGTTCAATCCGGAGTCCACTCCTCCGGTGAGGTGCATGTATAGCTTGACCACCGCAGCCTTCGACATGATTTTCTTGGTGCCGAGTAGTCCGTGATAAACCGTCTCGGCGTGCGCCAGAGCGGCGATGGTACAGTCTCCCAAGGTATCGTTACTGTCCATGGGGAACAACTTCGTCGGGTCCGTAGTCTTTAGTTTTGGATAGACACCGGTTGTTAGAACGTTGTAAGTAGGAGGTGGGGTGGGAATCGCAGACGTTAGATAATTCTTGAAACGCAACGTACGATAGTCAACCTTCGGTGGATGCTTTCCAAAGCGATAGTTCGGCATTTGCGCGTACTCCTTTCGGGGAGGATAAGTCCCACAATCGTATTGAGATGCCTCCGTGTTTCAGTTCGGGCGATGAAATAAGACGCGGCGAGCAACATGACGGCTGGGCAATTGCGTCATCACCCTTACGTCACTGAGCGGGCACCCTTGGGAAGTTACCTCGGGGAAGTGCGCAACATTCTGAGCCTAGTCGGTGACGGTGTCAAGTGGCGTACGAGGGCGACATTAATAGCAGCCCAATTGCTCCAGAAGGTTTCTGTTGGCAGCGTTGTCCTTAATGAACCGCCACACGACGTCGTCGGGATCCGCGAGGTAAGTCAGGAACGCGGCTGCCACAATAAACTGATGAACCAGCATCGCGTGACGTTGTTCGAATCCACTGGCTTTCACTTGCGAGAAATCCTTTCGGGCCACACTGGCAGCGAGGAGCGCGATCCCCGCAGTTTCGGTAACGTGGTTCAGCTTCCGTCCTTAGTGCTCGGGCCGGGCCGCGATGGATACCGTCAGCGCTTTGGTTACTTCGCCGGCTATGTCGTCCTGGACCGTCAGAATGTCGTCCAAGGGCCGGTCATAGGTTTCCGACCAGACAACGTACCGGCTGTCGGCACGAATCAACCGTGCGGCGACCCGCAGCCTGACGCCTGACTTGCGCACGCTGCCGTCGAGTACATAGGCAACACCCAACGTCCTGGCGATATCGGCGACGGGTGTTTGCTTGCCCTTGAAGTAGAACGACGACGTGGGAGCGGGCACCTGAAGGCCCGGGATCTTGCTGAGTTTGTCAATCAGCTCCTCCGTCATACCGTCGGCGAATTCCTCCTCGTGCATCCCTTCGGTCAGATCGAGAAACGGCAGTACGGCGATGGATTTCGGTGGCCGTGGAGCAACGGCAGCTGAGGCGGTGTCATAGGTGTTCGCGACCTTCCTGGGAAGATGGAAATCGAACTGGAATGCAAGTACGCCAATGAGTGCGAGGCCAAGCGCCGCCGCGGCGGCCCACGTGAAGCCAGCTTTGAGGCGCCGGCCGGGCGTTGGCGCATCACTGGTCGCTGGATGTTCGCTGTTCGAAGCCCGCGAAGAGCCCATCTTTGTCTTTGCAAGGAACTGGCTTTCAATAGAACGATCTTCGACAGAACGTGTTCCGAGGGAACGATCGACCCAGAGACCGACTGTCGCTACCATCCGATAACCTAGTCGCGGCACGGTCGCGATGTATGTAGGCTGCCTGGGGTCGTCGCCGAGCAGACGGCGTAGCGATGCCACGGCCTGGTAGACGGAGTCTGGAGTAACGGTAACTTCAGACCAGACCTGGTTGAGTAGGTCGTCGATACTGACAATCTCGCCGGCATGTTCGGCGAGGCACAGGAGCAGCCGCATCGTCCGCGCTTCTACCCGGGCGGTCTCTCCATTTCGTGAAATCTGACCGGACGTCGAGTTGACGCACCAGTCGCCGATGCGGAGCACTGTGGCGGTTGGACGTTCCATGCAGGGATCGGTCACCCACCGCTCTTAAAGTAAAGCGGCACGCCCGATTGTACCAACCCCCTAAAGACACGCTGACCGTTTTCCGGCGGGACTTCCCCTGAATGACGCCACGCTCGCGCTGAGCGACGCTTTGCCACCGCGTCACCTCTGATGCACCTGTCTTTTCAGAAGTATTCAGAGTATTTCAGGCCATCCTCAGGACTTCTCGTATCTCACGTGGTTATCTTGAAACCGATTCGGGTCAGGTGTTGGAAGAGGATGGCAAGCCGCGTTGCGGTCGTCGACAAGTTAAGAGGTGAAAGAGAGGATAAATGACTGGAGACTCGGCACCCTGGCCTTCGGAGAAGAGAAACGCTTTATTGGCGATCGTGGTAGGCGGCCTGACCGCGGGGATCTTGGATCTTCTACAGGCTTGCATCCTGTTTGGATGGGATATTCCGCTGGTGATCGCCGGAGGTCTGCTGGGGCCGGATGCTTTCCATGGTGGCGCCGGTACCTATGTTCTGGGTGTCTGCCTGCACTTCTTTATCGCATCCTCAGCCGCCGCTATTTACCATGCGGCAAGCCGCGGACTGGGTTTCTTGAAGGAGCACCCTCTGGTGTGCGGCTTGTTCTTTGGCGCGGCGGTGCAAGAGGTAATGAATCTTGTCGTGCTGCCGCTCTCCGCGCTTCACGCCAGGGGCCCTTACAAACTCCATGACCTGATTCTAGGTCTGCTTGTGCACATGGTCGTGGTCGGCCTTCCGATATCCTTCAGTGTTCGGCGGTTCGCGAAGTAGACTTGCGCCGGCACGGCTGACTGGGCCGGGATGCCGGCCGTCACCCCGGACCTGACCTATTGTCCCGCCGCTTTGAAAGTCGCCATCTGGCTCACCCATGGACCGCCGGCATTCAGCGGCGCGCTCACGGCGTAGCCGCCAACGACAGTCTTAATAGCGTCTTCTGCAATGTCGCCATCATTGGTAAGGATGCGAGGCGTAAAGCCCGCGCCCGGTCCTCGAGTGCTGGTGGCGGATACGATGTCAGCGCCGAACACCAGTTCGATAGCATACCTGGTGGTCGCCGGTCCGCTGTTCGCAAGTGCACTGTTCGAGTGTGCGCCGGCGGTTACGTCCAGTGGGCTTGTAGTATTCAGACCGCTATATTCGAGAACCCGGATGTCGGGAGTGGCCGCCGCACGGTTGAACGTCACGGTGACCGTGTTGCTTCCAGAATGGATGTTCGGGGCATAGTAAATCGATTGCCTGATTTTATTGCCCGTCGTTGGACCGATGGCCAAGTGGTAGGTATTGCCGAGAGTGTCGGTCACGGATTGGACAGCAGACACGACATCATGCCAGCCGATGACGACGATGTTCATGTTGCCTTGAGTCTGTGTCTCAGGATAGACGACTTTGACTACGGACTGTGACGACGAAGGTGTGGCAGCAGCGACTTGAATGAAACTGATTGGCGAAACCTGGGTTCCGCAGGGTGGAGCGTTAAAGTTAGCGATTCGCGTATTGCGAATCGGAGGAGGACCAGTCTCGGTGGTAGGAAGATATTCGTTCACATACCAGAAGGTGCAGTCGTCCACCGGGTCGACTGTCATGCTGGTGTAATCTCCCCACTCCTTTGTATCTTCCTCATCTCCCCCACCGGTCTGAATAGCCAGCTCAGTGGGCGCGAACGCCTCATTGAGATTCCACCATGACGCTTTAATCCCCGGATGGCTGGAAGCGTTAGATACGCTGTAACCGACCGCAGCGTTGCCATTCTTGTCTTGAGCAATGCTCGGCATAGAGCGGAACAGACTCTTGTCGGGAGATAAGGTGCCACTCTGATAAAGCGCTGGGGTTCCGCTGCCGCGAAGCTCGTACCACCGGATTCCCGTCTGCACGCTGGCATTCTGACCGACGCGGACAGTGTGACCTATCAAGAACGACTCGTAGGTCCCAAAATTCCGGTATGCCATGCGCGGCATGAGCCGATCGCCGATCGAGTCCACGTGATAGTGGGCATTGTTAACGGGATTGATTGCTTGTTCGGGAACGCAATAAGTGTTGAGAATGGCCTTGGTCTGGTAGCACCCAGGCGTATAGGTCGGCACGGCGAGCGGAATGTTGGTGAACGTCGAGTTACCTGGAGTGTTCCAATCGACATGAAAGGCCCACAGGTTGATGGTATTTGACGTCGTGGACTGGCCGTCGTTGGGAGGATTCTGGATGCTCATCAAGAACTCGTCCCGACCAACTGGCGGAGGATTCGTGCCCTCCACATCCCCGGGAATAAGGCTGTGCGAAAGGAACAGTGTGCCGTTCTGCGGAATCGGACTGGGATCACTAAGACACTGCATGGGCCTGGGGGTCAGTCCGTTGAGCATATTGGTTCGATCCAACGCGCAAACCACGGTACCGATAGTGAGATATTTCTGGGCGAGGTCCTGCAGATCGAAGCTTACGTAGTAAGCGTCGTCCCACGTGCCAATTTTTGGCCAGTCCGGAAAATAGGTTTGGCCGTGCGAGTTAGTGCCGAGCACGGGATTCAAGGAGAATGCGTAGGTGTACCACGCTAGAGCAGGAGAGGTTAAGTCGTCTGTGTTGGAGATAGCAACACAATAGTAATAATTGCGGTTGGCCGGCGAAGTACGTGCCGCAATCAGCCAGCGTGAAGCCAAGCGGTCGAAGTTAATGACGCCGTCCCCACCGACGGCCAAGCAATTATTTTGACCGTTGGCCGACCAGGGCGTGGTCCCAACCTGTGCAGTGGGCCACACCGGGGCGAAGGTGTTCTTATCGTAGGCCTGATAATAAACGTTGATCCATTCCATGTACTGCTTGGTACCGACCGCTCCGTTGGGATCGATGTCGATCTGTGGATTTGGCACTTGCGAATCATCGATGCCCTCAAATGAGGTGACGGTTTGGGCCTGCGCAAGCGATGAAGCCAGAAAAAGCAGAAGAGACAGGATTACGTATCTCATGAGGGGTCCCGAATTAGGTTTCTTAGGTGGGCCAGATGCCAAGCCCGTGGGGGGAACACAACCATAACACCAGCGCATCAACTGCCGATAGAGACTAACTTCTCCGTCCGAATGGCGGGGCCCGAGATCTGGCGAGGCGCGAAGGGACCGGGCGCCGCCCGCAATTTCAACTATATAGAGTTGGCGTGAGATACCGCGCCCCGATAATCTGAGCAGCTGATCTCAAACCCCGAATTCGCCATCGCGCTGCCCGGCAACGCACTCAGCTGACCTGGCAACCCGTGGTGAAACACTGAATTAGCTGATCTGCTCGACCAGCATCTCTATGCCGGCCTCATCGTAGAACGTCATCGTCATCCTACCCGTGTCCACTTTGCCCGATGGTAAACATGAGTGATGCGGCCTTCAATACCAATCATTATGGCTCAGGCCTTGTCCCCGCGGCGTGCGCGAAGAGGTAATCCCTGACACTCTGCTACTGCCTTCGTCAGGCTAGCCAGGTTCTATTGCTTCCGGCAAGAATATGCCGAATCTTCCTACTAGCGCCGATGCCTGCCTTCTTCCTGCACAAAGTTGCAAATCTCTGACAAATAATTGACGAGCAATTGACCCACAAGTGACCGAAGAATGACAACGTCACGGGTCACCTCCCCTAGGCTTGTTCCTTCGACTCAGAGCAATTCGTCACCTTTCGTCGGGTCAAGAACCATCAGGAGGAGAAGTGCAGAAAATCTCGTTGGCCGGATTAGCGCTCGTGCTTGGCTTGGCGGGGGCGTCAGCCTTCCAAAGCAATCGTCACCGCATTTCGAGCGAGTACTACGACGTCAACCAGAATCTCAATGGTGCGTTTCGGGACGGATTGTACCTGGGAAGACTTGCAGGGCGAGCGTGGCAGTGAGCCTCATGCCGCCATCGCCCGCTGGGCATCGGCTGAGGATCGAGCTTCGTTCGCAAAGGGCTATCAACAAGGATACAACGAGTTTCTTGCAAGCCGAGTGACGCCGGTGCCACCTGTACCCCACGCCGAGTAAGTTCGCAGCCTATTTCATTGACAACAAGAACCGAGGCACACCCTGCTCCGAGGTGCGATATGAAACTGAAGAACTTGTCTTTCGCAATGATTCTCACCATAGCTGTTTGCATCTCCAGCCCTCAGGTTGCAAGAGCGGGAACTCCGGCCGCGTCTCCAACGGTCGCTGATGCCGCCATAGTCAAAGGAGTAGTCAGGTTCACAGGCAGCGTACCAGCCGCCAAGAACATCAGCATGTCCGCCGACCCAAGTTGTGCCAAGCAGCACTCTGGACCGGTTCTTGCTCAGGAGGTGATCACTGATTCCAGGGGCGGGTTACAAAACGTGATTGTTTTTGTGGCAGAGGGGCTCGGTGATCGTACCTTTGATCCGCCAGCGGAGCCCGTTGTCATTCAACAGAAGGGCTGCCAGTATCAGCCGCATGTTCTTGTGGTGCGGGCAAACCAGCGGGTGGAAGTTGTAAACGACGATCCTATGGCGCACAACATTCATCCCACACCGACCAACAACCGAGAGTGGAATAAGGCGCAACTTCCTGGCGCCAAGCTTGAGGAAGCCTTCGCCCGCGAGGAGGTCGCCATCCCCGTGAAGTGCAATATCCATCCCTGGATGCGAGGATATATCGCTGTTTTCAAGCACCCCTACTTCATAATAACCAGGGAAGACGGCAGCTTTCAGTTGCCGAATCTACCCCCAGGCACCTACACCATCAAGGCGTGGCACGAGAAACTGGGCACAGCTACCCAGACCGTCACGATCGGCACCAACGAAACCAAGGAGCTGAGCTTCGTCTTCAAGTCAATGTAGGCCCCCGGCGCTCCGTCAACTAGTCCTCGGCTTTGTTAGACTGGGCCGATCATGAGCGTGATCGACGAGGTTCTCGAAGCTAACGAAATTTACGCGCGCACGCACGAGTTGCGGCGTCTTACTCCGCGGCCAGCTCGCAAACTGGCCATTCTCACCTGCATGGACACGAGGCTCTCCATACGCACGTTGGGCCTGGCTACCGGAGATGCGCACATCATCCGCAACGCAGGTGGCATCGTGACCGACGACAGCCTGCGATCGCTGCTGGTGTCGCACTACCTGCTTGGAACCGAGGAATTCATGGTCATCAACCACACCGACTGTGGCCTGATGCATACCAGTGAAGAGGACCTGCGCACTCGAATCCAGAACCGCGCCGGGACCGCTGCGATCGCGCCCGCATTCTTTTTTGCCTTTCAGAATATCGAGTTGAATGTGCGGCACCAGCTGGAGAAGCTGCGCACCCATCCTTGGATTCCCAAGGAAGTCGTCGTACGGGGATTTGTCTATGACGTGAACAGCGGCAGATTGCGGGAAATCACGTAGCTGGATCGAAAAGGCACCCGGAAAACATGGCAGACATTCATGAGCTGTGAGGAAAAGCAGGTCCTTCGACTCCTTGGTCCGAGTCGCAAGCGACTCGCGCCTCGTCGCTCAGGATGACAAGCTCGTTAAAGGAGGGCTGGCCGCACTAAAGGGAAATGGCGAGCACCAATGTCTCCGAGTTGTCGGAGCGTTCATTCCTTCCTGCTGATCGCCATCCACGCTTCCGGTTGCAGTACAC
>Ga0075030_100002525_pt1 | contig 16604 bp, 11 predicted proteins | sample LitLauG_LLR_2012_FD_71393 | JGI IMG/M metagenome (GOLD analysis project Ga0075030, IMG submission 71393) | Freshwater sediment microbial communities from Pennsylvania, USA - Little Laurel Run_MetaG_LLR_2012 | ecosystem: Environmental > Aquatic > Freshwater > Creek > Sediment | place: USA... | reverse complement strand
CTTCGCATGAGAGCAGCAGGGCTGTCACCGATCCCTTGACTTCGCTATACAGGGCTCTCGCAGCCGATTCCCGGGCGATTCGTTCCTCGCGTTTCCTTCGGTGGAGAGCCGCTCGCACTTCACGGACTACCCGTTCCACGCCACTGATCGCAAAATTCACTTGGACCGGAACCGCAGGTCCAACGTGTTGTAAGACAATTTCGCTTTCCTCGGGTTCAGCCTCCATGAGCGACTGGTCGATAACAACGACCGAGTATTCTCCCGTGCGGAGGCGCACGATGGCTTGCCGCAGACCTTCCGTTACATCGACAGATTCCGAGATGGCCGCTTCAATCGCCTTCCCACACTGCTGGACACTGGCATAGGGCGTAATAAGCAGAATCATGGTAGTTTCATTTGCAACTCAGCCACCATAACTCAACTGCTTACAATCGCAGCCGTTAACTCGCCCGCCCCCTTCTTTCTCTTCCCGTACCGGGAATCGGCAGCCTGTTTTGGCTACGCTTCCGCGCCGTACTCCTTCAGCTTGCGATACAAGGTTGTTTTCCCGATCCCTAGCAGTCGTGCTGCCAGCAGTTTGTCCCCATTGAGCTGCACGATGGTGTTCAGAATCGTCTGTTTCTCCAATTCCCCCAGCGGCACAATCTTCGTCTGAGATGCCTTTTCTCCCGGCGCGTCGACCGGCGCGCTGTGTATGGTCGTGGGGAGGTCCCCCACGTGGATCAGCGGGGTCGTCGTTATGGCGCACGCGCGCTCCAGGCAGTTCTCCAACTCACGCACATTGCCCGGCCAGTCGTAGGCCAGCATCGCCTTCAGTGCCTCGTCATCGATCGTGCGGGGTTGCCCCGCGTCCCGCGACAGCCTCTCCAGGAAATGCCCCACCAAGAAGGGAATGTCCTGACGCCGCTCCCGCAGCGGCGGAATCCGCAGTGTAAGTACATTCAGGCGGAAGTAAAGATCGCGGCGGAAACTCCCTTCCGCAACCGCCTTCTCCAGTTCCCGATTCGTGGCCGCCAGAATCCGTACGTTGATCGGAATGCGCTTGGTGCTGCCGACTGGCCGGATCTCTTTCTCCTGGATCGCCCGCAAGAGCTTCGCCTGCAAGTCGACGGTCATCTCTCCGATCTCATCGAGAAAAACCGTCCCGCCCTCCGCGATGGCCAGCAATCCGTCTTTCGAATGCGACGCACCAGTAAACGCTCCCTTTACGTATCCGAATAGTTCACTCTCCACCAGCGTCGGCACCAGTGAGCCGCAGTCCACCGGAATAAAAGGTTTGTCACGATAAGGCCCGGAAAAATGTATGGATCGCGCTACCAACTCCTTGCCCGTCCCGCTTTCACCCAAAATCAGAACCGGGTGCGAGCTGTGCGCTGCTTTGGCGATGATCCGGTACAGCTTCTCCATCTCTGGGGCGCGTCCAATGATTCCGCCAAAACCTTGCTTCGACTTGACTTTCTCCCGCAGTAGGCGGTTCTCGGTTCTAAGCTTCAGATGGTTAGCTACGCGATCCAGCAATAGCTTGAGTTCGTCAATGCTGAAGGGCTTGGTTACGTAGTCGTAGGCACCGTTCTTCATCGCCTGCACCGCTGACTGCACCGTCCCATAGCCCGTAACCACCACCACTACGGCATCCGGGCGGTGTACCTTGATCTGGTGCAACGCGTCCAGTCCCCCCGCTCCCGGCAGTTTCAGGTCGAGCAGCACGGCGTCGATGTTCTCCGAATCCAGCGTTCGGTACGCGTGTTCTGCCGAATCCGAGACAAAGGTTTGAAATCCTTGCGACTGCGCTACATCACGGCACGCTTCGCGGATCGCCCGCTCGTCGTCGATGATCAGTAGCTTGAGAAAATTTGCTCCCTCGATTTGCGGTGTGCTCGGCAATGTTGCTTCTGCGGTAGTCATCCTGCTCACCTCGATTTTTGAACTTCAGTCCGCGCTGTTCCTTCCAGCGTCCAGAACTTCCCGTACCCTTCGCGCCAGAGCGCGACCATCAAAAGGCTTTTGAAACAGTTCAATGGGCTCTTCCTCGGCTTGCTCTCGAAAGTGGGGGCCGCTGTAGCCCGTGACATGCAGCACCTTCAGGTTCGGACGTGATCTTCTGAGTCGTCTCGCCACTTCCCTGCCGCTCATGTCAGGCATGGCCAAGTCGATAAGCAGCAGGTCTACCCGATCCTTGTGGGATTCAAACAACGAAAGTGCTCCCGCTCCGTTCGCGGCCTCGATCACCCAATATCCCTGATCGCTCAGCACACGACCAATCGAACCTCGCACCTGCGGATTGTCATCGACCAGGAGCACCGTCTCTCGTCCCTTTGCGCTTTTTCGCGCACTTGACTCCTGGACTTTCACTTCTTCTTTTGCTTGGGGGAAGAAAATCGAGACCTGCGTGCCTCGCCCCGGCGCGCTTTCCACTTCGATCGCGCCGCAGTTTTGCTTCACGATGCTGTAAACGGTGGCGAGCCCAAGACCGTTCCCCGTCCCAGCAGGCTTCGTCGTGAAGAAGGGTTCAAAAATCCGCGATCGGGTCTCCGCATCCATCCCGCAGCCGGTATCCCTTACTCTCAGCGACACGCACTCGGCTTCCCGCAAGCTTCCATCCGTCACAATGTGCGTTGTCTGGTTGCTGGTGGTCACCGTGATCCGGCCACCGTCGGGCATTGCGTCGCGTGCATTCAGCACCAGGTTCATCACAATCTGTTTCACCTGCGCGGGATCGAGTTTCACCTTCCCCACGTCATCGGGAAGCTCCGTGACTAGCTCAATGTTTTCCCCGATAAGACGCGACAGCAGGTTTGCCATCTCCGAGACGATTTCATTCAGGCAAAGCATTCTGGGTTCGACCACCTGCTGCCGGGCAACCGCCAGCAGTTGCTGGATCAGCGTGGCGCCGTGCTGGCTCGCGGTATGGATCTCCTCCGCGTGATGCCGCAGGCGGCTGCCTTTCTCCAGCCCCCCCATCAGAAGGTCGCAGTACAGCATGATTCCCGTGAGCAGATTGTTGAAGTCGTGGGCCACGCCGCCCACCAGCCGGCCGATGGCTTCCATCTTCTCCGCATCGCGCAGCTGTTGCTCAGTGCGCTTGCGCTCGGTAATGTCCTCCGCCATCCTGATCACAAACTCCGGTTGGCCATCGGACGCTCGCACCCGAGAAACCGTCAGGCGAACCCAGCGCGCGCTGCGATCCTTACGCAGATACCGCAACTCGATCTCATACGACTCGCGTTTGCCTTCGACCATCTCCTGGAAGAACGCCGTGTCGACTGCAACGTCGTCCGGATGGGTGAACTCGCGGTAATGCATCCCCCTCAGTTCCTCATGCGTGTAACCCACCATTCGCTCGATGGCGGCATTGCTCTCCACCACGCGGCCGTCCTTCGTGCAACGGGCAATCCCCATGGCGGTGGCGTGAAAAATCGCCTGATAGCTTTTGTCGTGGTTGGTTTCGGCGCTAGACGATTGGGAAGAAGCAGGAAGCGGACTCACAGGCTCCCGAATCGGAACCTTCTTGAGGGAAATTCCGTCCCGAAAATGGCGTACGCTCCCCATTTGGAACAACTATAGGGATGCTTCGATTCGCTGCTAAGTACGCCCGTCACATAGTTTTGTGACACGAAGGCGGGGTAAACCAAGGGCATCTGAGGCCCGAAAGCGAACAAAACCGGCGCCAGGTGCGCCCATTTTGAAAACTAAAAAGCGGAGGAAGTATGCGCCCTGACAAGGCCGCTCTTCCTCCGCTCGTTCGAGTTGCTGATTGTTAGTTCGTCGAGCCCGTACCCGCCATCGCAGCGCTCTGCGAGTCGTTCTCCGGCTGCATGATGACGCCGTCAAACGGTGTCGCCGCCACGTAACGGCCGTTGACCACGCTGACCCGGCGCAGGGGATACCCTGTGTCCGGACCGCGCTGCCAGCTCCGCCCACCGTTGGTGCTCTCGAAGATCACACCGGTGGCGCTGCTGGTAGCCAGCAGACGCTTGTGGCTGCCATCGTAGGCAATCGACGTGATGTCCTTGTCCGGCAAGCCCGTGAGCATGTGCTCCCAGCTTGCACCGGAATCGGAACTGTGGAATGCACCCTCGCGGCTGGCCACAAAGATATCTCCCTCAGGAGAGATCGTCACGCCACGCACGTTCGGAGCATAGGATGCCAGGCGCGCCTGATTCCAGGTCGAGCCGCCGTCGCTGGACACCAGCACGGTGGAGCGCGTTGCAGCCACTACCAGGTCACCCTTGGCGCGCGCTGAAACGAATTCCTGCTGGCCCATCACCGGTCCGCCCATCCAGGCCTTACCCTGATCCTTGCTGAAGTACAGGCCTGAAGTGGTAGCCACTAGCCAACGATTCGAATCGGTCTCGACATCGTTGACGCGTGCCTCAAGAACCGACTTCGTCGCCGTCTTCGTGGCAACCTTGGTCGTCTTCTTGCCGTTCTTCACGGTCTTGAAGGAGGTCTTCTCCTCTACCACGTTGTTGATCGGACGCCACTCACTGGCATTGCGATCAAGAATGAACGCTCCGCGATTGGTGCCCGCCACCAGCGCACCCGTGCTGGTCTGCTTCAGAGCAAATACGTCGCGGCCGCCCAGGCCCGCGCTCTTCTGCATCCAGTGTTGTCCGCCATCGTGCGAATAAAAGACACCACCCAGTTCGCGATCGTTCACCACGCCCGCGTAGATCGCGTTCGAGTCCTTGGAATCGGCCAGAATTGAGCTTACATAACGGTGTGTGTAGCCGTGATTGGAAGCGCTGAAGCTCTGCGCTCCGTCCTGACTGGCCAACACGCCGCTGCGGTCCGTCGCCAGCAACACGTGCTGCGAATTGCGCGGATCGATGTAAACATCGTTCACCACCACTTCCGGATTGCTCACACGCTTCCAGGTTTTTCCTTGATCCATCGTCTTCCACAGGCCCTCGGTCGTGCCGGCGTAGACGATCTGCGAATTGCTCGGGTCGCCCTTCAGCACGCGAGTGCGGCGCGCCGAAAATGGAATACCCTGAATCTTGGAGAATTGGTCCCCCGCGCTTGTGCTCTTGTAAATCCCGGAGCAGGCGCTGGCGAAAACCACCGATGGATTGTCCGATGCGACGATGATGGAGAAAACATCGGAATCGTCGATCATGCCCTTGTTGATGTGCTGCCAGTTCGCGCCACCGTCGCTCGTCTTCCAGGCGAGGTGCCAGGTCCCGGCGTAGACCACGTTGGGATCCTTGGGGTCAATTGCAATAGATTCGATGTTCTTGATCTCGGCATGATTGGCAGGAGAGAGTCTCTGCCAGCCATTACCACCGTCGTGGCTGCGGAATACGCCGTCGAGCGCACCCACTACGAGTACGTTGGAATCCGACTTGGCAATCGCCATCGCACGGATCGATTTTCCGTGCATGTCCGGCAACGCTTCCCAGTTCTTTCCACCGTCACGCGAGCGGAAGAGGTCCCCGGCGCGCTGATTCTCCACACTCCATGCCGCCACGTACATCGTGTTGGTGTTCTGCGGGTCAATGGCAATGTGGTCCAGAACGTAGTCATCGCCGCTGCCCAGATGGGCGAAGCGCGACCAGCTCTGACCGCTGTCCTTCGAAACGAAAATCACACCTGTGCTCGTGCCCAGGAAAATTTGATCCGGATTATTCGGGTTGTAGGCAAGGCTTCGGACATCGCCGCCGTCTGGCCCTAGAACGCTCCATTGACTGGCCCACAGCGTCCCCGTGGTGAGCACGCTAATGGCCAGTATAATCAATAACTTGCGAGAAAACAGTGACGTAACTCCCATACTTGGTTCAGCCCCTGAAGCGAAGTTTACACGCTGGGTCAGATTGACAGCGTAACTTGCCCCTATCAAGTTACCTAAGAACAAAGAAAAAAGGGCCGGTCGGTAATGTTCCGACCAGCCCTGTTGTAGCTTCGGGATGCACTCTACTGCGCTTTCTTGGCACCCGTTTTCTTGGCTGCGGGAGCGCGCGGATGATCGGGAACCGCTTTCACCGCATTCTCATCCACCGTTTGCGTACCGTCGCCGCTGAAGGTCGCGCCCGACGGAACGATCCAGTAGTCGGCCGTCTTCGTGCCCGCGCTTCCCGTGCGGGTCTCGATGCGGCTTGCGTCGATACCCTGTTTCGCTTCGCCGCCTGCCAGATAGGCCTTGCTGTCCACAGCTCGCTCACCGGCAAGATTCTTCCGTTTCTCGCTCGGATCTGCGTTGCCCACGATCACCAGCTTGGCATCCGCGTCATGTTGTAAGCGCTGCGCCACATCGTCGAGCACTGCCTTGCAAGTATTGTCAACTCTCCAAGGCTTCTTCTCATTCGGGAAGTCGCAGGAGCTCAGCTTGCTCGCTTGCGGCGGTGGCGGAGGAGGATTCTCTACCGTAACCGTGCTGGATGACGATGCCGTCAGCCCGCGAGAATCGGTGCACGTTGCGTTGACCGTAATCGGACCCGCCGGCGCACCCGTGGTGTTGAGAGTGGCCGAATTTCCGCCACCCGAGATCGTGCCGCCGCTCGCCGTCCAGCTGCCCACATTCACCGCCACACCGTCCGGGCTGGTACACGTACAGGTGATCGTCGAGGGCGATCCCGTTTGAACGGTCGTTGGATTCGCCGAGCACGACATCGTCGGTGGATTCTTCGGCGGCTCTTTCACTGTGAAGTTAGCGGTGCAACTCGCATCGCCCCCCTTCTTCATCTTCGGATCGGAAACGTGCGCCGTCACCGTATAGCTGCCACCCGTCATACCGGTCGTATCGATGGATGCAGTCGTATCCTTCCCTGTGACCTTGCCCCCATTGCCGCTCCAGCTATAAGTTGGGGTGTGCTTCGGGTTGAAGTTAGTCGTACTGACATTCGCGGTGACCGGCTCGCCAACCATTACTTCAGTCGGTTGCACAGAGCACGTCGCCGTGGGCGGCAGAACCGGTGCGCCTCCAAAATTGAAAACCAACCCTGTCCGCAGTCGTACTCCGCTCAGAACCGGTCGCTGCAGGCTGGGATCGTTAGGACCCACAACGCTGGAAAAATTGTGTCGGCCCAACACGTAGTCTGCCTCAATTAAACGAAATGTCAGCGGCTTCCAGATCGGAAGGTCGATACCGCCACCAAGGATCGCACCCACTCCGTTGCTCGACGGCACTTCTTTGGGGCTCAGCCGGTTCAACCCCAACAGGGTGTGAGCAAACAGGTTGATTCCCTCCGAGCGCCACATCGCGCGCGGTCCCACGGAGACGGTGCTTTCGCTCGCCAGATCCTGAAAATTTCCGCCCACATCGATGGATAGTCCGAGGAACTTGTTGAAGTTGTAAGTGCCGGTGGTCCCGAATCCAATCGGCTCGCTAGGCAAATTCGTTCTGACTATGGGAACAGGAGGAGCGATGAACGGAGATGCGCCGCCCACAGGCACCGTCCCGCCCGGATTCAGCCACTGATACCCCACAAACAAGTCCACCTTCGGCGGGTTTTCATCTTGCGCAACTGCGGCGCTTGCGATCACAGCGACCATAACCGCCAGTAGGAGACCCATCAATGCAAGACGGCATCTATTGGAACCAGCACAAAGTGACATGTATCCCTCCAAGGAACTACTCGCTTTATTTTTGATGTCTATGCAGATTTCAAAACTGGGAGCCCAAACGGCGAGAAGAATCGCCGTGGAAATTTAATGACGGAGAATTCTACAGCATCGCGAGCTTAAAGCGAAAGTTGCGCCTCAACATTTATCACCCATTACCCGAACCACAGCTATAACCTGGCATTCCCGCGTCTCAGAATGATATAGCGACGCCCGGCGAGCCTCAGGCCGGCCTAAATCTGAGCCGAAAATTCCATTTCTGGTATTGCCGACCCGATCAGAAGCCGAAATAATGGGAACTCCATGAATCAGGAAAAAGTACTCATCGTCGAAGACGAGGAAAACGAACGCACCGGTCTTGCCGAACTGGTTTCCTCGTGGGGATATCGCACCGACACCGCCCGCGACGGGGTCGAGGGACTGGAAAAGGTTGAGTATTGGTCCCCCTCCATAATCGTGACTGATCTTAAAATGCCCCGTATGGGCGGAATGGATCTGCTGGAACGGCTTTCCGAGCAGGCCCAAGCCGTCGCCGTCATCGTAGTCACCGCTCAGGGGACCATCGACAGTGCCGTCCAGGCCATGCGCATGGGCGCCTATGACTACGTTCAGAAGCCCATCGATACCAATCGTCTGCGTACGATTTTGCAGAATGCATCCGCTCTGCTTGGCACGCGCACCGAACTCGAAGTCACTCGCCGCAAGCTGCGTGACACCGGATCGCTTGGCAGACTGGTCGGTCCCTCCAAGAAAATGCAGGAGATCTTCCACCTGATCGAAATGGTGGCTCCGAGCACCGCTTCCGTTCTCATTACGGGCGCCAGCGGAACGGGAAAAGAACTTGTTGCCCGCACCATCCACGATCTCAGCCCACGAAAAAACAAGCCCTTTGTGCCTATCAACTGCGCCGCAATCCCGGAGACTTTGATCGAGAGCGAAATTTTCGGCCACGAGAAGGGCGCTTTCACCGGTGCCCTTGAGCGCCGCACTGGCTGCTTTGAGTTGGCCGAAGGCGGCACTCTGCTGCTCGACGAAATCGGCGAAATGCCGGTCGCCACTCAGGCCAAGCTGCTCCGCGTGCTTGAAGATCACAAATTTCGCCGCTTGGGTAGCAAAGTGGAAACGACCGTCGATGTCCGCGTCCTCGCCGCCACCAACAAAGTTCCTGAGGAGGCCGTCGCCAACGGCGAACTGCGCCAGGATCTCTACTATCGCCTCAACGTCTTCAACATCCACATGCCTCCATTACGCGAACACAAAGAGGACGTGGCGGATCTGGTTCAGTCTCTGCTCGCCGAAATGAGCGCAAAACACGGACGTAAAGTTGCCACCATCAGCGAAGCGGTGCTCAACGCATTCAATAACTACTCCTGGCCGGGAAACGTCCGTGAATTGCGCAACACGCTGGAACGTGCGGTGATCGTCTGCGATGGGGGCGTAGTCGAAACCAAGCATCTGCCTCCCGGTTTTGGCCAAACTACGGTACGCCCCGCAGCCAACGACCCAGATGCGGTACGGCTGGGAGTAGGCACCACGGTGGAGGAAGCCGAAAGGCTGCTCATCCTCAAGACCTTGGAAGCCACCAGCAATAACAAGACGCGAGCCGCAGAAATTCTCGGTATCAGTCTGAAAACTCTGCATAATAAGCTGAAAGAGTACGGCAGCGCTGCGGGTGATGGAGCGCCCAGCAAAGAGGAAGAGCACGCCTAGCTCCCCAAAGCCATACATGCGGGACTGTGCTCCATCCCGGCTGGCTGCATCCAAGCTTTTCGGAATCGACAGAGCGGAAGCATGAGCCGCAAAACTAAAATCGTGCTCGCCATTACCTTGATGATCGTGGTGATGGTTTCCGCCTTCTCCTACTTGTACGTCTCTCAGATCCTCCGCCAGCGGGTGAATTCCGCCTATGAAACCGCGACGTTGCTCGCCGCCCAGCTTGCTTATGCCGCAAACGACGCTGTGCCCGACCTGGGCAGCACCCGCGTCGACACCACCAACGAAAGGGCTGTACACAGCACGCTCACTGATTATCTGCAGACGGATACCGGCCTGAATAATGCGCTCGAGTCTGTAGTGGGCAACTGGCTAATTGTCTATGACGCCGCGGTCGTCAACACCGACGGGCGCGCCATCCTTCACAGCAATCCCGAGCTGGTTTCCAAGATGGTGAGCCCGCGGCCGGGCTTCTTGACCGTGCGCGACGCACATTTCTGGGAACAACTCCGCATGGTGTATCGCCCTGCCGCCGTTTACGACGTTAGTCTGCCTCTTCAGCTCGACGGAGTTCCGTTCGGCAGTGTCCGCGTCGGCGTGTCTACCGTATTCTTGCGGAGTGAAGTCACCCCCAAGCTCCGCCACGCCATTTTCTTTTCGGCGGTATCCATCGTTCTTTCGCTCTTCCTCGCGGCGGCCGTGTCCAATCTTGCTCTCGGCCCTTTGAAGGAACTCAGCCGCAATCTCGACAGCGTGAGCGCTGGCTCCCACGATCTGCTTGCCAATGGCGAACCTCGCAACGACGAATACGGATTGGTGACCCTGAAGATCGCTCACCTGGGGCGGCAAATGCGGGACACCAATCAGATCTTCTCTGCACTCAAAGACAACGTGGAACAGGTGATGTCCAAGATGCAGGATGGCCTCATGCTGTTCACCCGCGATTCTCGAGTCGTGCTGGTCAGTGCCTCCGCCGAGCGCTTCCTGGGGCGTCCCCGCCGCGAGATTCTCGGTCGCACCGTCAAGCAGATTTTCTTGGAGTCTTCTCCGCTCGGAGCTCTGGTCCTGCGGGGATTCGAGAAACACCGCCCCATATTGCAAAGCGAAGTGGAAAGTGAACGCGGTCGGCGCGTCCAGCTAACCTTGGACTTTATCCAGGAGCGAGGCACCCAGATCGGAGCACTGCTCACCCTGCGTGACACCGAATCCGTCCGCCGCATCGAAGGCGAAATCGAGATGTCTCGCCGTCTTTCCGCCAGCGGTCGGCTCACCCGGGGTGTCGGCCACGAAGTGAAGAATCCCATCAACGCCATCGTCCTGCATCTGCAGTTACTGCAGAACAAACTGCAAGAGGTCGATCCTGACACCAGGCGGCACATGGACATCATTGGTAGCGAACTCCACCGCCTCGACCGCGTCGTGCAAGTCCTGGTCGATTTCACCCGCCCTCACGATCTTCACCCCGAGGAGTTCGACCTGCGCAAGCTACTCGACGACGTTGCACTCTTGGCGGGACCCGACGCCGAACAACACGGCGTCAAGATTAATCGCACCATGCCGCCCGATCCCTTGAACGTAAAGGTGGACGGTGATTTCATGAAGCAGGCATTCCTCAATATTGTCCTGAACGGGGTTCAGGCCATGCCAAACGGCGGCACCCTATCCATCTCCGCGAAACGCGAGGATCAGATCGTAGTCGCGGAGATCAGCGATCAAGGCGGAGGCATCCCTCCCGAGGTCCAGGACAAGATCTTTGAACTCTATTTCACGACCAAGGAAGGAGGCAGTGGGATTGGGCTTGCCCAGACTTATCAAATCTTACAGTGGCACTATGGATCGGTCGACTTCGAGTCCGCGGCGGGAAAAGGAACAACTTTTCGCCTGCGTATTCCCCTTGCCGAGTCCCCTTTGGCCGCTCTCAAGGAGGTTGCTCAACAGTAGCTCCTCGACCGCCGTCTGCTCTCCGTATCGGCGCACAAAATCAACCTATGCCTTTAATCCGCTTGCTCGCGATCTGCCTTATGCTGAGCGGCTCTCCGGCTGCTGCTCGATCGCTTCAGAACGCACCTCCGGCTTCGGGAACAGCCCAGGAAACAAAACCGCCGGCCCAGAGCCAGCCTTCTGCCGGCAACGCAAGCCAGGCAATGACTCCAAAACCGCATCACCGAAGGCATACACAGGCACCCGGTTCAGGTCCAACCAAGAAGGTTGTACGGGAGGGAGGAACTACCGAAGCCGAATCTCAAATTACGCCTAGTATGACCCTGGAGGAAGCATCGCACCAGCGTCAAACGACCGCCCAATTGCTGTCCTCAACGGATCTGAATTTGCACAAACTGTCTTCGCGACAGCTCGACCTGTCCCAGCAAGCCACCCTCGGTCAGATCAACACGTTTATGCAACAGGCCAAGAAAGCCGTAAGCACAGGCGACGTCCAACGCGGCCACAATCTCGCTCTGAAAGCTCTTCTGCTCTCCGACGACCTCGTAAAGCATTAGAACTTGCTTTGATCTCAGAAATTCGAACAGTGGGAGTGTCCCTCGTCAGATGGCGGTCTGGCTCAACAACAACTTTGTCATCCTGAGCGAAGCGAGAACTCCGCAACGCGAAGTTCTCGCGCAGTCGAAGGACCTGCTCTGAGCGAAACCGAGCTCGCACGAGGGGAGTCGAACGTGCCACAAATCTGACCTTCTTGTCATTCCGAGACGTCCGAAACCGCGCTGGCGCGGCGAGGGCGAGCGAGGAATCTGCAGTTTCGTCTTGCTGAGAGACGCTTGAGGAAAGAAGAGGCGCAACCCTCAATCGCACGCCAGGCCCCTTACTTCGCTTTCGATCGCGCCGTATTCACTTTCAACAACAGATCCTTGGCCGGCTGTTGCATCGGCCCTTCCATCTTCACTACCTCGTTCAGCACATTGCGAGCGTCGTCGATCTTGTTTAGCTTCGCGTAGGCATAGCCCAGCCGGTACAAGGCCGCCGCGTAGGACACGTCATCCTGTCCCTTCAGCAGTTCGGCCGCAGTTTTCAATTCCGGTACTGCAGCCGCAGTCTTGTCCTGTTTCATGTAGGCGTAGCCCAGCGTCGAATGCGCCATGCCTCCCGAAAGCTTGCGCGAGCGATCGGCATCCGGAGCGTCGGCTTTCGCCAGTTCCACCACCTTCTGCGAATACGTAACTGCCTTGGCGATGCTTGCGGGTTTTGTGTCCTCAACATAAGAATTGGCCAGCAGCAGCAGAGCCGGAATGCTCTTCGGATTCGTGGCCAGCGTCTTTTCTCCGTACGAGAGCAAGCGCGCGGAGTCGTTCAGCTGGCCCGGCCCCAACGTGTACATCGCGTATTGCGCCACCTGTTCCTGGAACCTTGAGTCCGGAAACGCCGCTGTGAACTGCTCGATGTAGGCCATCCGCGCCTTCGGACTCTTCTCGTCGGTGATCACGTTGAACCCTGCCGTCTCGAGAAACTCGTACGAACTCTTCGCCGCTTCCTTTTCTTCGTTAAGTCGTGCTTTCAACTGTTCGTCGCTCATGCCCTCGGGCTTCGCCTGTTTATCGATGCCGTTGTAGGTCGCACCGCCCTTCGCAGCGTACTCCATGGTCTTGGCGTTATCTTTCATCTGTGCGGCAATGTTCGTACTCGACACGATGATGTCCAGATTGTGCGGAGCCCCTGCCAGCGCCTTGTCGCCGTAGGCGAGAGCCTTCGTCAGATCGCCCGCGCCCTGGTAGGCCTGCGATATCTGCCAGTTTCCGTATGCCACTGCTGCTGGATTCGAAGAGAACTTCTGCACGAAGTCCTCATACATCGCCAGCTTCTTCTGCGCGTCCGCCTCATTCGTGATCGCCTGCAACGCCTGATCCTCCGGCGTCCCCGCCGGAATCACAATCTTCTCCAGTTGTGCAAAGGAAGATGAAGACAGAGAAAGACACAGCGTGACCAGCAGCACCAAAAGCGAAATTCGCTTCATACGCCACCTCGCCAGGAAGAAACCCGCAGATTGAACTCTATTTAGCGCGCATCCTATCGCTGAACCGCGGCACAGGCAAGGAGGAATCGCACCGCGTGCCGTGACGCAGAGACCCCGCGCGAGCATCACCGCTCGCGTAGGGGCGGACGCCCTTGTCCGCCCTTCCATTTCTCAACCAGTTGATTCTGTATCAGGAGATCGCGTGAAGCCACCTTTCACTTTCTCCCTTCCCTCTTCTGCGCCATCACCAACCCTCGAGGCGTCGGCAGTAATACCACCGAAATCAGGCCATCTTTTTCCAGCTTCAGCGCCGCCTCTCGTACCAATGTCAGATGGGAGCTCGCATCGTGCATCAGGATCACGCCATAAGGATTGATTTGCGGCAGGAATCGCCGCACCTCCTGCTCCCGTATCGGCATGTCGCTGTCACTGAAGAAAAGGTCGATCATACCCTCGACTCTCATGTCCAGGCTGGACTCATTCCGCAACTCAATCCACTCCGCTAATCCTGACTTCTCGATCCTCTCCTTCGCATTGGTATAAACCTTCGGATCAAACTCGCAGCTGATTATCTTGCCCCTCCCGTTCGCCTTCAGCCCTTCCGCGATCCACAGAGTGCTGAGGCCGCTGAACGTCCCGGTCTCCACGACTAACTCCGGCTTGATCGTCGTAACCAGCGTTCGCATGAACTCCAGCACTTCGACTTCGGCCGTCATAGAGTCGAACATGCTCCAGCGCTCCGGGTGCGGACACTCCGGCGTCGCTCGGTGATATTCCGGCTGCAGTTGATTGCCCGTGCGTTCAATCTGTCGCAGGATCTTGTGCTCCTGCTTTTCTTTCTTGCGAAATATACGACGAATGCCCATCCCGGCGAGTATATACAACTGCGCACGCTCAATCCTTTTCGCTTTTCTGCGAAAGATGCGAAGGCCAACAGCCTGAACATCGCGTGCGGCCCATCCCTGAATCATCCCATTAACAAACTTTGTCATCCTGAGCGAAGCGAAGGACCTGCTTTTCAATTCAGGCCGGTTCCGTGTCGCCAGGATGAGGACGATTAACAAAGCACTACTCTCGAGTGCGCCGCTGTTGAAACGACAAGCGCACATTTTTCATTTAAATTGAATTCATGCGCGCAATTTTCGAAGAGCGCGGCTTGCGATTCGTTTTCGCGGCCAATGTCATCTCCATGCTGGGCAGCGGCATGAATTCCGCCGCCGTAGCCTGGTTCATTCTGCAGTCCACGCACTCCGAGATGGCATTAGGCACCCTCGCCGTCCTTCAGACTGTCCCCGCCATGCTGATGCTGCCCTTCACCGGCGTCATCATTGACCGCGAAGACCGTCGCCGCCTCGTCATGATGCTCGACGCCGCCCGCGCCATCATCATCCTCATCGTCGCCATCCTCGCCTTCATGGGACGCGCTCACGTCTGGCAGCTTTACCTGATGAACACGCTCGTCGCCGCCGGCTTCTGGATGTTCTGGCCCACCATCACCGCGCTCATTCAGGAGCTCACGCCCGAAGGCCAAATCGTTCAGGCCAACACTTTCCTTCTGGCCGGAGTTCAGGGTGGCTGGCTGATCGCCGGCTCGATCGTCGGCTTCGTCTACAACCACATCGGACTCGGCGGCGTTCTGCTGATCGACGTCAGCACCTACGTCGTCTCTTTCTTCTGCTACTTCGCCGTGCGCAAGGGACATCACGTTGTCCCACGCCCCGCCGAACTGCGGCATGACATCGTCGCCGCCGAGAGCACCGTCGAACGCTTCTGGCGTGACCTGCGCGATGGACTGCATTTCCTCCGTGACCACCCCAGAGTGATCTTCCTCGGTGTCAGCTGGGCGCTGTTCCTCGGTGCCATGATGACCGGCATAGTCGTCACCGCTCCCTTGAGCGACCGCATCTTCCACAAGGGCGCTGTCGGCTACGGATGGCTCAACGCAGGTTGGGGTACGGGCGCCTTCATCAGTGCGCTTTATGCACCCTGGCTCATTTCCCGCTGGGGGGCACGCGGCTCGATTGCAATTTCCATGGGTCTGCTCGCGGTCTTCATGACGGCGTCGCCGTACGCGTGGGCGCTCGCTCTGGCGGTATTCCTTTACGCCATCATGGGATCGGCGCGCGGCCTCAGCGGTGTCGCCATGAACACCAGCATCATGCAGCAGGTGCCGCCGCACTTCATGGGACGCGTGCAGAACACTTTTTATTTCGCCGGTACCGCTCTCCAGGTTGTGCTGGGGCTGCTGGTCGGCGCGGTCTCGCACGAGGTGAGTCTGACAGCAGGCTTCGCCATCATCGGCTTCGTTTACGTGATCGCCTTCGTCAGCGCCGTCTGGCCACAACCCGAGGTGGCCCAGGAGCCAGTCAGCGAAGCTGCGGAGTAAGACATGATTGAGAAGTACGAATCACGGCGAATCAGAGCGGGAATCCGCCGGGCACTCCTGAACGTCTGGGATCCGATTGGAATCAGGGACGAACCCAAGGCTCAGGACGAGTACGATTGCTGCCTCGGGACTCTGTTTGACCTGCTTATGACTAACGCCACGGATGACCAGATAGCGGAATATCTTTGGCAACAGGGAACGGAGCATATGGGCCTTCAGCTTCAGAAAGAGGGGATGTACCCGACCGTCGCGGCACTCCGCCAAATCCCAACGCCGAAAAGCTCACACTGACAATGCTTCAACCCCGTTTGTGGATGGGTTCCACCATTTGTTCTCAGGAAAGTCATCCCGAAGCTCCGCGTTTTCTCCAGCGGGGCGAGGGATCTGGCGCGGAGCGTTTCGGATTGACCGATTTGCTTAAAGTTCCTTCGGTAGCAATCCCACCATCTGCGCTGGTATCCTTGCGGTTCGCTATTGGAGAATATTCATGTCCGCTGACCTTTCCGGCCGCAATTTCGTCGTCTTCGGAGTCGCCAACAAGCGCAGCATCGCCTGGTCGATCGCTCAGGGACTGCACCAGGCCAGAGCTACGCTCGCAATCACCTATCAGAACGAGCGTCTCGAACAGGAAGCCAAAGATCTGATCGAGTCGCTTCCCGGCGCGACCGGCTTCATGTGCGACGTTTCCAAGGACGACGAAATCGACCAGCTCTTCGCGAAGTTAAAAGACCGCTACGGCAAACTGCACGGCCTGGTGCATAGCGTGGCTTTCGCTCCGGCCGCCGAGCTCTCCGGAGAATTCATCAACACCACCCGCGAGGGTTTCCGCATCGCACTCGACGTCAGCGTCTACTCTTTGGTCGCTGTCGCCCGCGCGGCCGCGCCGCTGATGGAAGACGGCGGCAGTATTCTGACGATGACTTACTACGCCTCCGAGAAAGTTGTGCCTCGCTACAACGTGATGGCCGTCGCCAAGGCCGG
>Ga0075030_100002517_pt1 | contig 16630 bp, 8 predicted proteins | sample LitLauG_LLR_2012_FD_71393 | JGI IMG/M metagenome (GOLD analysis project Ga0075030, IMG submission 71393) | Freshwater sediment microbial communities from Pennsylvania, USA - Little Laurel Run_MetaG_LLR_2012 | ecosystem: Environmental > Aquatic > Freshwater > Creek > Sediment | place: USA... | reverse complement strand
GATGCGGACCGCCGCCAGCGCATACAGGATCGTTTCCTCGACGGGAAGCTGGACGTGATCGTAGCAACTATTGCGTTCGGCATGGGCATTGACAAAGCCAATATCCGGTCGGTCACGCACACCGCGCTGCCGGGAAGCATTGAAGCGTACTACCAGGAAATCGGCCGCGCGGGGCGGGATGGCGAACCGAGCCGCGCGATCCTGATGCATTCCTATGCGGACCGCTACACGCACGATTTCTTCTTCGAGCGCGACTATCCGGATGTGAAGGTGCTGGATCAGATCTACCAGCAATTACGGCCCGAGCCGCAGCCGCGCGACGCCTTCGGGAAGCGCGGCCGATTACCTGCCGAGTTGTTTGAAAAGGCGCTGGAGAAGCTCTGGACGCATGGCGGCGTGATAATCGATGCGGCGGATCATCTCAGCCGCGGCGCGGAAGAGTGGCGCGATTCATATCTCGCCCAGGGTGAGCAAAAGCGGGCACAGATCGAAGCGATGATTCGGTATGCGCAGAGCCAGCAGTGCCGGATGTCGAGTCTGGTGCGGCATTTCGGAGATGCGGCGGACAGCCAGAAGGCATGCGGGATTTGCGATTTCTGCGCTCCCGAAAGCTGTGTGGCGCAGAGATTCCGGGCGGCGAGCGAGGCCGAGCAGAAGGTGGCGCGGGAGCTTCTGGAGTCCCTGCGCGGCGGCGGGCGCTCCGCAGGCAAGCTGCATAGCGAGTTGTGCCCGAAGAACGAGCTGGACCGGGATACGTTCGAGGAACTGCTGGGCGCGATGGCGCGGGCGGGGCTGCTCCGGCTGGTGGATTCCGTGTTCGAAAAGGACGGGAAACAGATTCCGTACCGGAAGGCGAGTCTGGCGCGGGACGCCGATTACGTCGACGCTCAAACGCCGCTGGAGTTGTCGATTCGTGAGACCGCGGCACCTGGGGCGAAGAAGAGCGGGAGGAAGAAAGCCAGCGTGGTGGCCGGGAAGGCACCAAAGAAGAAAAGGGCCATAGGGTCTTCGAGCGGGCAGCGTGCCGGGGTGGACGCGCCGACGCGCGAGGATTCGACGGCCGAAACGATGCTGAAGGCGTGGCGCCTGGTACAGGCGAAGAAATCGCGGGTGCCGGCGTTCAAGATCATGTCCGACCGGGTGCTGATGGCGATCGCGGAGACTCGACCCGGGACTGCTGCGGAGTTGCTGCGGATTCGGGGGATCGGGATTAAAGCGGTGGAGAAATACGGAACGCAGATTTACCGGATTCTGAGGGAAGCTCAGGGGTGAGGACGACAGCATGCGCCGCACTTCTGATTCAGCGTATATTAATCTTTGCCGCCACCTGCCTTATGACTTCGAGAACAATCACGCACAAACCGATTGCGCGGATCTCCGCCCTGACAGCGCTCCTTCTTGCTGCTCTCGCGGCCACTCCAGCGTTGAGCCAGAACGAATGGCCCGTGTACGGCCACGATCAGGGTGGACAGCGGTACTCACCGCTCGATCAGATCAATGCGAAGAACGTTTCGCAACTCAAGCCGGCCTGGCAATACGATCTCGACTCCACAACGGCGCGCAGTAACACTGAAGCCGTGCCCATCATGACTGGCGGCTTGCTGTACGTGCCCACCGCTCACCGTACCATCGTGGCGCTGGAGCCGGAGACCGGCAAGGAAGTGTGGAAGTACGATCTGGGCCGCGTGGGATCGCCGCTGCGGGGCGTTACTTACTGGGGTGGCGATAAACAGGTTCCGGCCGAAATACTGGCAGGCACGAATGACGGGAAGCTGATCGCGATCAATGCCAAAACAGGCAAGCTGGTGCCGGGATTTGGCAACGAGGGGGTCGTCGATCTCCGTCCGGGAGTCGCCGACAAATTCCCAAAGGCGGCTTACCACATCAGCTCACCGGGGGCACTCTACAAGAACCTGATCATCACCGGAGCGCAGGGCGCGGAGGACACGCCCGACGGGCCGGCAATGGATGTACGCGCCTGGGACGTCCGCACCGGCAAACTGGTCTGGACATTTCACACGATTCCCCATCCGGGCGAGCCGGGTTATGAGACCTGGCCGAAAGACAACTGGATCACAGCCGGATCGCCGGCGAACTGGGGCGCCTCCACTGTGGACGCGCAGCGCGGCCTGATCTTTCTGCCGATCGGTCAACCGGCCTCGCAGTATTACGGCGGAGCGCGGCACGGGCAGAATCTGTATTCTTCTTCCATCGTGGCGCTCGATGCGAACACGGGCAAGGTGCGATGGTCTTTCCAGATGACGCATCACGACCTGTGGGATTTCGACGGCGAAGCAGCACCGTCGCTGATGGATATCGTGCGCAACGGCAAGAAGATTCCGGTGGTGGTGGCTGTATCGAAGGCGGGTATGATGTTTTTCCTCGACAGGAACACCGGGAAATCCGTGTACCCGGTGGAGGAGCGGCCTGTCCCGCAGAGCGATGTTCCAGGTGAGGAAAGCTGGCCGACGCAACCGTTCCCGGTTAAGCCTCCGCCGCTGGCGCGTTTGAGCATAAAGCCCGATGAGGTCTTCAAAGGTGAGCCGGAACACGAGGCGTTCTGCCGCGACCTGGTGGAGAAGATCGGCGGTATTCACAACGAGGGAGCGTACACGCCGTATAGCAGCAAGGAGATCCGGGTGATCTTCCCTGGCCAGCAAGGCGGGCCCAACTATGGAGGCGTGGCCATTGACCCGGGTCTCGGCTATGTTTTCGTCAACAGCCGTAATGTGGCCGGGATGGGGCGTCTCGACAAAACTCCTGAAGGCGATGAGGTGGCGTATCGCCGCTTCAGTCCGCTGGGCCGCGGCACTTTCTATTCGCGCTTCTGGAACCCCGCCACGCTCCTGCCGTGCCAGCAGCCGCCGTGGGCGGAATTGATGGCAGTCAATGCGGGCACCGGCGATATTGCCTGGCGCGTGCCACTCGGAACCAGTGACGCCATGGAAGCGAAGGGCATCCACAATACGGGTGCTTTCGGACAGGGCGGACCCATCTCGACGGCCGGAGGTCTGGTGTTCATCGCAGGTACGGTCGACAAGCGCTTCCGGGCGTTCGATTCGCGCTCCGGCAAGATGTTGTGGGAGACAACGCTCGATGCCGCGGGCCAGACCAATCCGATGACTTATACAGGCCGGAACGGGAAGCAGTATGTCGTGATCGTGAGCAGCGGTGTCAACGCGTTTGCATTGGAGTAGCATGAGATTCGACGATTGACATGCCTGCCCCGGGCGATTGTTGCAAAGCGAGTCCAGCGGCCCGGTGGCTGGAGAAGGAAGTGCTCCCGGTGAGAATCCATATCCTGAATTTGATCGCGGCCACTGTGTTGGTGGCAGGTATTTCGACGGGACAAACAACGGGGAAGGCCACCATTCCGCGCCTGTCGAATGGCAAACCGGACCTGAGTGGAATATGGGACAAGCCACGCGTCCAGGACATGAGCCAGAGTAGTACCGGAGCGCAATGCGGCAGCCTGACGATGGGCTGCAAACAGGAAGGCCCTGGCCAGCTTCCTTTTACTGCGGCTGGTCTTGCGAAGTACAATCAGCGCGATGAAGAAGCCATCGTCTTCGATCCCGGAGCACATTGCTGGCCGGAAGGGTATGTAAGGTCCTGGGGAACCAGTTATCCGGCGGAAATCTTCCAGACACCGAGCCGCATGGCGGTGCTGTTCGAAAACTACGGCGCGTTTCATGTTATTCCAACGGACGGACGCGAGCATCCAAAGAACCTGGAACCTGCCTGGTTCGGCAACTCGGTTGGCAGTTGGGAGGGGGACACTCTTGTAGTTGACTCAATCGGGTTCAATGACAAGACGTGGATCGACACGGCCCGGCACCCGCATAGCGAAGCCATGCACGTTGTGGAGCGTTTCGACCGGCTGGACGCCACGCATCTGGGCTACCAGGTAACCATTGAAGATCCCGGGATTTTCACGCGAGCCTTCACGAATAAGAGAGTGTTCGTGCTTATGAAGCCCGGCCAGGAACTCATGGAACTGGTCTGCGAGGAAAATAACAAGGACGTTCTCGACCGCCACGTCCGGTAGCGCGTCTGACTTCGCCGCAGCGACGGTTGTTCCCTGCACGAAGTTCGCAGTGCATATTTCGCGGTGTTTGTATTTATCCGCCCGGCGGTGCCTCGTTCAGGGGCGATCAAGCACCGGGAGCGCGGTGCTCTTTGCGTACTTTTGAGCTAAGCTGACGAACTCGTCGAGGTCGAGATCGAGCGGGGCATTGGGGTCGGCCGCCGCACAGATTTCCTCGATAATGTGTAGACCGAGACGGCGGTAACTTTCGAACTGCGATTCATTAAAGAACTGGTCGGTGGTTGGTTGGTGCGGAAACGTCGCATCCATCGCCGCATACTGCCGCACGTCGGGAGGTTCGTTGCCATTGAGGGAGGCTTTGATGTATATGACAACCCCGGGCTTCGCGCCCGGGTCGACCGCGGCATAGTTGATCTGCCCGATGGCGCAATGGTGACCGGTCTTTTCTCCGTCCGGCTTGCATTTCGGGGACATTGGCATCAGAGAGTGGTTGAATTCAATGGGAATACCCAAATCGACGCGAACTTTTCGTACGGCATTCGCGAGATCTTCGTAAACATAAGTCGGATCGCAGCCCGCGTCGCTCACGACGATGAGACCGCAGCGGCGCAATACCATCTCGTATACGCCAAGATTCTCGAAGTGCCCACCGTCGGAAAGATAAAGCCAGGCGTTTTGATCAGTGGTTAATCCAAAGGACTCATCGATGAAGGGACGAACACCCCAGCGCGGGCCCGGGCGTCTCCACACAGACTCGCTCATCTTAGGGTTGCCGAGCCACCAGCCTAGCCGGGCGTTGAACAGGGTCATCACAATCGTCAGCAGGGGCGACGAGTGATAGCCCATATTGGGGCTGGCGGCCGCGCCGGAAATGGTAACTGTCGTGCCCAGAGTAATCGGCGCTCTGTTTGTCCCCTCGTGGTAACGGCCCCCGTAAACGGTTGAGGCGCGGTACCCCACACGGCAGCTTCCGGTGTGCAGGCGGGAACTGGTGAATGACTCGGCTTTTCGCTGCTGCCACGCCAGGTTCGATCCGCCGACCAGGTTCAATGCCATATTGACGACATGCAGCGGCTTTGATCGGGAGAGTGCACACATCGGAATATTGTCGTTCTCATCGAACCCCGTGAAGCGATGCGGCTTACGCTTGGCGTTGGAGGCGCCCAGATAGGCGCGGATCAGGCGCATCCGGTACATGCCGTGCAGTGAGAACTTGTTGACATTGATAAACCAGGAGGCGACGAGACAAATCAGGCCATAGGCGGCCATCAGCCACATAGCATGTGCTGTGCCCAGTCCTATCGGCTTGAGTGGACCGGGCCAGAAGTTCGGGACGCGGTCCGGGAGATTGCCGATGGCCGAAATCAGACTCTGGTTGGCCAGTGCCAGCAACATTGCAAGTAGGAGCAGAAAGACCGGCAATAGAAGCTTGCGTAAGTAATCTGTAACGAGATTGCCGGATGCAGGGCTGCCTGAATCAGCCGGGGGCGCCGTGGTGCTGAAAGGAACAGCGCTGCTCGCGCCCATACGCGATACAATCCACCCGATAAGGCCGGTTAAACCCGTGAAGCCCGCCGTTCCCCGCGAACTGATCCAGTTGAGGCTCGGTGCAGCGTAAAGGACCGCGAAGGCGAGCGCAAGCCAGGCAGCCGTAATCGCCATAATCCAGCCGCCGGCCCGGGCCCACCATTCACGGTCTTCGTCTTCCGTTATGTAGCTTGTGGCGCCTACAACCAATGTCCCCGCCAGCAGGAAGACCGCCATGACAGCGGGAAAACCAAGAGCTGCATAAAGTCTGGGGGAAGCAAGTGCCCCGTCAGCGGTCAGCGGCACGATTGAGGTTACCCATAAAGCAGCGACACCACCCGCGAAGCCGGTAAATGTCGCGGCGGCCGTAGCGGCTAGACCTGTCTTGCGAGGCGGGCGATCGTAACGAATACTGACCCAGCCGATTCCAACCAGCATCCCGCCACCGTGCATCAAAGCTCCGAAGGCGCCCAAGTGCCACCACTTCAGTCCCATTTTGCCCATGCCTACCAAATCCCACCACTCTTCCGTTCCCCCACCCTGCGGTAGCCAAGCCCAGCATGTGTTCAGCAGAACTGCCACATGAGCCAACGGAATGAGACAGCCCCAAAGAAAGCCCTGACAGGAACGACGGCCGTTTCCGGCATTGGGTAGATCGTAGCCGATATAGGCGGTTGCCATGCCCCCAAGCGCCAACGAGCTAACAACGAGAAACCAGAGAGTATCGTTTGTTACATCCTGCGGTTTGATCTGGACTAAATCCCACGAAAGAACCGGGATCAACAGCGCCGCAGCGAAGACCGGCAGCAGGACGAGCCAGTTGAGGAACATATTGCGGATCACAGTCGCGACCAGTACCCACGTGTCCGCCGACAGGGCGCCCAGACGCGGTGAAAGATAGTTCGTGTAGGAGCGAAGATACTTGACCGGAGCAGGTTCAGGATCGAAGGTGGCATCGGGACTCCGGGCCAGTTGCTGAATCACGGCGGCACTGCCATCGACCGGTTCCGGTTTGTCGTAATTTTTCAGTGAGACCTCGCCGGGCCGCGAAAGACGAGTTGCCCAGGCCGAAAACCATGACCCGAGGTACCCACCACCCGACACAGTCGAAAGATAGTCGAATTCTCCAAGCAGAGCCGGCCTTCCGTCACTAACCTGGCGCGAGCGAGCCGCCAACCCCTGCAGGATGCCAAGGCCGAATGTAGCGCTGCGAATGCCGCCACCGGAAAAACAGAGCGCAGAGCGCTCACGTCCACGAATCCTCCTGAAGAGTGCCGTGCGGAAATTGTTCAGGGCCAATTGTTCGCGGAGCGGGTCGGAAGCCTGCCTCGCCGCCACATACTCCGACCGGAGCGGGTCAGCGGGGGTATCCTGGACACCTTCGAACGCTCTGTCCTCGTCGTCGAGTATCTCCAGATAGGAGAGACACGGTTCACTGGGATTCTGGCTGCTCGATGTCATCTTCCGATTCACTATATATGAGAATTGCCGCGATCAATGCCGCAACTAACTCTGAATATCATGAAGCGTATAGCATCCTTTGTATTTAAAATTACAGATTTAACCACGGGAAGTATTTAGTGTCTTACCGGACCAGAACCCCTTGTCTCATTCTTGATAATATGGACGGGCGCAAAAGCCACTTTTAAATGAAGGCTGATTCAGGATCAGACATCCCCCGGCGCAACGTCACTACGCCGCCCCTCAGCGCGATGCTGCTTCGAGTGTTACTGAAGACCGCGGGACAGACTCGGGCCGCTCGCACTGTAGAAATATTCGGGTGGGTTGATTTGTGTCTCGGCGTACTCATTCTCACAGCGCCTGTATTTGTCGCATCTTTGCTTAACCTGCCGACGCTAAGTCTGCAGGCAGCCAACTATGTCCGGCTCGTTGGTCTTCTGGTATCCGGTCTGGGGATGCTCTACGTCGTCAGCGGACGCCTGAATGCGCGCGGTTTCGTTTTCGCTTCGCTGCTGGACCGGCCTCTGGTGCCGGTGATTATGGCTCTTCTCTGGTTTCTGGATATCCTTCCCGGCCCGCTGGCCCTGGCTTTTTCGATTTCCGACTTCAGTGGTTTCCTTTGGACGCTGTATGCATGGCGGACGGATGCGCGGCTCGGCGAAGATCTGAGCCGTCCCGCGGCCGGAATAGTCCCTGCGCTGTTCGGGTTCACCAGCGGTGTGATCCGGAATTCGCGCACTTTTCATCCCGATGGCAGGGTGTTCAGCGGCACAGTTCGTTCCCTGCAACCTGCGGATCCTGTCTTATCCCGCGCCGCCGGGCAACTCGCAGGCAGCGCACTGATGCGTATCGGGATGGGAGTCATGAAGACCGGCATGCCCAAGTGGCTGACAAAACTGGTTCCCGATGCACCGAGTATCGCCACACGGTTTTTCACGCCCTCGACGCCGGATGAGATCAGGGTTCAGCGACACCCTGGAGAAGACCTCGACCTGCTTTGCACCGCTGGTGGAGAGCGGTTGTGGAAGTTACTCCTGAATCTGTCTACGGGAGGCTGGAACTACGGCCTTCACCGGTTCGATTATTTTCGGAATGTTTACACCGCCGATGTGCCGTACCGGATTGAGATTGAGGACGGAGGACTGGACGTCTGGATCCGGCTGGTCCCGAGTCCGGCCGACATACCAGCCGGAGTTCCGCCCGCGGACGATGCGGACCGCGAGGCTTCTCTTACTCGTGGGGTCGCCGGGCATGCAGCGATTCGGATTGAGGCACAGAGGACCGGCGATGCACGGGCACCATTTGTCCCCATCGCAGAGATTCGCTTCGAGGAAGAACTTCACCTGGACCAGGAGGCGCTTCATTTCGATCCCGTAGCCGGACGAGGCTTCGCGCCCCACGGGTTTCTGACCGAACTGCGGAGGAGCGTCTACCCGGCCAGCGTCCACAGCCGTGCTCCGAGCAAACCCGAACGCGATCGGCGAGAGAGCGACAGTCCCGGAACAAGGCTGGCGCGATATTTCAGCCAGGGTCCGAGCACACCTCTGGAAGGAGGACATTCTATGATGGACATCCCTTATGAAAGCGACTCCGCTGCGCCGCTAACGCATGGGTGGCTAAGGATCGCCTGCCTCGCGCTGCTCGCCGTCGTCGTCATTTTCGGTCTGTATCTGGCCATACGGTTTACGCGCGACCGGCCTGTCGACTATACCGACGATGTCCTCCATTTCAAGCATGGCTCTACCGGCGGCGAACGAACCATGGGAATACCTTACTGGTTTTGGGTGGCACTGCCGGAGGTCTTTCCCGAATACCTGCCTGATCAGAAATCCGGGCGCGGCTACAAGTCATTCGGAATGATCTATGAGAAAGGTGAAGATCCGCGATACGCGTTACCGGACGGAGTGTCGATGCGGAACGTTCGCGGGATCGATGTGGTCTACCTCAACTGCGCGGTTTGTCACACAGGCACGGTTCGCGACGCGCCTGGAGCGGAACCTCGTGTGGTGACGGGAATGCCGGCTAACACGTTAAACCTCGGTGCTTTCGAAAGGTTTCTGACTACGATTCCAATGGATCAGAAGTTCATCCCGCAGCGGATCCTTGACCAGATCGCCGCGATGCAGAATGATCCACATCGCGTAATCGGGAAACCCGATCTCATCAACCGGCTTATCTTCAGATACTACGCGGTTTATCTGATGCGCGAAAAAATGCTGATGCTGCGTCAGCGGCTCGGGTTCATTCACGCCGAAACCTGGGGGCCCGGCCGCGTCGATACTTTCAACGCACCCAAGGCTCTGGTCAACTTCAACATGACTCACGCGGACCCGAAGGAACTCATGGGGAACGCCGACTTTCCGTCTATCTGGAACCAGGGTCCGCGGGAGGGAATGCAATTGCACTGGGATGGGAACAATACATCCGTGAACGAGCGTAACCTTTCCGCCGCGTTCGGCACAGGCGCCTACCCCCCGACGCTGGATGCAGCGCGGGTCCTCCGTACTGCCAATTGGTTGCTGACAGCAAAGCCGCCTGGCTACCCATATCCGATCGATTCAGCACTTGCTCAACAGGGCGCGCCCATCTATAAGGAGTACTGCGCCGGCTGCCACGGGACGCGGGAGCAGCCATTCGTCAGTAATCCCCGGGCTGAGCACGGTGTCGGGACGGTGGTACCGATCGAAAAGATCGGCACTGACAGATCGCGTCTTGACTCCTACACATATCTCGTCGCGGCAAACCAGAGCACTCTCTACGCCGGGTACGAAAAGGATTGGGGTTTCGATAAACCTTACCCTCAGCGGTTTTCGCACTTTCATAAGACAGATGGCTACGCCAACGCGCCCCTGGACGGTATCTGGTTGCGCGCTCCTTATCTGCACAACGGCTCGGTTCCCAATTTACGCGAGTTGCTGGAGCCATCAACGGCCAGAACCAAAATGTTCTACCGTGGCAACGACGTCTACGATCAGCAGAACGTAGGCTTTGTATCCAACGTTGCAGAGCAGGATGGCAACTCGTATTTTCTTATCGATACTGCGGAAAAAGGTAACGGTAATCAGGGGCACGAGGGTCCGGCGTTTGGCACTGACCTCCCTGCGCCGGAGAAGCGGGCGTTGCTTGAGTATCTTAAGACTTTCTGACTAATCGGGCGAGGATTGCGATGAGCAAAACAGGGAGTAAACAAAAATACATTGTGATTGCCTTCGCGGTCCTTATTGTGCTCGCCTCAGTGAGTATCGCAACCTGGTACAAGATGTTCCGCGAGGTGCCGCAGCCCGCATGGATTAACGCCAACCCGAGGGATCATTTTCTGTACGGTTCGGTCGGCGCGGAGGCTGCGGCGGGCATGCCGTACTGGATCTGGCTGGTACTGCCGCGAATTTTTCCGGAGTATATGCCAGGGCCAGGCGGCTACGCTTCGCTGGGTATTTCGTGGGAGGAGACTCGTGAGATGCCGGTGGGTCTTTCGAAAAAGACAGTCGGGTATGTTCGGGTAGCCGGGAATTGTGCGCTTTGCCATGCCTATTCACGGCCCAACGGGCCTGACGCGGCGCCCACTGTGCTCGCTGCCGGCCCTGGCCGTGTCGCGGCAGTGCAGAACCTGCTGATGTTCTACAAACAATGCGCTCAGGATCCCCGCTTCACTGCCGGTGATATCCTGGGCGAGGTTGATATGGCGACCAGCCTGTCATTTCTGGATCGTCTGATTTATCGTTTCATCCTGATTCCGCGCACGCGGGCACGACTGTTGCAGCAGGATTCGATGATTATCGATGCCGCGCTTTGGAGACACAGCCAGGACCCCCGTTCGGGCGTTGAGTTCCGACAGGCGATGCAGGTTGTGGAAAGCGGGCTCACCGGCGCTGAAAAAGATGCCCTGGTCGATTATCTGAAGACTTTACAATGACGCCCGGAAATCAGCAGCACCCAGCCGATTGCGAATTCATTGTAGTGGGATCAGGCGCGGGCGGTGGCACTGTGGCTGCACGGCTCGCCGAGGCAGGCCGCACCGTGATCTTGCTCGAAGCCGGCGGGGATCCGCGCGAAATGGACGGACGCAATCCTGTTCATCCCGATGCGAATTGCCTTCCCGCAGACTACGATGTCCCCGCGTTTCACGCCCTCGCTTCGGAAAATTCAGCGATGAAATGGGACTTCTTCGTCCGCCACTATGACGACGAAAGCCGGCAGTCGCTTGACCCGGCCTACAGGCCTGAATCTGGCGGAGTGCTTTATCCGCGTGCCGGGACGCTGGGGGGCTGTACCGCCCACAATGCAATGATCCTCGTCTATCCGCACAACACCGACTGGGATTATATTGCGGCTCTGACAGGCGACACAAGCTGGCGTGCCGACAATATGCGCAAGGTGTTCCAGCGGCTGGAGCGTTGCGGGCATCGTCCGTTCTACCGGTGGCTGGCCAAGCTCGGCTTTAACCCAACGCGTCATGGGTGGCGCGGCTGGCTCGCGACTGAGCGGGCGCTCCCCGTTTCACTGCTCGACAACGAAGCTCTGGCAAAAACCATCGTCGACGAGGGACTTGAGGCATTTCGAGAAGATGGGCAGCAGGCGGATCGGATTCGTTGGTTTTTCGAGAGCGGCCTCGACCCCAATGACTGGCGTCTGGTTCGCGAAAGTTCAACCGGCATTCGCTACCTTCCTCTGACCACGGACGTTCAAACACGTACAGGCGCAAGAGAGCGGGTTCTGGATGTCGCGCGACGCTTTCCGGCCCGCTTGAAAATCGTCCTGAACGCCCTCGCGACACGGGTGATTCTGGATTCCGCCAACCGCGCCATCGGCGTTGAATATCTGCAGGGTGAACGGCTGTACCGGGCGCATGCGACTCCAAGCCGTCAGGCGGGCGAGCCGGCCTCTCTTTACGCCTCCCGCGAAGTAATTCTCGCAGGTGGCGCTTTCAACACGCCCCAACTTCTGATGCTTTCCGGCATCGGCCCCAGGGAAGAACTGGAACGGCATGGAATCGCCGTTCGCGCCGATCTCCCCGGCGTGGGTAGAAATCTGCAGGATCGTTATGAGATAGGCGTAGTCAACCGGATGAAGTTCAAGGCCTGGGATGCTTACAAAGGTGCGCGTTTCACGACGGATGACCCGCAGTACCGTGAATGGAAGGCGGGTCAAAGTGGTATCTATTCGACCAATGGCTCGGTCCTGACGCTCTTCCGCCGCTCTCCCGTAGCGGATGAAGTACCGGACTTATTCTGCATGTCGGTGCTGTCGCGTTTCTCCGGGTATTATCCGGATTATTCGCGCGACCTGGTCGAGAAACTTAACTACCTGACCTGGGTTGTTCTCAAGGCGCACTCGCGCAACCGGACGGGCGAATTAACACTGCGGTCGAGTGACCCGCGCGATATGCCGCACATCAACTTTAACTACTTTGGGGAAGGCGGGGAGGAGGACCTGAGCGCTGTAGTCGATGGCATTCGCTTCGTACGCCGGCTGAGCGCTCGCCTGAAAAACGAGGGCATGATCGAGGCGGAGGAACTACCTGGCGAGCACGTGGAAACAGACCAGGACCTGAAGGATTTCATCCGCACACACGCCTGGGGTCATCATGCGTCGTGTACGTGCGCTATCGGCCCGCTGGAGCAACGCGGAGTGCTGAGCAGCGATTTTCGCGTGCACAAAACGAAGGGGTTGCGTGTCGTCGATGCCTCGGTGTTTCCCCGCATTCCGGGCTTTTTCATCGCGTGCTCTGTTTATATGATCGGCGAGAAGGCTGCCGATGTCATTCTGGCGCAATGCAAACAATAGAATGGCCGAACGACCCGGAAAGGTACTTATTTTCACAACTGCTGACGGTGAAGGTCAGGTCAGGAATCCGGGGAATTTGTGATAAGCTTTACTGCGCGCTGATAACTGCCATCCGATTTTCTTTTGTCTGGAGGAAGTATGCCGTTAGACGTCGGACAGTTGCTGAAAATGAGTCAGAAGGAACTGGATGACCTCTTCAAGGCTAATCCCGCTGGCCCGATTCCGGATGGGCCGGCCAAGGGTACTGCAATCATAGCGCCAGGTACAGTGTTCAGTCCTGAAATCGCCGAATTCGTCAGTCTCTTTGCCTGGGAAGGCAAGACATTTGACGCTAAACGCGGTGTCTTGTCGAATCGGCTACTCCATTTTGGCCTGAATGCGATTATCGCCGAAGTATACAAGGATAAAAGCTGGCTCGATGGCCAGGAATGTATTGTCCTTGACTACTCCAAAACATCACTCGTGGCCAAGTGGATCCGCGACGAAATACGTCAAATTCAGCCAGGATTGTATCTCGGAAAAGTCTACTGGTCCGACAAACGGCTGATCGACTTCTGTCTCGAATTTCCAACTTAGATTGAGTTTGGCTCCGTCGGACCAATCCCGCGAATTAAGGTTCGCATCTCACACGAGGCAAGCACATGAAAAAGATTCTGGCGCTTTTAGGCGTACTCGTAGTCATCGCAGCAGGCATATGGCTATTCAAATGGGTCCAGCGCCCGCAGCCCGGCCACGTAAAGGATGAGGCGCTGCAGGCCGGCGTCAAGGCGGAGGATTTCAAGGCTGCCGGTGAAGACTACTTCCACGACATGGACGGTGGCCTGCAACTCGGCCCGGATGAGATCAAAGGCCGCAATACCTGGATCGTCTGGACCGCTGGAAACGACAGATTGTGGGACAAATTATCCTTAACCAGTGTCGGCACACTGGATTTTCTAAAGACCATCTCGTCACATCCGAATTTAAAGGCCAACCGCGACAACCGCTGGGACTATCTTGGCCTGGTGAACGAGCCCTGCTTCGTCAAGGCGACGGCGCCGGATCCTAAACGATACGGCCTGTGGCTCGACCAGAGACAGGCGGATTGTCCACCCGATCCGTTCGAGAGCGAAACGAACTATCCTGGTGTCAAAGCGGGCGCACGGGGGAAAAATATTCCGGCAGGCTCATATTATGGCTATGCCACGGGCATTGTCGGCATGCGTCTGTTTCCGAACCCGGACTTTGATGAGCGGGCTGAAAAGAAATGGGATCCGGTGCGGTATTACACCGATCCGGGTTACTACAATTCGAAGGAACTGATCCGGCCCTACAGGGTGGCAATGTCCTGTGGTCTGTGTCATGTAGGTCCTAATCCAATTAAGCCACCGGCCGACCGTAACCATCCCAAGTGGGAAAACCTGAGCTCTAATGTGGGAGCACAGTATTTTTGGATTGACCGCATCTTTGACTGGGACGCGAACCAGGAGAACTTCGTCCATCAGCTTTTCCACACCTCGCGACCGGGAACGTTAGATACATCACTCGTCTCCACCGACAACATTAATAATCCGAGAACCATGAACGCGGTGTATCTTCTGGGTCCCCGCCTGCAGGAGGCGAAGCGCTGGGGTAAAGAGACGCTGGCGGGCGGCGGTTTGAATAACCGCCAGTTCAACGACTATATGAAATCCGGGCCCCTGCTGGACTTCTTCCAGACTCCCTCCACTGTCTGGGCTCCAAGAGTTTTGAAGGACGGTTCGGATTCGGTAGGTGCGCTGGGCGCTTTGAACCGCGTCTATCTGAACATTGGAACCTTCAGCGAGGAGTGGCTCCTGCACTTCAATGCGCTGGTGGGCGGCAAGAAAATCACGCCCATAGAGATCAAGGTTGCCCGGGAGAATTCGTCTTACTTTGCAGCGACGGAGCAACAAACCCCGGCTATGGCGGCGTTCTTTCTGAAGACTACCGGGCAACATTATTTGCGGGAGGCCGACGGCCGTGCGGGCGATAAATACCTTCAGGCGAACGAGGCGACTTTGAGGCAGGGAAAAATTGTGTTTGCGGAGAACTGCGCCCGCTGCCACTCCGGCAAGCACCCTGATGCGGCCCCGGGTCTGGACCCCACCGGATGCGCGGGCAAGGACTACATGTCCTGCTGGAACAAGTATTGGGAATGGACCGGGACCGACGACTTCAAAGACAAAATGAAGAAAATCGTACTGGCCGACGATTTTCTCAAGGATAACTATCTTTCGGCGGAATTCCGCGTGCCCGTGACCCTGCTGCACACCAACGCCTGTAGTCCGCTTGCCACTAATGCACTGGGAGGGAATATCTGGGATAACTTCTCTTCGCAAACTTACAAGGATCTGCCGTCAGTCGGCCAGATCACCTGGTATGACCCAGTCACGGGTGAACCGAATAAATACACGATGCCGGCGGGCGGGCGGGGTTTCACACGCCCACCTTCGCTGATTAGTCTTTGGTCCACGGCGCCGTTCCTGCTCAATAACTCCGTGGGGCCATTTGACGTCGATCCGTCCGTTGAAGGCAGAATGCGCTCCTTCGAGGCTTCCATCGAGCAAATGTTGTGGCCGGAAAAGCGCGTGAAAGACAGCATCCTCGGGGACAAAGTGCCTGGCGTGATCGACCGTACGACAACTCGCAGCTATCTGCGTGTATCGGTTGGCTATCTGCCGGACGTCCTTCGGAAGTCTTACAGTTTCGCGCAGGAACTTGCCCCCTGGCTCTTCGGTGAGGGAGGAATTGAGCTCGGTCCCATCCCAGCTGGTACACCTGTGGGCTTGCTGTCTAACCTGAATCCGTTGTCCGAGGATGTGGATCCCGCGAAACGTCTGGCTCATGATGAGCAGCTGGCCAAACTGGTCTTCGATCTGATTGACGATCTGAAGAAGCTCGGCAAATATTCCAGCGACGAACAGGCTGCGGCCGTGTTCGGAAAACAAGTAAAACAACTTCTGGCTTTGAGCAAATGCCCGGACCTTGTCGTGAACCGCGGGCACTATTTTGGCACCAGCTATGTCGAACCGGGCGAGACCAAAGAGCAAGCTGAACGTGAGCGGGGTCCCGGCCTCAGCGATCCGGATAAACGTGCGCTCATCGAATTCCTGAAGACGTTCTGACAACTGCGCGCGCATCCTGCATCCCTGATGACACTGCGGCCATTGTTCCGGACCGCCCACGGTGCGCGCACCGGAATACGATAAAATACGCCACCATGATGACCAATTCGCCCGCCGGGTTGCAGTCGCTCTTATCTGGAAACCGCCGTGCGTTTCTCAGGTTTGTCGCGGCAAGCCCGTACATTGCTGCGTTGAGCGGAATCGGCGCGGATGCATTCCAGGGCCAGGGCGCCGAAGCCATTACCGACCCAAAGGACGCGCTGGATGTGCTGGATTTTGAAGAGGCTGCGCATCGCAGGGTCGGTGCCGGCCACTGGGCCTACATGACCAGCGGCGTCGATGACGATGCCACCATCAAGGCCAACCGTGAGGGATTCAAACACGTTCAATTGCGCCCGCGACGCCTGTTCGATGCCACCAAAGTGGACATGCGCACGGACTTCTGGGGAACCACGTACGACAGTCCGGTTTTTCTTTGCCCCACAGGCGGCGAAAGATCTTTCAACGCAGATGGCGAGTTGGCTGTGGCGCGCGCCGCACGGAACCGCGGTACTCTGCAGGCGCTTTCCTCCACCACTTCCACCGGCGTTGAGGACGTGAATAAAGCGCTCGGGCGGCCGGTCTGGTACCAGCTCTACGCGCCTTCGTCCTTTGCTGTTACCGAAAAACTCGTCCAGCGTGTCCA
>Ga0075030_100002513_pt1 | contig 16647 bp, 13 predicted proteins | sample LitLauG_LLR_2012_FD_71393 | JGI IMG/M metagenome (GOLD analysis project Ga0075030, IMG submission 71393) | Freshwater sediment microbial communities from Pennsylvania, USA - Little Laurel Run_MetaG_LLR_2012 | ecosystem: Environmental > Aquatic > Freshwater > Creek > Sediment | place: USA... | reverse complement strand
GTATGGGAGAAGGCCGTCCGACAGGCCGCGCGCTACCGCCTCGAGCACGACATCACCGACCCGGGAAGCGCGCTCGGGCAACGACCCCAGCAGCGCGAGAAGCAGCGCGACTGGGAACGCGCTCGCAAAGCGATCGCACGAGACCAACGTCGACTCGGCCGCGACATCGAAACCGACCTCAAGCTCGACATCGGGGTCGAGCTCTAACCAAAGCGCTGATGGGCTCTGTGCGCCGCGTGGTGCTCGCCACGGCGGGTGCAAAGATCGTCCCTCGCGCCCGCCCGAGGATGGCGCTGAGCGAGAACTCGCTGCACGCCACGCCGGCCAGGGCCCGCGCGTCGTGCAGATCCCGTGGCGCTGGCAGCAACGTCTGCACAATCGCTGCACGCATCTGGCAGGCACGTGCGGCGAGCGCACCGGCACCTCGAGTCGCGGCGGGCTCGCCACGCGGTCTGGCGCGCGCCTGTCCGGAGGTGTAGGCGCGGTTTGCTCGGGCGCAATCAGCTACGCCCGAGGGGTTCCGGGCGCAAGACGCGTGGTCCCGCGAGCCGAAGGGGTCGTGCGTTCTGGGTCATACCGCGTTTGGCCGACTGCTGGCCCGCCCAGGTCTGCCGGGGTCGTGGTAGGCTGCCGCCGCTGTCTGGAGGGTCCTTCGAGGCTTGGGGGGTTGCCTGTGGCTGGCTGTGGTGTGCGCGGGGGTTGTTGGGTCAAGGCGTGGATGCGGGGAGTCGCGCGGCTGGTGGTTGCTGCTGGGGTTGCTCTGGCGGTTGTGCTGGTCCGGCCGGGGGTCTCGTGGGCCGGGCTGCCGGCAATCGAGTCCGCTCACATGCCGGAAATCGTCGAATGGGTCTACCGCAACGGCAGCGAGGAAGACCCGTATGGCTGCACGGGTGTGTGCGGCAGCCTGTGGAGTAAGCAGCAGGCCAACCCTTCCGGTGAATCAGCTGAACGTTTTTGGGATGAGCTGGGCGGGTTGATGTATCAGAGCGGCATGTGGGGGCCGCTCGGGGTGAGCCATATCGTCACGCTCGGGTCGGGTCGCTCTACATTCGGGGTGAGAGTCTACGGGGGCGGCCGGGAAACGTATGTACCGCTGATCGCGCCGCCGCGGCCGGCCGCCAACCCCAACCTTTGTACGAACGGCACCGCGTTTCTCCAGGAACCAAATTCCCAATGGGACCCAGACAACCCTCCGCCGTCGGGTGAAGAGCCGACCTTCGGTGCTTTTGCATGGGCGCTGGAGGGCTGTTCTTTTGAACGTAACGGTGTGGCTCAGTATGACACCGAAACCTCGGAATGTGGGGTACCTCGGCACACGCCGGATGTGGCGACGGGCGAATGGACTGAAAAGCGATGGTGGTTCAACCAGTGCCAAATATTCGTAGGCGGCGTCGGCTACGTCCAGACGCATCTTATGGCCGTCGGGCTCGATAGCCCCGTCAAATTCGGCAAGTTCGAACAATACCATGGGCAGCCCTACTCTTTCGCGAGCTTCGTTGAAGGCGTCCCGGCTTTCGCCGAAGTGCAGCTATTCACGGAATTCGCGCTCACCGAATCGGGGGTGCTGCAGGAATGGGTGAAATGGGTGCTGGAAGGGTCCCCGGGGCATAACCCGCTCGGCCGGGGTGCGACGACACCGGAAGAAGACCTGGGAGGTGTCACCGGCTCTCTGCCGGATCTGGATCACTGTGAAAAGGCAGGAGCGGTGAATTGCGCGACCGGTAATGAGTGGAAAGCCCAGACGGACCTGTCGGTGGGTGGTCGTGGGCCGGGGTTGGTGCTGACGCGCACGTATAACTCGCAGCTCGCGGCTAGTGAGAGCTCGCCGGGCGTGTTTGGGTATGGCTGGACGGACCCGTATAGCGCCTACATTGCCGAAGGCGACGAAGGCATGAGAGTCGTGCATGAAAGTAGCGGCGCGGCGGTCCGGTTCCTCAGCAGTGGCGGCGGTTGGACGCCCGCGTCGCCGCTGTGCGAGGCGACCCTCGCGCGGGAAGGCGAAGGATGGAAGTACACTCTGCCCGACCAGACCGTTCTGCGCTTTAGCGCGGCCGGCTATCTGGTGAGCGAAACCGACCGCAACGGTAACACCATAACGCTGCACGGCTCGGGCGGGAAACCGGAATCGGTCACGGACGGAGCGGAACGCGCCCTGAAATTCACGTATAACTCGGAAGGCATCGTGAAGGAAGTGACGGACCCGATGGGCCACACGGCTAAATACGCGTATGAAGAAGGCGGGACGGGTAATCTCGAAAGCGTTACCGAGCCGGGCGAAACTGCCCCGCGGTGGCGCTTTGAATACAACACTGCACACGAGATGACCGCCGAAACGGATGGTCGCGGGAACACAACCAGACGCGAATACGATGGTTCGCACCGCGTAAAGTCAGAGACCGACCCGATACATCGTACCTGGACGTGGGAATACGAAGGCACTTTCGGAGCGGGCGCGGTGACGACCAAGATCCACGAACCGAATGGGTCCGTGACGCAGGAGGTTTTCGATGAATACGGGCAGCCGACCTCGGTTACGCGCGCTCTCGGTGTTCCTGGCTTGGAATCGACGGTCAAAGACACTTACAGCGAAGGGTATCTCGCTAGCCGCACCGATCCGGACGGGCACACGACGGCCTACACCTACACGGGTGGGAACCTGGTCAACGAAACGAAGCCCGATGGTGAGAGATCTGAATGGACGTACGACAAAACACATGACGTCGAAACCGTGACCACCCCGGAAGGTGAGACGACGACGTTCACGCGCAATGAAGAGACGGGCGATATCGAAAAGGTCGAACGCCCGGCACCTGGCGGGGAAACCCAGACGACGAAGTACAGCTACGACACCAACGGCGACCTGAAACGCATTGAAGACCCGCTGAGACACGTCCGGGGATATGAATACGACGGTTATGGCGACCGGACCGCGGAAATCGCGCAGGAAGGCGAGAAGCGGACATGGGCCTACAACGAAGACTCGCAAGAGGTCTCGACGGTCGCACCGCGCGGAAACGCTCCGGGAGCAGAACCGGCGAGGTATACGACGACGATCCAGCGCGACATGCAGGGACGGCCGAAGGTCGTGGAAGAACCGCAGAGCAAGCCGGCGTTCGCGACGACTCTACGGAGCTATGAAGATCCCGAAATCCGGTTCCGGTCGCCGAACGCGGTCGCGGTGGACGGGAGCGGCAATATCTGGGTCGCGGACACAGGGTATGACGTGATCGCGGAGTACAACGCCGAACACAAATACCTACGTCAGGTCGGTGAAGCCGGCTCCGGCGGAAACGGCCGGTTCTCAGGCATCGGGGGGATCGCGACAAACGCCGCAGGTGACCTGTACGCGACGGACGTTGGCGGGCACCGGGTCGAGGAGTTCGGACCGTCCGGGGAATATCTGAGGAGCTTCTCAGAACACCTGATTGAACCGGGCGGTATCGCGGTCGACCCCAAAGGCAACGTCTGGGTGATGATCACACCGGAACTGAACTTCGGCGCCGGCGGCGGGAAGATGGTGGAGTTCTCCGCCACCGGAGAATATACGTCCAGGTGGGGCGTTTCAGGGTCTGGTGCGGGGCAGCTCGGTCGAGCATATGGCCTTGCTGTTTCCGGGGAACGGCTGTATGTCGCGGAATACGCCAACCAGAGGGTGCAGGAGTTCACCCCGAGCGGCGAATTCGTCGCGGCCTTCGACGCACGAGGCTCCGGCGAAGGCAAATCCAGCTACCCCTACGGCATCAGCACCGACCCCAGCACCGGCAACCTGTACGTGACCGAAGTCGGCAATCACCGGGTACAGGTCTTCAGCGCCTCCGGGCTCTACGTGACCGGCTTCGGGTCCGCTGGCACAGGTGAAGGGCAGTTCAACAGCTACATGAGCCCCGAGGCCATCGCTCTCGCCACGTCCGGGCGCATCTATGTCGCCGACACCAACAACAACCGTGTCCAGGAATGGCAGGTCGGAAGTCCCCCGACCTACAGCGGCCAGGTCACGAGCTATGAGAACCCGGAAATCAAGTTCCGCTCCCCGAACGCGGTCGCGATGGACGCGAGCGGCGACATCTGGGTCGCCGACACGGGCTATGACGTGATCGTCGAGTACAACGCCGAACACAAATACCTGCGCCAGGTCGGCGAAGCCGGCTCCGGCGGGAACGGCCGGTTCTCGGGCATCGGAGGGATCGCCACCGACGGCGCGGGTGACCTGTACGCGAGCGACGTCGGCGGGCACCGGGTCGAGGAGTTCAGCCCAACCGGGCAATACCTAGGCAGCTTCTCAGAACACCTGATCGAACCAGGCGGCATCGCGATCGACCACGAAGGCAACGTCTGGGTCATGAACGCCCCGAACTACAACTACGGCGCAGGCGGTGGAAAGATCGTCGAGTTCTCCTCCACCGGAGAATATAGGACCAGGTGGGGCGTCTCGGGGTCCGCGGCGGGGCAACTCGGGCAGGCATATGGCCTCGCGATCTCGCGCGGGAACCTGTACGTCGCGGAATACGCCAACCAGCGCGTCCAAGAGTTCAAGCCCAACGGCGAACTCCTGGCGGCATTCGACGAAAAAGGCTCTGGCCCCGGCAAATCCAGCCTCCCGTACGGCATCAGCACCGACCCCAGCACCGGCGAACTATACGTCACCGAAGTCGGAGCCAGCCGCGTCCAGGTCTTCAGCCCCTCCGGAGGTTACATCACGAGCTTCGGGTCCTCCGGCACGGGCGAAGGCCAGTTCAACAGCTACATGAGCCCGAAGGCGATCGCTGTCGCCGCATCGGGCCACCTCTACGCCGCCGACACCACCAACAACCGCATCCAGGAATGGGCACCCGCCGCGCGCACCACAAAATACACCTACGACGCCGCCGGGAACCTGGAAACCGAGACCGACCCCAACAACCACACAACCACCTACCACTACAACGAAGATAACGAGCTGACCAAGACCACTCTGCCCAACGGCACAACCACCACAACCGAATACGACCAAGCCGGCCAGGTCGACGGCGAGACGGACGGCAACGAACACACCACCATCTACGTGCGCAACAAGCTCGAGGAGGTCATTGAAACCATCGACCCCCTCAAACGCGCGACCACGAAGACCTACGACCTGGCCGGGAACCTAAAGACCGTCACCGACCCCGAAAAACGCGCCACCACCTACACGTACAACCCCGATAACCAGCTCACCGAAGTCACCTACTCCGACAAAGAAACCCCGGCCGTCAAATACGAATACAGCGCCGACGGGCTACGCACCGCAATGACCGACGGCACGGGCACGACCACGTACAAATACGACCAGCTCGACCGCCTCACCGAAACGAAAGACGGCAACGGCGACAAGGTCAGCTACGGATACAACCTCGCCGACGAGCAAACCACGATCAACTACCCGAACGGCAGCGAAGTGACACGCAAGTTCGACGGAGACGGGCGCCTCAAGAGCGTCGAAGACTGGCTCGGACACACCACAACCTTCAGCTACACCCTTGACTCGAACCTAGAAGCCACCACCTACCCCACCGAAACCCCCGACACCGACCAATACACCTACAACAACGCCGACCAGATGACCGCCATCAAGTTCACCAAGGGCAGCGAAGCGCTCGCCACACTCGCCTACAACCGCGACCCCGACGCCCAAGTCACCGCCACGGCCAACACCGGACTACCCGGCGAAGCAAACACCACATACCGCTACGACGAAAACAGCCGCCTCACCAACGAAGGCAGCAACGAATACAAATACGACGCCGCGAACAACCCCGAAAAGACCCCGGCCAGCACCAACACCTACAACGCAGCCGACGAGCTCGAAACCGGCACCGGCACCACCTACAGGTACAACGAAGAGGGCGAGCGCACCCAGTCGACCAACACCGAAGAACGCGAAACCAAATACTCCTACGACCAAGCGGGCAACCTCACCGAAGCCGAACGCCACAAAAACCACGAAACAAGCAGCCCAACCGACACCTTCACCTACAACGGCGTCGGGCTACTAACCTCCCAAACCCACAAAGGCGCAACCCTCGGCAACACCTACTACGACACATGGGACACCAGCGAAGGACTCCCACTTATCCTCAACGACGGCACAAGCAGCTACATCTACGGCCCCGCAGACCTCCCCATCGAGCAAATCAACAACACCACCGGCACCGTGACCTACCTGCACCACGACCAAGCCGGCTCAACACGACTCATCACGGGATCAGCCGGCACAGTCGAAGGCGCCTACACCTTCGACGCCTACGGCAACCAGACCGGACACACCGGCACCGCCACGACGCCGCTCGGCTACGACGGGCAATACAGCAGCGCGGATACGGGGCTCATCTATATGAGAGCGCGCACCTATGACCCGTCGACGGCGCAGTTCCTCAGTCGCGATCCGCTCGCTGCTTACACCAGCGCGCCCTACAGCTATGCGGATGATGCTCCCACAACGGGCGGCGATCCCACGGGACTGTGCAACTCAAACCCGTTCACCGGGGGCTTTTGGACCGAAGGCAACTGCTTCTCCGGTGCGGTAGGAGGACCGAATGGAGGTGGGTCACAGCCGTGGGGGTGGGACATACCTACATACGGAGCTGCGGCACCTGCCTGCGTGCTGGGCTTGGAGGCCGTGTGCATTGGCGGAGCTGCAGCCGAGACAGGAATCCAAGAATACAATCGGTTCGGCGGCGGCGAAGCGCCCGAAAGCATGTGTTCGCAAGTGGGCGTTATGCCGCGCAATTGGCAGCCGCCGACGAACGAGCCTGCGCCTCCACCGACAGATGTGCCGAACGGTTGGCGGGTGCGAGTGATGCCGCCCCGGGAAGGCTATCCGAATGGCTACTGGAGACTAGAAAAGCCGTTGCCTGATGGCAACTGGCAGCCTATTGATCCGTCCACCGGTAACCCAGGAACGCAATGGGAGACGCATGTGCCGCTGCCGGAGGATTGGTGATGTACGGCTTTCCAGCGGACTTTGATCCAAGCGTATTCGTCGGCCATCGGCTTGAGTCGGTGTTGTTCGCCGAGCATGTCATCTGGCTGCGGTTCTCGGAAGATCTGGCGATACGCATCGAGGGCACGGTGCGGCTGCAAGAGTCGCCCGCGGACGAGGGGGTGCTGGAGCGGCCCGTGAGCGCACCGGAGGCGAAGGAAAGCCGCCTCGTAGGAGCTGTGGGCCGCGTCGTCGACGCTGCTGAGCTGAGTCGCCCAGACGAGCTGCGCCTGCAGCTGAGCGGAAAGTACACCATTACGTTGACAGACGACTCACCGATGTATGAGTGTCTTTTGATTGCTCTTGGTGACCGAGAGATTGTGGTGTGAGGTGCCCTGGTGCTGGGCCACGTCAGTCGCGGCGCGGTAAGGAGACTGCGAGCGACCCTGGCGCACTGGGCTGCTTGCCGAGCATAGCTACATGTACGGCCCAGGCGAGCTTCCCATCGAGCAAATCAACAACGAAGGGCACGTCACCTACCTGCACCACGACCAAGCAGGATCGACACGGCTACTAACCGGCGAAAAAGGCGAAACCATCGGCGCCTACGCCTACGGCGCCTACGGCGAGACTACCGGGCACACGGGCACGGCGACCACGCCGCTTGGCTATGACGCCCAATACACAGGCTCGGACACGGGCCTGATCTATCTCCGCGCCCGCACCTACGACCCGGTCACGGCACAGTTCATGAGCGTCGATCCCCTGGAGGAGTGGACACTCGAACCGTACACATACGTTGGCGATAACCCCATCAATCACGGTGATCCCCCCGGACTCTTTCCGTGGGAAGCCATTGCTGAAGGTCTCGGTGTAGGCGCATCCTGCCTGTTGGGTCCCGAGGTTTGCGTCCCCGTGGGCCTCGGCGTCATCGACTGGCATGTGGTGTCGGCTGACATCAATAGTGCGGAAACGGGATGCAGTCCGTGGCCAGGCATCGTGCCTGCGCTGGTAGCGGGGGGTGTCAGCACCCTACCGTTTGGGGGTGGCCTCGTGGCAAGAGACGTATGGGAAGCGTCCCGCGCGGCATTCCGGATAGGTGCAACAGTCGGCATAGGGAGTGGTGGTCTTGCGGGTGCAGCAGCTGCGTCGAATAGCAACGTAAGTTGTGGATGTCAGACGTGAAAGCGTCGTCGACGAGAACTTTGTGCACCTACCGAGCACACAGCTGGATAGTACGCCTAGTGGCGACGGCGGTCACAGTGGCGATCGTCCTTCGGATTGTGGCGTCATCAGGAGGCGCATCCGCCGGAGCGCGAGTTGTGATCATATTGCTCTTCGCGCTTGCTTTGTTGATACCTGTTGCGCTTCTTATATGGGACCGTCGGCGCGGAGTCCACGTCCGTGAAGATGGGATACTTAGCGTCGGTGCGAATGGATCGAAGTTCCTCGGTTGGAAAGAGATTACGGCTTTTGAAATCGACGCTTACGTTGCTGGCACGGTCGCCATATTTGCAGCATGTGAAGATGGCAAGCGAGTTGCCCTTAGTGACACGGCGCGATGGCCGTACCAGCGCCGGTCCGTCGAGCAGGTTAGGGACGAACTCGTGCGTTATCGTGAGATGTGGACTAGACACGAAGGTTTCAGCCACCTCGCCCCAACGTAGCGTCGGCGCAACGGCTACGTTTACGGGCGTGTCCAAATGAGGTTCGAGCAAATCAACAACACCACCGGAACCGTTCTCTACCTGCACCACGATCAAGCAGGTTCGACCCGGCTGCTCACCGTGTCTACCGGGAAAACGGAAGCGACGTTCACCTACGGCGCCTACGGCGAACTGACCGGGTCGACAGGGACCGCGACCACGCCCCTCGGCTACGACGGGCAATACACATCGTCGGACACGGGGCTGATCTACCTGCGCAACAGGGTCTACGATCCCAAGACCGCGCAGTTCCTGAGCGTCGATCCGCTGGAGATGTACACGGGCGAGCCCTACGGCTACGCGGGCGACAACCCGCTCAACTATGGCGACCCGCGCGGCCTCGCTGACGAATCGATAGGCGAAGCTCCCTCCTGTCCCCCCGGGATCTGCTTCCCCTTCCCCAACACCAAAGAAACCGAACGCGCCATAGAAGCCGCCAAAGAACTCGGCCACGAAATCGGCCACGGCATCGAAAGCGTATGGAATGAAGTCACCGGCGAAGGTGAATCCGCCAATGAGAGCACGCAAACCCAGCCGAGTTCGGAATGTGGAGAACCCCGCTTCAACGGCGATCAAGATGCCCTCATCAAAATCGCGAAAGAAGCACAGCGAAATGGGCTGTCCCCGGAAGACGCGGAGGCTCTGCGTGAATGGGCGGAAGAGTACGACGTCCCCTTCCGCGGACCCGAGGAGCATCCCACCCGTGGGTTCGGATCGCAACCGCATGTCCACGTAGGACCTGTCGACCACATTCCGGTCGGATGATGCGCCTCGAGGCAGCTACAGACGCCGAGACTGACGCTTTGATCCTTACGGTGGACGCTGAGGGGCTGGAAGGGCTGCTGGAGCTGCTGCAACGTCCCACGCTCGCGGCAGTCCCCTTGACGCGAGCGGTGGAGCATGAGGCAACGCGGCCGATCAGCGCCCTGAATCTAGCGCCCAGCACCGATGACGCGCTCTTGATCGCGACTGAGGGCGACGCCGCGATCATCACGGGGAGTCCGGCTGGCTTTGCACGGCTAGCGCGCAGATTGAGGGAGTTTGCGGAGTACAACGATCTCTCCGAACCAGGGATGCACGTTCATTTCGATCCCGGCGAGCACTCGGGCGCAGTGCTCGCGCAGGACAGTCGCTCGCTGATCGTCGCTGGTCCGGTTCCTGACGATGCGTGAGGATCTGGGAGCCGAGATAGCTCGCGCTGGTTTGGAGTCTGCGCCCGAATCTACGTTTACGGTCTGCACCGTATGACGATCGAGCAAATCAACAACAGCTCGGGTGCTGTGACGTACCTACACCACGACCAGGCCGGCAGTACACGGCTACTCACGAGCTCAACCGGGACCGTCACCGGCAAATGCACCTACAGCGCCTACGGCACGCCTACCTGCGAAGGCAGCGTTACGACGCCACTCGGCTATGACGCCCAATACACGTCCTCGGACACGGGCCTCGTCTATCTCCGAAACCGCGTCTACGACCCGAGCACCGCGCAGTTCCTCAGCGTCGATCCGGCCGCGTCGGTCACGCGGGCGCCCTACAACTACGCGCTCGATAACCCAGTCAACTACGCAGACCCGAGCGGGCTTGAGGCGATCCCGCTGCCCGGCCCGGTGGCGGGCGGCTGCGCGGCGGCGCCCGAGGCATGCGCCGCTGCCGCACTCGGTGGCGCCGATGTCTACCTCGGAATCAAAGTCTTCAACTCCGTGGGCGGCGAAGAAGGCGGCGACGAAGGCGAAGCAGAACTCCACGCAAAGGAAGCCGAACGCGAGAGCGAATGCGGAAAGATCCCGACTGGCTCCAAGCCTCCGAGAGCTGTCTATCGTGACCTAGAACAAGCGACGGGACTGTCAAGGGGCGAACTGAGCGACGCGCTTCACAGTATTAAGGATCATGCTGGGCTATCAGGCGATGCGAATACGAGGATTGACTCCGAGGGTAACGTCTACGCCGAAGAAACGGGCGAGTGGATCGGCAACATCATTGACGAGTCTCATGGATAACGAGACTAAACAACGTTCCCTTGCAAGTCTGTCGATTTATAGTCGGACGCTGTCTGTGGATGAACTCAAGCAGCTGGTTCCTTTTCCGCCTGAGCAATCAAGAGAGAAGGGAACGCCTCGTAGCAGTCAGCCCGGCAATGTGCATCCCCATAGTGTTGTGGTTTATGAGTCTCACTTGGATCGAGCGCAGAGCTTGAAGGCTCATCTTGAGGACTTGCTGACACGAGTCGCTCCGGCCAAAGATGCGGTGCGGGCCTTTGCCGGGCGCGCTCGCGCAGAAGGGTTTCAATCCCCGAGTGGGCTTCCATCGGCTCCCGTCATTCTTCGCCTCTACTCTCGGAACGCCGATGGGACGATCGGGCTCGGTGTGACCAACGATCAGCTCAAAGCTATCTTCGATCTAGGCGCCGAGCTCGCTGTCGAACTCGAAACAGACGAGACGATCGTCGGTGGTTCGGTTTCCGGCTAGCGCCGGGCGGCGGCCTGACCACGAGCGACGGCGTCCATTTCTACGTGTACGGTTCGCGCGGAATGAGTGTCGAGCAAATCAACAACGAAGGGCACGTCACCTACCTACATCACGATCAAGCCGGCTCGACACGGCTAATGACGGGCAGCACCGACGCAGTCGAAGGCAAGTGCAGCTACAGCGCCTACGGCGTCCCGGCCTGCGAAGGAACTGCCACCACACCACTCGGCTATGACGGGCAGTACACCAACCCCTTCACCGGGCTCATCTACCTGCGCGCACGATACTACGACCCCGCCACCGCGGAGTTCCTGAGCGCCGATCCGCTAGAGCCGCTTACCGGCGCGCCCTACAGTTACGCAGTCGATAATCCGTTGAATTGACGCGATCCGAGCGGGTTCGTCACGCTAGGAATCTGTGTGAGCGGCGAAGTAGCACTCGAAATTCGAGTCAGCGTTGGGGTCTGCGGACAAGTGAGTACTTCGGGCGAAATCGGCGCCAGCGGAACAATAGGCGGTGGGATCGCTACTGGAGCGGGCGCGTCTTCCGGGATCGGCATACAGGGCTCGAATGCGCAACACATAGGGGAACTCGGTGGCACGTTTGAGCACCTTGGAGGTTCGATTCATGCTGGCGGCGGCGTATCTGCCGACACGTTCTATGGCGGTGACAATGGTTGCGGTGAACGGGTCACTGGAGGCGAAGTGTCCGTGGGCGGTGGCGCAGGCGCTGACGCGTATGGGTCTGTCTCAGAAGCGGAAACCTTTGCGATCGGGCTTTAGACGGAGCATGGCCCGAGGCGGGAGCGACGCGGTGGCTGCGGCGTCGTTGGCCATCGCGTCGCTGGGATTGACTACAGTGAGTCTCGCGGCGTACCTCGGATCTTCGGCGCTTCTGACGTGGATTCTTGTAGGGTTAGCACTCGCCGCGTTTACGCACTCGCTGGTTCGCTATACGCAGGTTGTCGGGCGACGAACGGCGCGCGTCGGCGTTCATGCGGTTTGGCTTCTCGGAACGCGCCCTTGGCGCATCTTCGTGGTCGTCTGCGTCGCCTGGGGCGTCGCGGTCGTTGCGATTGGCGATCATGTCACGCTCGAAACACCAATGGTTAATCACGGTCACTACGTCACGACTCGCTACGGGCATGTCGCGCGCTATGTTTCCAGCTCTGAATATCGAGCCCTGAAGATGGGGAGATTTAGGCTCTTTGGTGGGGTAGCCGCTCTCTTCGCGTCGATTGCTGCCACTATCGGCGTGGCAAGAAAACGTCTTGAGGTGCCGGACGGCGCATCGGTGACAAGGCATGGGGCGCCGTGCACTTGAGCGGCGTGCGAGCGCGGCCGCCACGCGCGTGGATTATGGTGGTGGCGGTCGCCCTTTGCGCAGGCGCTATGAATGACTGTGGCGGACAAAGCCACTCGCCCACAAGATCACAAGAGGCGACTTCGGCGCAAGTCGTCACTGCCCGGACCTACGGGGCGAGGGTGAGCGCCGTGTGCAAGCGCTACAACGCCGACATCAGGCAGATTGGTCTGAGCGCTCGCGGATCGCATGAGCATGAAGTCCAGCTTGCGCAGGCCACCAATGCCGTCACGGCCTCGGAGGCCCGGACGCTGATGCAAATCCCGCGTCCGCCGGGATTCGGTCGGCTTGAGCACTTGTATCAGGAGATGATGTCGGCTGCAATGGCAGCCAACCAGGCCACGCGGCTATTCTCAGCCGGTCAGTTGGGCAGAGCGACTGCCGCGTCCGTGAGCGCCAGTCGCGACCTCAGCTCAGTCAACGGAGCCTTCCGACGACTCGGGCTCTCGATTTGTGCGGAATGACCTAGCCCGCAATGCACACGCAGACAAGTGCGACTACGGCTCTCGAGGTAACGCAAATCCGGTCATGTTTGCGGGTTCCATTCGCTCACGGCCCAGTAGCTGCCGAGCTGGACCGTTCGCGCGAGGGTCAAGTGTGGTGAGGCTGGCAGGCCGGCGTACGGTCCGGTGCCGGTGGTCTGCTCAGCAGTGACGATGACCCATTGGCCGTGTGCTTGCCCTGTACCGACAGCGATTGCGAGTATCGCGCCTCGGGCGCGCACGTGGTCCGCGGCGAGTTCTTTGGCGCGGCTCTGGGAGGCGGCAGTTTGTTCGTCTGCGAGTCGCGCAGGGCCGACGGCGAGCGAGGCGAGCGCACGCTCGTGCGCGGGGAGGGTCCTCGCGTCCCAGTTGGTGTAGGCGAGGGCGTAGCGCCTTATGGCTGCCCGCGGTGACGGCTCGACTGCCATCCTAGACATCGCGGCTTCCCGACTCGCCCGGGCTGGCGGGACGGTGCCGTCCCGCTCGGCGGCAGGATCACCGACCGGGGCTGATGCTGCCGTCGCGCGCGCCGCGGCGGCAGTGAATGGCCGGCCGAGTGGCGTAGGGGTGCCTGTGGAGGACCTGCTGCATGCGCTTATGCTGACCGCGAGGAGCAGCAGCGGCGCTGTCAGGATGCACCTCACATTCCCGGCGGGTGGCGGGCACTGTATGGGGTGCCGTCGCTGAGGTTGGCGAGCGGTTCGGTGCGCCAGCGGGGTCCGGAGCCGGCGGGGATCGGCGGGCCGCCGTAGCTGGCGGTGTCGAGGGCGATGCCTGCGATGACGATCCAGGTGTGGGCGCTGTTGGCGTAGATGGTGATCCAGCGTCCGGGGCCGGGGAGGCCGTAGCTCTCAAGGCCGCTGGAATCCAGTGCGTTTGAGTCCAGGAGCCCGGCGGCGTACAGCACGAACGATGTGGCGCCTGAGCAGTCGTAGGCGGGCCAGCGTCTGGCGAGGGTGCCGTAGTGGACGTCGGGCTCGGGGTAGGGGAGGGTGTGGATGAGGTTGCCGGCGGCGATCGCGCGCTTGACCGCGGTGGGCGCTTCGGCTGGCGCGGCGGCGCTCCCGTCCGGGAGGACCCTGGCGGTCTGGCCTGCTGTCAGTCCGATCGCGCCGTTGGTCAGCGTCGGCTGACAGTCGCCGGCGCTCGCGGCCGGCGCTGGGGGTGCGGTTGCGATGGCGCCGAGGAGGTTGCCGGCGCCGGGGTTTGCCGCGGGCGTGACCGACACGGCTCGCCGTCCCCAGGCGTCTTGGCTGGCGCGCCCTTGCCAGTCGTAGATGTCGATGTGCCTGGCGGTGATCGCCCCGCCGGTGTCCCCGGCGTAGAAGGCGTCGGTCGTGCCGAACGGGTTGGGCTGCACGTGCACGTAGCTGCGTAACGGGATCACACTCGGGTCGACCGCGACCTCAAGCGCCGGTTGGCCAGCCGTGAGGTTTAGGCCCGTCGCGGTTATTCCGTTGCCCTGGATGCCGCCCCAAGGGGGTCCGTAGGCCGTCGCGACCCACGATCCCGGCGAGGGCACCGATGCTCCGGCGCCCGTGAGCGAGCACGCGCCGCCCGCCGTGCTCGCTCCCAGCAGCACGGCGAGCACGGAGAGTCCCAAAGCGAGGGCCGCGAGTACCACGACGAGGGCGAGCAGCGCCTTCATGGGGCCGTCCTGCCGGTTGTTCGCTTACATGGGGACATAGCTGAGAAGCATGATAACTAGCTATCTTTGCTTATTTGGTATAGCGTAGTGCGTGCGTAGACCCACGGCAACGAAAGGCGAGTGTCTGATGAGCACCTTGATCGCGACGAGCAGCTTCACCTTCAACGTGACCCCCGACCCCGCGCGCGCGCCGGGTGCGAGCGGGATTCAGAGCGCGATCAACGTGATCGCCGTCTACACGCTGCTGGCGTGCCTGGCGGGGTTCCTGATGGGCGGCGCGGTGTGGGCGATCGGAGGTCGCATAGGCAACGACCACACCGCCGTGGGCGGGAAGATCGGGATGGCGGTCTGTGTCGGTGTTGCGTTCCTGACCGGCGCGTCGGCGGCGATCCTGCAGTTCGCCTACGGCCTCGGTTAGATGCGCGAACGGGGTCCCTCCACGATGGCAGCGGTCGCCGCTTTGGTTGCGGTGCTGGCGCTCGTCGTGGCGCTGCTGGCCCGGGGTGTCCTTGAGCTGGGCGGGCGCGGGCCCGGCTCGGCGCCGGGTGCGATCGAGCTTTCAGGCGGCGTTCCCGTGGGTGTCCAGGACACGCGGGCGGGTGCGCTGGCCGCGGCGGATAACTATCTCGCGCTCGCATCGCAGTCGATCGAGCAGGACCCGGCGGTGTTCGCGGCCCTGGTGGCGCAGGCGTACGTCCCTGCGGTGAGGGGTCGGACGCTCGCGCAGGCTCGGCAGCTGCGGGCAAGAGATGTCCGGAACATGACGAACTACCAGCAGGGCGGTCACGGGATCGCGGTCGTTGCCGCCCGTCGCTTGGACAGCTACACCCCACAGACCGCGACCGTCACGACCTGGCTGGGAGGGTTCGTGTGGGGGTCGCATCTGAGCCCGCGGCAGACCTGGAACCTTGTCGAGACGACGGTGCGCTGGCAGACGGGCCGCTGGCTGGTCCTCAGCAGCAACACCGACCTCACTCCAGCGCCGGTGCCGTCGGTCGTCTACATCAACGGGTCGAACGATCAGTCGCCGGCGTTCTCCCGCCTGGTCGGCATGACCGCGCCGTTCTACGGCACCGGAGGCTGAGCATGACGCGCCGGGCTCATCTGCCTATCGGTGTGCTTGCGCTGGTGCTCGCCCTCTGCGCTCTTTGCTCGTGTGCGTGTGCGTTGCCGCCGGCGGCGGGCACGCAGGCCGGGCGGCCGGTGCAGGTCGCGGTGTATGCGGCGAGCGAGAAACGCTCAGCGCCGTGCGGTGTCGAACTCCCGGTCATCGGCGGCCTTGCCGATGGCGTCTGCGAAGAGGCGGGCGAAGCCGTCAGCGCTGTTGGTGGTCTCGTGGGCGAAGTCGCCAGCAGCGTCGGTGACGGGATCCTCGAAGTGCTCGCGAGGTGGATGATCGGCGCGGCGACCGCGATCACACGATTCGTCGCGCGTGAGATGCAGCAGAGCGCCACGCCACAGCTGCAGTCGGTGTGGTTTCAGTCGCAGTTCGCGCCGATGGCCGATCTCGGTGCGGCCCTCGGGTTGCTCGTGGCGTTGATCGGTCTGGGGTCGGCGGCGATCCGCCGCAGCCCTGAGGCGCTCGCCGGGACGCTCACGGGGATCGCACGCGCCGGCATCGGCACCGGGCTCGTCGTGGCGATGACCGTGGTCGGGCTCGGTATCGCCGATGAGGTCTCAGGCGCGGTGGTGGGGAGCTCCCCCGACAGGTTCTGGGTCACGGTCGCTCACGCCTGGGGAACCAGCGGGTTCGGCGGGTTCGGTTCCTCGGCGCTGGCGATGCTGATCGCGCTGGTCGAGGTGTTCGCCGCGGTCTTCGTGTGGCTCGAGCTGATCGTCCGGGACGCAGCGGTCTACCTGGCGGTTCTGTTCTTTCCGGCGGCGCTCGCCGCGGCGATCTGGCCCGCGCTCGCGGCGTGGCCCGGGCGGCTGGGCCGGCTGCTGATGCTGTTCGTGATCCTCAAGCCGGTCGCGCTGATCGTGCTGTCGTTCGCTGGTAACGCGGCCGCCGCGGGTCTGTCCTTCAGCGGCGGTGTCTCGGGC
>Ga0075030_100002511_pt1 | contig 16652 bp, 13 predicted proteins | sample LitLauG_LLR_2012_FD_71393 | JGI IMG/M metagenome (GOLD analysis project Ga0075030, IMG submission 71393) | Freshwater sediment microbial communities from Pennsylvania, USA - Little Laurel Run_MetaG_LLR_2012 | ecosystem: Environmental > Aquatic > Freshwater > Creek > Sediment | place: USA... | reverse complement strand
CTGGAATCCTGGCTATGCGCTGCAACAGGGTTTGCCGCCGTCTCGCTGCAACCCAACGCGGGCTCGCAAGGCGAATACGCCGGCCTGCTGGTAATCCGAGCCTGGCATGAATCGAGGGGGCAGGAGCGTCGGGACGTGTGCCTGATCCCATCCTCGGCGCACGGCACCAACCCCGCCAGCGCCGCCATGGCAGGGCTGAAAGTCGTCGTCGTCGGCTGTGACCGGGACGGCAACGTCGATTTTTCCGACTTGCGCGCCAAGGCGGAGAAACATGCCGATAGGCTGGCCGCGCTGATGATCACCTACCCGTCCACCCACGGCGTGTTCGAGGCCGCCATTCGCGACATCTGCGCCGTGATCCACGAGCATGGCGGCCAGGTCTACATGGACGGCGCCAACATGAACGCGCAGGTCGGGTTGACCTCCCCGGCGTCGATCGGCGCGGATGTGTGTCACCTGAACCTGCACAAGACCTTCTGTATTCCGCACGGTGGCGGCGGCCCCGGCATTGGACCCATTGGAGTTGCCGCCCATTTGACGGGTTTCCTGCCCAATCACCCGTTACGTGCCGATGCGGGCCCCGCGACCGGCATTGGTCCGGTCTCGGCCGCGCCGTTCGGCAGCGCGCTGATCCTGCCGATCTCCTACGCCTATATCCGGATGATGGGGCCCGCCGGCCTGAAGCGCGCGACCGAGGTGGCGATCCTGTCCGCCAACTACATCGCCCACCGCCTGCGCGACGCCTACCCGATTCTTTACGCCGGTCCGGGTGGTATGGTGGCGCATGAATGCATCGTCGACTGCCGCGGGTTCGCCGCCGAAGCCGGCGTGCAGGTGGAGGATATCGCCAAACGCCTGCAAGATTACGGCTATCACGCCCCCACCATGTCCTGGCCGGTCGCCGGCACGTTGATGATCGAGCCCACGGAAAGCGAATCCAAGGCCGAACTGGATCGTTTCTGTGACGCTATGTTATCTATCCGTACCGAGATCGCGGCGATCGCCGCCGGTAACTTGGACCGCACCGATAATCCTCTGAAGCACGCGCCCCACACCGCCGCTGAAGTAACGGCCGACGTATGGACGCACGCCTATACACGCGCGCAGGCGGCATTCCCGCTGCCGTGGGTCGCCACGTCGAAATACTGGCCGCCGGTCAAGCGGGTGGATAACGTCTACGGCGACCGCCATTTGATCTGCACCTGCGCACCGTTGGAGGCCTACGCCCAAGCGGCGGAATAAAAGCCCTAACTGGTCGTGGCTCGGGAACCTTGCTCCATCCGGCGCAAGGGTCTTTCATGCCGGCAACCAGGGAGGAAACCATGAGTTTCAGTCTTGACGGTGTGCGCGTGCTGGAACTGGCGCGCTATCAGGCGGGGCCGCGCGGCGGCATGATCCTGTCCGACCTCGGCGCCGAGGTCATCAAGATCGAGCGGATCGGCGGCGAGGAAACCCGACGGAATCCGCCCGTCGTGCGCGGCCAGAGCATCTATTTCAGCGTCTACAATCGCGGCAAGAGAAGCATCTGCCTCGACATGCGCAGCAGTGAAGGCAAGGCGATCTTCACTGATCTCGTGAAAAAGTCCGATGTGGTGCTGGAGAATTTTCGCCCCGGCACGATGGAAAAGATGGGGTTTGGCTATGAATCGTTGAAGGCCATCAACCGCGGGATCATCCTGACCTCGGTCTCCGGATTTGGCCAATACGGTCCCTACACCGAACGACCAGCCTTCGATCCATTGGGTCAGGCCATGAGTGGATTGATGGACCTGACCGGCAAGCCAGTGGGACAGCCGTTGGGCGTCGCTTCCTCCGTGGTCGATCGATTTACCGCGCTGCACGCGACCATCGGCACGTTGGCGGCCTTGCGGCACCGGGACCGAACCGGCGAGGGGCAGATGGTCGATGTCTGTCTGCTGGATTCCGCGCTGACGATGGTGGAAATTCCAGCGTCGTATTATCTTTCCACCGGCGAGGAGGGCGGCGAGGCAGGACGGCCGCCGTATCGCGCCAGAGACGGCTACGTCGTGATTTCCGCTGTCGGACGCGACATGGCGGCCCGGCTGATGACGCTGGTTTCAGGGATAGGGGCGGATACCAGCCCGATCGTTCCGGCTGCCGCCGATGCCCGCCGCGCCGCGCTGGAGGCTTGGTGCGCGTCCCGCACCGTCGATGAGATCGTCACGACGTTGCTGGACCTGGGCGTGCCGGTGGCGCCGGTGCGGACCATCCCCGAGGTCGTGAAGGACCCGCACATGTGGGCGCGGGAGATGCTGGTGAAGATGGACGACCCGGTTGCGGGTGAAATCTACGTGCCGGGCGTGACGGTGAAAATGTCGCACACGCCGGGCCGGGTCGGGCCCGTGCCAACCCCCGGGCAACACACCGATGCGGTGTTGGGTGGATTGCTGGGATACGACGCCGCCCGTTTGAAATCGTTGCGAGAAAGTAAGGTGATTGGCTAAGGACCCACTAGACTGAATTGAGGAAAGCCCGTACGATAAGATCGCCGCATGGAGGGAAACACCATGACGTACCGGCCAAGACATCTAGGGCATGTTAACATTTACGTGCGGGACGTCGAGCGTTCACACACATGGTACGAAGACGTCCTCGGGCTTCATACTTACGAATTTCGACCCGGCTGGGCCGCGTTCATGTCAGCCGATGTCGAGCAATCCCACGAAGTCGCCTTGATGCAGGTGGGCGGCGACGCGCCCGGTCCACAGAAGGGCCAAGTCGGTCTAAACCACATGGCCTGGATGATGGAGTCGCTAGACGACCTGAAAGACGCCTATCGCCGGCTGAAGGAAAAAGGCGTCAAAGTCGAACGCGTCGTAGACCACGGCATCTCGCTCGGTATCTACTTCAAAGATCCGGATGGCAATGGTATCGAAGTGTCGTACGAATTGCCGCGTGACCAATGGCCACGTCAGGAGCACGTCTTTTCCGACGACATGGTGGCGCGGGGACGCTTCCCGGGTCCGTGGGATGAGGAATTGCGCGTGTATCCACGGCTGAACCAAGACAAGATCGCCGCGGTCTGAAGCCCCGGCCGATCAGGAAGACCGCAGCGTATCCGCAAGGGAGTCACACCGATGCCGCGCAAAAACCTGTCGCGCCGAAGCACCCTGGCTGGAATCAGTGCAGCCGCCATCATGCATTGGCCGGCCAACGCCGCTGAGTTCAGATACAAACTCGGCGCCTCCGCACCGTTGGAGCACCCAGCGATGGCACGCTCCAAAATCGCGGCTGACCAGATCAAGCAAGACAGCAATGGGCGGTTGGAAATCGCGATCTACGCCAACAGTGCGCTGGGCAGCGACACCGCCATGATCGCGCAGGCGATCGGTGGATCGATGGAAATGTACAACCTGCCCGTCGATCTGCTGGCGTCACGTAATCCCGTCTGCGGTATCGCCGGCGTTGGATTTGCTTTTCCCGATTACGATCATGTCTGGGCCGCGATGGATGGCGACCTGGGAAACATGTTGCGTGGCGCCGCCGAACAAATAGGCTTGTACTGCCTGGAGAAAGGATACGATCACGGATTCCGCCAGATCACCACGCGCACCAAGCCAATTACTGAGCCGGGAGACCTGCACGGTTTCAAGATACGCCTTCCGGTCGCGCCCTATTTACTGTCACTGTTCCGGCATCTTGGTGCCTCGCCGACCGCGATCAACTTCAATGAAGCGTACAGCGCGCTCCAGACCGGTATCGTGGACGGGCAGGAAAATCCGCTCGTGCTGATCGATACCGCAAAACTGTACGAGGTACAGAAATTCTGTAGCCTCACTAATCATGTTTGGTCAGGCTTCCATACGTCCTTCAATGTCAACGCGTGGAAAAAGCTGCCGCTGGATCTACAGGAAATCGTTCACCGCGATTTCACCGCGGCGGCGCTGGCCCAGCGGCGGGACTTCGTCACCATGACGCAGGTGGAACAGCAAAACCTGACGGCCAAGGGCCTGACGTTCAATGCACCCGATGTTGCGCCGTTCCGTGAAGTGCTGAGCAAAAGCGGATTTTACCCCGACATGAAGAAGATCTCGGGCGATAAAGCCTGGGCCCTGCTGGAGAAATATGTCGGGCCACTGACCGCCTGAAGGCCGATCACAGCTTGACCAACACCCCGTCGCGGAAGCGCCGCATGTTGTCGATCGTGGCGTCCAGACTCTGGTTGGGCCCGTAACCAAACAGCCGCACATCGACGGCCTGGACACCTAGGTCGGCGAGCGCCTTGATATCCGCGACCCATTCGGCATCGCTGCCGGTGAACATCTCCGCCGCCCCGTCTATCGAGCCGCGCGGTTTGACACCCGGACCCGCCAGCACCCTCAACGCAATGGTTATGTCCGACGGATCGCGTCCGGCCTTCTCCGCGAAGCCGCGAAACCGGGCGAGGCCGGATTTGAAGCGGCTGATGGTGTTCATGGGAAATTGCGGGTTGGTGCCGACGGGATACCAGCCCTGGGCGTATTTGACAGTGCGCCGCAACGCCGGTCCGCTTTCGCCGCCGACCCAGATTGGGATCGGCGTCTGCACAGGTTTCGGAGCGAAAACCACATCGTCGAATTTGACGTACTTACCGGAAAATTTCGGAAAATCAGCGGTCCAAAGTTCCTTGCAGGCGTCCATCCACTCGTCCGTGACGTGCCCGCGATCGTCGAACGGCGCCGCGCCGATTGCTTCAAATTCCTCCCGGCACCATCCGACGCCGATGCCCAAGGTCAGACGGCCTTTGGATAGAAAGTCGATGGTGGACAACAGTTTCGCGGTCAGCACGGCGGGCCGGTGCGGGACGACCATGACTGACAGGACGAAACGCAGCTTCTTGGTCAATGCCGCGATATAGGCGGTGGTGGCGAGTTGTTCCAGCCACGCGGCCTGGGTGCCCGCTGGAAATTCGCCGGTATCCGTATAAGGATATTTCGAGTCCAGATTACGCGGCACCATGATGTGGTCGCTGATCGTTACGTAGTCGAAGCCCAGAGCCTCGCCTTCGGTAATGATGCGGGTCAGGCTGTCGGGTTCGATCAACGGGCCGGATGTCGGGGCATTGAAACCAATCTGCATGACGTTCTCCGTTTTGTTGGTGAGCGCGTCAGGCCGGCTATGGCCTTGGCCCCGTCGTGGCTCGATAGGATGACCACCTGGCGCCCACTTCGTGCGATGGGCGCCAGGTGGTGGCTAATCAATGCAGCGCATAGAAGCCCTTGGCGCCGCCGGCCATTACTTGCCGGCGGGTGTTTTCCGACAGGCCTTTAAGCTTCTGACGGACCATCTCCGGCGCGCCCGGGAAGAACCCGTCCGGGTGCGGATAGTCGGTGGCCCAGAGGATTTTGTGCGGACCAATATAGTCCGCCAGTACTCTCAAACTACCTTCCACCGGCTCAAACGAAATCCAACAATTCCTTTGGAAGATTTCGCTCGGGCGCATCGACAATCCTGAATCATTGAAGCCTTTGTCGTCAAAATGACGATCCATCCGTTCCAGCCAAGGCACGATCCAGCCGCCACCTGATTCGAGGAAACCCACACGCAGCTTCTTGTGCCGGTCGCAGACTCCGCCCCAGATCATGGCGAGGCAGGCCATCATCATTTCCATCGTGTGAGTCACGATGTGACGGGCGCCTCGGGTCTCGAAACGATCCAAACCGACCTGCGGCATGCCGCTGGCACCGCCCTCGTGGAAACCGACCGCCATATCCAAATCCTCGACGGCATTCCAGAACGGCTCATAGTCCGGGTGGTGGACCATCTTGTTGCTGTATGGGTTGGGACGCACGAAAATCCCGGTCATCCCCAACTGTTCCCGCGCGTATTTCATTTCCGAAATGGCGGCGTCGACGGATTGCAGCGGGATCATGGCGATGCCGAACAGCCGATCCGGATACGGCTTGCAGTAGTCGGCAAGCCAGCGATTGTACGCTCGGCAGACGGCGGCTGAGATTTTCGGATCCTCGATGGATCCCGCGAACAGGCCGATCGAGGGGTACAGATACGCCGCATCGATCCCATCGAGATCCATATCGGGGATTCGGGCGTGCGGGTCGAAGCCACCCGGGCGGCCGTCCTTGTATTCCATCGCGTCATCCACCACGACGCCGTCGCGCGCACCCACGGCACCGAGTGCGCCCAGGCCTTTTTCGCTGCCCAACATCTTGTCGCCCATCAACAACCGCTCCTTACCGTTGCGGTCTCGGACCAGCTTCGGAGCGTGGTCGCGGTAGGCCGGGTCAATATACTGTGCCCACAGTTCCAGGGGTTCCAGGATATGTCCGTCGGAATCGATACAGTTATATTCGCGGCTCATGTTTCCTCTCCTTATATGGATGGCTTGATGGAAGTGCTCGCGCAGTCCGCCAATCAAGACGTCGCCATTGCGGCCGAACGGCACTTCCATGGTCGTAAGGCGTAGTCCGCATCAACGTAAATTCAGCGTGGCATGCCCGTCGGCGCTGGGCAAGTCTGGGAAAACCCACAGTGAAACGACACGTTAGATCGTGACCTCCTCCGGTGCGCGTTCCAGGGCGCTGTCGTGGGCAAAAGTCAGGACGACGAACGCACCACCGACGACGATCGTCGCGAGTGCCAGCAAGCCGTATTCGAAACTGCCGGTTGCATCCTTCACAAGGCCCATCATCCACGGCGCCAGGAAAGCCCCAAGGGCCGCGAACGAGTTGATATAGGCGATGCCGACCGCTGCCGAGGCGCCGGTCAGGAACGTGGGCGCCAAAGTCCAGAACACCGGATTTGATGCGTTCAGTCCGACCGCCGAAAGCGTGAAGGCCGCCATTTTCAACACCGGATCATTAATGAACGCCGCCGCCGCGACTCCCGCCGCCGCCAACGTCATTGAGGCCAGGAGATGTTTCTTACGTTCCATTGTCCGGTCGGAATGGCGGCCCCACCAGATCATCGCGGCAGCCCCCGCCGCCGACGGAATGATAGCGACCCATCCAGTCTGCATGTTGGTGAGCCCAAAGCTTTTGACGATAGACGGCAGAAAAAAGCCGACGCCAAACAGCAACGACGCGAGCGAAAAGGCAACCAGCCCCAACGCGACCACACGCGGATTGAACAGGGTCTGCAGCACACTGAGTTGCAAGGATTGCCGTTTGCGCGCGTGTTCGGCCTCGATCCGCCGCGCGAGCCAGGTCCGTTCGTCTTCTTGCAGCCATTTGGCCTCGTCTGGCGACGCGGTCAAATAGAACCAGGTGACGAAGCCGAGTATAATGGGTGGGAGACCTTCCAGCAGGAAAAGCCATTGCCAGCCGCGCAGACCGAGCGCTCCGTCCAGATAAAGCAGGGCGGTGGAGATCGGCGACCCGACGGCGGCCGAGAGTGGGATGCACGCCATGAACAACCCGGTGACACGGCCGCGATGGGTGCCGGGGAACCACCTGGTCAAGTAAAATAGAATGCCGGGAAAGAATCCCGCCTCGGCGGCACCGAGCAGTGCCCGCATGGTGTAGAAGCTGTTTTCGCCGGTGACGAAGGCCATTCCACTCGCAAGCAGCCCCCAGGTCACCATGATCCGGGCGATCCAGCGCCGTGCCCCGACTTTGACCAGAACGAGGTTCGAAGGGGCTTCGCACAGCATGTAGGTGACGAACAGAATTCCCGAGCCGAATCCGAAGACCGACGCTGTGAAGCCAAGATCCTTGTTCATTTGCAACGCCGCGAAGCCGACATTGACACGGTCAAGGAAGCAGAAAAAGTAGCAGAGCATCAGAAAGGGGACGAGGCGTCGCGCCACTTTCCCCATGGTACGCTGTTCCAGTGTATCCACTTTTTTGTCCCCCAAAACCCGGTATTTACCGCAATTATTGTCCTTGGTTAAAGAAAAACCGGTTGTGCATCCGGTATTCGGCCCCCGATCTTGAACCGTCGTCAAGAGCAGGGCCTGGTCTCAAGCGAGTTGTCCGCGGTACCAGGCGCATGATTGTCGTTCACCAAATACCAAGCAGCACAAGCCAATCGGGCCTCGGCGTTTTTTGTCCAAGATCAATGTGCAACCCATCGGCGGGTCTACAGCTTGCCAGGCGTCAATATGGGTAATCAGGACGCGTGCTGTGGCGATAGGAATACCCGACGGTGCGGGAGTGCACGGAAATGACCAAATACGGTTTTAGAATCAGCAAATTATCGCTTGTCACCGTCGTCTTTCTGGCTATGGCCCCGCATGGCGGGCACGCGCAACAGGCAACAAAAAGCAGTGTTGCCGGGAAGGCGCTCGCGCAGCGGTATTGCATAGAATGTCACGCAGTCGTGCCCGGCACGAAAGGCGGCTGGACCGACGCACCCGACTTCAGTGCGATAGCCAATCGACCGCAAACCACGCCGGCGAAACTCAGCCTCTTTATCCAGCAGCCCCACATGCACATGCTGAACACCGGGCGGCCAGCACGAGAGGCGGACCAGATCAGCGCCTATATTATCAGCCTGCGTCAACGCTGATCGGCCGCCCACGCCCTGAAAGTGTATAGCAATGCGCGCTGACCAACCGCTGGATACACCGATCGCTCGGCATGTTTGGGAGACCCGGTATCGCGCCCACCCGCCTGCCGCGGCGGAACCGTCCATGACATCCACCTGGGCGCGCATCGCGCATGCCCTCGCCGAAATCGAACCGGTGGATCGTCCGTCCTGGCAACAGCGCTTTTTTCAAATACTGGAGAATTTTCAGTTCCTGCCGGGCGGCCGCATCCAGGCCGGCGCCGGTACCGGCCGCGACGTAACCCTGTTCAACTGTTTCGTTATGGGCACGATCGAGGACTCGCTTCCCGGCATCTTCCATGCCTTGCAAGAGGGCGCGGTGACGATGCAGCACGGCGGCGGAGTCGGCTACGACTTCTCCACGCTTCGCCCGAACGGCGCCCGGGCGCGCACGACCGGCGGCATCGCCTCGGGCCCGGTGTCGTTCATGAACGTGTGGGATGCGATGTGCGCCACCATCCAGTCCACGGGCGCCCGCCGCGGCGCGATGATGGCCACCCTGCGCTGCGATCATCCCGACATCGCCGCGTTCATCGATGCCAAACGCGACCCCGGACGCTTGCGCCAGTTCAACCTGTCGGTGCTGGTGACCGACGCGTTCATGCAAGCCATCGAACAAAACGAATCCTGGCCCTTGGTGTTTCCGGCCGATCGCCTCGATGGCACAAGCGAGACAATTGTCCGGGACTGGCCGGGCGAGGCGTCCCCGGTCCCCTGCCAGATCGTCCGCCGGGTCGCCGCGCGGGAGTTGTGGGACAGATTGCTGCGCGCGAGCCATGCGTACAGTGAACCGGGGGTGTTGTTCATCGATCGGATCAACCGGTTGAATAATCTCTGGTACTGCGAACGGATCAGTGCCACCAATCCGTGCGGCGAAGTGCCATTGCCGCCCTATGGGGCCTGCGATCTGGGCTCAATCAACCTGACGCGACTGATCCAACATAAGTTCACCGCTCAGGCATGCCTCGACACTGATCAACTGGAGCGCATCGCCGCGACGGCGGTACGGTTGCTGGACAATGCGATCGACGCATCCCACTTCCCGCTGCCGGCGCAACGCGAAGCGGTCCACCGAACGCGGCGGGTCGGTCTGGGTATCACCGGTCTGGCCGACGCGCTGGTCATGCTTGGTCTGCACTACGACAGTAATGCGGCACGCAACTTCGCGGGTGAGACCATGCGGGCGATCTGTCACGCCGCCTATCGGCGTTCCATCGCCATCAGCCGGGACAAGGGCAGCTTCCCCGATTTCGAGCGTGATCGCTATCTCGCCGCGCCGTTTATCCAGGCCCTGCCAGCCGATATCCGCGATGGCATCGCCCGGCATGGTATCCGCAACAGCCATTTGCTGGCGATCGCACCGACCGGCTCGATCAGCTTGCTCGCCGGAAACATCTCCAGCGGGATCGAGCCGGTGTTCGCCCCGGATCAACACCGCACCGTGCTGGATGCGAACGGCAACCCGGCGCCCTTCGTCCTGACCGACCATGCGGTGCGGCTGTGGCGTCAATCGCACGACCGAACCGATGGCGTGCCGGATACGATGGTGACCGCCATGGACCTGCCGATCGGCGCGCATATCGCCATGCAGGCGACGCTGCAGAAGTACGTGGACAACGCGATCTCGAAAACCATCGCCATACCCGCGGACACTAGTTTTGAGGCCTTCGCGCCCTTGTACCGGCTCGCCTATGACAGCGGGCTAAAGGGGTGCACAACGTACCGTCCGTCGATGCAAAGAGGGGCCGTGCTTGCCCCCGCGCCGGGGGAAAGCGCGGGCAGTTGCGTCGGCGGATGTGGGTGACGGAGGCGGCAGCACGCGATGCTGGTCCTGTTCCTATTCGGCGCCGGATTCGTGAGTTGGGCGATCAGCACCTTGTCCGCCGGTGGTGGCAGTGTGCTGTTTGTCGCTTTGCTGAACGTCGTCGTCAGCAGTCGCGCGGTCGCGCCGTTGGTCACCATCGTCAGCATGGTCGCCGCACCAGTCCGGTTGGCGGTGTTTTGGCAGAGCGTGGATTGGCGCGTGGTGCGCTGGTACACGCCCGGGGGTGTCTGCGGCGCGGCCTTGGGTAGTTGGCTACTGACGCGGGTCTCCGCGGGTGGACTGGACCTGCTGGTGGCCCTGTTTTTCCTCAGTTCGGCGTGGCAGTACAGACTGGGCGAGCTGCCCCGCTCCTTCCCCATGCCCCTGCCAGGTTTCTTGCCGTTGTCATTTGCGGTCGGGTTGCTGTCGGCGATGATCGGGGCCAGCGGCCTGGTCGCCACGCCATTCTATCTGAATTACGGGCTCCTCAAGGAAGCGTTGCTGGCGACCCGCGCGGCCAACTCCCTGGCGATCCAGATCACCAAGATCGGCGCTTACCTCCTGTTGGATGTGTTCAACACCGGTCTCTTGGCCAACGGGCTGATCGCGGGCGCGGGCGCGGGAACGGCGATCCTGCTGTCGCGGCCATTATTGGACCGTATTGATGGCCAGCGTTTCCGCACATTGGCCGTCCTGATGATGATGCTGACCGGGCTTTATATCCTGTGGCGCCGCCGCGCACTGCTTTTGGCCCTGCTCGGGTGAATTGAGCGGATTCATGATGATTCCCCAACCGGACATCCATCATCTGTCGGTCGCCGACGCGCTACGAAGCACGGTCAGCCGGCCCGGGGGACTGACTTCGACCGAGGCCGCGGAACGGTTGCGCACCTACGGCCCGAACCGCGTCGAGCAGGCCGCGCGGGCGCCCTGGTGGCTACGTCTCTGCCGGGAATTTGTCCGGTTCTTTTCGTTGATCCTGTGGGTCGCCGCCGCGCTCGCATTCGTCGCGGACCGATACGACCCCGGCCACGGCATGGCCCGCATCGCCATCGCCGTCGTCGGCGTTATCCTGATCAGCGGGGTCTTCACGTTCTGGCAGGACTATCGCGCCGAACGCACCTTGGACGCCCTGCGAAAACTGCTGCCTGACCAGATAACGGTATTACGAGCTGGGGCAGTGGTCGCGCTGCCCACGGACCAGATCGTGCCGGGTGACATCATCCTCCTGGAGCAAGGCGACAACATCCCCGCCGACGCTCGGGTGATCGAGGCCTCGGGCCTGCGGGTCAGCACCGCGGCGGTGACCGGAGAGGCGATGCCGCTGTCCCGCAACGCCAATCCGACCGAGGAAGCCGATCTCATCAGCGCCAGCAACATCCTGCTCACCGGCACCGCCGTCGTGGCTGGTCAGGCGCGGGCCGTCGTCTTCGCGACAGGCGCCCGCACCGAATTCGGCAAGATCGCCCGGCTGACACAGGCCGGGGAGGAACCGGTTTCGCCGTTACGGATCCAATTGGCACGTCTGAGCCGCCTCATCGCCGGCCTCGCCGTGGCGATTGGGCTGGCCTTCCTAAGCATCGGTCTGGCGGCCGGGTTGCCGTTCTGGCAAGACTTCATTTTCTGCATCGGCATCATCGTCGCCATGGTGCCGGAAGGCCTGCTGCCCACGCTGACCCTCGCTTTGGCACTGGCGGCACAACGGATGGCAAAGCGAAACGTCCTGATCCGCCATCTGACGTCGGTGGAAACACTCGGGTCGGCCAGCGTGATTTGCACTGACAAGACCGGAACGCTGACCGAAAACCGCATGAGTGTGCGGCAGACGCTGCTGGGTGGCGCGATCCTGCCCATGTCCGCGTTATCGCCCGGCCTGATGCGGGACCACGCCGACTTCTTCCTGACGGCCGGTGTCTGTCACGACCTGCGGCGAGACGACCAAAGTGGCCGCTGGCACGGCGATCCGATGGAGATCGCCTTGGTGGAAATGGCGGAACACGCAACCGGTGGCTCGTTCAACCGCCGGCGTCTGGCGGAACTGTCCTTTGATGCCGAACGGATGCGTCAATCGGTCAGCTATGCGACGCCTGACGGTGCCATCATTTGCTGCAAGGGCGCACCGGAGACCGTTCTGCCGTTGTGCCGCTATGCCGCCTCGGGCAACGGGACCGAACCGCTTTCGGCCGAGGGGATCCAGCAGATCGTCCGTGCGCAGGAAGCGATGGCGGCGCGGGGCCTGCGGGTCCTCGCCTTCGCCAGCCGCCAGGTTCCCGCCAGCATGGGCAAGGTGATCACCGAGCAGGATCTGGTCTTTCAAGGCTTGGCTGGTCTGGAGGATCCACCCCGCCCAGAGGTGCCCGAGGCGATCGCCAAATGTCACGCCGCCGGAATCAAGGTGATCATGGTCACCGGGGACCATCCGCACACCGCGGTTGCCATCGCCCGCGAAATCGGCCTCATCCAATCCGCCGATCCGGTTGTCCTGACCGGCACACAGATTCGTGGTTTTTCCGCCGCGGACCTGGCAAGGGCGCTGAGCGAGCCGACCATCGTAATAGCGCGCGTGGCGCCGGATCAGAAGCGGCGCATTGTGGAAGCGCTACGCGACCTGGGCCACATCGTCGCGGTCACCGGGGATGGCGTCAACGATGCTCCGGCGTTGAAGGCCGCGCATATCGGGATCGCCATGGGCATCTCCGGGACCGAGGTCGCCAAGGCGGCGGCCGATATGGTTCTATTGGACGATAACTTCGCCAGCATCGTCAACGCGGTGGAGGAAGGCCGCGCGGTGTTTCAAAACATTCGCAAATTTCTCACATACGTGCTTGTCCATAACACCGCCGAATTGATTCCGGTGCTCGCTTTCGCGCTGCTGCCGATCCCGCTGCCGCTGACGCCCATCCAGGCCCTGACAGTGGATATGGCGACCGACTCGCTCACCGCGCTCGGACTCGGCGTCGAACGTCCCCATCCGGATGTCATGCGGGTTCCGCCGCGCGCGCCGGGCCGGCGGCTGATGGATTTGCCGTTGGCCCTGCGGAGCTATTTGTTTCTCGGAGCCATGGAAGCGATGGCGGCGATGGCGGCGTTCTTCTTCGTCCTGTTGGCAGGCGGTTGGCGTTATCGCGACACGCTGCCGGCGGACAGCGCGCTTTACCGAAGCGCGACCGCCGCCACTCTGACGGCCATTATCATCATGCAGGTCGTGAACGTCTTCATCTGCCGCAGCGCGGTTCGATCCGTTTTTGCCATGCCGCTGTTGGACAATCCGCTGATCCTGGCGGGGGTCGGGCTGGAAGTGCTGTTGCTGGCATTGATCGACAACACGCCGTGGGGCAACCAGTTGCTGCTGACGGCGCCGGTGCCGGCGGCGTTGTGGTTGCTGCTGATCCCGTTCGCCCTGGCCATGCTGTTCGCCGAGGAAGCCCGCAAATGGATCGTGCGCCGAACACTGCGCGCGAAACAGACCGATCCGGCGGCAAGGGCCTTTCATGAGCCAACTGGACCGCGATCGACAGTCAATACGGCCAAGGACTGAGTGCCGGCTAAGGCAGACGCCCTTGCGGCGCGCGGCGATACCATGAGTCCGGCGCGCCTGGAAAGCGAACGCCAACCTCACCATATGAGGTCTCACCCTATCCTGAAACGGGTTGGACAGATGCAACATCCGGCCCGGGAGCAAACATTGGCCATTTTATTGTCTGCCCCTTTGGCATGCTGCCGGTGGGAGCTTGTGCAGCGGCGCATGACGCCGCCCTCGAACTTCGCGCTTCGTTTTCTCATCGAGGAAGACCCAAAATTGGTGCGGGCCTTGAACGCCCGCTATGCCGATGCGGCACCAGACGGCGGGCTGGAACCGGCCGAGCGTGATGCGCTGCTCGACGTGTTGGGCCGCCACTTCACCGGGCGGCCGTGGCCGCGCACGGGCGATATGCAGATCACCAGGCGCTTTATGGCCGATCTTCAGAAAGCCATGATCGCCACGCGATGGAACGTCGATCTGCTCGCCATGGCGTGATGCCGCCAGGGGAAGGTGCCGCATGTTCCTTGTTGGGCGGGCCATCCTGCTGGCCGGATTGGTCGGAGTCGCCGGTTGTCATGCCAGCCGGCCCGATTTCATGACGCGGGTGCGTGAAGACTGCACCAAAGGCGAGCAATGGGCCTGCGATTTGGTCGGTGCCCTCGATCGGCCCATCCAATCCGACGAAATCCCGCTGCGTGATGATCCCGGACGTGCCGCGGACGCCATACAATGACGGATGGGACGTCCATTGCAGATTCGGGAAGACTGCGTGTCGGGCGGCGAGTGTTCCCAACCGGAGCCAGCCGCGCCGACGCACACTGTCGCCAAGTTTCATTCAGCCCGTAAGCGGGCAATGACCCCGGCAGCCAAGATAACCGACGTTACCTTGGCTGCTGGATCGTGACCACGGACAAACCAATCGCGCCATTCGTCAGCCCATGGACACTTATTCGTAAGGAATCGACTTACGAACCGGACCCTTCGATCACGTCGCCAAACCGTTCCCAGGTCTTGCCATCCCATTTCTGCAACTGCATCGCGCGGATCGGATGGAAATTGGTCGGACTGGTGTTCACCTTGATGCCCGGCAGCAGCACGGGATCGGGGGCATCATGCAGATTCGCTGCTTGCTTCATGATGTTGGCGCGGGAGAAATCGCCGTTGCACTGCTTCAACACCTGTAGCATCACGGTGCTGACGCCGTAGGCGAACACGAAGTTGTTGTCGCTGAGATCGGCGCCCGGCATGTACTTGCCCATGAACGCGCGCCATTCGTTCAAACCGGCATCGTCCTTGAACGCCGGATCGGTCGGGTCCTTCATGTATCCGGTCGTGATGATGCCCACGCCGTTTTCGGGCCCCGCCGGCGTCATGACCGCTCCGACCGAAATCGACACGTTGGTCAGGAAGAACATCGGGTGCCAGCCAAGGTCATGCACCTTTTTGATCGCCTGGGCCGCGAACTTGGGAGTCGCCGCCACCAGCAGGACATCCGCGCCGGCGGCCTGCATGCTGGTGATCTGGCTGTCGATCGTCGCGTCGCTGGTCTCGTAGCTGGCTTCCTTGACGACGACGCTGTCGTATTTGGCGCCCAGGATGTCCTTGACGCCGACCGGATAATCTTTGCCGAAGTCATCGTTTTGGTACAGGATCGCCAGCTTGCCGGCCGGCTTCTGCGCCAGCATGTATTTGGTGTAAATCTGCGCTTCGGTCCGGTAGCTGGGCTGGTAGCCCATGGTCCACGGGAAGTGCTGGTAGTCGCCCCATTTGTCCGCGCCGGTGGAGATGAACAGGTGCGGCACCTTCTTCATGTTCACATATTTCTGAATCGCCGTGTTGGTCGGCGTGCCGAGGGTGTTAAACAGCAGCGCGACCTGGTCTTCCTCGATCAGGCGGCGCACTTGCTCAACCGTCTTGGGCGGGCTGTAGCCGTCGTCGTAAGAGATGAAATTGATCATGTGGCCGGCCACGCCGCCCTGGTCGTTGACCATCTTGAAGAACGCGGCCTCGGTCTTGGCGATCACGCTATAGGCCGACGCCGGGCCGCTATAGGCGTCGGTGTTGCCGATTTTCAGTTCGGTCGCCGTCACGCCGGGCAGGTCGCCGGCCGCCGCCGACACCGTTCCTCCCGGTAACATTCCGCCGACGAGGGCCGTCAGCAACAGACCGCCGAACAGCAATCTGGCGGGTTTGCGTGGGTCGGACCCGATCTTACCCTGGGTAACGCGCGTTTTCATTCTTGGTTCTCCCTTTACAACGCCATTGTTGCCTCAACCGGCGGCGCAGCGGAAGCCACCGCGAGCGTAATCGCCGGCAATCCGGTCGCGGCCCGGACGGTTTTCCGCATCATCCGGTTCGCCGCCTCTTTTTCGACCGCCGCGGTGTGCTAGGTCAGCGTGATGCGTTTACCGATCCGTCACCAGGCAGCCAGCTCATGAACACCGCGCGGGCGGCGGCGCCTTTGGAATCCGCTGCGACCGCCAACCAGATGACGGCGCCACACCTGTATGAATGTCGCGATTGCGGGCAGATGCAGATTATGCCGCCGCTGGCGCCGGGTTCGCGGGCTGTCTGCGTGCGCTGCGAGGCAGTGCTGCGCCATACCCGCCGCGATCCGCTGCTGTTGCCGCTGGCCCTCAACCTCAGCGCGTTGATGCTGTTCGCGCTGGGCGCGACGTTGACGCTGATGTCGGTCAGCACCGCCGGGCAGCAACGGGTCGCCGACCTCATTAGCGGCCCTGCGGGATTGGAGCACTACGGTCTGTGGGAAGTCTCCCTGATCGTCGTCATCACCACGCTCGTCGCCCCGCTATTTCGGAT
>Ga0075030_100002510_pt1 | contig 16653 bp, 12 predicted proteins | sample LitLauG_LLR_2012_FD_71393 | JGI IMG/M metagenome (GOLD analysis project Ga0075030, IMG submission 71393) | Freshwater sediment microbial communities from Pennsylvania, USA - Little Laurel Run_MetaG_LLR_2012 | ecosystem: Environmental > Aquatic > Freshwater > Creek > Sediment | place: USA... | reverse complement strand
CCATCGTGATTGGTGTCTAGCTGGGCAAAGCGGGCGGCGCGGGCGCTATCCCATTCGGCGCGGGTGATGACGCCGTCGTGGTTGGCGTCGGCTTGGGCCAGGAAATCGCGCATGCCTCCCGGGGCTGGCTGCGCCGCTGCGATGGCGGTCAAAAGCGCAAATGCGGCGGCGCTGGCGGCAAAAACAAGTTTGTGCATCGTCGAACTCCTGGCGCGGGCCTCGCGGCCGCGCCCGTCTCCCCATGGCCTCGGTTCGTGGCGGGGATATTCCAAGACTGCGACAAAGCTTGTCCAGCCGCCAAAAGCGCAGCGGCTGGCTAGCGCCAGATCGGGGCGACATGTCAAAACGGTATGTGGATAACCGGGAAGTATCGCGGTCTCGATCCCGGCGGCGATTGCCGGTCTTCGTGGGCTACGTTTAAGAGTTTGTCTGGCACAGGGGACGTAAGCGCAGGCATGCTCATCCGTGCTTCACGCACCGCATCGGCGCTGATCTCGCGCCTGGTTTTCTATGCGCTGCTATTTCTTTTGGTGGTGAGCGTGAATGTAGCGCTGACCGGCGCCTTGAAGCGGCAAGGCTGGAACGGCGGCGTTTCGCTCTTGGTGTCGGGCGCGGTAGTGCTGGGACTGGTGCTTTGCGGCCTTCATGTGGGCGAATGGCTGCGGCGCTGGCGCGCAGCAATGCGGGAACGCGCGCGGCGCAAGCAGAAGCTGACCGACGGCGCCTGTTGTGTACTCTGGCAGCCAGAGCGCTTCGATTTGGGGCCGGAAATGCCCTGGGATATCGTCGGCCACATTCGCGCCCGCTATCCGCGCTTGGCGCGTCGGCTAGGGGTCGAAGGGTACGCCATCGCCGAGTTCGAAATGAGCGCCGGCGGGATCGCCAAGAACATCCACGTTGTCGACGCCTGGCCATCGGACGTGTTTTTCGAAGCCGCGCGCGAGGCGCTTTTGCATGCGCGCTTCGAACCTAAAGGCGACGTGCATGTGCGCTTTGGGGCGAGCTATCGCATGCCGTTTGTGTTTCGCATCAATGGCGCAGCCAAGCTGCGCGACCGCGGCGCCCGCGCGCGCACCCTACGGCCGGCCTTGCACGCGGCCGGTCAAGTCGTGCAGAGATTGCGCCGCGGCGCCTGAAGGATCTCGTTAACCTATTGAACTTTCTTAATTTAACGGCGCATCAACCTATTTAAGCCCTTGTTAACGCTTCAATTCAGCCGCGGCGTTTCATTCGCGTGCGACGCACACGAGAATGCGGCTGGGGTCCGGCGATTCGTTTCGCCGTCGGATACGTCAGGGGTCGGTCTTGAATATCCCTTTGGTAGCCTTGGTCATTGTGGCCGGTGCGGCCGCAATCGCCATCGCGGCGCTGATTTGGGCGATCCGCGTCACCGATGGGGCGCGCGGCAGCATCGAGGCGTGGAAGCGTCGCACTCGCGATGTGGAGGATCGTCTGGCTGCCGCCGATGCCGTGTTCGGCGCCTATGCCGGCACGGTTTTGATCTGGGATGAGCCAAACGGCGCTGATAGCGAGAACGGCTGGGGCAAACCCCGCAATTACGGTTCGCCTTTGGCGCTAGCGTCTTTGTTGCGTTTTTCCGACGGCGCTCACGCAGGCGATGCGCCGGTGCGCATTCTTCAGGGACTGGCGGGGTTTGAGGCCGAGGACGCAACCGGCGCGCCGGCGCGTTTAGCGCAAGCATTGACCCGTTTGCGGCGCGAGGGTGCGCCGTTTTCGCTGCGCATTTCCACCCCTGAGGGCGTTTTCATCGAAATCGATGGCCGCACCGCGGGCGCGCGCGCGGTGGTCTGGATCCTCGACACCAGCACGCGCGGGGTTGAAGAAAGCGGCGCGCGCGGGCGCATCGACGAAGCCCATCAAGTCATCGCCCGCGATCCGGCGGCGTTTTTGGAAATGTGGAACGATGCGCCGGTGATGGCCTGGCGGGTCAATAATGGGCTGCGTCTTGAATGGGCAAACCCCGCCTATCTGGGCGCGCTTGAAGCCAAATCGTTGGAGCAGGCGATCGCGCGCAATTTACAGCTCGATCAAGGCGCCGCCGATTTGGCCGCTAAGGCGATGCAAACCGGCGAGACTGTGCGCGAAACACGCACCGCTGTGGTGGGTGGGCAATTGCGGACCTTGGACATCCGCGTGAGCCCGGCGGCGGGCGGGGCGGCTGGGGTTGCGCTTGACGTTACCGCCGCGGAAACGGCGCACGAACAATTGACTAAGCAGCAGCGCGCCCACGACGAGACGCTAAACTTCTTGGCTGAAGGCATCGCCGTTTATGACGCGCAAAAACGGCTGGCTTTTCACAATGATGCGTTCGCGCAGATGTTCGGGGTGGACGCGGGCTTTCTGCAAGATCGGCCGACCCACGCAGCTTGGCTCGACCATCTGAAGGAAAAACGCAAACTTCCCGCGCATGCAAATTATGCCGAATGGCGCGCGCGCGAGCTGGCGCTCTATCAAGAAGTGGCCGAGCTGCCCCAGGATCTGTGGGTGCTCCCAGATGGACGCATGCTGCGCGTGGCGCGTCAGCGCCATCCAAACGGCGGCTTGTTGCTGATCTTCTCAGACATCACCAACGAAGTGTCTCTGAAAAGCCAGTACGATGCGCTTCTGCAAACCCAGAAGGCAGCACTCGATAAGTTGCACGAAGCGGTGATCGTGTTCGGCCTCGATGGGCGGATGAAGCTTTCCAACAGCGCCTTCGCAACCATGTGGAAGCTTGGCGGCGCCCTTGAGCTCGACACTCCGTTTGATGCGGTAATCGAAGCTTGTGCGCCGCTCTTTCATGATCGGGCGGTTTGGGCGCAGGTGCGGGCGCGGATTACCGATCCTTCGCCGGAGGCGCGCACCGAATATCGGGGGGAAATGCGCCGCAGCGATGAGACCCTGTTGAAATTCCTGACCCGTCCACTGCCGGACGGCGCAACCTTAGTGGCGTTCCAAGACATCACCGCTGACCGGCGCGTCGAAGACGCGCTCCGCGAACGCGCCGAGGCGTTCGAGCAGGCCGATAGCTTGAAGACGCAATTTGTAGAAAATGTTTCCTACCAATTGCGCAATCCGCTGCAGGTCATCCAAGGTTACGCGGAAATGCTGAGCGCCAAGATCGTGGGCCCGCTCAATGATCGCCAGATCGATCAGGTGGGCGCCATCGTCGAAGCCTCGGGCAATCTGTCCAAGCTCATCGACAACATCCTCGATGTCGCGATGGTCGAGGCTGGCAACATGCAGCTCGATCTGGCGCCCATGGATGTCTACGAGACGATCTCGGAAAGCGTTCAAATGGCGGCCTCGAAGGCGCGCGACACGGAAGTCCCCATCCGCGTCAAATGCGACCCTCGCATTGGCGCAATCGCCGCCGATCACAAGCGCATCACCCAGGTGCTGGTCAACCTGATCTCCAACGCGCTACGCCACACTGAACGCGGCGACACTATTACGGTGGGCGCAGAGCGGTTGGACGGGGTCATTCGCTTGACGGTGCAGGACACCGGCAAGGGCATGGCCTTCGAACAGCAAACCCACGCCTTCGACAGTTTTAGCGCCGGCGACAGAAGTGGCGCGGGGCTTGGCTTGGCGCTGGTGCGTTCGTTTGTGGAGATGCACGGCGGTTGGGTGGCGCTTGCAAGCGAGCCGGGGCGGGGGGTGACGGTGACCTGTCATCTGCCGGCCGAGCCCCCGCACGAGAGCCCCCCGACGGCTCCGCCGCCGACGCCGGCTGAGAAAAAGCGCCGCGCCGCGGCGTGAGCTTGCCCCAAACAGGGAGCCCATTTTTTCCTGTCTGCGCGCGCAATCAAAGGCGAGTTCCTTCTCTGGCTAACTTACGAACTGTAGCAACGAGAGGCGTGTGCCTGGGCGTGGAAGCGGCCGTGCGCAAGCCGGGCAACGTTCCAGGCGCGGCGCATCGCAAGCCGAGCGTTGCGCCACTTTATCGGCTGAGAGCCGGACGGCGCATTCAGCGCTCGGCATGGGTTGAGATGTCGCCGGCAAATGCGTTCAAATCCAACGCCGGACTTTTTTCTTGTAGGCCTCGAATTCAGCGCCGAATTGGCGACCCATCTTTGCTTCCTCGAAGGGGATGAAAAGCCAGTTCGTAAGTACAAAGACCAGAAGCGGCGAAACAAACATGAGCGGTCTGCCGAACCACAAAGCGACCCCGAGCGAGAAGAGGATCATGCCGAGGTACATCGGGTTGCGCGTGAAGCGATAGAGACCGCTGACCACGAGTTTGTTGTTGGTCTCGGAATCTGGACGTACTTGCGTGCCGGCGCGGCGGAACTGGGCGAGCGCCGCGGCGGCGGGCCCAAAGCCTAAGACCATGAGGATCGTCGCCGCAATCTTGTTGGTCCAATCCGGCAAGCCTTGAAGTGCGGGAAGGCCGGACAAGAAATAGAACGCCACCAACGAAGCGATGCCCCAGATGGGAGGTGGAATTTTCAACATCGGTCGGCTCCTGCCATTGTGGTTCTTGGAGGCGAGCGCGCGCTCGCGCCCGCTCAAGCTGAGAGCCGCAACTTCGGACAAAAGTGCAAAGCCCTTTAGTGCTGACTTTTGGGCAGCCGCACGATCAGCCCATCGAGCGCCTCGCTGACTTTGATCTGGCAGGAGAGGCGGGAATTGTCTTCAACCTCGTTGGCGAAATCGAGCATAGATTCTTCCATCGAGTTGCGTTCGCCGGTTTTGGCCAGCCATTCGGGATCGACATAGACGTGGCAGGTGGCGCACGCGCAGGCGCCGCCGCAATCGGCGTCGATGCCGGGCACGGCGTGCTTCACCGCCGCCTCCATCACCGTTTGCCCGACCGGGGCGTCGATGATGTGCTCTTTGCCCGAGTGCTCGATATAGGTGATCTTTGGCATGGGTTTCCGTTTAAATCAGCGCGCGGCGGCGACAAGCTCTTTCATGGGCCGAGATTCATCGGTCAGCACTTCTGGCGCGACGCTCAGCCCCTTTTGGATCAGCATCTTGACGCCGAGATACTCGCCCGGGCGATTGACGGCGTCGACCGCGATAAGCCGGCCTGCCTTATAATAGAATGCCGCAAAGGAACGGCTTTCGGGGACGCCGCGGAAAGCGATGTGATCATAGTCCTGGAAGAGCCCGGCGATCTGCAGCTTGAGATCGTACTGATCCGACCAAAACCAAGGCGCTTCAAGCGCAGCACTTTGACCCAGGATTGTCGCTGCGACAATCTTGGCGCCTTCGACGGCGTTATGGACGCTTTCGAGCCGAACCCGTCGATTGTCGAAATGAGACATCGGGCGGTTGGCGCAGTCGCCGATGGCGAAGATGAAAGGGTCCTCGGTGCGGCACTGGGCATCGGTAATGACGCCGTTGTCGACGCCAAGGCTGCATTGTTGGGCGAGCGTGACTTCGGGGCTGACGCCGATGCCGGCGATAACCAGATCGGCGGGGAGTTCAGCGCCGTCAGTCAGGCGCACGCCGGTGACGCGCTCTTGGCCTTTGATCAATGCCGGCGCGCCGCCAAGCACAAAGCGCACGCCTTGGCGGGTGTGCTCGTCAAGGAAGAAGCCGGCGACTTCAGGGCTGGTGACGCGCGCCAGGGGTCGTACCGCGGTTTCGATCACGGTGACTTCAAGCCCGCGCTGGCGCGCCACGGCGGCGACTTCCAGGCCGATATAGCCGGCGCCAATAACGATGAGCTTGGCGCCGGCGACAAATTTCGGCCGGATGGCGTCAACGTCGGCGGCGGTGCGGAAGAGGAAGGCCCCGGCGAGGTCAGCGCCTGCCAGCGGCAGTTTTCGCGGCCGCGCGCCGGTGGCGAGGACCAGCGCATCATAAGGCAATTCGCGTCCGCCTTCGAGGCGCACACGCTTCGACCTGCGGTCGATCCACACCGCGCGCACCGGCAAAAGCAAGGCGATGTTTTCTTCGCCGTAAACCGAAGCCGGGCGCAGCAGCAGGCGATCCATGGAAAGATCGCCCTTCAAATAGGCCTTGGAGAGGGGCGGGCGCTGGTAGGGCGGCGCCGGCTCCTCGCCGATCAAACTGATATCGCCTGCAAAACCACCTTGGCGGAGACGCTGCGCGACCTCGCCGCCGGCCTGGCCGGCGCCGATTATGACGACCCGTTTGATCTCGCCTTCGCTCATCTATTGAGGGTCGTCTTTGAAGCCATCGCCGGCCAGGCGCAAGCGGGCCTTGAAGGGGCGCGCCCGCTAGGCCAGCATCCGTGCCCGTGACCGGCGAAACTCTTGTTGATTCGCGCCAAATTGCCTTGGCGGACGCGGCAGCGACCCTCGATCTGGGACGCCGAATAGGGGCGCAGCTTGCCCCTGGCGATGTGGTGTGTTTGTCAGGCGGCTTGGGGGCGGGCAAAACCACATTGGCGCGCGGGGCCGTGGAAGCCTGGGTCGGCCACGCCGAGGAGGCGCCCAGCCCCACTTACACCTTGGTGCAAATCTATGAGGGCCAACGCGGCCAGCTCTGGCACGTCGACCTTTATCGCCTGAAGCGGGCGGAGGAGGCATGGGAGCTGGGTCTTGAGGAGGTCTTCGCCACTGGCGTCTGTTTGATTGAGTGGCCGGAACGTTTGGACGACCAAGCGCCCAACGACCGGCTCGAGGTTGCTTTGCGTGAAGATGGCGAGGGCCGCACCGCGATGCTGTCGGGGCGGGGCCGCTGGAGTAGTCGCGTTGACACGATCTGAAGCGCTGACGCGCCTTTTGGAGCAAACCGGCTTTGCAGGCGCTGAACGCACGCCCCTGGCGGGCGACGCCTCCACACGACGCTATGAGCGCTTGCGTCTAGGTGATCGCCGGGGGGTGCTGATGGATGCGCCGCTCAATGCAGAATCGCCCCCTTGTCCGCCCAGCGCCACCCCCGCGGCGCGGCGCTCCATGGGTTGGAACGCAGTGGCGCGCCTGGCGGCCTCGCGCGTGGAAGCCTTTGCAGCGGTTGGCGAGCATCTGAAAGCCCTGGGATTGGCCGCACCTGAAATTTACGGCCTAGACGCCAAAGCCGGTTATGCCGTGCTCGAAGATTTGGGCGACGACCTCTACGCCATTGTGATCGCCAAGGGCGCTGATGAATTAGCGCTCTATGAAGCGGCCGCCCAAGTGTTGGCGCATGTGCATGCCTCGCCCATTCCGACCAAGCTTGAAGCGCCCGACGGCGCGGCGTGGCCGATCCTCGATTACGACGCTCTGGCGCTTGAGGTGAACGCCGACTTATTCATGGAATGGCTGCCAAAGGCGGAAAGAAATGTACGTATCGATGATGCAGCGCGGGCGCGTTGGGAAAAGGTGCGTGACGGCTTGATCGTGAAAGCGCTCGGCTTCCCGCGAGCGTTTACGATCCGTGATTATCACGCTGAGAACTTGCTCTGGCTGCCGCAGCGCCAAGGTTTAAAGCGGGTCGGATTGTTGGATTTCCAGGACGCGGTCCGGGGTTGGCGCGCTTGGGATTTTTCCATGTTGTTGCATGATGCGCGGCGCGACGTGAGCGCGCAGGCCCATGCTGTGGCGGTGCGAACCTATCTCGACGCCAGCGGCGCTGGCGCAGCGGATTTTGAGCGCGAATTGGCCGTGCTTGGGGCCATAAACATCATGCGCATCCTCGGCATCTTTTCGCGTTTGATGGCGCGTGACGGCAAGCTGCGCTATCGCGAGTTCATGCCGCGCATGTGGGGCCATCTGGCAAGGGTGTTGAGGCATCCTTCGCTGGCTGACGCGCGCGCTTTCGTGGAAGGGGTCGCCGCGCCTTATTTGGAGCAGGCGGCGTGATCGCCAAAACCGTGATGGTTCTAGCGGCCGGGCTCGGCACGCGCATGAAGCCGCTCACCAATGATCGGCCCAAGGCGCTGGTGAGTGTGTGCGGGCGTGCGCTCATTGATCATGTGCTCGACCGCTTCGTCGAGGCCGGCGTCAAGCGCGCGGTTGTGAACGTGCACGCTTTTGCCGACGTTCTCGAAGCGCACCTGGAGCGTCGGCGCGACATTGAGATCATCATTTCCGACGAGCGTGCGCGGCTGATGGAAACGGGCGGCGGCGTGCGCCAGGCGCGCAAATTGTTGGGCGATGATCCCATCTTCGTCAGCAATATCGATTCGGTCTGGGAAGAGCCGCAGGGCTCCTCGGTGCTGCGGCTTGCCAAAGGATTTGATCCCGCCCGCATGGGCGCGCGGCTCATGCTGGCTGATATGACCCAACAGTTGGGCTACGAAGGCGCCGGCGATTTCACTATGAGCGAGACCGGCGCGCTCGAATTCCGCAATGATCGTCCCGCCGCGCCCTGGGCCTATATGGGCGTGCAGATCATCGATCCTTTCATCATGGATCTTGAGCCGCTCGCGCCGTTTTCCTTTACCCGCGTGTGGCGCCGTTTGAGCGCTGAAGGCCGGCTCTACGGCGCAGCCCTTGGGGGCTATTGGATGCATGTCGGCGATCCCCATGCGCGCCAAGCGGCGGAAGCGCGTTTGGCGATGTTGGCCGCGAGCCCGTGAGCGCAATGCCGGGCCTGTTCGACGGCCCAGCGCCACGGCTTTGCGCCGTGCCCGCTTCGGCTCGGTTTCTCGATTGTTTGGCCGATGCGATGGTCGTCGCGCTGGCGCGAGAAGACGATCCGTTCGCGCTGTCTGATGCATTGGTGCTGTTGCCGAACCGCCGCGCGGCGCGGGGGCTGATTGAGGCATTCGCGGCGCGGCTTGGCGGGGCGGCGTTGCTGCCGGCCATGCGTCCGCTCGGCGATCTCGACGACGATATCGACATTTGGGGCGCCGAGCCCATCCATCTAGCGGTGGCGCCAGCCATTGAACCGGCTCGACAGCGCATGGAATTGGCCGCCCTCATTCGGGCGCGCGACAAGGCCTCAGGCGGGGTCGAAGATCCCGTCCGCGCCTTGGCCTTGGCCGATGAACTTGGCAAGTTGTTGGACGCCGCGGCGGTGGCGGACGGGGTCGATTGGGGCAAACTCGCAAGCCTTGTAGGCGCGCGCGATTTGGCCCGCCATTGGGAAGCCTCGGCGCAGTTTCTGAGCATCATCGCCGATTACTGGCCGAAGCGTTTGCAAGCCGACGGTCTCTCCGATCCGGGCGCGCGGCGGGCCTTGTTGCTGCGCGCGCTGGCCAAAGAATGGCGCGCAAATCCCCCGGCGCGCCCGATCGTCATCGCTGGGTCAACCGGTTCGATTGCTGCAACGCGCGCCTTGATGGCGGCGGTGGCGGGTTTGCCAAAAGGCGTGGTGGTGTTGCCGGGCCTCGATTTTGACATGGACGACGCTGCTTGGGACGCGGTTGGGGACCAGCACCCTCAACATGCGCTCAAACAAACGCTGCGCACACTAGGCGTCGCGCGGAGCGGCATTGCGCTGTTAGCGCCAGAGACCGCGGTAGAACGCGACCGCCGGGTGCTATTGCGCGAAGCTTTGGCCCCGGCGGAGAAGACCGCCGACTGGTTGGAGCGCATCGCCCATGCGGGGGGCCGCACTTTCATCCAAAACGGCGCTTCCGGCTTAAGATTGCTAGAAGCCGCCACCGAAGACGAGGAAGCTGGAGCCATCGCGCTCCTGCTGCGTGAAAGCCTCGAAACCGACGCGCGAACTGCGGCGCTCGTGACGCCTGATGCGGGCTTGGCGCGACGCGTTGAGGCAAAGCTGCTGCGCTGGGGGGTTGCGCCGTCAGTCTCGCACGGGCGCCCGCTCATTGAAACCGAGGCTGGGGTCTTGGCGGCGCTCGTCTGCGCGCTGGCCGCCGATGCGAGCGAGCCGGTTTCGCTGGCGGGATTTTTAAAACATCCGCGCGTGCATTTGGCGAGCGAGCGACAGGCGTGCACGACTTTAGAGCATGAGGCGCTGCGTGGGGCGCGCCGTCACGCCAATTTCGCCGAGCTTGCGCTCATGGTGGAGAAATGGCCCCAGGCCCAGGCGCTGGTGCAGAAGATCGAAGCCGCCCTGGCGCCGCTGGCGGCGGCGATGAAGCGGCCTCAGCTCAGCTTGGCTGAATTCGCCGAAGCAGCGGCCGAGACCCTAGAAGCCAGCGCCGGGGCCGCTGCGTGGCAGGGCGGCGATGGCGAGAACGCTGCGGAGCTGCTGCGCCAAGTCATCGCCCATGGCGGTGAAATGGGGGCCATGGCCGCACACGCCGCGCCGCGCGTGTTGCTTAAGCTCATGCAGGATCGCCAAGTTGCGCCCGTTGCCGGCGGCGACCCCCGGGTGGCCATCTGGGGCCCGCTCGAAGCGCGTTTGCAACGCCGCGATCTGATGGTGCTTGGCGGTCTAAGCGAAGGCGTGTGGCCAGCAACGCCCGCAGAGGATCCGTTTCTTTCGCGGCCGATGCGAGCAGAGCTTGGGCTTTCCTCCCTCGACGAACGCATCGGACTTGCAGCGCATGATTTCGCCCAACTGGCGAGCGCGCCGAACGTCGTATTGACGCGCGCTCTGCGACGCCAAGGCTCGCCGAGTTTGGCCTCGCGCTGGTTGTGGCGATTAGAGACGCTGCTCAAGGGCGCCAACCAAAAGCTGGCGGGCGCCGAGCCGGCGCTTGCCTGGTCCCAGGCGCTCGACCGGCCTTTGAGCGCGCGCGAGCCAAAGCCTCCGCGTCCGCGGCCGCCCGCGTCGGCGCGCCTAAAGCGCATCAGCGTCACCCAAGTGGAGACTTTGATTCGCGATCCCTACGCGCTCTATGCGCGTCGGATTCTGGGGCTCGAAGTTTTGAAACCGATTGGCCAAGCCGCGGGCCCAGCCGAGCGCGGCATCGCGGTTCACAAGGCCATTGAGCGCTTCGAAGACGGCGAGGAACACGCTTTGCTGACGGAGCTTCTGGAGGAGGAGCTGCGCCGCAATGGCGTGGCGGCCGAACGTCGCGTCGCCGAACGCGCGCGCATGGGAGTGTCAGTCCAGGCGTTGATCGCTTGGTTTAGAGAGCGCCGCGCCCGTCAACCGCAGGTGTTTCGCGAGCGTAAGGGCGTGCTGACGCTTGAGGGAGGCGTTGAATTATCCGGCATTGCCGATCGCATAGAGATTGGCGCAGATTTCGCAGCAATTCTTGATTTCAAGACGGGCGCGCCGCCGACCGACAATCAGGTGAAGACCGGGTTGTCGCCGCAATTGTTGCTGGAAGCTGCGATGCTGAAACGTGGGGTATTTGAAGCCACGCCCGCGGCTGAAGCGACGGAGCTGATCTATTGGCGCTTTGGGGGCGCAGATCCGACCCCGCGCGCGCTGAAGCTTGAGCAGAGCGCCGCCGAGGCGGGCGAGGAAGCGCTCGCCAAGCTCAAGGCCTTGCTCAAACTCTACGCCGATCCTGCTCAGCCGTTCTTGTCAAAGCCACGAGTGCTGAAAGTCAAAATCTACGATGACTACGATCAGCTGGCGCGGCGTAACGAATGGGCGGACGCGGAGGGCGAGGAATGAGCGTTCGCGCGCTTAAGACCGCTGAGCTCAATCAGGGCGTCGCCGCAGATCCCGCCAATTCGGTGTTCGTGACCGCAAATGCGGGTTCGGGCAAGACTAAAGTGCTTGTCGATCGTATAGCGCGCTTGCTGCTGCAAGGTTCGCCGCCGTCGGCGTTCTTGTGCATCACCTACACCAAGGCCGCAGCCGCAGAAATGCAGAGCCGCTTATTCGAGCGCTTGGGCGGTTGGTGCGTCGCCGACGATAAGAGCCTCGCGCGTGATCTCGAGGCGTTGGGCGAAGGCCATGCGGACTTGGGGCGCGCCCGGGCTTTGTTTGCAAAGGCGCTGGAGACGCCCGGTGGACTGCGCATCCAGACCATCCATGCCTTTTGTGAACGCCTGTTGGCGCGCTTTCCGCTTGAGGCCGGGGTGGCGCCCGGCTTCGATATTGCCGACGAGGCGCGCTCGGCCGCGCTTTTGTCGCGCGCGCGCGCTGAAGCAGCGCTTGGCGCTGACGCGCCAATCAAAGCCTTCGAGCGGTTCGCCGCAAAACTTCACGGCGAGGCGCTGGAGGGTTTGCTCGATCGCTTGGCGCTGAAGCGGGCGGATTTTCATCGTTTTGCTCAGCTGCATCAGGGGCCAATCTTCGCCGACGCAGCGATCCGCAATCGCCACAATGCGCGTGGCGACGCCGAAGCTTTTGCGCGCGCCTTCATCGCCCGTCACGATTGGGCCAAGTTGCAGGAGGCGGCGAACGCCCTAGCGCTTGGGACCAAGCAGGATCAGGACGGGGCGGAGCGCCTGCGCGCGGTGATGGCGTTTATCGAAGCTGAAGCCCACCGCGAGGCGCTCGAGGCTTGCTTTGATGTGGCGCTGACCGGCGCTGGGCAATTGCGCGCGAATTTTGCGACCGCGACCACCAAGAAGAACCATCCTTGGCTTGAACCTTTGGTGCGACGCCTTGCAGAAGATGCAGAACTGGCGCGCGAAGAGCTCAATGCGCTTGAGCGCGCAGAGGACGCCACAGCTCTGCTCGCACTCGCGCTGAAGCTCGATCAATCTTACGAAGACGCCAAGGCCGCGATCGGCGCTCTCGATTTCGACGATCTCATTGCTCATGCTGAGCGCCTCTTACAAAGCGCAGAAGCCGCCCCTTGGGTGCTCTACAAGCTGGATGGCGGGCTCGATCACATTCTTATTGATGAGGGCCAGGACACAAGCCCCGCGCAGTGGCAATTGATCGCTCCGCTCCAGGACGAGTTTTTCGCAGGGGCGGGGGCGCGCGATAAACGTCGCACCGTGTTTGCGGTGGGCGATCCCAAGCAGAGTATCTATGGCTTTCAGGGCGCCGATCCGGAGCGGTTTTTAGGCGAGAAGCTGAAGCTTTCAAAGCGCGCCCTGCGCGCCGACGCAAAGTTCAAGGCGCCGGTTTTGGAGACCTCGTTTCGCTCATCGCCGGAAATTCTCGCCGTGGTTGATGCAACTTTTGCGAAATTGGCGCTGAGCGCTGACGCGCTAGGAAAACCTGAACCAGAGGAGCGCCAAGCCAAGCAAGCCAAGCAAATCCGCCATCTCGCCTGGCGTGATCGTCAACCCGGGTGTGTGGAGGTGTGGCCCCTGGCGAGGCGCCCGGCGGTAAAACCCGCCGAGCCTTGGGACGCGCCCGTGGATGTCGAGATCGGGGTCAGCGCTCACGCGGTGCTGGCCAAAAGGATCGCCGAGCGCATCAGGGGGGCCATCAGCGATGGCGAGGCGGTCTGGGACAAGCAAACCCAGACATTGCGTGTAATTCGCCCCGGCGATGTGTTGGCGCTGGTGCGCACGCGCGGGGCTTTGTTTCGCGAGCTGATCAAGGCCTTTAAGCGCGCCGGCCTACCGGTTGCGGGGGCAGATCGCATGGTGCTTCGCGATGAGCTTGCGGTACAAGATTGTTTGGCTCTGATGCGGGTTGCGCTGGATCCCGCCGATGATCTGGCCCTGGCGTGTGTATTGAAAGGTCCTTGGTGCGGGCTTGAGGACGATGACGTCGATCTGTTTCCGCTGGCCTCCGATCGGGCGCGCGGCGAGACGCTTTATAGCCGCCTGCAGGCGGCCAGAGGCGCAAAATATCAGCAAGCCCGCGGCTTCGTTGAGGCGTTGATCGCCCGCGCGGGGCTCGACGCTTTCGCGTTTCTAAGCTGGGCCTTGGAGACCTCTCATCCAGGCTGCGGCCCGGGTTGGTCGGCGGTGCTTGGCCGGCTCGGATTGGAGACCCGCGACCCACTTGAGGAGTTGCTGGCGCGGGCGCTAAAGCCCTCCGCCTTTTCGGCTGCGACGCTGCAACGTTTTTTGTACGATGTCGAAATCGATGCAGGCCAAGTCAAGCGCGAGCTCGAAGCCGAGACCGGCGTTATCCGGGTGATGACTGTGCATGGCGCCAAAGGTTTGGAGGCGCCGGTTGTGATCTTGCCAGATAGCACTGGGGCGGTGAACGAAAAGCCGGACGACAATCTCATCATTGACGAGAACGGTCCTTACTTTTCACGGCGCGAAGCCGATGATGACGCGCCCGGACGCGCCATCCGCGCCGCCTATAAAGAGCGCATGCGTGGGGAGCATTGGCGCTTGCTTTATGTGGCGATGACGCGCGCGCGCGACCGACTGATCGTGTGCGGGGCCCAGCACGGGGTAAGCGAAGACGGCGAAGACAAACAAAGCTGGCGCGCTGCGGTAGAGGCCGCAATGCGCCCGATGGCCGGCGTTCACCCCTGCGCAACCGCGTTTGGCGAAGGCTTGCGGCTTGGCGCGCCGATGTTTGCGCCCAAGGACGCCGCAAAGCCCAGCGCGACGCCGATTTTGCCGGCTTGGGCAAAAATCCCGGCGCCGGGCGCTACGCCCATGGGCTTTGCCAGCCCCTCGCGGGCAGCGCGCGTCGAGCTTCCAATGGTTTCCCCGCGCGGGGATGCCCAGCGTCGCTTTCGACGCGGGCAGTTGCTCCATGGCTTGCTCGAGCGTTTGCCTGAGGTGGCGATCGCGCGACGCGAACACGCCGCCAAAATCTGGCTTGCGCGCCAAGGCCTCAGCGAAGAGGAAGCCCAATTATATGCCTGCGAGGCTCTGCGCATCATCAACGATGCGCGCTTTGGCGCTTTGTTTGGGCCGATGAGCCGCGCGGAGGCTGCGATCGTCGGCGTCGCTGCGGGGCGAGCGGTGCGCGGGGTAGTGGATCGCCTGGCGGTCGATGCGGCGCGGGTGATGGTGTTGGACTATAAGACCGATCGCCCCGCCCCCAGCAACGCCGCTGAGGCGCCCTTGGCTTACGTGACGCAATTGGCGCTTTATCGGGAAGTGTTGCGCGTCGTGTTTCCGGGCAAGCGCGTGGATTGTGCGCTATTGTGGACCCAACAGCCTTTGTTAATGGAATTGGCGCCGACTCAGCTGGATGCTGCGTTTGCACAATTTGCAGGTGGTTGAACAGGGTTGGATTTGACCCTACATCGAGCGCCTGGAAGCGTAGTTTCTAGAACAGAATAGTTTCTCGAACAGCGTTGCTTGAACGGAGAAGTCCTTTGTCGACCACGAAAGTTTCCGACGATTCATTCGAAGCCGATGTGCTGAAATCGGGACGTCCGGTGCTGGTGGATTTTTGGGCGGAGTGGTGCGGCCCGTGTAAGCAAATTGGTCCAGCCTTGGAGGAAATCTCCACGGAGATGGGCGATCGTTTGCAAATCGTGAAACTGAATATTGACGAAAATCCGATGACGCCGGGGCGCTATGGCGTACGCGGCATTCCCACCTTGATGGTGTTCAAGGACGGCAAGCTCGCGTCGACCAAGGTTGGGGCGATGCCGAAGTCAAAGATTGTCGAGTGGTTGAACGAAAGCGTCTAGCCGGCTTCGGCCGCCAGAGCTTCGCTGACCAATAAGAACGAACCAGAGATCAGCACCCGCGGCGCAGGCAATTGCGCCGCGTTTTGCATGGCCGCGGCTAGGGAGGCAGCAGCGACCGCGTTGGCGCCCAGCTCGCGTCCGATTTGCGCAATTTGCTCTGGGTCGATGTGCGCCTCTGCGAGCGGCACGGCGATAATTTGGCCGAATGCGGGGCGCAGCGATCGCACAAAAGCGCGGGCATCCTTGCGTTTGCGCAAGCCGATGATTGCAAGTGTTTGACATGGACGCGCGCGTTGCATGTCGGCCAACGCCTCGGCCAGAGCAGCGCCTGCATGGGCGTTGTGGCCGACGTCGACCCAGACCTCGCCGCCGTTATCACGAACCGGCGCACTTAGGCGCCCGCGGGTCAGCGGTTGCAGCCGCCCGGGCCAGCGCGCCGCAGCGATGCCGTGCGCAATGGCGTCTTCGCCGGGTTTGAGCGGTCCCAACAGCATGGCCGCGCCAGCGAGGCCTGCATTGTCGATTTGGTGGCGCCCGATGAGGTTGGGCAGCGGCAAATCGAGCGTTTGGCTTTCGGTCTGCACGATGAGCCGCCCGCTCGAGGCGAACGCCTCCCATTCGACGCCGGCGCGAAACAGCGGCGCTGCGGCGCGTGCGGCGGCGGCTTCAATGATGGCCATGGCCGATCGGTCCTGCCGTGCGACCACGATCGGGGTCTGTGGTTTGATGATGCCGGCTTTATGGGCGGCGATTTTCGCCAACGTATCGCCAAGCGCGTCCTGGTGATCAAGCCCAATTGGGGTGATGATGCTCAAGACCGGCCAGGCGATGACATTGGTGGAATCATCGCGTCCGCCCATGCCGGTTTCGATGATTGCGAGCTCGGCGGGGGTTTCGCCGAACAGAACCAAGGCCGCAGCGACCTGGGCGTCGAATTGCGTGAGCTCGGGCGCCAAATGCGCCACCCGCTCGGCTGCAGCGATGAGGCGTGCGTCATCAAGGCTTTGGCCGCCGACGAGGAAGCGTTCGTTGAGCTTGAAGAGATGGGGCTTGGTGAAGGCGTGCACCCGCCAGCCGGCGGCTTGGGCAATGGCGCGCAGGAAAGCGATGCTTGAGCCTTTGCCGTTGGTGCCGGCGACATGGATGATGGGCGGCAGTTTGGCGTCGAGGGTGGCGACAACACGGCGCAAGGGCGCCAGGTCATAGGGCTTGAAGTGATCGTATTCGGGTCCGAACAGGCGCTCAAAAGCCGCCAGCGCGATGTCGCCCACTTTACTCCGCCGCTTTGGCGCGGCTGGGCTTAGGCGGTTTGCGCTTGGCGGCTGGGATTTCGACCTCCGCTTCGATGGCCATATTGGGCAGCGTCACCGGCTCGAGCGCCTCGCTTTGCAGCGCGGCGCGTTTGTGCATCAGCACCG
>Ga0075030_100002508_pt1 | contig 16658 bp, 17 predicted proteins | sample LitLauG_LLR_2012_FD_71393 | JGI IMG/M metagenome (GOLD analysis project Ga0075030, IMG submission 71393) | Freshwater sediment microbial communities from Pennsylvania, USA - Little Laurel Run_MetaG_LLR_2012 | ecosystem: Environmental > Aquatic > Freshwater > Creek > Sediment | place: USA... | reverse complement strand
CACCACGCTGCCCGCAAGCACCGGCGCGGCGGTTACCGTCGCCGCCCAAGTCGCCGCCCAGCGTGTGCTTGACGCATTTGGCTATATCGGCGTTCTAACCATCGAATTCTTCGTGATGCGCGATGGTTCGGTCATGGCCAACGAGATGGCCCCGCGGGTCCACAATTCCGGCCATTGGACCATCGAAGGGGCGCTCACCTCGCAATTTGAGCAGCACATTCGCGCCATCGCCGGCTGGCCGCTAGGCCCCGTCACCCGCATCGCCGACATCGAGATGCTCAATCTCATCGGCGACGACGCCAAGTCCTGGGCCAGCTACGCGGGCGATCCCAGCGCCCACCTGCACCTTTATGGCAAGCGTCAGGCGCGCCCGGGGCGCAAGATGGGCCACGTCACCAAACTCAAATTCCGCGCCATTCCTTGAGCACTAACGGCCGCCATAACGAAAGCGCGCCGCAATCCCCACCGCACTCTGCACACCCTCGCCGATGGGCTTCAGACGCGCCTTAAATTTCTCGAACTGCATGACGTTTTCGATGCGCGCGCCAAGAAAGTCCCAAGTCGGTTCGCTGTCAGCGCTGTCGTCGGAAAACCATTTCGCGTAGGTTGACGCCAGCACGCCTGCGAGAATGGCGCGCTTGGAATAGAAATTCTCATCGGTGGAAACATCGCCGAGCGCGCGCCAAATCCGATCGGCCGTGCGCCACAACAGGCGCCCTGCCAGCGCCGCGCGGGTCGGGCGCGCCAAGGCGCGGGTCATGGCCCGGGCGGCTTGCTTATAAGGCGCCTGAGCCTCCAATCTGAGCTGCACCGCAGCGCGAACCTTGTCGCGGATGCGCATGCTCTCAAGTTCGAGCCCCTCCAGTCCTTCCAACATCGCCAGGTCGGCGCGCTCCGCGAAAGCGTCGGCGAGATCGACGACCCCTTGTGGGCACGCCAATTGCGCCTCGCCTTCTGAAATCTGCACTTCCCCACAAGCGGCCTTGAAGGCGCTGTCAGTCCATCCCAGGCGGGCGGCATGGGGGCCAAACGCCTCCAAGATGCGCGCGCGGAACCGTGCAGACGGGGTTTCGGCCATGATCGCCATATTAGCGCTGGAAAGGGCCCGGTCGATGGCGCTTGTCTTACCACCCACCTAGGCCACCCTCGCGGGCCACCTTCACGGGTTCGCATGCGCCGCGATCGGGACGGCCCGGCCGGGCCGATCCGCTTCTGAGCGGCCTTTGCGCCGCCGGGGGGCGGAGCGCCTTTTCGGGCAAGCGCGCCGGGGAGGTCGTTTGCAGTGGGCCTTTTGAGGCGACGGCTAGGCCTGCCTTGAGAAGGATGGACACCCAACGGGCGTTTTGGTATCTCCCCCGCCTTCGCAAGAAACGCGGACCGGAGGCGCTGACGCGCTTCAGGGGCGTTTTGTGCGTGCCAATTTCTATCCGGAGGACGGGTCCTGGTACAGATTTTCGTTCGCGACAACAACGTCGACCAAGCCTTGAAGGCGCTCAAAAAGAAGATGCAGCGGGAAGGCACTTTCCGCGAGATGAAGCGTCGCAATCATTACGAAAAGCCGTCCGAAAAGCGCGCCCGTGAGCGCGCTGAAGCGGTCCGCCGGGCCCGCAAACTCGCCCGCAAGCGCGCCCAGCGCGAGGGCCTCCTGCCAAAGCCAGTGCCCAAACCGCGCTGAGAGCACGTTAAAGCTCATGTCAACAAAACGCCGCCCGGTCCTCCCAGGCGGCGTTTTTGTTGGCTCAGTCTTCACTCGCCACGCGCAGCATGAGCACGGCCGCCTCGCGCAGCCCCTCGAGCTCGGGCTTGGTCAATTTCGCCAGTTTGCCGCGCAACAAGGTAAGTCGCGCACGCCGACCTCGGTCGAAGAGCGCCTTGCCTTTTGCAGTCACCTCGATGCGCACGCCGCGTTTGTCTTGGCGATCAACCCGCTTGGCCACGAGCCCTTCGGCTTCGAGATCGCCCACCAGCTTCGACATGGTTGGCGGCGTCACCTGCTCGCTGCGCGCCAGCTGCCCAAGGCTCATAGCGCCGCCAAACACCAGCACCGATAGCGCAGAAAGCTTTGGCGCTGACAATCCAGTCGCGGCATCGGCGCTGCGCGCCCGGCGCAGCACCCGAATGCAGGCGCTGTGGAGCGTGTCAGCGACTTCAAGCGCGGGATCATAGCTGGCCATCAGGCGCAATCATCGCTTGACTTAATTAGTTCGTCAAACTAATTATTATTGGTCTTTGCAAGGAGGCCTTCATGAGCACGCCGCCTACCCCGCTTTTCACCCGCATGAGCCAAGTGGCGATGGCCAGCATCGATCCCGCGAAGCTGGCGAACTTCTATGTCGACGTGCTCGGTTTCCGTCACGCTTTCGAAATTGGCGGCATGCACTTTCTCGATATTGGCGGGGTTATGGTGATGATCGGCCCCAAGCAACCTGAAATGACGATCGGCGGCGACGCTACTTTGTATTTCGAACCCACTGCCTGGAGCGCCACCGAAGCAGCCCTCGAGAAGGCTGGGATTGTGTTCATGAGCCCCACCATCGTGTTGCAAAAAGCCGATGGACGCGAACTTTGCCTGCGCGCGTTCAGGGATCCAGAAGGCCACACATTAGCGATGTTTGGTTGGCGCCCCGCCTAACCCTTGCGGCGCAATAGGTTTGCAAGGCTGAGCTGGTTGGCGACGCCTGCGCTGAAAACGCGCGAGGCAAGCATGAGCACAATCAACGTCGCCGCCAGCATCACAGCGCCCAGGCCGGCAATCTCGGCCCAACCTAATCCTGCGGGGGCGCGCATCAAAAGCATGAACGGCGTGAAAAGCGGCGCCCATGACGCCGCGGTCACAATCGCCGAGTTTGGATTGTCGAGCGCCGGCGCCACCAACATCATTGGCACCGCAAGCACCAGCGCCACCGGCCCAAGCAGGGTTTGGGCTTCCTGGATCGATTCACACAACGCCCCGAGCGCCAGGAAAATTGCCCCGTACATAAGATAGCCGAACACGAAGCCGACCAGAAATGCGGCTGTAAGCCGGGGATCAAGAAAAGCGCTGGCTATTTGACCCAGCACGGAGCCGCCCATGCGCGAGGCGGCGGCGCTCAACAGTGCCCCGCCCAACGCCCCCCAAAACACAAACAAAGTGAGACTGACGGCGCCGACCCCGATAAGCTTGCCGACTAAAAGCTCCATCGGGGTCATGCTGGTGAGCAGCGAATCCAAAATCTTGTTGGATTTCTCTTCGATCACCCCGGTCAGCAGCATATTGGCGACCGAAAACACCACGCTCCAGAGCACAAACGCCAGCACCAATGCGGCGTAGAACGGCGCGCGCTGGCGAAGCGTCACCTGCGACTGGCCCGCCCCGCCGCGAGGATCAAATTGCTGGGCCCGGGGATCAAAACTGTTCAATCGATCGGCTTCGTGGGGATCAAGCCCGTGCGCGGCCAGCGCCTCGCGCTGCATAGCCACGCGCATCGCCGCCTTGGCGATGTCTTCCGGCTCCAGACGCGAAAGGTTCACGCTCCAATAATCGATGGCAGGCGCGCCTTCGATGCGTCGGATATTGAGCGCGCCATAGAGTGATCCCCCGCCCGGCAGCTTTTTTGCGCCGTTGAGATAAGGCTTTAGCGCCTCAATCGTCGCGGCGGGCGAGGCCACCACCACATAGCGGGGCTGGGGTTGCGGGAGGGCCCGCCATACCTGCGGCGCGAAGCGGGCGACATAGGCGCGGGTTGCCCCGATCGCCATGGCGCGGTCAGGCGCGGCGTCGAAGGCCGCGATTGCAGCGCCCTGGATGTCTGGGGCGGTGGTATTGAGATAAGCGACAAATTCCGAACGCGCGCGTTCGCGCGCGTCGCTCTCGAAAGCTTGGCGCGCCAAAGCTGCGTCGCTCGGCGCCTCGGCGAGGATGACGATATTGCGCGGCGGCTCGGCGCGCGCCAGCAAGACTGGCCCAAACAGCAATACCCCAATCAGCAGCGGCGCTGTGATGAGCGAAAACCAAAAGCCCCAAGCGCCTACATAAGCAAAGTAGTCGCGCCGTGCGACCAGCAGGGTGGGCGAGGTCACTTCGCCATCACCCCGGCCTTGTCGCCCACCAGCGCAACAAAAGCTTCATGCAGACTAGCACGCGCTGGCTCAAACGCAGAAAGCGGCGCCCCCGCTTCCACACACGCCGCCAGCAATTGCCGCGAACCAGCGCCATGGCTCAAATGCGCGCGCCAACGTCGATTGCCGTGCTCGGCGCCGTCAGGAACGATGTCAAAGCCCTTCGGCTTCAGCGCCGCCGCCAAATCAAAATCGCCTTCAGTTTCCAGCGTCGCAACGCTCGCCGCCAGCGCCAGCGCTTGCGCCACCGTGCCTTCGAATGCTTTTCGTCCCTGGGCAATCAGCAGAATGCGATCGCACAGGCGCTCGGCGTGCTCCATCACGTGGGTGGAGAACAAAATCGTCCGCCCGGCCGCAGCTTGGGCGCGCATCAGCACTTCCAAAGTCAGCTGATTGACCGGGTCGAGCCCGGAGAACGGCTCATCCCAAATGATAAGCTCCGGCTCGTGAGCAATAGTTGCAAGCACCTGCACTTTCTGCGCCATGCCCTTGGAGAGCGCCTTGATCTTCTTGGTTTTCACAGCACCCAAGCCATGGCTGTCCAAGAGCGCGTCGGCGCGTCGAAAAGCCCGCTCTGCGCCCTTTAGGCGCGCGAAATAGGCAATAGCGGCGCGGGCGCTCATGGCGCGATAGAGCCCGCGCTCTTCCGGCAAATACCCAACGCGGCGCAATACCTGTCGCGACGCCGGCTGGCCCAGCAATGAGACCGCGCCCGCCGTGGGCTTAAGCGCGCCGACAAGCATGCGCAGCGTTGTGCTCTTGCCGGCCCCATTAGGTCCGAGCACGCCATAAATTGCGCCGCGCGGCGCCTGGAAGCTTAAATCTTCAACCGCTGTCCGCGCGCCATAGCGTTTGACCAGTCCTTCTGCTTCAAGCGCGGCGTTCATGCCCCAACAGGTTGGCGAAGCTTCAACACGAGATCAAGGCGCGTTTGTCGACTCTATTGGCACTTGCTGCGCCACTTCACGCCAATCGCGAGAACACGCGAGGCTGTGACCGCGGTCGCAGCGCAGCCGTCGGCAAGCCCAAAATTTCCCCCCGCAGCGTCTTGCCGTTTATTTGTGGGAGGCGTTAGCTCAGCTCTACAAGCGCATGGGGTGTTTCATGGCCGCGCCTGATCCGGAAAAGCTGAACGCATTGATGGGGCGCCTTGTCGGCGATCTAGGCGCCATTGCCTCTGGAGCGCTGGTGCTCTTGGGGGATCGCCTGGGCATTTACAAAGCCATGGGCGACGGCAAAGCCGTAACACCCGAGCAGCTTGCCGAGAAAACCGGTTTGAACGAACGCTACCTGCGCGAATGGCTGTCGGCCAACGCGGCGGCCGGCTATATCGACTACAATCCCAAATCCAAGAAGTTCAAACTCAACCCCGAGCAATGCTGCGCCTTTGCCGATGAAGGCGGCCCGGCTTTTTTCGCAGGCGCGTTCGAAGTGGGCCAAGCGATGTGGCTTGACGAGCCAAAGGTCGCCGAAGCCTTCAAGAACGGCAAGGGCGTGGGTTGGCATGAGCACTCTCACTGCCTATTTCGCGGCACCGAACGCTTCTTCCGCCCGGGCTACAACGCCAATCTGGTCTCAAGCTGGATACCGGCACTCAAGGGGGTGCAACAAAAATTGGAAAAAGGCGCCATCGTCGCCGACGTAGGCTGCGGCCACGGCGCCTCGACAATATTGATGGCGCTTGCCTACCCAAAATCAAAATTCTTCGGGTTCGATTATCACGCGCCTTCGATCGCGCGCGCCAAAGAAATGGCCAAGGAAGCCGGCCTCGCCAAACGCATCACATTCGAACAAGCGAGCGCTAAGGATTTTCCGGCCAAGGGCTATGACTTGGTGGCGTTCTTCGACTGCCTGCACGACATGGGCGACCCCGTTGGCGCGGGCAAGCACGTAAAGGAGACGCTCGCCGGCGACGGCGCCTGGATGATCGTCGAACCTTTTGCGCATGACGATCTCCAAGACAATCTAAACGCGGTCGGCCGCATCTATTACGCCGCATCCACCCTCATCTGCACGCCAGCTTCAAAAAGCCAAGAAGTTGGCTTAGGTCTCGGCGCCCAAGCTGGCGAATCTCGGTTGAAGAAGGTGGTCAAAGAGGCTGGCTTTTCCAAATTCCGCCGCGCCACGGAAACGCCGTTCAATCTGGTGTTCGAAGCGCGCGCCTGAGCACGAGGGATTGAATGAACCACTGGCTGGTGAAGAGCGAACCGGAAACTTGGTCCTGGGATCAGCACGTCAAGAAGGGGGTCGACGCTTGGACGGGCGTGCGCAACCATCAAGCCAAAGCGCATCTGAAGAACATGAAGAAGGGCGACGGCGTCTTTTTCTACCATTCCGGCGAGGGCAAAGAAGTGGTGGGAATCTCGCAAGTGGTGAAGGAGGCTTATCCAGACCCTAGCGACAATACCGGCGCGTTTGTGTGCGTGGATCTCAAACACGCGATGGTGCTCAAAACGCCGGTGACGCTGGCGGCGATCAAAGCCGACAAGAAATTTGCGGATATGGTGCTGGTCAACAATTCGCGGCTCTCGGTGCAGCCGGTGACCGCCTCCGAATGGGCGGCGATATGCAAACTGGGCGGCGTCAAATAATCCTACCCCGCGCGAAGCTCGGCCAACAGATCGTCCATGCCGTAGACCTCGTGCAGCACCGCAGCAATCGCTGTCGAGGCGACCGTCACGCTGCGGTTAAGAGCCCCGTCATAATAGAATTCGCCGCCCAGCGAGTGGATATTTCCGTCAAACACAGCGCCCACGACCTTGCCATCGCGATCTAACAGGGGGCTTCCAGAATTGCCCCCCGTTACATCGGTGCTGGTGGATACGTCAAAAATCGTGTTCGGATCGAGGCGCTCACGCGCTGCGACCCAGCTCGGCGTCAGCGCATAGGGCTGAGCGCCAGTGGCGCGGGCAAAAAGGCCCCCGAAGCGGGTGACCGCGCTGATCGCCGCCCCGCTCGGTTCTGTCCACCCCTCGACGCGACCATAGGAAAGCCGCGGCGCAAAGCTTGGGTCGGGATATTGGCTATCGCCGAAGGCGCGGTAGCGGGCTTGCGCGATTTTCTCTTGCGCCCGCTCCAGCGGGGCGTCGACCTCCGTAAGATAGCGCTCTCGCACCGCACGCGCTTCAGCATCCCATGCGCGCACGAAAACAATCATCGGGTCGTCTGAGGCCGCTACCGCCGCTTGTCCGCCATCCCACAATTGCTGGCGATAGGCCGCATCGCTCAACCGCGATTGCGCCAGCCGGTGGGCCAGCGCTTGCGGGGTTTCCGGGCCAAGCACCGCGCGCCCCGCCGTGGGGCTTAAGTAAGCGCTGACGCCGGTCAGCCAAACCGAAAGATTGAGCTCCTCGAAATCTGCATGCGTCTGGCGATCTGAGAGCAGGTTCTGGCGAACGCCGCCAAGCCGGGCCTCGCGGTAGCGCGGCAATCGCTCTGCGTCAGGCTTTAGCCTTTCAGCGCCAGCGCGCACGATATCACGCGCCCAACCGAACAGATCCGACCGCTCGCCTGCCCGCAGCTCCAGATACTGGAAGCGATAAAATAGGCGTCGATAGGCGGTCTCAGCGGCCGCTACCTGCTGCCAGGCTGCGCCAATGTCGCGAACCGCAGCGCGATTGCGGTGAATACGGGTCTGTAAATCGGCCTCGCGTTCTGTGACCCGCGCAAATCCGGCGGGATCGGCCAATGCGCCGCGCCGCCCGATGCTGGCTTTGAGCCCGTTTTCGACGCTCTGTAAGGTGTTGGCGGCGATCCGAGCTTGGTCTTCGCCCAACCCTGCGTAGCGCGCGAGCTGGTCGCGCAAAACACTCAGCGTCGCGATGCGCCAGGGCAAATCGACATCGCGCTCAAAGGTGAGCTCTGCAACCGTCTTCAGACGCGAGGTGGCGCCGGGATTGCCAGCCACCAACACGATTTCGTTGTTCTGAAGCGGCGTAAAGCGCATCGAAAGATGTCCCGGCGTCGTCGCCGGCACGCCATTTTCGTAAAGCCGTACAAAGGCGAAATCGGCGTCGTAGCGCGGGAAATTGAAATTGTCGGCGTCGCCGCCGAACGCGGCGGCTTGATGCTCGGGAGCAAACACCAGGCGCACGTCGTCGTAGCGCTTGTAAACATAGAGCGCGTAGCGTCCGCCCTGATAGAGGGTCACGACTTCGCAGGTTTGCGCGCCCGAACCACATTCGGCTTCAAGTCGCGCGACCTCGCCATCTCGCGCCTGCGCAAAGCCCTCCGCGGGCGCTGCTTGGGCAGCCGCATTGATGCGATCGGTCACATCCTCGATGCGGGTGAGCACCTGCACGTACATGCCCGGGCATTGGCGTTCGCCATCCAGGGTGTGCGCCATGAACCCCGCATCGATGTAATTTGCCTCCGCACTCGACAGCGCTTGCACACAGCCGATCACGCAATGATGGTTGGTCAGCACCAAGCCCTGCGCGCTTACGGTAGAGGCAGAACATCCTGGCATCCGCGCTGTGGCCGCCATGACCCGATTGAGCCAGGCTTTGTCGGGCGCCCAGCCCAATTCGCTTTGCATGCGAGCGGCTGGAAAATCGTCAAAAGTCCACATCCCCTCCGCGCCGATCGCCGCCGGCGTAGAGGCAAAGGCGAAGATTCCGAAGCAAAGCCCCGCAAGCAAGCGGCCCAGCTGACGCATAACCATCCCCGAATCTTGAGGCGTCAAGAAACGGGAACCTGCGCGCAGAGGCAAGCGTCGAGCTGCCAAGCGCTGCGCCTCGCGCGCGCTTATTTTCCGGCGGGCTTGGCTTTGGGTTGGTTGTCGCCGCCCGCCAGGCGATCGGCTGGTCCTTGACTTGCATCGTCCTGCGATAGGCCAAGCGCTGCGATCATCTGCGATTGCACTTGTGGCGACAGATCGTCCTGTTCGGTGATGAAATGACGCGCATCGTGCGCGCTCATGCCGGTGAGCGTGACCTGGGCGCGGTCATTGGCGTCGCCGGGACCGCCGTCGTCGGCGTCGACATGTAAGCCAAAGCCGCCAATATTCATCGTCACATGGCCATTGCCGTCGTGCCCGTGGCTCGCCGCGGCATGGGCCGCACCGGCCCCGCTCTGATCGCCATCGACATTTGCCCGGTCGCCATGCACCTGCATGGAGAAGCCTGGGGCGTGAATGGAAACGCTTTGGTCGTCGTCAGCGCCGGGCTTGCTATTGGGGGGCGGCATCGCCGCCATGGCGCGCTGCATCTGATCAGCGTTAAGCAAAGCCGAGCTTCCCCCCCCGGCCCTCGCCGCGGCCACTTTGCCGCCGGGCCCGCGCACCACATAGAGGTGGGTGTCGCCGACTTCTCGGATTTCAATCGAATAGGGCCCGCCAAGCTTGTCGCCCTTTACGTCTACGGAACAAGCCCCGGCGGCCACCGCCGCCAGCACGATCAAGGCACGCCAGGCACGCATCGCTCCATCTCCTTATCCGCCATGATCGCGCCGCCGGCCCCGTCCGCGCAAGCCCGCTCAGGCGCCTCGCAAACTGGTCCGCCCCGCCCGGCGGGGATCCTCTGATCGGCTAGATGCGCAAAATTCGGCTTTTGGATGCGAGGCTCTAGCGGGTCCGCTCGAAGCGGACCACCTTCTCGTCCCGATCAACATAGGCCACCCGGTAGCCCGCCTTCATCCAGGCGCGCGCATGCGAATGATGGTCCTGGTTGTCGTTGGCCCAAAACGAACGATGCTTGACCGCACTGACCGGCAGCGGCTTGCCGATGATTGTCTCGATGTCCTCGAACGTGAGGAACTCCGGCTTGCCATTGCGCCGGTTGAGATGAGCTTGCAGCGCCTCGTACTTGCGCATCGTCGTTCGTCTCCCGCACCGCATCGGCGCGTATCGGATACGCAACGACGCTCACGGGTGTGCAGCATGAACTGATTTGCGCGTTATGCACAGATTCGCACTCATTGTTGCGCAACCGAAAATCATGATGGCGATCGCGCATGTTCGTCGCTCGCCGTTCAGACGCGCCGCCCATCCACCCAGGTCGCGGCGGCAATCAAATCAAACCAAGCCCGCCTGTGCATCGGCTCGGTCTCTGGTCCGCTGCGCGGCGATCGCCAAAGCTTGGTTTCAGCGTTGAGCGACACAACCGAGCTGCTACGCTGCATTGGCGCGCAGGCCCGCCCGGCGCAAGCTTTGGAACCAACTCAAGCCGGACACACATTGATGCGCATGTTTGTTTGCCTCGCGCTGTTTATTTTGACCGCCTGCGCCACCGTGCCAGGCAATCTGCCCACGCCGCACTATGCTGATGCGGCCAGCCGCGGCGCGATCTCGGCATTCCTGGCTGGGCGGCCAAGCCAAGCCCAGGTCGATGAGGCCGCGCAAAAATGGTCCAGCGCCCTGGGCGACAGCGTCGCTTGCGGGGTGGCGATGCGCAAAGTCATCGATGCGGGCCTGGTGGGCGCGCTTGAGATCGCCGCGATGGACGCAGCCGCGCACGGCGGCGGCCGCGACGCGGTGCGCGAGGGCGTGGCTCGCTATGTGCGCCAGCTTGCGTCATTGTTGGTTGATCAACGTCCGCGCCCCGATCCGGGGCGCTGCAGCGCGCTCGCGCAATGGGCGCCGCAAACCGCCGCGGCAGGGCGCGAAGCTGTGCAAAGGGCGCGACGCAACGGTCTCATGAACAATGATTACGGCGTGTTGATGGACTTGCTCACGCGCTGAGCGAAAATCATCTCAATGTTGTTTCCCCCCGGGCGGCGAGCGCGGCAACGGCAAGCGATGGCGCCGCCCAGGCGCTGAACCTCAGCGCCTCGCAAAGGACTGCTCGCGCCGCATAAGCCGGGCGATCTTCTGCTTGGCGCGGAATTTCGCAGGGCCCATCTTTTCTTGCTTGACCGCGGTCGGCCGGGCTTCCATCGCAGGCCCAATTGATCGGAGAATTGCATGTCCGTCGACCGCCGCGCCATGTTGCAAGCCAGCGCCGCCGCCATGGCGCTGCAAGTGTTGCCAGCCAATGCTGAGCCATCGCCTGACGCGGCCGCAGACCAATTGCTTGGCCGCATCACGGAACAATTGTTGCGTGACTATCCCGAGAGCGCCACCAGCGCCGGGGTCGATAAGGACGCGCGCGCGGCGTTGCGCTCGAAATTGGAAAATCGCTCAGCATCTGGCCAGGGCGCGATCCGCGGTCATGTGCGCGAAACGCTCGCGCAATTGCGTCGGCTAAACACCCAGAGCCTGAGCGCTGATCAGAAGCTCAACGTCGACGTTGTGCAAACCGCCTATCAGTCGGCCGCCGACGGCTTCGAGTTTGCCTACGGCGATGTGGCGGTGCTCAAAGACAATTGGTCTTACCGCAACAGCCCTTATGTGGTTGCGCAAAATGTCGGCGCTTTCGTCGAAATCCCTTCCTTTCTAGACGCCAGCCATTCCATCACCGACGCTGCAGACGCCGACGCCTACCTGACGCGCATGGAGGCCTATGGACGCCAACTCGACGGCGAGACGGTGCGCGTGCGAGCCGACGCCGCGCGTGGCGTGGCGCTCCCCGACTTCCTGATGGCGAAGACCCTAAATCAGCTCCGCACCAGCCGCGCAGCGCCAATCGCGCAATGGGGCATCGTCACCTCGCTTGCCCATCGCGCTCAAGCCGCGGGGCTTGGGTCGCACTACGCCAGCGACGCTGCGCGCATCGCCCAGCAACACATCGCCCCGGCGCTCGATCGCCAAATCGCCATGCTCACTTCATTGCAATCGCGCGCCCGGCCCGAGCCAGGCGTATGGAAACTGCCGCACGGCGATGAATATTACGCTTGGGCGCTCCGCGCCGGCACCACCACCAACATGAGCCCCGACGAGGTCCACCAAATGGGTCTCGAGGAACTCAATTCTCTGCACGCGCGCATGGAGCCAATCCTGCAATCGCTCGGTTACAGCCAAGGCAGCGTCGGCGCCCGCATGACCGCGCTGGCGCAAGACCCCCGCTACAAATTCGCCGACGGCGACGCGGGCCGCGCCGAGATCATGGCCTTCATCCAGGACAAGCTCACTGACATCCGCGCCCGCCTGCCGCGCGCCTTTCACACGCTGGTGCGCGGCTATCTCACCGTGGTGCGCATTTCACCGGACGTGGAGGCAGGCGCACCGGGCGCCTATGGCGGAGCAGGCACGATCGACGGGCGAGAACCCGGGCATTTTTGGATCAATCTGCGCACCCCTGATCTGCATCGCAAATTCAGCTTGCCCGATCTCACCTATCACGAATCCATTCCCGGCCACGTCTGGCAAGGCGAATATACCTTCCATCAGCCGCTCATCCGCTCGGTGCTGGCGTTCAACGCCTATTCCGAGGGCTGGGCGCTCTATGCGCAACAACTGGCCGATGAACTGGGCGTCTATGACGATTTCCCGGCTGGGCGCTTGGGTTATTTGCAGTCCCTGGCCTTCCGCGCTTGCCGCCTGGTCGTCGACACCGGCATTCACGCCAAACAATGGTCGCGCGCCCAGGGCGTCGACTTCTTTGTCACCCAAAACGGCGACAATCCTGGCGAAGTCGAAAGCGAAGTCGATCGTTATTGCTCATGGCCCGGCCAAGCCTGCGGCTACAAGGTTGGCCACTCAACCATCAATCGCCTGCGCGAACACGCCCAAGCTGAACTTGGCGCGAAATATGACTTCGCCGCTTTCAACGACGCGGTGGTGACCCGCGGCAACGTGCCGATGACTGTGCTTGGGCGGGTGATCGACGCCTACATTGCGCGTGCGCGCGCGGGCTAAACCGGTTTGCCTCCGCGTCCTTGTCTCACGCCCCCAGAGGTTGCTATTAAGCGTCTCAATGGGCGCTAGTTGGGGAGGATTTCATGGCGCTGACTGACGAACAAAGAGAGAGCGTGTACCGGCTTGTGAAAAATCAGCCCAATTACCGACCGTTTTTCTCGTACTTGGCAGGGCTCAAGCTCAACCTCAAAGAATCGTCGCTGAACGTCGTCGAGACACAATCAGGGTTGAACCACCAACACTCACTCGAACTCATGCGCCAAATCGCCGCCACGGGCTTGGCGCGTGTTCATCCTGGAGGACGCGGCGGTCCAAGCTATCTCTCTTGGGCTGACGACATCGACATTCGCGAAGTCGGACGCTCGGTGGACAATCCGCTTCGCTGACGCGCCCCGTCGCCCGCGCCTAACGCGCAAACTTCTGAAACTTCACACGGCTCGGAATGATTTCCGTAACGCCTAAACGACGCTTCTTGTCTTCTTCGTAAGAATCAAAATCGCCCTCAAACCATTCGACGTGGCTGTCGCCTTCAAACGCCAAAATGTGGGTCGCCAAGCGGTTCAGGAACCACCGGTCGTGGCTGATCACCACGACGCATCCGGCAAAATCCTCGAGCGCTGCTTCCAGCGATTGCAGCGTTTCGACGTCTAGGTCGTTGGTTGGCTCATCTAAGAGCAGCACGTTGGCGCCGGTCAAAAGCGTCTTGGCTAAATGCACGCGATTGCGTTCGCCGCCCGAGAGCTGGCCTACTTTCTTCTGCTGATCGCCGCCTTTGAAATTAAAGCTCGACACATAGGCCCTGGATGGAATTTCGCGATTGCCTACCTCCAGCACGTCGAGGCCGCCGGAAATTTCTTCCCAAATCGTCTTTTTGTCATCGAGCGCGTCCCGCGACTGATCGACGAACCCGAGCCTCACGGAATCGCCAATGCTGATCACGCCCCCATCGGGCTTTTCTTGCCCTGTGATCATGCGAAAAAGCGTCGACTTGCCGGCTCCGTTTGCGCCTATGACCCCGACAATTCCCCCTGGCGGCAGCTTGAAGGAAAGCCCGTCAATCAAGAGTTTGTCGCCAAATCCCTTCTTCAGAGCGTCGAAGTCGATGACATTTTGACCAAGCCGCGGGCCCGGCGGAATCTGGATGGTTGCGAAGGTCTGCTTTTCGCGTTCGGCCGCGGCGGCCATTTCCTCGTAGCGCTGTAGTCTCGCTTTGCTCTTTGCTTGCCGCGCTTTGGGGGACTGGCGCACCCATTCCAGCTCGCGCGACATCACCTTTTGCCGACCTTCAGATTCGCGCTCCTCCTGCGCCATGCGCTTGGCTTTCGCCTCGAGCCAGGCCGAATAATTGCCTTCGTAAGGATGGCCTTTGCCGCGATCCAGTTCGAGCGTCCATTTGGTCACCTGATCGAGGAAGTAACGATCGTGGGTGACGAGAATGACGCAGCCGGGGAAGTTCTCAAGGTGATGCTGGAGCCAAGCGACGCTCTCGGCATCGAGATGGTTGGTGGGTTCGTCCAACAACAGCATGTCAGGCTTTGACAACAGCAAACGACAGAGCGCCACCCGCCGGCGTTCGCCGCCAGAGAGCTTTTCGACGCCGGCCTCATCGTCGGGACATCTTAGCGCATCCATCGCCATGTCGATTTTGGAATCGATATCCCAGGCGCCGGCGGCGTCGATTTGCTCTTGGAGCTTGGTCATCTCCTCCATGAGCGCGTCTGTGTAATTCTCGCCCACCGCCATCGAAACTTCGTTGAAGCGGGTGACGAGCCTTTTTTCGGCGCACCAGGCCTCAACATTCTCACGCACGTTCATGGCCGTGTCGAGTTGCGGCTCCTGCTCCAAATAGCCCATTTTTGTGCCGGCCATGGCGAAGGCCTCGCCGGTGAAATCAGTGTCCATGCCGGCCATGATTTTCATCAGCGTGGATTTGCCAGAGCCGTTGACCCCGACCACCCCGATCTTGGCATCGGGGAAGAACGACAACCAGATGTTCTCGAACACCTTCTTGCCGCCGGGATAGGCCTTGGTCAGCCCTTGCATCGTGAAAATGTATTGCGCCGGTTGGGCCGCCATTGGTGCTCTCGGTTCGGATGGGAAAAACGAAGCGCGGATATAGCGAGCTGCGCCCGGTGCGTCCACAAGGCGCTTGCGCGTCCCCTCGTCAGGCGAAGCAGCGTTTCCGACCCCCCAAAAGGGTCGCAAGACGGGCGCGCTTTCACGCTGGCGTCGCAGAGGCGGGCCCAATCTAGGCTTGCGCCTTAAAAGTGGGGAAGCGTCCAGATCAAGCCGGCGTCCAGCGCCCATCGGCGTTGCGGCAGAAGGTCTCGGGCGGCAGCTTTTGTGCGCCGTTCTGGGCATCGCTCACCGTTGCGTTGATGCGCCGACAATCGCTGCTATAGCCTTGCGCAGGCGCCGGCTCTGCAACTTCAAGCGAACGTGTCGCGCCTTGATCGGTTTGCCAAGCATCGTTCACGGGCTGGCCGCTATTTAAGGAACGATAATAGGCAGCTTCCACGCGCCGCTCCTCCTGCGCGGTCAGCGCGCTGCAAATTCCGTACGTCGCCGCCCCGCCGATGGCTGCGCCAAGTGCGGCATTTCCCGGGCGGTTGCGCCGGCCTTGGGTTGCGCCGATGAGCCCGCCCACAGCGGCGCCGATCAGAGCGTTGCGTCCGCATTGTGAAAGCTGCGTATGCGGCCCTTGACCGTCATCAACTGTCTCGCAGGCGGCGAGTGCGAGCACGCCCGCAAGGCTTGCGCAAACCATCCTCAGTCGCATCATCGACGCTCCTCGTCGCTCTCAAGCGGCGTTCATCTGCCCGAAAACGCGCAAATCTTTGGCGAAGCATCGCCGTCGGCGCTGGCCAATCCGGCGCCGGACGCAGCCGGGGTCTGCAATTCATGGCAGATGGTCTGCGCAGCTCCTGGGCGCGACCAACCGGCGTCGCTTCCATGACCGCGCAGCTCGGCTGTGCCGTCCGAGAAGCGGAACCCCGAACCGAGAATACGTGAGGGCAGATTGAGCGCGATGTAGCCCTCCTGCTCGACCAAAGCGCGTTCTGGATTGTGGGTAAAGGTGACGCGCATACGGGAGCCGTCGTCGCACGAGAACAAGGCCGTGGTCGGCGCAGCGTTGGGCGTTGGGCATGGACTTGCACACCCAGCAAGCGCGGCGGCGGCGATGAGAACGACAAGGCGCATGAGATCCTCCGGAGCGGAAAGACTCTAAGCCGATTTTTCTCGGCTGCGAAACAGGCTCGCGCCGCAGGCTACCGGCTTGGCCTCCCGCTTGCGCGGCCTTATCCTCCTAAACCGGAGGGGGTAAGTTCATGTCGAACGGCTATTTGGTCGCAGCGGAAGCGGACCTCGCGGCCGCGCGCGAAATCGCCGGCGGCTTTGGGCTCGAAATCTTCGACGTGGGCGCGGCGCGCGACCAAGCCGCCATCGCTGCTGACTTGGCCAATGCGGCCAATGTAGGCCTCATCGTGAGCACATCCGCGAAACGCGACGTCGCCTTTTTCGCCCTGTTGCAGCTGCTGGCCCAAAAGCTGGCGCGCGCGCAGCTGATCTTGGTTGAGCCCGACGCGCTCGGCGGCTTTGAGTTTCTGCCCCAGAGCTGGCCGGCCATGACCCTGGATGAAGCGCGGCGACGCGCAAGCGCCCTCGCGCAACGCCGCGAGCCAGGGACGCCTGAGCCACTGCCAGAACCCACGCGGGATCCAAATCCCCAGCCAGAGACGGTCAATTCAAACCAGGCGGATGCGCCCGCCCCGGCCTCCGTCGAAGAGGATGCAAGCCAATTTGAGCCAACGGCGGACGCTGCACC
>Ga0075030_100002500_pt1 | contig 16677 bp, 11 predicted proteins | sample LitLauG_LLR_2012_FD_71393 | JGI IMG/M metagenome (GOLD analysis project Ga0075030, IMG submission 71393) | Freshwater sediment microbial communities from Pennsylvania, USA - Little Laurel Run_MetaG_LLR_2012 | ecosystem: Environmental > Aquatic > Freshwater > Creek > Sediment | place: USA... | reverse complement strand
CCGTCGCCGGAACCCCCCACGTGCCCGACCATCCATCCACCACACCCATGCACCACTCGAGAGACAGCGGGACACCATGACCGTGCAGCCGATGATCCAGGACGACGACAGGGGCCGGGCCGACATCGTGCCGACGACGGAGCCCCCCGAGGCGTCGGGGGTGCATCGCGACGATGCGGTGCGCGACCTGCTGCGCCTGCTGGAGTCGAACCGCAGGCTCCAGCGGACCCTGGCGGACAACGCCGCACTGTGCGAGGCGTCGCTGCTGGCCCTGCTCGACGGTGTCGACCCCGGCGCACTGCTCGACGGGATCGACGTGGCCAGGGCCCGCCTCGAGCTGGCCGATTCCCTCGCGGTGTTCGAACGGGCACGGCACCGGTCGCGCGGCACGTTCATCGCGGCGCAGTTCCGGCACGGCATGAACATGAAGGAGATCAGCCGGCGCTGGGGGATCTCGCGGCAGCTCGCCCACCGGTTCTTCAAGGAGTCCCACCGGGACGCCTGAGTCCGGAGCACCCGGCCGGAAGTCGGCCGGTCCGGTCCTGCTAGCCGATCGGACCCCCCAAGGACTCCAGCCGGGACCGCACGGCGACCAGCACCGGCGTGTCGAGGCCCTCGGGGCACCGCCCGTACCAGTCGGCCAGGAGCTGCCGACCCTCCTCGACCCGACCCACCTCGGCCAGCAGCCCGGCGTAGCCCGCCGCAGCCCGGGCGCCGTGCACCGGCAGCCCCATGCGCTCGGCCGCGACCAGCGAGGCGCGCCAGGCCTCGGCCGCCTGCGACCACGGGTGGGCGGGATCGACCAGGTCGTCGGGTCCGCCGCCGGGCGCCTCGGCGAAGCGGAGTTCGGCCAGCTGTCGGTGGAGGGCCGAGTCCCACCACGGCTGGCCGGTCTCGGCCGACAGCCCGAGGGCGGTGTCGAGCAGCCTGGCCGTCATGGTTGCGTCACCGGCCGCCCATGCCGCTTCGGCCACCCGGGCGAGCACGTTGGAGGCACCGCCCAGGCTGCCCATCTCTCCGGCCGCGAAGCCGGCCTGGAGCACGTCGTCCAGTGCCGCGTGGTCCCCGGTGACCACCCGCTCGGCCGCCTCCCACACGCTGCCGACGCTGGCCCAGAAGTGGAAGCCCTGCTCCTCGGCCAGCCGCACCGCCCGCCCGGCGATGCGCAACGTCTCGGCCGACTCGCCGCGCTCGCAGTGGCCGGTGGCCAGGAAGACCTCGGCATAGACCCGGTTGAAGGGCTCGCCGAGCGATTCGGCCAGGGCGACCGCGTCCTCCAGGTGGGCGAGGCCCCGGTCGAGGTGGCCCAGCAGCAGACTGCTCCATCCGGCGAAGACGTGGGCGGCCACACCCTGGTCGGTCCCGAGGCGCCGGCCCAGCACCTGGTGGCGCACCGGGTCGTAGGTGGCGATCGCCCGGGTGGCCAGGTCGTGGCATCCCACCTGGTCCCCCTGCCAGCTGCGGGCCAGACCCAGTTGGACGCAGCCCAGCACGGTCAGCATGTCGTCGCCGTGCGCGTCCGCGATGGCCAGCACCCGATCGGCCAGCTCGGCCCCTTCGGCGATGTCGCCGCGGTTCAGGTAGTACAGCGAGAGCCCGCCGAGCGACAGGCCGATGCGCTCGTCGTTGCCGAGCAGCTCGCACAGCTGGCGGGCCCGCTCGTAGGCGGCGGCCAGTTCGGGGTCGGTGTAGCTCCGCGCCGCCAGCGCCGAGCCGAGTGCGAGCTGCAGCTCCACCTCGAGCTCGCGTGCCTGGACGGTGTCGTCGAGCCGGGCCGTCACGGTGATGCCCTTGCGCAGGAAGGCCACCGCCTCTCGGTGACCGGACCGGTCGGCGGCCAACCGGGCGGCCAGCTGGTAGTGGGCGGCGGCCTCGTAGTGCAGGTCGGCCGCCTCGAAGTGCCGTGCGACCACTTCGGGTGCGGTGGAGGCACCCGCCGCCACGCGGGCATCCAGCACCCGGGCGATCCGCTCGTGGATGGTGCGCCGGTTCCTCCGCAGGAGGGACTCGTACGCGGCCTCCTGGATCAGCGCGTGCTTGAACGCGTACTCGTCGGTGTGGGTCGGGTGCGGCCGCACCAGCCCGCTCGCCACCACCTGTGCGAGGGATCGGGTGAGTAACGCGGGGTCCATGCCCGACACCGTGACCAACAGGTCGGCGGCGAAGGTGCGGCCCAGGACGGCGGCCAGCTGGGCCACCGGCTTGGCCGGTCCCAGTCCGTCCAGGCGGGCGAGCAGCGACGCCTGCAGCGTCGCCGGGATCTCCAGGTCCCCCAGGGGGGCGGCCAGGTCCCAGCGGTCCTCCTCGCGGACCAGCTGCCCGGACTCGAGGACGGTCCGTCCGACCTCCTCGACGTAGAGCGGGATGCCACCGGCGGAGGTCACGATCCGGTCGACCACGGCGTCAGGCAGGGGGAGCCCACCGCCGAGCGCGGTGGCCAGCTCGCGGACCTGGGCGTCGGCCAGGGGCTCGAGGGGGACGGTCGTCACCCCGGTCGCCGCCTCCCACGTCGGGACGAACTCGGGGCGGGCGGTCAGCAGCACCAGGACCGGACCGTCCGCCACGCGCCGGAGCAGCCGCTCCACCGCGTCGAGGGTGGTGGGGTCGCACCAGTGGAGGTCCTCCATGCACAGCACCACCGGCCCGCGGCGGCCGAGTGCGACGATCCACGCCACCAGGGCGTCGATCGTCCGCTCCAGGCGCAGGTCGCGGCCGAGCGAGTCGGCCACGGTGCCCGACACGCCGAGCAGCGCGCCGACGAGCTCGGGGCCGTCGGGGACGTCCACCCCGCTCCGGGCGAACTCCGACCGGAGCTGGGTCAGCCGCCACATCGGGTCGGCGAGGTCGTGCAGGTCCAGCTCGGTCTCCACCAGGTCGATCACGGGGCGGAGCACCGACATGCGCGTGTACGGGACGCACGAGCCCTGCAACCAGAGCGGGTCGTCGGTGGACACCAGGTCGCGCACCCAGTCGACCATCCGCGACTTGCCGACCCCCGGTTCGCCGGTGACCAGCACGCCGAGCCCGTGTCCGGCACGCGCCTGGTCCCAGGCGCGTGCCAGTGCCGCCACCTCTGCGGTGCGGCCCACCAGCGGGCTGGAGCGGTCGACGGCCACCTCGGACCGATGGACGTCCGCCCGGGCGTGGACCTGGTAGGCCTCGACCGGGCGCAGGGCACCGCGCAGGGTGAGGGCACCGATCGATGTCCGGTCGAACCTGTCCCCGGTCAGGGACACGGTGGCCGCGCTGGCGACGACGGTGTCCGGCTCGGCCAGACCCTGGAGACGGGCGGCGATGTTGAGGGTCTCGCCCACCGCCATGGTGGCGCGCCGGTCGGCGCCGCCCAGCATGCCGACGACGGCGGGACCGCTGTGCACGCCCACCCGGACGGCGAGCCCCCGGGTGTCGTCGGACCGGCCCAGTTCGGCGACGATGTCGAGCGCGGCGGTCAGGGCCTGGACGGCATCGTCCTTGTGGGCCTCGGGCCAGCCGAACCAGAACACGATGCCGTCGCCGCTGTATTCCTCGACGTCGCCTTCGAGATCGCGGACGATGGTCACGGCACGGTGCTGGTAGGCCTGGATGAGTTCGCCGTACTCCTCGGGGTCGGTCACCGCCGACAGCTCGGTGGAGCCGACCAGGTCGCAGACGACGACGGTCAGGTCGCGCAACTCGGTGGCCAGGGCCTCGCCGATCGACCCGTCCGGGGCCGTCACCGGCCCGGGTCGGGCCACCGGCTCGCCGCAGGCGGGGCAGAAGCGGGCGTTGGCGGGAAGTGCCTCGGTGCAGGCGCCGCAGTGGCGGGTCACGGCCCCACCGCCGGGGCCCCGATGCCGTCGGGCCGGCGGGGCGGGCACGGCACCGGCGGCGCCACAGCCGCCCGCACCCCTGTCCGGTCCGTCCGCTGATCCACTCGTGAGCCTCCCGCCGCGACCCGGTGCCGAACGGGAATCGTACCGTTTGCAACGCCCGATCGCAGCAGGTGGACGTCCGACCGGGCCGTCCGACACCACGGACGGCGCCCCGGGAAACTGGTCGGTCCCCGGGGCGCCCGGGTACGGTGTCGCCATCGTGCGGGTGCTGCTGATGAGCCCAGTCGCAGGGGTGGACCCGCCCGGGGGCGACATCGCCTACACCGGGTCCCTGCTGGCCCGGCCCCCGGACGGCGTGACCTACACGACCTACGTCGACGCCCTGGCCGAGGGCTCGTTGGTCGAGCGCGGCCGCCGCCCCGGGCACGGCCGGGTCGGGCCGACCGACGCGGCCGTGCTGGCCGCCCGGGTGGTGGAGCACGGGCTCCGGCGGACGGGCCTCCTGTACCGGGAGCCCTACCGCTACCTGACGGTCGCACCGGGCGCCTTCGACCTGGTCCACGCCCATCTGTTCCCGGTCCGTCTCCTCGGTCACCCGCTCCCGCTGGTGACCAGTTCGGGCATGCCGCTCCCCGTCCTGTACGAGGACCGGTTCGGCTGGTCACACCGCCACGTCGAGGCCGCCACCCGGGTAGAGCGGCTCCTGTCGACCGTGTTGGGCACCGAAGTCTCCTGGTTCCCCCCGCGCCGGGCCGGGATCACCATGGTGCAGTCGGACCACTACCGCGACCGGCTCCTCGGGGCCGGCGCCGCTCCGGAGCGGGTGGTGACCCAGGCCCTCGGCATCGAAGGCAGGGCCGGCACCCCCCGCACCGGACCGCCCCGCACCGTCGGCTTCGTGTCGACCGTGTTCGAGGAGAAGGGCGGTCCGACGGTGCTGGCTGCCTTCGCCGGACTGGTGGCGGCGCATCCCGGCGCCCGGCTGGTGGTCGTGGGCACCCCGCCGCGCCGGCTCGACCCCGTCCTGCCGGCCGGCTCGGTCGAGTGGTTGGGCCGCGTGCCCCGCCAGGAGCTCCTGGACACGGTCTACCCCCGGATCGACGTGCTGGCCCTGCCGACGGCGTGCGACTCGGGCACGCCCTATGTGGTGCTGGAGGCGCTCCAGCGCGGCATCCCGGTGGTGGCCAGCGACCTGCCATGGCTCGACGAGGGGCTGACCGGCGCGGGGGTGCGGCGGGTGCCGGCGGGACCGGGTCCGGTGCGCGCCGCGCTGTGGGCCCTGTTCGACCCCGGCGCCTACGCGGCGGCGTCCCGGTCGGCCGTCGGCCTGTGGTCGGCGCGGTACTCGATGGAGGTGGTGGCGGCCCAGGTCGGCGCCACCTATCGGTCGGCTCTGGCGGCTGGTCCCCTCGGTGCTCCGACGGGCGGACGGGGTCGACGGTGGGACGTCCTCGGGACCGGCCGATGACCGGCGGCGCCGTCGCCCTGGCCGCGGTCCTGGTGTATGCGTTGGTGGCCGGCCGGCTGGACCGGTGGTCGGTGACCGCGCCGCTGGTGCTGGTCGTCGTCGGCACGGTGCTGGGCGAGAGCTGTCTCGGTGTGCTGCACGTGACCGCCGGGGCCGACTCGATCAAGGTGCTGGCGGAGCTGACGCTGGCGCTGCTGCTGTTCGCGGACGCGTCGAGCATCCGGCTGCGCGACGCCGAGGAGGACCTCAGCCTGCCCGGACGGCTGCTCGGGATCGGCCTGCCGTCGACCATCGCCCTCGGCGCGCTGCTCGCCCACCTGGTGTTCGCCGTGTCGTGGCCCGAGGCGGCACTGGTGGGGTCGCTGCTGGCGCCCACCGACGCCGCCCTCGGCCTGGCCGTGGTGACCAACCAGGCGGTGCCGGTCCGTGTCCGGCGGGCCCTCACCATCGAGAGCGGCCTGAACGACGGCATCGCCACCCCGTTCGTCGTCTTCTTCCTCGCCGTGGCCGCCGCCGAAGCGGACCACCAGCGCTGGGTGGCGACCAGCGTCAAGGAGCTGGTCCTGGCCCTGGCGTTCGGCGCCGCCCTCGGCTGGCTGGTGGGAGCGGTGGCGTCGGCCGCCCGCCGGGCCGGGTGGACGACGCCGCTGTCGGATGCCCTGGTGGTGCTGGTGACCGCCCTGCTCTCCTACCAGGGGGCGGTGGCCATCGGTGCCAACGGCTTCGTGTCGGCGTTCGTCGCCGGGTCGGTGTTCGGCACGGCCGCCCGTCAGGAGCTGGCGCCGGCCACCGAGCTCACCGAGGACGTGGGCCTCTACGCATCGTTCGCGGTGTGGATCGTGTTCGGCGCGGTGTTCGTCGGTCCGACCCTGCGGGCCGGGTTCCAGGGCGCTCCCATCCTCTACGCCGTGCTCAGTCTGACGGTGGTCCGCATGGTGCCGGTGACCCTGGCGCTGCTCGGCACCGGGCTCCGTCGCGACACGGTGGCCTTCATGGGCTGGTTCGGTCCCCGGGGCCTGGCATCGGTGGTGTTCACCCTGCTGGTCTACGACGGGCTCCACGGGAGTCCCGCCGCCCTCGCTCTCGGCCGGGTGGCCACCTGGACGATCCTCCTGTCGGTCGTGGCCCACGGGCTGAGTTCGGGCCCGCTGGCCGCCCGCTACGCCGGACGGCTGGCACGGGCTCCGGCAGGGCTGCCCGAACTGGAGGACGCACCCGACGGGCGCTGGCGCCGCCGGACCCTGCACGAGCGCCCGCCGTCGCCGGAGCCCTGACCCGGCGGGTCCATCGTCCCGCCCACGGGGCCCGGACGGGTCAGTCGACCGCCGGGTCCGGCTCGAGGAACTGGTGGACGAGACCCTGGAGTCCGACCGCGAACAGCGCCCACGGCTGGAGTTCCCCGCCGGGACCGGTCGGCCGGTCGATGGTCTCGATCCGGTCGGTGGTCCGCTGGCGCATGGCGCACCCCTCCGAGTAGGCGGTCACCGCCATGACGAACTGGGGGAGCGTGTACTCGGGACGGAGGCGGAGGCCGAACGAGGAGGCGAGCGCGCCGAGCGTGTCGTTCCAGAAGCCGGAGGCCGAGTCGTAGCTCTCGGTCAGGGCGTCCTTGATCCGCCGCTGCTGCTCGGGGTCGGTCGAACCGGCGGCCAGGGCGACGATGTTGATCCACAGGGCCCAGTTGGCCGAGTCGGTGATGACGCCGGTGAAGGCGTTCCCGCCCACCCGGCAGACGTCGACGACGGCACGCTCCCGGGACGCGGGGGTCGACAGGTCGATGCTCCCGAGGAGCTCCTGGAGCGCGGTGATGGTGCCGCCTATTTCGGGACGGGTGTCGTCGTGGGCGATGGACACCAGCACGTCGGTCTGGAATTCGGCCTGGTTCTCCCACACCCGACGGATGACCGAGGCGTTGGTGATCCGCTCGCCGGTCCGTTCGTCGAGCCGGTCGAAGACCCGCTTGAAGGTGAGGTTGCTCGACTCGGTGCGGAGTCCCTCGTCGGCGATGACGGCCCGTCCCTCGGCCAACAGGAGCTGGCGAAGCTCCTCACGTGTGCGTCGGGAGCGGGCCATGGTCCCTCCAGTCTGCACCCAGCGGTTGCAAAACGGAAGGGGGGGTCGGACGGACCCCTGGCCTCCCGGGCGTCACCGCCTTACCGGCCCGTTACCGGTGCTCCGTACGGTCGTGGTGGCGGGGACCACCCCGATGCCGGCAGTGGGCCGGCGACGAGCAGAGGAGCGGGACATGACACTGATCAGGCGGAACAGGATGCGGGAGGCGCCACCGGACGGTGCCGTCCCCGGGAGCGCGGGACCGTCCCCGGTCCGGCGGTCGGCCGTGGCCGGGGCGCTGGCGGCGGGGGTGCTGGCGGTCGGAGCACTGGTGGCGCCGGCGGTACCGGCCGGCGCGGCGACCCACGCGCCGGCGGCCCATGGCGCCCTGTCGCACGGCACCGGTCGCCCGGTGGCCCACGGCTCCGGGCCCACCATCACCTCGGCCCGGTTCAACGTGACCGACCTCACGACCGGGGTGACCACCGCGGTGGTGGACGACACGGTCAGCCCGAACGCCGCGTGCGCCAACGGACCTACGTCGCAGTGCCTGTCGCTGGGCACCGCCGACCACTTCGTCCTGACGTCGTCGTCACCGCTGGCCGCCGGCCAGTCGTTCGACTCGACGTCGACGTCGTGGGACCTGGGTCTGAACGTGGGCGGGCAGATCTGCGGGGTGTTCCGGCTGGACGCGCCGCAGTTCACCGGCGGTCTCCTCCTCGACCAGTTCACCTACGGGGGGTCCCTGACCGCGTTCGCGGCACAGGTGTCCTGCACCAACGACAGCGTCCAGATCAACGGGACCATCGCCATGGACATCACCAACACCACGCCCCATCAGGGCTACTACGCCTACGACACCTGGGGGGACACCTTCGGGTTCGGCAACGACTCGTTCCTGTCCTACCTGGGCGGGCCGGGCTACGGCGCGCTCAACGCCCCGGTGGTCTCCATGGCGACGACGCCGGGTGGCAACGGCTACTGGATGACGGCCGCCGACGGCGGGGTGTTCGCCTACGGCGACGCCGGGTTCTTCGGCTCGACCGGGAACATCCACCTCAACCAGCCCGTGGTGGGGATGGCCGCCACACCCGATGGCAACGGCTACTGGTTCGTGGCGGCCGACGGTGGCGTGTTCGCCTACGGCGACGCGACCTTCTACGGCTCCATGGGTGGCACCCTGCTGAACCAGCCGATCGTGGGCATGGCCGCCACACCCGACGGTAGGGGCTACTGGTTGGTGGCGGCCGACGGCGGCGTCTTCGCCTTCGGCGACGCCACCTTCTACGGCTCCATGGGCGGCGCCCCGATCAACCAGCCGATCGTGGGCATGGCGACCACGCCGGACGGGCACGGCTACTGGTTCGTGGCCGCTGACGGCGGCGTGTTCGCCTTCGGCGACGCCGGGTTCTACGGCTCGGCGGGCGACGTGCAGCTCAACTCGCCGATCACCGGCATGCACGCGGCGGCCGACGGCCACGGCTACCAGCTGGTGGCCGACGACGGCGGGGTGTTCGCCTACGGCGACGCCCCGTTCGCCGGGAGCCTGGGTGGCAGCGGGGCCACGGGGATCGTGGGCCTGGCCTCGTGACGCCATCCGGGCCGCCACGGTCCCCGGACCGGCGGCCCGGGTGGGCGCACGGTGTGGGCGGTGCCCGGTCGGGCGGTGCGACCGGAGCCGGCCACGGAGGGCACGAGGGTGCCGGGGTACGTACCCCGGCACCCTCGGTCCGCGCCCCGGGGCCGGTCGGTGGGAGGCCGCCGGCCCCGGGCCGACGGGAGGCCGCCGGTGTAGCGTCGCTGGCGTGCACGACCGGCTGAGCCCGTTGGACTCCTCGTTCCTCGCCATCGAGGACGGGGTGAGCCACATGCACATCGCGTCCATCGGCATCTTCGAAGGCCCCGTCCCACGGTACGCGGACTTCGTGGCCATGATCGCCGGCAAGCTGCGCCTCGTGCCCCGCTACCGCCAGGTGGTGGACCGGGTGCCCGCCGACCTGGGCCGACCGGTGTGGGTCGACGACCCCCACTTCAACATCGAGTACCACGTGCGGCACTCCGCGCTGCCCGACCCCGGGGGCGAGGCCGAGCTCCGCAAGCTGGTCGGCCGGCTGATGTCGCAGCAGCTCGATCGGGCGAAGCCGCTGTGGGAGATCTGGATGATCGACGGTCTGGAAGGCGGCCGGTGGGCGATGGCGTCCAAGACCCACCACTGCATGGTGGACGGCGTGTCGGGCACCGAACTCCTGTCGGTGATCATGGACGCCACGCCCGAGGTGCACCCGCCGGAGCCGGTCGAGTGGGAGCCGCAGCCCCGCCCGAGCCCGCTGGGCCTGGCCGTGGGGGCGGTGGCCGACATGGCCCGCAGCCCCTACGAGCAGCTGCGGGCGGCGCGGTCGGCACTGCGGGTCCCGCGCAGCGCCGTGGGCCAGCTGCTGGACGTCGGCCGGGGGATGTCCGCCATGCTGGGCATGGTCCGCCCCACCCCGGCCTCCTCGCTCAACGGGCCGATCGGGCCCCACCGCCACTGGAGCTGGGCGTCGACTACCGTCGAGGACGTGCGGGCGGTGCGCCGGCAGCACGGGGGTACGTTCAACGACGTGGTCCTGGCCTGCATCACCGGCGGGTTCCGGGAGCTCCTGGTGTCCCGCGGCGAGTCCGCCGATCGGGTGGTGCGGACCATGGTCCCGGTGTCGGTGCGTCCCCGGGGGACGGACGGCGTGGCCGTGGGCGACGGGGTGCCGGCCAACAGGGTGTCGGCCATGTTCGCCGAGCTCCCGGTGTTCGAGGCCGACCCGGTCGAGCGGTTGCGGCGGATCAGCCGGCAGATGGACGGACTGAAGGACAGCCAGGAAGCGGTGGCCGGGGAGGCGCTGACCTCGCTGTCCGGGTTCGCCCCGCCCCTGCTGCTGGCCCTCGGAGGCCGCATCGCCACCAAGGGGTCGCAGCGCAACATCAACACGGTGACCACGAACGTGCCCGGACCGCAGCTCCCGCTCTACGTGCTCGGACGCAGGATGCTCCAGGCCTTCCCGTTCGTGCCCCTGGGGGCCCAGATGCGGGTGACCGTGGCCATCTTCTCCTACGACGGCCAGGTCAACTACGGGGTGACCGGCGACTACGACGCCGCGCCGGACATCGACGTGCTCTGCCGAGGGGTGGAGAAGGGGCTGGCCGAGCTGCTCGGCGCGTCCTGACCGGGTCGTCGGCCGGGTCGGGGCCGGGCGGACCCGGCGGCACGGTCAGGCGGCCATCGAGGCCGGGGCCGGGGTGGGGTAGAGGTGTCGGGCGAACGACGGCGGTGCGAACGGTGCCCAGGTGCCGGCCGGCTGGGCCAGGCGGTCGGCCACCACCCACAGTGCGGCCGGATTGTGGCCGAGGCCGCAGTGGCTGCCCGGGACCTCCACGTTCTCCCGCCGGACCCCGTCGTCCTGCAGGCAGGTCTGCCAGGCCACCACACCGTCGGCCTTGGTGTAGACGGCGGTCACCGGCATGGGCAGCTGGCCCCGGTCGGCCTCGATGTCGGGCAGCTCGGTGTGGGGTACGTGGCGGTGTGCGAAGCGCTCGAAGCTGCGGGCGGCGTGGCTACCGATGGGTGCGTCACTGCGGAAGGGGCTGCCCAGGGTGACGATGTCCCGGATGCTGCCGGCCCGCTCGTGCCCCAGGCCGCGGGCGAACATGCCCCCCAGGCTCCACCCCACCAGGCTGACCGGGGAACCGGCCGAGATGGCCAGGCGCTCCACCAGGGTCCGCATGCCGTCGAGGATCTCCGAGGTCGGGCCCACGTTGCGCCCGAGGCCCCAGCCGTAGGGGTGGTAGCCGAGCGTGCCGAGGTAGCTGCGCAGCACCAGGGTCGAGCGGTCGTCGGCCAGGAACCCGGGGAGGACCACGACGGTGTGCCCGTCGCCGTGGGGCGCCCGCTTGAGCAGCGGCGCCGCGGCCAGGAACGCCCCGAACTCGACCGCGGCCCGGGTCGGCTCGGTGTACAGCAGTGCGCGAGACGGCGCACCTACGTGGCTGACGTGCTTCATCCGGTCACTCCCCCCGGCTGGTGTTCCGGGCGGAAGGCGCCGTGACCAGCGGGTTCCAGCGTACTCCTGCAACGTGTTCCATCGCACGACCTGCACCGGGACCGCACCCGCACCACGATCGGACCGCACCCGGAACTCGACCCGGGACTTCCGCGTCCCGAGCGGCCGACCTCGCCTGAGCTGTGGACGTTCGGCCCTAGCCAGGGACCCGGGAGAAGCGGACGCTTGGGACATGACCGATCTGCAGCCGCACCGACGGTACCCGGTCCGGATCGCCACAGGGCTGGCGTCGCTGGTCGTACTGGCGGGCGTCCTGTCGGTGGGCGCGGCGGCGCCACGGCGCGCACCGGCGACCGCCACGGTGACGGCGGCCACGTCGGCACACCTGGCGGCCAACTGCGCCGCCGAACGGGCGGTACCCCGACCGGGGCACGTGGTGACCATGGCGGTGGTGCACCCGCGTTGCGGCGGTCCGGTCAGCCCGCCCTACCCGGCGACCAACGGCCTGAACGGGGTGGCGTGCACCGGCTCGGCCTTCTGCGTGGCCGTGGGCGCCCACACCACCCGGACCGGCCTGCAGCAGACGCTGATCCTGACGTGGGACGGGACGGCCTGGTCGGTCACGCCCAGCCCGAGTCCGGGCACTGCGCAGAACCTGCTGTTCGGCGTGGCGTGCCTGTCCGCCACCGACTGCACGGCGGTGGGCTCGACCGGCGACTCGACCAACGGGGAGTCGACGCTGGTCGAGTCCTGGGACGGGACCACCTGGACGGTCGTCCCCAGTCTGGACGCCGGGGTCGTGAACTACCTGCAGGGGGTGTCGTGCACCAGCCCGACATCATGCGTGGCCGTCGGGTCCACCTCGGACGGGTCGTCGATGGGCCGCACCCTGATCGAGGCCTGGAACGGCACCACCTGGTCCCTCGTGGCCAGCCCCGCGCCCGGGTCCGGTTCCGGGCTCACCGGGGTGTCGTGCCCGAGTGCCACGTTCTGCCGGGCGACGGGGTATTCGTCCGACAGCACCGGCCAGGACCGCACGCTGGTGGTGGCCTGGAACGGGTCGACGTGGTCGGTGGAGCCCAGTCCCACCATCGGCAGCAACGACATACTCCGTGCCGTGTCCTGCACCGGGCCGCTCCACTGCATGGCCGTCGGGTTCACCACGGCCCCACTCGGGGACGAGATGACCCTCGCCGAGGTGTGGAACGGGACCGCCTGGTCGGTGACCCCGAGCCAGAGTCCGGGGGTGGGGCCCGCGTTCACCGGCGTGTCGTGCACCGGCACGACCGACTGCGTGGCCGTCGGGTCGTTCTTCGGATCGGACGGCCAGGTCACCCTGGTCGAGACCTGGACCGGGATCGCGGCCTACCGGCCCGGGACCCCGAACCCCGGCGTCTACGACGGGTTCCAAGGGGTGTCCTGCCTGGACGCCTCCCACTGTACGGCAGTGGGTGATTCGGTCACCCACACCGGCGCGGTGCAGACCCTCGTCCAGGTGTCGAACGGCAACTCGTGGTCCCTCGTGACCAGTCCCAACCTGGAGTACGTCAACACGCCGGTGGTCGGCCTGGCCGCCACGCCGGCCGGTGACGGGTACTGGCTGGCGGATGCCTCCGGCGCCGTGTCGGCACACGGGTCGGCGGCGGTCTACGGCTCGATGAGCGGCACCGTGCTCAACGCGCCGGTCACCCACGTCGTGGCCACTCCGGACGGCCACGGCTACTGGCTGGTGGCGTCCGACGGCGGGCTCTTCGCCTTCGGCGACGCCGGCTTCTACGGATCCATGGGCGCCGTCCCGCTCAACGCCCCGGTGGTGGCCATGGCCCCCACGGCCGACGGCCACGGCTACTGGCTGGTGGCGTCCGACGGCGGGGTGTTCGCCTTCGGCGACGCCGTCTTCCGCGGCTCCATGGGAGGGGCCACACTGAACCGACCGGTGCTGGGGGTGGCCGCCGACGGCGCCACCGGCGGCTACTGGCTGGTGGCGTCCGACGGCGGGATCTTCGCCTTCGGGGCCCCGTTCCGGGGGTCGATGGGCGGCAGCTCCCTCAACCAGCCGATCACCGGCATGGCGGCCGACAGCACCACCGGCGGCTACTGGCTGGTGGCGTCCGACGGCGGGGTGTTCGCGTTCGACGCCCCGTTCTTCGGGGCCGGCTGATCGCACCGGCGCCACGGCCGAGGGCGAACCGGGGGAGACTGTGCCCATGACCTTCGCCCTGCGGCACGTCTCCATCCACGGCCACGACGTCCGGTACCGGATGGCGGGCGAGGGTCCCGCCCTCCTGCTCGTCCACGGGATCGCGGGCAGCTCGTCAGCCTGGCGCGAGGTGATGCCGGCCCTGGCCGAGCGCTACACGGTCATCGCCCCCGACCTGCTCGGGCACGGGCACTCGGCCAAGCCGCTCGGGGACTACTCCCTCGGTGCCCACGCCTCCGGCATGCGCGACCTGCTCGGGGCCCTGGGCGTCGAGCGGGCCTCGATCGTCGGCCAGTCGTTCGGCGGCGGGGTGGCCCTCCAGCTCGCCTACCAGCATCCCGAGTGCTGCGAGCGCCTGGTGCTGGTCGACAGCGGCGGGCTGGGCCGCGAGGTGAGCTGGATGCTCCGGTTCATGACCCTGCCCGGCTCCGAGTACCTGATGCCCCTCATCTTCCCGTCGTTCGTCCGCCACAAGGGCAACGAGCTGAGCAGGCAGCTGCACGCCCGGGGCATCCGCATGGGGCGGCTGGCCGAGATGTGGAACGCCTACGCGTCGCTCACCGAGTCGGACAACCGGCCCGCCTTCGTACGGACGCTGCGGGCGGTCATCGACCCCGGCGGCCAGTCGGTCAGCGCCGGCGACCGCCTCTACCTGGCCGCCCGGCTGCCGACGCTCATCGTCTGGGGCGAACAGGACACCATCATCCCGGTGTCGCACGCCCGTGCCGCCCACGAGGCGATCCCCCACAGCCGGCTCGAGATCATCGCCGACGCCGGCCACTTCCCCCACGTGGAGACCCCGGAACGGTTCCTCGAGGTGCTCCTCGACTTCCTCGACTCGACGGAGCCGGCCGACATCGGGGCGGCCGACCTCCAGCACCTCCTGCGCGACCGGGCGCCGCTCGGGTCGCCCGCCGGCTGAGGCACAGGTGCGCCGCCGGCACGCCTTGGCAGAATGGGCCCCGCACCGCGACGACGACCTGAGGACGGCATGACCAGCGACCACGAGAACAGCGACGCCCTGCGCCCGGCTGCGTCCGGCGACGTCCCCCCCGACCTGTCCCCCCACGGGATCGAGGACTACGTGGTGACCGGCGCGGTCGAGGACTCCACCGCCGAGCGCCTCGAGGTGGTGCGGGGCGTGCTGGAGGACGTCGACCCGGCCGACCGGGTCGCCGTCGCCGAGTGGCTCAACGCGGTGCTGGCCGGGACGGCGCCCGACGAGCTGCCGGCGCTGCGCCGGGTCCTCCTGGCCCAGGACGAGCCGGTCTACGGGACCCCGCCCATGAGCAAGCAGGACGAGCTGGTCGACGCGTGGGGGTCGGGCGTGTACCCCTACCGGAACCTGCTGTCGCGCAAGTCCTACGAGGAGCAGAAGTACCACCTGCAGGTGGAACTGCTGAAGCTGCAGGCGTGGGTGAAGGAGTCCGGCCAACGCATCGTCATCCTGTTCGAGGGACGCGACGCGGCCGGCAAGGGCGGGACCATCAAGCGGTTCATGGAGCACCTCAACCCGCGGGGTGCACGGGTGGTGGCACTCGAGAAGCCGACCGACGCCGAACGGGGCCAGTGGTACTTCCAGCGCTACGTGGAGCACCTGCCCACCACCGGCGAGATCGTGCTGTTCGACCGGTCCTGGTACAACCGTGCCGGGGTGGAGCGGGTCATGGGTTTCGCCACCGACGACCAGGTGGCCGAGTTCCTCCGCCAGGTGCCCGAGTTCGAGCGCAACCTGACCCGCAGCGGCATCCACCTCATCAAGTTCTGGTTCTCGGTGAGCCAGGACGAGCAGAAGCGGCGCTTCGCCGAGCGTGAGCGCCACCCGCTGAAGCAGTGGAAGCTCTCGCCGGTCGACCTCGCCTCGCTCGGCCTGTGGGACGCCTACACCGAGGCGAAGGACGCCATGTTCGCGGTCACCGACATCGACGAGGCCCCCTGGACGGTCATCAAGTCGAACGACAAGAAGCGGGCCCGTCTGAACGCACTGCGCTACGTCCTGCACCGGATGCCCTATGCGGGCAAGGACCTCGACGCCGTCGGCCTGCTCGACCCCCTGCTGGTCGGCCGGGCCGGCGACGTCTACGAGACGGGCGAGCACAACCGCGCCGTGCGCTGAAGGCGACGCCTGACCGTCGACCGGAGGTGAGCCGACCCCGCCGGGCGCACGCGGGTAGGTTGCGGACGTGCGCACGGCGCACACCGTCGGGTCGGGGGACCTGGGTGGCGGACGAGGATCCGGGGGGATCATGGACCGACATGAGGACACGACCGTTCGTCGACGGGCGCCACTGGCCGCCGTGGGCCTCAGCCTGGCCCTGGTGGCCGGCCTGTTGTCCGCCTGCTCGTCGTCCGGCTCGTCGGGCACCGCGTCAGGCGGGTCGACCGTCCCCGCCGTCCCGCAGTCGGCGTTCAGCGACCACACCGGGGTCACGCCGACCTCGGTGACCATCGGCAACGTCACCACCCAGCTGGCCGGACTGTTCACCGGAGGCCTGGTCGGTACCCAGGCCTACGCCGCCTACGTGAACTCGCAGGGCGGTGTGGACGGACGGAGGATCGTGGTGTCCGGGGCCGACGACCGGTTCCAGGGGGCGGTCAACCGGCAGGCCACCCAGGACGTGATCCAGACCGACTTCGCCAGCGTGGGCGGCGTGACCCTGGAGGACAGCTTCAGCGAGCCGCTGGTGGCGGCCGCCCCCGGGTTCCCGGACGTGACCGCGTCGCTCGACCCGACCACCCAGAAGCTCGCCAACAACTTCAGCCCGCTCCCGGCCTCCAACGGGTGGCCGACCGGGCCGCTCCTCTATTTCAAGCAGAAGTTCCCGACCAGGATCGCCCATACCGCCACCATCATCGCCAACCTCCCGACCACCGAGCTGGCCTGGGCCCAGGAGAAGCAGACCATGGTGCACCTCGGGTACTCGGTGCTGCTGGACCCGGCGCTGCCCCCGACCACCACCGACTTCACCGAGCAGATCGTGGCCATGAAGAACGCCGGCGTGCGGATCCTCTTCCTGGAGCAGGAGCCGCAGAACTACGCGTCGGCCATCTTCCGGGACATGACCCAGCAGAACTTCCACCCGGTGGTGGTGCTCGGCGCCCCGTCCTACAACC
>Ga0075030_100002499_pt1 | contig 16678 bp, 12 predicted proteins | sample LitLauG_LLR_2012_FD_71393 | JGI IMG/M metagenome (GOLD analysis project Ga0075030, IMG submission 71393) | Freshwater sediment microbial communities from Pennsylvania, USA - Little Laurel Run_MetaG_LLR_2012 | ecosystem: Environmental > Aquatic > Freshwater > Creek > Sediment | place: USA... | reverse complement strand
CTCGCCGCGGAACTCCCGAAACTTGCGAGGATTCGTGCGGAGGACGCTGCGCTTTCAAAAATGGAACGCGCGGAGGCTGCATTTGCCGGACACGATTTTGCAACGGCGGAACGCCTTGCAGTCGAAACCCGCGACGAACAGGAAAAGGCCGCGATGCAGGACAAGCATAAGCTCCTCGAAGCGCTCGAACTCGCCGGCTGGAGCGCCGACGCCCATCACGACTACGGTCGCGCAATCGGGCATTTCGCGGATGCCGCGAAGCTAGCAGACAGGACAGCCAAACCGCTCGACTGGGCGAACGTCCAGTACGGCCTGGCTTCCGGGCATGACCATCTCGGCGAGTCCGCGCGATCCGAATCCCTCCTCACCGAGATCGTGAGAATCCGGGAAGAGAGACTCGGCCCCGAAGATCCCGTTACGCTGAACAGCCGGTCGCGTCTCGGCGCTGCGCTCCAGGCCCAGGGAAAGCACGCGGATGCGGAAAAGGAATACCGGGCCGTGCTCGCCATCCGCGAGCGGGTGCTCGGCCCGGAACATCCCAAGACGCTTCGCAGCCGCTACGATCACGCGAACGCCCTCTTTTCCCTCACCCGTTTTGCCGAGGCCGAAGAAGAGTGCCGCGCCGTCCTCGCGATTCGCAAACGCGTGCTGGGTCCGGAACACGCCGACACTCTGAACAGCCGGTATGCGCTCGCCCTCGTGCTCAATTCCGAGGGAAAGCTCGCGGGTGCCGAAGCCGAGCTTCGCACAGTGCTCGGCATCCAGCAGCACAGGTTCGGCCCCGATCACCCAGCAACTCTCAGCGCCCGCGATTCCCTCGCCAGCACGATCGACGCGCAGGGCCGCCACACCGAGGCGGAACAGGAACACCGGATCATCCTCGCCGCCCGCGAACGCATCCTCGGGATGGAACACCCCGATACGCTCGACAGCAGGAACAATCACGCCGTCGCCCTTCACGCCCTGGGAAGCGAGGCTGAGGCCGAGACGGAGCATCGGGCGGTGCTCGCGATCCATGAACGGACCCTCGGCGAGGGACACGAGAAGACTTTGCGAAGCCGTTACAATCTCGCCGTCGTCCTCCGCGCCGAAGGCAGAAACGACGAGGCAGAAAAGGAATTTCGCTCCATCCTGGCCATCCGGGAACACGGACGTGGCGCGGACGCTCCCGAGACGATCAACAGCCGCAACAACCTTGCAAGTTTGCTGGAGTTGGAAGGCCGCTACGCGGAGGCGGATAAGGAACGCCGCGCCATCGTCGCCAGCCTTACACGCATTCACGGTCCCGAACATCCGGCGACTCTCGACAGCCGGAACAATCTCGCCGTCACACTGCTTTCCGAGGAAAAATTCTCCGACGCCGAGCGTGAACTCCGCTCCGTGCTCGCGATCCAGGAACGCGTCGTCGGCCCGGAGAATCCTGCGGCACTTCGCAGCCGGGGCAATATCGCCTTCGCGCTCAATTGCCAGGCCCGGAACGCCGACGCCGAGACCGAATACCGCTCGGTGCTCGCAATCCAGGAGCGTGTCCTCGGACCCGATCATCCGGACACCTTGAACACCCGCAACAACCTCGCCGAGACCCTCCAGGAACAGGGCCAATGGAGGGAAATGGAATCCGAGCACCGCTCCATCCTCTCCGCCCGCAAACGCATTCTCGGTCCCACCCATCCGCACGTCTTTGAGTCCTGCTACAACCTCGCCCTTTGTCTGGATGCCCAGGGAAAAGCGGACGAAGCAAGGACTTTTGCACAACAGGCGTGGGACGGCAGGAGGAAGATTCTGGGCGAAAACAACCCGGACACTCAGAAGGCACAAAAACTGGTCGGGAAGCTCACGGGAGAATAAGCCCGCACCTACCTGCTGGGACCCGCGACGAAGCACGAGCTAAGCGGGGCTGGTAACAAACAGTTAGGCCAGATAGTGGCACGGCCGCGGGAAATAAGAGTGGCTTCAACTTAACCGTAGCCACCTGCGGACGCGTGCGGACACATCGTCTTCCAAAAAAGTACGCAAACGTTCTCACGAACGAAGTTGCGATATTTGTCGAGCCGGCCCAAGGCGTATCGCGGCGCGAAAAAGTAACATCTCCTCCGCAGAATTGGCACAGAGACAACCCAGTCTCCGATCACATTCAATCAACAACCCACCCAATTCCACGCGGACAAACAGCCGCCGGAATCCGGAGCGCCGACGACCCATTCACTCATGACTATCAAATGCGAAAAGTGCAATCACAAGTTCTTGGAATATGCAGTCAACTGCCCCGAGTGCGATTGGACTCGTCCGGTGAAGCGAAGGGTGGACACGGCAATGATCGTGTCGCTAGCCTTTTCGGTCGCCGCTCTCTTGATGACTTTCGTCTTTGGCTCAAAAATTAAAGAGCGGACCGAAATGCCTTTCCAGCCTTCCCAATCCGCGACCGTCCGCCACTAGATTATTGCGCTGCCAGCGAGGGTATATGGCGGTGTCAGCGAACGGTGCGCAAAGCCCCACCTATTGCAAACGGCGGAGTGCATTCGCACCCGCTCCCGTCCAGGTAGTCGTTGCCAGATCGTAACCTCGCGATCGCACGGCCGTGACAATCCTGACCTACGAATCGCAGCCTCATCGCGGGAACCGTCGTAGCGGACCAATGCACGCGGCCACCGCAGACTCCGAAACCAATGTCTCATTTTCGTTCCATATTCTGGTTGGCGCTCTTTTTCATTTCAGCCGCCGTGGCCGGCTTTTTCGCCATCGCTGGCAAAACTGCCCAGCGCCTCACCGGACACTCGCAAACCGCGAGGTGACGAACGCAATTTCGATCTGAAACGGCAGGCGCATGCGAAAACGCGCGGGCGAGTTACCATTTCATGCCACCATGAGAGGATGCGCTTCCTATTGAAACAATGGTTGACTGTAAAAAGAGATTTGCCGTGCAGCGGATCGCATGGAGCGGGAGATCGGCCGGGGCTGCGGCATTGAGGTTGACCACCGTTACAAAGTCCGATTGGGACTGAAGTTTTTCGCGCTTGTCACACTGATCGTCCCCGCCCGCAATGGTTCCATCCTTTTCGGAGTCGCTCATCAGCATGCTAATGGTGAGGGCCATTGGCCGGCCGTTCGTGGCACAGTAACCCGTAGACGCTGCTAGCGATGCACGGCACACCAGCAATGTTTGGCCGAAAGCTATCGCTCGCTCTCGCGTCGAAGAGGATACCGACAATGAAAATCCTATCTCCGACCGCGCTTCGATGGGCGGTCTGCTGCGAGATCGCTCCAGCGATGCCGGATAGGTTTCCCAAGAGAATACATATAGGCTTCATCTGTTTGTGACAGTGCGATCACCGGAATGTTGCAGTGTAAAGCTTGAGTCGTTGTCCGACTGGGAGCAAAAGACCCACATCATGAACACGCATCAAAGCAAAAGAATTCTGGTAGCGGACCAAGAAGACGACATTCGCACTCTCATCTGCCACACCCTAAGTCGTGAAGGGTATTCCCCCGTTGAGACCTCTGATAGCGCGAGCACTCTTGAAATGGCAAGGGCTCAAAAGTGGGAACTTGTGGTTCTGGATCTCATGCAGCCTGGCTTGGATGGCCTGGGAACCTGCAGGGCCCTCAAAACGTTTCCGGAAACAAGAGACATCCCAATTATTCTCCTTACCGCTAATCCGGACGAAGCAGATCGTTTGGCCGGACTCGCGATGGGTGCTGATGCGTATCTGACCAAACCGTTCAGCCCTAGAGCTCTTATCACTCGGATCAACTATCTGTTGCTTGGCGGGTCGGGTCGCTTTGCTCAGAAGGAGATGCCCTGCGCGGCATAGCATCATTATATCCCCGTTCTTCGTGTCGACCGAGAGGCATCGGAATGGGTCAAACACAGATGCCGAAGATACTCGTCGCCGAGGACGACGGAGACGTGCGGTCACTCATTTGCAGCACCTTGGACAAGGCCGGATACTGCCCGCTTGTTGCCGTCGACGGCCCGAGCGCATTGGCTACAGCCGAGGAGCAAAGGCCGGAACTCATCGTCCTGGATCTGATGCTTCCCGGAATGAATGGACTCGATGTTTGCAGAGCACTGAAATCTGGGCACCATACGAATGGCATTCGAGTCATCATGTTAACGGCTAAGTCTGAGGAATCTGACCGGCGCGCCGGCCTTGAATCGGGAGCGGACGATTACGTCACCAAGCCTTTCAGTCCTCGCGATCTCATCCAAAGGATAGGCACAATATTGAGTCATTCGTAGCGAGAAAGTTTTTTACCGGAAATTCAACTGCGATGCTTTCGATGAGAATGAGCAGACTTGTGGACTACATCCATTGCGAAGACGGATTCAGCGAAGCCGGAGGGCGTAAAGTCCTGAATAGTGGCACCGCACCTATGAATTTGAATTTGTATCTCCCCGAAGATCTCGTACCGCAGACATTCAGCCTTCCGGGCGCGACCAGAAGCAGCTTCGTTGGCTAGGCCACTCTCACGACACGGAAGAAAGAATGTAGTGAAACAGCCCATATTTTTTGGGTCGCTGAGTGACTTCGCCAGCGAGGCGGCATCGTTGGGGGGTTGGACAGTTTCATGTCTGTGGCACCGGTCAATCTCCTTTCGTTTTGCATCATAAACTCCTTCTGGACACAGCCGATTGTCGGCGTTTCGGCCACCGGGCTGAAACGAGTGGTGAAATTGGAGGATTTGCCATCCTCGTAGAACTCTTTCGCCACTTCCTGTAATTTGGTCGCGTCCTAACGTTTGCCCGTGGTCCATGGTAACAGCATCCGCCGCAACCTTTCTTCACACAGGATTTGAGCATTAGCAGCCGCTCCAAAGTTCCGGCAGGAATCGCTGGGCTCAGGGCAGTGGGAGACTCCATGCACCTTTGGACCGCGCCCACACAGTTGGATCCACTTACAACCATTGTGTAACACATTCGCTACAGGGTCGTATCGCATCTGTTTCCAGATATCCGCGTGTTCTTCACTAAGAGGGCATACAGATGTCACATGCTAGGCGCATCGTTCGCTCGCTTCGAAGAAACTCACCCCTGCATCGGGGACCAGTCGCAATGCAATTCAACAAACGTACTTGCCTATGAAAACGAAACCCTCCCGACAAATTCCATTTTTCTCGTGCCGCGCTTCCTTCATCGTCCTGAGAATCGCGGTCTTTGTCTCAGTCCTGCCAGAGAATGCTCATCCACAGGCCGCTGTCGATGACGGACGTCCAACGTTGCCGGGCAATCCGATTGCGAGCTGCTTAACCTCGCCCGACACAAAGCTGCAGACTGGGAGTTTGCAATGGGTCAAACCCCGTGCGGTTGCGACTGATTCCGATGTCGCCGAGGAAAACCAACCCTTGCCGAGCATAGTTCCCGTTTCAGGGCTTGACGATTCGCTCGCCCGTCTTGCCGGGTGCCCGCTTGCCATCGGAAGGGCATCGTCCCAGAGCGCGGCCGAGGCTGTCACCTTGCCAGAGCCAGGTGATACTGCGCTTATCAGCGCGCTCGCGCTCGGGCTCGTGATCGGCTGGCGCGAACGCCGCCGATGCGCAGCACTGCGGCAATTCCTAGCCGGGAAATGGCCGTTTCAAAAAGCCTCGCACAGTTTGGCTGGCAAATTGTGAAGGCAATAACACGGATGTGAAAATGCAACTTATCCGCCGCAACATGTTCGATATCCAATCACCGGCGCCCGTCGGCAGTTTGGCGCTTTGTCACTCCGCCGTCTCTAAAATGCAACCTATCTGTTCCGCGAAATCCGCGCGTTCTTCACTCGGGCTCAATGTAAACGTCACCCGCGGGTGCCACTGTTCGCACACAGCAGATGGGTTCTCCTTCTAATCAGGACAGTTCGAAACTCACGCTTTACCGACCCTTTTAATGTTCCAATCCACTTACCAAACTACTCCGAAAATATGAAAACTCCTTTCCACACCCGGCCGAGCATCGCACTAGAACATAGCCGTCGCATACGTCATTTCTCAACCGCGCTCCTCGCACACCAGCACTTCGCCGGAACAATCCTAGCAGGATGCATTGCCTCGCTGCTAATACCGCACGTGCGCGCGGATACGGTAACTGGCAGGAACGGTTCGACCAATACGAACAACTACACGACATCCCGTTCAAATGCGCTATTCATCGGAACTAGTAACAACCCGGGTTTCACAATGACTGGAGCCATCAGCGGGGCCGGCTCCGTTACCATCAGCGGTACTGGAACGGTGACTTGGGCGGGCAGCAAAGCGAACACCTACACTAAACAGACCATCATAACGGGCGGTACGCTTGTGCTCGACAAGACCGGGGGCGTGAATGCCATTGCCGGTGCGGGCGCGCCATCGACCACAATCCCGGACGTGGTGATATCCGGCGGTCAATTGATGCTCGGTGCAGACAACCAAATTGCAGACAATGTCTATATCCAAGTCGCGGCCGGAGGCACTTTCAATCTCAACGGTCATACCGATACTATTTATAATCTGAACAATTTGGGTGGAACGGTTACTACTGGCGCACGCGGGGCCGCACTGCACTTGATAGACCCGACGTGGAATGCCGGCAGCAATAACATCGTCAGCGGCGGCACTACCTATGACGTCATTGCTCAGGATACTTCAGCCCCGGCAAATCTTCTGGTCATTGCCGGTGCTGGAAACAATGTCGTTCATGGGTCTGAGACCTACGGCGTGGGTGCAGACGGCGCGAATAACGGCCTCTTAATCATTGGAGGCCCGACACAAATCACGGGTACCGGGAATGTGCTGACCGTCAACTCCGACCACCAACAAGGCGGTGCGGTCTGGGTGAAGGGTGACGTGAGCGCCACGTTCGCATCGGGCACTGCAAGCATCACGAACGGGGCCGCGCTTTTGTCCGACGGTATTACTGTGGACCCGGACCAGACTAACTTAGTCAACGGCACGCTAAACCTGCAAGGCGGGACACGCAACTTCACCGTCACGAACGCGGCAGCGACCCTTTCCATCGCCCCGACAATTACCAACGGTGGCATCAACGTCAACAGCCCGTTAGCGCCCGCGGGATCGGGAGCGGGCACCTTGCTGCTCACCGGCAATAATACTTTCACCGGAGCGACCACCGTGAGTGGTGGGACACTCACCGCAGCGGGAACTGGTACTAATAAGGCGCTTGGAGGGACTTCGTCCATCACTGTCAACACCGGCGGCACGTTGATGATGGCTGCTAATAACCAGATCAACAGCACTGCCGGTGTGACATTGAATGGCGGCACCTTTAACCTGGGTGGCTTTTCTCAGGGATCTGCTGGTGTTGCTGGAGCGGGATCCCTGACGCTGTCCGCGAACTCCACGCTCGACTATGGCCCGATGGGCTCTTCAAACGTCATCGAGTTTGGCGGGCTCGGATCACACGTGGCGGGCAGCATGTTAAATATCACGGATTACGATCCTGGCATTGACCACCTGTATTTCGTGGGGAATTCCGCGACATTCACCAGCGAATTTGCCCAGAATGAGGTCAGCTTTAACGGAGCTCAAGGATACGGCGCGATCAGCTTTGGCAGCTACTACGAGATCGTCGCTGTGCCGGAACCTGCGGAAACAGCCCTGATTGGCTCGCTGGCGCTGTGCGGCTTGGTGGGTTTCCGCGAACGGCGGCGCCTACAGGCCCTCTGGAGGAAGCACTTTGCTGCGGGTATTCGCGGGGCTGGCATCAACTCATAGCTTAAGCCCACCGCAGACGGGGGCCGCTACACAGGAACATCTTTCAACGAAAGACCTAACCGAATCAGAAACTCGATATTGCAACCCATGAAACGGAATCATATCTCCAAAACGCTGCGGGTGGGGCAGGCGGCCCTTATTTCGGCATCTATTCTCCTTGGGATTCAAGCGGTCGGTGCCGCTGGAGCCTCCGAGGATACCTTCGTTTGCCGAGCGCATGCCGACAGTCCCGGTAGTGTCGGCGGCTTTGGGGCACTCATCAACCGGGCCTCGGCACACAACTCAGCCATGGGCGTGGCGGCTGTGGAAAGCATTGGCGCGGCCGATGCCCAGCAGTCCATCACGGTGCCGGGTGCCCGGAAGGTGGGTGCCGGTGAAACGGTGGGTGCAAATCCCGTCGCGCCTTCTCCGGCGAGGCTCCTCGCGACGACATGCCTGCTTGGGTTCGTCGGCTATCGCAAGCGGCGGAGTGTTCTTGCCGTTTGGAAAGGCAGGCGTGCGTCACGGACATCGCAGATTGCCCAACAGCTCTGGCTTCTCGCCTACCTGATTCTCGCCGGCCTCGAGGCAGCTGCCTGTGCACTCAGCGCCGGAAAGGTCCGGCGATAAGTCCGGACGCGTATTCAATTCCATCCAATTCAATCCGACCAACTACAACCGAAACTCCAACCAACGTCCCTACCTATGAAACTCAAGAATCTTCCGATCGTCGCCCGCCCTGGGCGGACCATCCTGACCGCCGCTGTCGCCATCTTCAGCGCGAGCGCGCTGCACGCAGGCGACTTCTTCACCGGAGGTGTTACCTTCGGAGGTACAACCATCAACCTCGGCGATGGCAGCGGGGGCAATGGCACCGGGCAAAAAAGCTGGGCAATCCTTGGGCTCGGGGGGAACATCAGCATTGGCGGATATGACGGCGCGACATCTTACAATGGAAATCCCGAGGTCGTGGGCAATGTTGGCCTGAATGGCGGAAGCTTTAGCATCAGTGGGTACGCGGTGGTTGACAAAGGTGACATTTGGCGCGCCAGCACCAGCCAGTCGATCGGCGGCACAGCGGGGAGTTCCGCCGGAAACAGTTACACGGGCAGCCTCAATACGGATAGCACGTATATGACCCAGGCTCAAACAGACGCAGTTGCCGCATCGAACGCTGCGAAAACCCTTGCGAACTCTGTCACTGGCCTGGCGTTTACCGGTGCACTGGCTACGTTCACAAACAGTTCTCCGGCGACGTTTGCACTCAACGCTGCAGCAACCATTTCAACCACCGTGGTAGCCAACTACGTCCTGAACTTGGGAACATTGGCACTTTCGGCTTCAACGGCAATCCTCAACATTAACGCCCCAGCCGGTGCCAACTTCATTATCAATGTCGGCACCACGTTTGGCCTGTCGAACGCCGCCAAAATTACCCTGTCTGGCGGATTGCAGCCCCAGAGCGTGTTGTTTAACCTTCCCACAATCACTGCGGCAGGAATGAGCGGCAATTCGCAACTCTCCGGCATCGTTCTGGCACCTAAGGCGACCTTCACCATGACCGGTACTGGAAGCACCCAAATCACAGGCGAATTGATCGCGAAAGCCGTAACGATGTCGAGCGGTAGCAAGGTCATCAACCCGATAGTTAGCCCGTAAGCGAACTATTCAGGAAAGTAGGCCAAAAGGCCGTTCTGTCGTGTTCCCCCTTATTACAACACCTGTGAAGACCGACACCCTACTGAACACAGGCGTTAATGCTGATACTGCGTACGGATTTCCCTGGAAAGTCCCGGTTGGGCGCGAAATGGTTGGGGTTCCGATACCGTATGGCACCATTGACTCGTGCATCCACCACGAACCGGTAGGCTTTAACCTGTCTCTAGGAAAAAGGCGGCGGAATCAAGTCTGGTGGTGTTCAGTCAGTTGACGAAGCTGAAGACGGAAAGACGGAACGCGCACGTCACACAAACGGCACAATTAAAGCATAGACAATACTGAGCAGAACTACCATAACCACCGTTCAGTCTAGTTCCCGCGCAGCATTCAGTCCAAACTAACTCACAATACGACATCACACCACATCAACAAATACCATGAGAACCATCAGCAAATCCCGAGCCGGAATACAAGCCGCACTCGTATCACTCGCGTGCCTCGCCCTGCAAGGGATGGGATTCGCGCTCACCGTCACCAACAATCAGGACAATACCTCGGGGCAGTCACTGATTCCCGGCAGCCTGCGCTACGCCATCGCGAATACGCCTTCCGGCGGCACGGTGAATTTCGCCAGCAGCATGTATGGCACGACCATCATCCTCCGGGCGGGCCAGTTGGTGGTGGACAGGTCGCTAACCATTGCTGGGCTCGGGGCCAACGCTCTCACCGTTAGTGGGAATAATGCCAGCCGCGTGTTCTATGTCGGCAATTCAAGCGCGAACCCGGCCACGCCTATCGTGACCATTTCCGACGTGACCATGACCAAGGGCAACGGTTTGGGTACGGATCTTTCGGGCAACGGCAACGACTCCAACGGCGGTGCTCTTCAGAACGAGGGACAACTGAATCTGGTTCGCTGCGCCGTGACGAATAGCAAGGCTCCGCTCGGCAACGGCGGCGGCATTTACAACTACGGCACCCTTTCCGCGGTGAACCAATGCACGATCTCTGGCAACACCGCAGCGATCAATGGCGGCGGCATCGCCGACGACCAGAACCTCACCGTGATCAATTCCGCCATTTTCAATAACATCGCATCCGGCACTTTCGCCGGCCCCGTCTGCGGCAGTGACCGGGGCCACTCGCGCTCGGGCTCGTGCGGCAAAAAGGGCGATCATAATGATTGCGGCATCAGCGGCAGCAATCCGGCCAGCAATGGCGGCGGTTATGGGGGAGGCATCCAGGAGGCGGGCAACTGCATCCTGATCAATACGACAATCTCCAGCAATCGCGCGGCGGCCTTGGGCGGCGGCATCAACGACGCGGGCTTCTCAACCTTGACGGCCTACAATGTGACCATCGCCGGCAACACGGCAGCTACAGGTGGCGGCATCTCGACGGCGAGCCCCTTCGCCTCCTGGCTACTTTTCAATACTCTCGTGGGCGACAATGTTGCCCCCACCGCGCCAGACGTGAATAATCCGACCGGCAACCCAATCAGCGGCGGCAACAACCTCGTCGAAAATACTGCCGGTGCCGCGACGGGTAGCTTCGTCGGCAGCGACATCACTGGCGTGGATGCCAAGCTCGGACCATTGCAGAACAACGGCGGCCTGACGATGACCCAGGCGCTCATGCCCGGCAGCGCGGCCATTGGCGCAGGAAGCAATGCCGTCGTCACCTCGGCGACCTATCCCGGCTCCACCACACTCATTTACGGCACCAGCCCGACCGACCAACGCGGTTTCCCGCGCATCTTCAGTGGCACGGTGGACATCGGCGCATATGAATACGCCACGGCCCGCTGGCTCAAGAACGATGCGCTGGCGCAGGCCAACATTTGCCTCCACTCCGGGGATGTTTTCACATGGTGGAATGGTCGCGCGGCACTGCGGAGCATCCAGGCAAGCCTCCTCAGCAATCTTTGGTCGAGCGACACGCGGCTGACAAATTGCGGCCAGCTCGTCTTTGAATACGAGGAGGACGCGGCCTTCGCTTTGCAAAATATTGTGTCCTATTCCTGCGATGGCACCGCTGTGGCGGCAGCCAAGCAGGGGCTCAATGATCTGCGCATGGCCGACGAGCAGCTCGCCGAGGCGGAAATCGCCGCCGCGGTTGCGGCGCAAAACAGTCAAGCTGACATCGGACTGATCAAGAACGCCAATAATAGCCTGACCGCAGCGAGGGCAGATGCTGCGTGTCAGGACTACAAGAGTGCGATTGACGACTTCGAACAGGCATGGATCTACGCCGTGACTTCGGAGAACAACTCGCCAAAAGACAGCGACCTTTGCAACTGGCGAGCGTATGATGACAGCTGCGACTACAACAATTGGGGCGATTACAGTCGTTGCTACTTCGGCTTCTAAGCATCGCGAATACTTGCTGCGGAGAGCTTCTGGTCTCCGTTGAATTCAGGGCGGTCGGAGGAAACTCCGGCCGCCCTTTTGCTATTCGTGCCGATCATCCTTTGGCGGGTGCAGTGGAAATACCGGCTGCATTACGGGCTACGCCCGTAAGCTGCGATATTCGATCAGAACTGTTGCTTTTGTAGTTGGGGCGGGCCTGCAGCCTCTCCGCCTGCGTTTCGCTGAATGCGCTGCTGTTTGTCGCGGAACAGAAACAAAACTGCTGCGCAATCTTCACTGCTCAGACACTTGCATATTGTCATTCCTGCCCTATTAGAATGAAGAATGGTATCCCCCCGATACAACCATAATCGAAGCGTGATGAACTGCACAGATGGGTTACTTTCCCGCTTTGCGCTTCTCAGCTACTCGAAGAAACGGAACGAGTCTGGCCGGTTCCAAGGCGAGGCGATTGTTAATGTGCGTTGGGATGACGGAACGGCGCGGGTCTGGGGCTTGCTATCACGACAGAACTGAACGCTCCCCATCCAATGCACCGAAATTATCTCTGGTCTCAGGCTTTCTTTCCGGCAATTCTCGGGATATTGAGGTTTCGGCCAGGTCTCGCGAGAAACCTTGCGTCGCTCTTGTTCGGTGAAAATGGAAATCGATCGGCGGAAAGAAATGGTTTGGGGAGACATTCAGACAAGGCCGAACCTCCGCAAAGCCGTGAATCGATGGGAGCAAAGCACGCAGAAATTTTTCAACCGTCAATCGGCGATGAGTCTCGCGTCCTCACTTTTCCGGCTGAACCGTGCGGCAGGGTTGATATCCACGGATTTGAACGCATTCATGCCCGTTTGTCGAAGGTACAGACTCCGACCGCACCCCGTGCCGACGCGGGCGGAATAGTCACGATGATCTCCCGCCAGAATTCCAAATGCTCATGGGCCGGCAACGTTTCGGATTGAGCGCTGTTCGCGAGGTTCGTCAGCAGCCGGGCGGTAAGGCTTGCCGCGAGGAATTGTAGGTTTTTGGAGGAGCTCCAAGTCTCCTTCCGGACCAGCTTGCGCGGTGGCTCCAAGATTGGTTGACTTGCTTTGAGATCTATCATAAAGCCGTTCTTGGTATTCATGACCTTAGCCGCGCCAGCCGAATTCAGTACATTGTCGAAGATCAGAGCCGGTCAAATTGCAGTTTCGTATCCTGAAGCTGACTCAGCCAATTTTTCGACCGGCGACATCAAGGCGCTCAAACGGCTGGAACCGGTTATCGTGAAAAATGCGCGGGCGTTTTTTCTTAGCTATTCAGGTTACCATTGGATGGCTGATGCTGCCGCAAGTGGCCCACTCCTAGTCCAATTGTTCAAACCACAACCAATTTGCAAATCACCTCTCAATCGTTGGAGTTTCTACGTGGCTGCACGCTGAAGGAATTCGAGACAATTCTCAGGCAAGCGTAGTTGGGATTTTCAGCGGCCGCCTTTGCCCGAGGCATCAATCTTTGCAGCCGCTTCTGTCACTCGCGGAGTTTTACCGAATGGTTTGCTTTTTAGCACGCCAACGTGCATATTTTCAACGCGCCAAGCCTCGAATGCGGCAAAACGCTGTTCGGGCGTTTCCGTGGATAAGAAAGCAGCAAACCAAGGCCGCGTCGTGTCTGTCGGTTTGGCCCTGTCGGCTGGTTCGACTGACAGAATTGATGGCCCCCCGTCCAAAAACAAAACGGAAATCGCGTCACCTGCCTTGGCCCTTCGCATCGCATGAATGTCGAAACACACGCCGTCCCGGTCAGTGACATTCAAGGTTTCCCCGGGCTCGATGTCAATTCTCAATCTCAGGATGGCCGGGACCATGGCAATTCTCACGTCTGAAGCTTTCACCCTTGCTAATATCGGATACTGAACCTTATTTCCGCCAATTTCGAGCGGCACCGTATCAAAACTCCATCCCTGGTCACTGTCAAAACGTGAAGGAATGACGTCGCCAGACTTCAATGGCCGGACGAGCGTGCATGTGAAAAACTTGCTTTCAACATCGTGAAATAGGGTGGCTGAATGCTGATCAATTCTTGCCGCACCTACAGTAAACACACAGAGTGCGCCGCCCGCATCCCTTTCGATGGAGATTGCCGGGATCTGAGCGGTTGCCTTGACACAGCAACAAGCGAAGAGCACAGTGCATACAAGTGATGCTGCTATATTCGCAGGTTTCACAGATTTAGTGTGGGCCTTTCGTTCCACCATTTCTTAGCGCGACTTCCGCATAAGCTGCGGAAATCGCGCGAAATCCCGTCACTACTTGACTTGATTGAGAATGTAGAAAGTGAGCGCGAGTGCCGAAAACGTCACGGCCAAACTCACTATCTTCACCGTGGCCATGATGCGGCCGCGGGGGGCCTTGCAATTGCATTCAGGGCATCGGTCTATGTCGTCCATAAAGTGGCGCCTGCATTGCTTACAGCGAATGATTTTCATAGTGGTTTTGCGATTGGTATTGGAATGAACGAAACAAGTGTGGTCAGGGACGTGATAAAGACCCAGTTGTGTGTCAAACCCGCGGAGCCACTGTGACTTTCTCGTCAACACAACTCGGCTTTCACAGTACCACATGCGCCTCCGCGAAGTGGCGGGATTGAGACGACTGCGGTAAGTTTGTCAATCCCGTCCGGCGTTGCTATTCACAACAATTTCGGATATGCCAACGTGGGCAATGAACCGGCGTTTTTTTGGCAGATGGGGACGGCGGCCGGGGTTTCCAAACTCACTGGAATGTTTGCCCCTTTAAGCGTGTCAATGCTGCCGCCGAAATCAAAAATCCCTGATGTCGAGGGGAGGGAGAATCAGTGACCCGTCAATACGCGAGTGACTACGCAGGGCGTTCAATCCCTGGCGAAGCAGGTTCTCAATCGCCAAAACACCGACCACAAGGACGGACGCCACACTTAGGACGATAAGCGCTGGCAAAGAAAGTGTGAAGAACCGCGGAAATGCAAAATCGGATCGAGAGAGTTCCATGAAATCAGATGACCATTTGTGTGTTGCGAATTTGAGGAGCTTAAGTCACGATCAGGTCAAACGACCTATGAGTGACTTATCCAAAATTATGGTATTGCAAAAATTAATGAGGCGTGGCAAATCCCGAACCGGCTCTACTACGCAGCGAATCCGTACGTTTGCTTCAGCGGCCAGTTCATCACCATTCAGAGATCCAACGCCACTGGCGGCTTATTCGCTACCCATGATGTGAAAGGCTTACTCTGCTTGCGAACGAACGGTGTGGACCGCTTTCGCAGGCATCTCAGCAATTGAATAGACGCTACTTCGACCCTTGCCAGAAACGCCAAGGCAATCCAGAGCGCGAGAAGTGCGGAATAATAAATGGGACGAGCGGATACCATCCTCTGATAAAACCATGCCGGTGTGACAAACAAACGAAGTGCAGGTGACGAATCCCAAAAAAGGAATCCGCCACGATATGGTTTTCTCGATTCTTTGTTTGCGCTGTGGCACCGCGCGGGCTCCGTTGATTCAGACGGTGCCCCTTGCCGCTCGCTTGCTTTCATACCGTTTTCTAAAATCAAAATGACTACCAGCTGCGCGTGGAAGCACTAAGGAACGAAGCGGCCCGCCGGTGTGTCACGTCGTTACGGTCGTTGCGCACGTCGAAGTCAACTCAAGGAGTCTGATTATTTTTGTGAGAAGGTACTCATTGCGCTCAGGCGGACCGTTTCGCAGCTTTTCCATTGAGCGCAGCGCCTTTCATCCACACTACGATCTGCTTATCATCGTTATCCACGCCTTTTCAGGGGTGCGACCGGTTCACAAGGAAAGTACAGCACACGCCTCATACGTGGAGAAATTCTGCAGTGGCCGGCGCACACGGAAGAGCACAGCCGAGTGCGTGGGTAAAGACCGGTGATGGGAATTTGAAACGGACGTGCCGGAGGAATCCGCCTCGTAACTCCCCGGCCGCCACTCAGGCGCGAGACCCGGTCGATTATTTCGGGGCCGCAGATGCCTGCGCGGCCTTGGCGGCCGCGAGTTTCACGCGATCCAGCAACGCCTTTTCCTCGGGGAGCATTTTCCAAGACTTAGCGAGCGAAAGGTAACCCTCCGCCCTTTCCGTCTCGCCTGTAGCCGTGAGGAAGATGCCGAAGTAGAGGGCCATTTGCGGACGGCGCAATTCGTCCGACTTGAGTGCGTTCATCAGTGTCACCGACTCCGCAGCGCGACCCTGCACATAGAGCGACAGGGCTCGGGTCAGGGTTATTGAAGCATCGCCTGGGTTCTCTTTGAAAAGTCTTTCCGCCTCCTGATGCGGATTGCCCTCCTCGCCATGCACGAGAAGCGAGAAGAATGAGTAACTGTTGCGAAACACCACTGACTTCGGATCGGTGAGGGTTAGCAGCCCGGCGAGCTTTTGTAATTGCGCCGTATCCGATCGCTCCGCCGACAGCGCCCACAGCCCGTCGAGCACCCAGCGAGGGCAGTTGGGGGAACCGGCCATGAACCACATCACTTCCTCAGCGCGCTCCGGCCATCCCCAGTTAATCGCCGCTCTGGCCATGCGGTCCATGCAAGGGATGGCGTCCTGCCGGCTGCGGGCCGCCGCCAGTCCGTCTTTCCATTCCTGCTTTGCACGTACCGTCTCGTCCAATCGCTCCAGCGCCTTGGCGAGAAACGCACGCCTCAAGTAGTCCCAGTCTGCCCACGAGCGTAGCTCAAGGAATTCCCTGAGCCGCTTCCAATCCGAACTCCGGGCATAGGCATCTGCAGCAGCGGTGCATGCCGGTGGCGAACCAATGACATCCTGCGGCAGGTCGCGCAACCACTCGACAACCATGAATGCGAGATCGTGCTGATTCATCCACATGAGCAGCAGATAGAGTTCCTGCGGACTTGATGCCGCGCCGGCCCTTAATTCCGAAAGATAGTCGGTTGACTTCGGGGACTTCATCGCGCGCAACGTGGCGAGCCGGGTTAACTTATCCTCGAATGT
>Ga0075030_100002497_pt1 | contig 16685 bp, 18 predicted proteins | sample LitLauG_LLR_2012_FD_71393 | JGI IMG/M metagenome (GOLD analysis project Ga0075030, IMG submission 71393) | Freshwater sediment microbial communities from Pennsylvania, USA - Little Laurel Run_MetaG_LLR_2012 | ecosystem: Environmental > Aquatic > Freshwater > Creek > Sediment | place: USA... | reverse complement strand
CGAAGACCTCCGGTGGCGAGTAAGTGCCTAGACACCACTCACCGCACCGGGGGTCTTCGCCTTGATCAAGCCGCCACGCCGACCGTCACCGACGTCCTGGCCGAGTACAGCTAGCCGGCGGTGCAGCGGGTGACGCTGGCCGTGGTCGCCGTCGCGGTGGTCACCACGGTCACGGAGAAGCTGGCCTGGCTGGGGGCGGCGGGCAGGGAGACGGTCGTCTCGCCCACGACGGTGGAGGTGGTGTCCTGGGCCTGCACCAGGCAGCTGCCCGGCCGGCCCGCCGGCTTGGTCACCTGGAAGGTCACGTGCACCCGCGACGGCGACTCCACCCGGTAGCCGGTGGTGGTGGGCACGAACGCCGAGGACGGGGTCTGCGACCACCGGTACACCGCCACCGTCGCCGCCACCATCGCCGCCAGGCCGAGGACCACCAGCACCACCCGGGGGCCACGGCCCAGCGGTGGGCGCCGGCCGTAGCGGGCCGCGAGCATCGCGGCGGTGGCGTCGGGGTCGTGGCCCCCCGCCGCCGCCGACGACGCGGCGGGGACGGCGGGCTCGGTCACGGCAGGCCTTCCGGTGCGGGGGCCAGCGGGCGGCGCCGCTGGCGGCTTGCGACACTAGCCTGGCCGCGCGCGCGGCGCGGACCGGCAGGAGGGCGAGGCGTGGTGGACAGCTCAGGGCTGCGGCTGATGGCCGTGCATGCCCACCCCGACGACGAGTCCTCCAAAGGCGCGGCGACGATGGCCCGCTACGCCGCGGAGGGCGCGGACGTCCTCGTCGTCACCTGCACCGGGGGGGAGCGTGGCGACGTGCTGAACCCGGCCCTGGCCGCCGACCCGACGGTGCAGGCCGACCTGGCCCGGCTGCGCCGGGAGGAGATGGCGCGCGCGGCGGCGCTGCTCGGGGTTCGCCAGCACTGGCTGGGGTTCGTGGACTCCGGGCTGCCCGAAGGTGACCCGCTGCCGCCGCTGCCCGACGGGTGCTTCGCCCTGGTGCCGCTGGAGGCGGCAGCCCGCCCGCTGGTGGAGCAGATGCGCGCGTTCCGCCCGCACGTCGTGCTCACCTACGACGAGCTGGGTGGCTACCCGCACCCCGACCACATCGCCACCCACGCGGTCAGCGTCGAGGCTTTCCGGGCCGCCGGGGACCCCGCGGCGTACCCGGGCACGGGCCAGGCGTGGGCCCCGCTGAAGCTGTACTACCACCAGACGTTCACCAAGGAGCGCGTCCAGGCCCTGCATGCGGCGGCGCTCGCCGAGGGGGTGGAGTCCCCGTTCGCGGACTGGCTGGACGGCTGGGACGACCGCGAGCGCCGCCCGCAACGGGTCACCACCCGGGTGCAGTGCGCCCCGTGGTTCGACGTCCGCGACGCCGCGCTGAAGGCACACGCCTCGCAGGTGGACCCGTCCGGCTCGTGGTTCGCGCTGCCGCTGGACCTGCAGGCGGCGGCGTGGCCGACCGAGGACTACGAGCTGGCGCAGTCCGCGGTCGCCGTCACGGTGCCCGAGGACGACCTGTTCGCCGGGGTGCGCGAGGACCCCGACGCCCGGGAGCGGGGCGCGGTCGCGGTCAGCGGAGGTGTCCGGTGAGTACCCTCGCGGCGACAGCGGCCCAGCAGCTCACCGACGGCACCTTGCCGGCGCCCGGCTGGATCGGCTTCGGCCTCCTGGTGCTCATGACGGTGGCCCTGGTGCTGCTGCTGCGCTCGATGAACCGTCACCTGCGCAACGTGCCGCGTGACCCGGTGGGACCGGTGATCCCGCCGCTGCCCTCGGGAGCCGTCTCGACCGGCTCCACGGTCGTCGTGGCCCCGCTGGGCGACGGCGAGACACCGCCGCCCAGCGTCAGCGAGTAGGCCGCCTGCGCCCCTAGCTCTGCTGGCCCATGCTCCACAGCGCCCACTGGGTGGTGCGCACCCTGCGCGGCTGGGTCAGCGTGGTGACGATCGCGAAGGCCACGTCCTCGGGGCGCAGGTAGCTGGCCAGCACCGGCTGGCCGGGCTCGCGGCCGGTGCCCATCGCGAACTCGGTCTCGACTCCGGCCGGCAGCACCGCGGTCACCCGGATGCCCTCCTCGCGCAGCTCGCGGTCCAGCGCCCCCGCCAGGCCGACCTGGGCGAACTTCGTGCCGGCGTAGACGGCTTCGTCGCCGCCGCCACGCAGTCCGGCCACCGAGGACACGATCACGATGTCGCCCCCTCCGCCGGCGCGCAGCGCGGGCACCGCGGCGCGCACCGTCCACACCGTGCCGGTGTAGTTGGTGTCGATCATCCGCGCGACCAGCTCGTCGTCGTGGTCCATCACCGAGCCGTAGGCGCCGATGCCCGCGTTGGCGACCACCGAGTCCAGCCGCCCGAACCGGTCCACCGCCGCGGCGACCAGGGCCGCGTTGTCCGCGGGGGAGCGCACGTCGACCGCTACCCCCACGGCGTGCTCGGCACCCAGCTCGGCGACCAGCGCGTCCAGCCGGTCGGTGCGCCGGGCGCCCAGGGCGACCTTGGCGCCCGCCTCCACCAGCAGGCGCGCGGTGGCCTCGCCGATCCCTGCGGTGGCACCGGTGATGGCGACGACGGTGTCGGTGAGTGAGCGGGTCTGCGCGGGCATCGGGGCTCCTGGTCATTCGGCGGTGGGGCGCGGGTGCGCGACGGTTAGCGTAGAGAGGTGGCGCGCACCCTGCTCAGCGCACGGTGGCTGGGGTTGACCGTGCTCGCGCTGGTCGCGGTCGTCGCGTTCGTCCTGCTGGGCCGCTGGCAGTGGACCAGGACCTACCGCCTCGTCGGCTACCACCCGGCCGCGGGCGCCTCCCGGCTCGACGGCTCCAGCCACCCGGGGCAGCTGCTGGACCCCTCCGCGGCCGGGGTGGAGGTCACCGCGGTCGGCCGGTTCGACGCCACCCACCAGTACCTGGTGGCCGGACGCCAGGTCGCGGGCCACCCGGTGGACTGGGTCCTGACCCCGCTGCGGCTGGGGGACGGCACCACGTTGGCGGTGGTGCGGGGCTGGGTAGCGGTGGGTGCGGGGGCACCGGCACCCCCAGCGGGCACCGTCCACCTCACCGGGCGCCTGCAGCTTCCCGATCCGCCGTCGGCGGGGCTGGCGCCGCTTGACGGCGCGGGCCACCTGGACCGGGTGTCCACCGCCGACCTGGCGGGGCTGGTCGGCGGCCAGCTGCGCGACGGCTACCTCGTGCGCACCGCGCAGACGCCCCCCGACTCCCTGGCGAGCCAGCCGGTCCCACCGCCCGCGGTCGCCGGGTCCGCGGGGCAGGTGCGCCAGTTCCACCTGCAGAACGCGCTGTACACCGCGCAGTGGTTCCTCTTCGCGGCCTTCGTCGTGTTCATGTGGCTGCGGATCCTGCGTGACGACCTCAGCCGCACCGCGCCGACCGCGCCCGCCGCGCCGGGCGTGCCCCGCCCGACGTAGGCTGGGCGCCTGGGGCCGACGCCCCGCCACCGCGCGTCGGCCCGTCCCGAGGTGACCCGAGGGGTGTGGCATGGCAGGCGCGCTGACCCGCTACCGGGTGATGGCGAACATCGTCGGGACGTTCCTGGTGGTGCTGTTCTTCGTGGGGATCCCGCTGCAGGTGTGGGCGCACAACACCGTCGTGGTGGCGATCGTCGGCACCGTGCACGGGTTCCTCTACCCGGTCTTCCTCATCACCGGCCTGGACCTGTCGATCCGCGCCCGGTTCCCGCTGTGGAAGGCGGCGCTGATCCTGGTCGCGGGGACCGTGCCCTTCTTCTCCTTCGTCGCCGAGCGCTGGGTCACCACCGACATCCGGGCGCGCCTCGCGGCCCACAGCGACGACGCGGCGGCGGCCCCCAGCGGCGGCGCGTCCAGCAGCCACGCCGCGACCGACCCCGCGAGCTGACCGCGCCGCCAGCCCACCGGCACACCGGGCAGCACCCGTCGTTCAGCCAACTCCCCCCGCCCGCACAGCGGGAGTTCAGGTCGGCGTGGCAGCGTGCCAGGGTGGCAGCGGCGGAACCGGTCCGGGTCGTGGCGTCGGGCCGGCCGGGCCCGGTCAGTCCAGGGCGCGCCGCGGCCCGCGACAGGGGGCTGCTGGTCGTCGTGTGGCCCTCGGTGGTCACCTGGCGGGAGGTGCCGGCGCTGCGCGAGGCCCTCTACGACGCCATGGAGCGTCCCGGCTGCGACGAGGTGCGCCTGGACGCGCGCGGGGTCGAGGACATGGACGCCACCGGGGTGGCCCTGCTGGTCGGCGCGGACCGTCGCGCCCGCGCGGCCGGGATCAGCCTGGTCGTGGCGCACGGCGGGGGTCCGGTCGCCACCGTGCTGCGCCGGCGCGGGGTCTCGCTCGCCACCGAGGCGTAGGGCCCGCCGCCTAGATGCCGGGGGTCGCGGTGACGCGCCCGTCCCCGATCGCCGCGGTGAGCAGCGCGTGGTCGGTGTCGGTGAGCGCCGCGTAGTCCAGGGAGAACTGCGCGACGGCGTCCTCGAACCGGGTGCTGCGGCCCAGGTAGGCGGCGATCGCCACCCGGTCCCCCGCCCGGGCATGCGCCCGGGCCAGCGCCGCGCCGCACAGCTGCGCGTACAGCTCCAGCCCAGCCGGCGCCAGCCCCTCCACCACCACCGAGCCCTTGCCGTCACGCAGCTGGCGCACGTAGAAGTCTCGCTCGCCGACCATCGGGTCGGCGACCCGCTGCCAGCCCAGGAAGATGTCGCTGACCGCCTGCATCAGGTGCTGGCCGGCTACCACCCGTCGCCCCTCGTTGGTGAACTTCGGACCGCGCACCAGCCCGGCGACCACCGACCGCTGGGCCTCCTTGGCCTGCAGCACCAGCGGGTCACCGGTGTCGACCCCCTCGAAGAGCAGCACCCACGCGCGGGTCCCGACGCTGCCGACCCCGACCACCTTGCGGGCCGCGTGGACGAGGGTGAACTGCTCCATCAGGTGGCGGCGGTCGGACTGCAGGCTGCGCCGGTAGGAGCGCAGCAGCGAGCCCAGGCCCTCGTACAGCACCGCGGTGGCCACCCCGCCGAACAGCTCCTCGATAGGGACCAGCAGGGGCGGGTCGGAGACGATCTGTGGGTGGCCACTGGCCTGGGTGACCAGCTTGCTCCACGCCTGGCGGCTGTCTCGGCCGCGGGCCTTGGCCAGCGCCTCCCGGGTGCGCCGCGACGGGCCCTTGCCCAGCGAGTCCTTGATGAGGGGGACGAGCGCCTCGACGTCGATGTGGCGGTACCAGACCTCCAGGGTCGGGGCGGCGGCGGCGTCCAGCATCGAGGTGCGGTAGGAGGCGACGGCGGCGCGGGCGCAGGCACGCTGGCGCTTGGTCGACCAGCCGTTCTCGCGCGCCGCCACCGCCAGGCTCGCGGCGAGCCGCTTGACGTCCCACTCGAAGGGGCCCGGGTAGGTCTCGTCGAAGTCGTTGAGGTCGAAGACGAGGCGACGCTCGGGGGAGGCGTACACCCCGAAGTTGGACAGGTGCGCGTCCCCGCACAGCTGCGTGGTCAGCGTCGTGGTGGGGGTGGCGGCCAGGTCGGTGGCCATCACCAGGGCGGCGCCACGGTAGAAGGTGAACGGCGACGCTGACATCCGCCCGTAGCGGATGGGCAGCAGCTCCGGCACCCGGCTGGCGTCCTGGGACATCAGCAGCGCGACCGGGTCGGGACGCTCGGCGGTGACGAGCTCCGCGTGGGCCTCCAGGGGCACCCGGGCGCGCTCGGCCTTGCCGTGGGCGGCCCGCTCCGCCCGGGTGGGGCTGGGCTGGCGCGCGACGACGGCCGCGGGTGTGCCCAGCGACGTCTCTGCCACTCCCGCCGCGTCGCCGCCCCCCACGGGTGCGGCGTCGGGGGTCGAGGCCGCGCGCGGCGCCCGGGCGGGTCGTGCGGGTCGCGATGCGCTGGCCATGCCGGCTCCTCCAAGATGCGGACGTCGCGGTATGTATACCTGCCGTTCACCTTCGGGGCAGGCTCAGGCAGGCGTGTCCGCCGAAGCGCCGACCGGCGCGCCGGGCGCGGCGGCTCGTCGGAGCCGAGGTGGCGCGCGGTGCTAGACGGCGTCGCGGCGGGCCAGCGTCAGCGATGCGACCGCGACCAGCACCGCCACGACGACGGTGAGGGCGAGGGCGGCGCTGGCGGCGGGCAGCGTGTGCACCACGGGCCCCGGCTGCAGCTGCGGGCCGGGCCCGGGCACCACGAAGTACACGTACCGCCCCTCGACCAGGGCGTGCAGGTGCGCGACCAGCCCGTGGTCAGCCCAGCTGGCGACCACCCGGCCACCGACCAGCTCTCCGAGCACCAGGTAGCCGCCGAGCAGCCCCAGCGCTCCCGCGGTGTGCCGAGTCAGCATGGCCAGGGCCATGCCGGCCAGGACCGCCAGCGCGACGCCGAGCAGGGCGCGCAGCTCGGCGCCGGCCAGCAGCCGCACCAGCCCGTGGGAGTCCACCGTCCCGCGGGTCGCGGCCACCACCAGGTCCCCCAGCCCGAGCACCAGGGCGACGACCAGGGCGCCGAGGGTGGTCACCGCCACGGCGGCGGTCATCTTCGCGGCGAGCACCCGCTGGCGGCGCGGCTCCCATGTGAGCAGGGAGGTGAAGGTGCCCGCCTGCCACTCCGCGCCCACGGCCGTGGCCCCGACCACCACAGCGAGCAGCAGCCCGACCACGGCCACGGCCATCAGCTGCGTGGACAGCGAGCTGAGGTGGAACCGCGGGTCCACATAGAAGCCGTTCTGCGCCGAGCAGGCGGCCAGCTGCGCCTCGGAGAGACTGTGGGGGTCCGCCTGGAGGCACACCGCCGTCACCGGCCCGTTCGGGCCCTGTGTGCACTGGTCGCGGGTGGGGCCGTTCGGTGTGCCCACCTGCTGCAGACACCCCGCGGTGGACTGCTGGAGCGCGACCAGCGCCTGGCGCTGGTGGCCGGCGACGTCGCGGCTGGAGTGGACGGCGGTGACGACGCTCACCGTTACTACCCCCAGCAGGGCGAGCACCCAGAGGACGCGGACGAGCCGCCGGGCGGTCAGCCGCCGGACCTCCACGGCTGTCAGGCTCCTCACGCGGCTCCCTGCTCGGTCCCGGGACCCTCGGTAAGGGCGAGGAACACCTCCTCCAGGTCGACGGTGTCCGCGCGTAGCTCCGACAGGTACAGGCCCTGCTCGGCCAGAACGCGGGTCACCGCGGCGGCGTCCGGCGCGCCGCTGACCAGCAGGGCGGCGGCGTCGGGTGTAACCGTCCAGCCCGCCGCAGCCAGAACATCTGCGGCCTGTTGGGCGGGCTCGACCACGACCCGCAGCCGGCCTTCGTCCCCACCGCCGGCGAGGACCTGCCCCACCGGCCCCGCCGTCACCGTCCGGCCGCGGCTGATGATCGTGACCTCGTCGCAGACCTGCTGCACCTCGGCCAGCAGGTGGGAGGACAGCACCACGGTGACGCCGTCACGGGCCAGGGTCCTCAGCAGGTCGCGGATCTCCCGGATCCCGGCGGGGTCGAGCCCGTTCGACGGCTCGTCCAGCACCAGCAGGTCCGGCTGTTTCAGCAGGGCGGCGGCGATGCCCAACCGCTGACGCATGCCCAGGGAGTACCCGCCCACCTTGTCCTGCGCCCGGTCGGCGAGCCCGACGCGGTCCAGCGCGACGTCCACGGCGCGGGGAGGCAACGCCGCGGTGCCGGCGAGCAGCTCCAGGTTGAGTCGTCCGGTGAAGGGGCGGAAGAACGTCGGCTCCTCGACCAGGGACCCCACCCGGGCGACCACGCTGGGCAGCTGGCTGGGCACGGCGGCGCCCAGAACCGCCACGGAGCCGGAGTCCGCCCGGACCAGGCCGGACAGCACCCGCAGGGTCGTGGTCTTCCCCGATCCGTTGGGCCCGAGAAAGCCGTGTACGTGGCCACCGCCGTGCACCTGCAGGTCCAAGCCGGCCAGCGCAGTGTGCGGCGCGCGCCCGCGGCGCGAGGAGTAGGTCTTGCGCAGGCCGGTCACGCTGACCGCCGCCGCTACGTCGCTCACAGCACCCGCCTCCCCCCATTCCACGTGCCTAGCGAAAGCAGTGCCCTGGCGCGGCTGACCCGACCGCGAGGGGCTGGTCGCACGGTGGACCCCTGCGACCTGCTAGAAACCGGCGTCTCAGGGTCCGGGTACCCGTGCAACGCAGACGTGCATGGCGGCCGTCAGCCGGTCGGGTCCGCCACGGCGATCTCGTACCGGCTCACCGTGGCGGTGGTGGACGTGGCCGCGACGACCTGGTCGCGGACGACGTCCGCAGCGGCGTCGCTGGCCTGCAGGGCGGCCAGGCTCTCCCACACGGTGATGCTGAGCGTCTTCCCCGTCTCGCGGTCCACGAGCAGGTAGGCCCGGTTAAAGCCGTCCTGGCCGCGCATGGCTGGCAGCACGACATCGCGGTACTGCCTGATCCCCTCCTCCTGCTTGTCGACGGGGCCCGTCAGCTCACTCACCCGTGCATACATGGGCGCTCCTTTGTCTTGTGGCGCAGCCGTCGCCCGGCGGGCGACCTAGCGGCGACCGTCGTGAGGCTAGCGACGGCACCTGGCGCACGTGCGGTATCCAGACAGACGGACCCCGCTGTCTTGCCGTAATCGGCGCGGGGCAGGACGACACAGCGGGCCACACCCGCGGGCGGGTCCGAGGCAAGCCGAGGAGGCGTCGCGCCGCTGGGCCAGGGCCCAGCACGTCCGGTCGGCTACGGTGTCGCGCGTCTACTCCAGGGGGATGCGACGGTGACCCAGCGCGCGGGCGGCCTGCCCCAGGTCGAGGCGCGGGCCGCCGGTATCGCAGGGGGCTCCAGTGCGTCGGCGAGGCCGAGCTGCATTCTCAGCAATATTGCACCCAGGGACTAACCATCGGCTCGATAGTAATTCGATCGAATTTGTTGCCCGAAGCCAATGATTAGCTAATGAATGTTGCCGATAGGCGCCATGGATCCCTGAGTTGAGGCGAAATCGTTGCTTCGAGCCGCGCAAGTGCTCGGAACACCTTCCGCGGCCCGGCTGCCGACTCAACGACGACGAGGAGCACGACGAGGAGCACGACGAAGACCTCGCCGCGGACGATCTCGACCGTCCCTTGGTTCAACGGCACTAGATCCCGGATAGCCGGGAGCACCGATACGCCTGCGCATGGCAGGCAGGAACTGGGCTGAGATCGATGCGGGCATCGAGCGGCTCATCAGCGAGCACCAGCTCACCAAGAGGCACGGAAGACCCGTTCGCGGACCCTCGCGCGGTTCGACGAGTTCTGCCGTGAGCGCGGGTGGGAGGGCCTCGGGGCGCCGCTTGCGGCGTACCTGGCGCTGGTCGGTGTGGCCTCTCGCGCGGGTACCTCCTCGACAGTGAGGCACCCAAGTCAGGGGCAGCGAAGCCGTGGTTGCCAGGACACCTGCGGGGGTTCATCTCGGCGGTCCGCAAGGAGCACGAGGAGGCGGGCCTCGTCGCGGCGATCGACCTTTCCGAGAACCGGGCTGAGTGGAGCGCGACGCTGCGCGGGTACGGACGCCAGCCCGAGCTCGTGGACCGCAAGGTGAAGCACACTGTGCCGCTGATGCGCGAGGACCTGCGGGCGATGCTAGAGGCCGAGCCCGACTGGTCGGTGCACGAGCGAGCTCTCGCTGCCTGTGCCTTCCTCGTCATCGATCACGGGCTCGGCTGGGACGAGCTGATCGGTGTCACTCCCGATGCCGTCGTACATACCTTCAACAGCCTCACGCTCCCTCTCGCCCGCGGCGACTTGCATCTTCGTCACCAGCACGATCAGCAGCAGGAGCAGGATGAGCAGCAGCTTCAGGTCACGATGAACAAGAAGAGGAACAACAAGAAGAAGGGGAAGGAACAAGCTCGGCAACAACATCGATGACGATGACTGCGACCACGTGCTCGACGATATCGACGGCCAGGTCGGCGACGGCGTCATCCACGACCTCGACGTCCTCCACGACTTCGGCGGCGGTCAGGAAGGTCTCGCTGGCGGACTTGGTGACGGTGTCCACGGGTGGTCTCCCGGTCGTGCGGGCGCCTGGTGCGACCGGTCGGGCCGCCCCATCGATCCGGCGATCCGCTCGCCCGTCAGATGGGCGATCCTCGTAGTGCCGTGTTGTCCGATTTGTGCCGCTTCATCGGTGGCGGTGGGTGACTGTCCGGGCACACTTGTGCCAGAAGTTGTGCCAGAACTTGTGCCAGGGATCCGGTGTCCTCGGTGTTCCTGGCGCGCCACGCCAGGAACAGGGGTCCTTTGTGCCGAACCGACTGGCTGAGTCGCCAAGCCTATACTTGTTGCAGCACAAGGACAATCCGGTGGATTGGTGGCCCTGGTGCGACGAGGCTTTCGCCGAGTCAAGGCGGCGTGATGTCCCCGTGCTGCTGTCGGTGGGCTACGCCGCCTGCCACTGGTGCCACGTGATGGCGCACGAGTCCTTCGAGGACGTCGTGACGGCCGCGCAGATGAACGAGCACTTCGTCTGCATCAAGGTGGACCGCGAGGAGCGCCCCGACGTGGACGCCGTGTACATGGCCGCGGTCCAGGCGTTGACCGGCCACGGTGGCTGGCCGATGACCGCGTTCCTGACACCGGCGGGGCGCCCGTTCTTCGCCGGCACCTACTACCCGCCCACCCCGCGACCCGGCATGGCCTCCTTCCGCCAGGTCCTCGCGGCGGTCTCCGCGACCTGGGTGGAGCGCCGGGTGGAGGTGGACACCGCCGCGGACGGCATCACCGCTCGGCTTGCGCAGATGGCGGGCGCCGTCGCGGGGGCGGGTGCCGCGTCGCCCGCACCGCCGTCGGAGGCGGACCTCACCGCAGCGGTCGCGGTCCTGGCCCGCGAGCACGACCCGGTGCGCGGTGGCTTCGGGGGCGCCCCGAAGTTCCCGCCCACGACCGCGCTGGAGTTCCTGCTCCGCCACCACGGGCGCACCGGTGACCCTGTGGCCGCCGCGATGGTGGCGACCACGTGCACGGCGATGGCCCGTGGTGGGCTGTTTGACCAGGTCGGTGGGGGCTTCGCCCGGTACGCCACCGACGCCGACTGGGTGGTGCCGCACTTTGAGAAGATGCTGTACGACAACGCGGGTCTGCTGCGGGTCTACGCGCACTGGTGGCGGGCGGGAGCCGACCCGTTGGCCGCGGCGGTGGCGCGGCGGACCGCGACGTTCCTGCTCACCGAGCTGGCCACCCCGCAGGGCGGCTTCGCCTCCTCCCTCGACGCCGACGCGGCTGGACGGGAGGGCTCGTCCTACGTCTGGACCCCTGACCAGTTGCGCGACGCCCTGGGCGGCGACGACGCGGCGTGGGCGGGCGCCCTGCTGGGTGTGGGCCCGCGCGCGACCTTTGAGGAGGGCGCGTCGGTGCCGACGATGCGGGCCGACCCGGACGACCCGGCGCGCTGGGCGGAGGTCCGCGGCCGCCTCCTGGCCGCTCGTGCCCTGCGTCCGCAGCCGGCGCGTGACGACAAGGTCGTGGCCGGGTGGAACGGGATGGCGGTAGCCGCCCTGGCCGAGGCGGGGACGCTGGGGGGGCGGGCGGACTGGGTGGCCGCGGCGCAGCGCTGTGCGGAGCTGCTGCTGGCGGTCCATGGGGACGGCACCGCCACGCCGCGCCGGCTGCGCCGGGTGTCCCGCGACGGCGTGGTGGGGGTACCGGACGGCACGTTGGAGGACCAGGCGCTGGTGGCCGACGGCCTGCTCGCACTCTTCGCTGCCACCGGGCACCCGCGGTGGCTCCACGCGGCCGGGTCGCTCCTGGACGGGGTGCTGGCCGACTTCGGCGTGGACGGCGGGTTCGCCGACACCGCGCACGACGCGGAGGTGCTGATCACCCGGCCGCACGAGCTCGGCGACGGTCCGACGCCGGGCGGCCAGGCCGCCGCCGCCGCCGCGCTGGCCACCTACGCCGCCTATACGGGCTCGCAGCGTCACCGGGCGGCCGCCGAGACCGCGCTGGCTGCCTACCGGCCCCTGGCGGCGCGCTACCCCCGGGCGGCGGGCTGGGCGCTCGCCGTCGCGGAAGCGCTGGTCGACGGTCCCCGCCAGGTCGCCGTCGTCGGCGCGGAGGGAGACCCGGCCACCCAGGCGCTGCGACGGGTCGCCGCCGCCGCAACGGCGCCCGGGCTGGTCGTGGCCTACCGCGACCCGGCTGCGGGCGACCCTGAGGTGGCCCTGCTCGAGGACCGCCCGCTTCTCGGTGGGGCACCGGCCGCCTATGTCTGCCAGGGGTTCGTCTGCGCGCTGCCCACGGCCGACCCGGCCACGCTGGCCGGGGCCGTGGGCGCGCGGGCGGCGGTGCTGTCCGCCATCGGTGAACTTGCTGGTGAAAGCGTGTAACTGTGTAATCATCTGGTCATGACGCAGACACTGAGCACCGAAGAGACCATCAGGGGCTGGCTGTCCGGCCGGCTGCCCGCCGACCTGTTCACCGGGGCGGCCACCGTGACCGTCGACCGCGACGAGGTCACCGTCGTCGGCCCGATCGCCGACGCCACCACCGCCGAGGGGGCCTCGGACGCCGAGCGGGCCGCCGCCCGTGACGGGCGGGTCCGGGAGTTCCGCGAGCGCACCCGTGAGGCGCGCGTCCACGTCGCCCGCGAGCTGGAGCACGCCTCGGGGCGCAAGGTGTCCTGGGGGGTGGAGGTGGCAGGGGAGCGCGTGCTGTTCACCACCGCCTCGGTGCCGGTGATGACCCGGCTGCGCCAGGGCGACCGACTCGTCCTGGACACCCTCGTCGAGGCAGGGGTGGCCCGCTCGCGCTCGGAGGCGCTGGCCTGGTGCGTGCGCCTGGTCGGGGAGAACACCGGAGCGTGGCTGGCGGACCTGCGCAGCGCGATGGAGCGGGTGGCAGCGGTCCGCGACGCCGGGCCGAGCGGCTCCTAACCCGCGCGCGCCTCGGGGTCTGGCGCCGGCACGTCGCCGGCGTCAGACCTTGAGGGCCACCAGGAGCGCGGCGGCGTACTGGCAGAAGAAGGCCGCCAGCACCAGCGCGTGGAACACCTCGTGGAAGCCGAACCACGTCGGGTAGGGGTCCGGGCGCTTGGTGCCGTAGACCACCCCACCGAGGGTGTACAGCAGCCCGCCGGTGGCCAGCAGCACCAGCACGGCGACGCCGCCTGCGGCCAGGAAGGCCGGCAGGAACCACACGGCCACCCAGCCCAGCAGCACGTAGGCGGGGACCACCAGCCAGCGCGGGGCGTAGGGGAACACCACCCGGAACACCACGCCGACGGCGGCCCCGCCCCACACCACCGCGAGCAGCAGGCGGGCGCGGGACGGCGGCAGCAGCATCACCGCGAACGGCGTGTAGCTGCCCGCGATGATCACGAAGATGTTGGCGTGGTCGACCCGCTTGAGGATGTCCTTCACCCGCGGGGACCAGCGTCCCCGGTGGTAGACCGCCGACGTGGCGAACAGGACCACGGCGGACACCGCGTACACGGCGCACGCCCAGCGGTCGCGACCAGGGTCGGCCAGTGCGACCAGCAGTATCCCCAAGGCCAGCACGACAGGGACGGCGCCGGCGTGCAGCCAGCCGCGAAGCCGCGGCCGCACCGCCGGCGGCACGCGCGTCGCGGCACGGTCCACGACCGCGCCCAGGCCGTCCACGGTCTGGTCGACCGCGGCGCCGACCGCCTGCTCGACCCGCTCGCGGGGGCCGCGCGCCGGGGCTGGCGCGGGTGCCGGGGGGGTGGGTGCCACCGCTACCGGCGGGGGCGTCCCGGTGGGCTCGTCCACGGTTCCACCCTAACCTACGGGAGCGTAAGTTACCAGCCGGTAGCATGATCGTCGGACCAGCGCCGCGTGGGACCCGTGCCGCCGGTGCGGCTGCGGACTAGCCTGGCGAACCCTGGGGAGGCCGGAGCCGGAGGGTGGCAGCGGGCATGGGTGTCGCGCAGGTGCTGTACGGGGCCTACGAGCGACGCCTCGCCGCGTCGCTGCCGCCGGACCGCATCCCGCGCCACGTCGGCGTCATCCTCGACGGGAACCGCCGCTGGGCCCGCGGGGCCGGGACGTCCACCGCGCACGGCCACCGCGCCGGCGCGGACAAGATCTCCGACCTGCTGGGCTGGTGTGAGGACGTCGGCGTCGAGGTCGTGACGCTGTGGCTGCTGGCCACGGACAACCTGGCCCGGCCGGAGGCCGAGCTTGCCCCGCTGCTGGCGATCATCGAGGAGACGGTCGCCGAGCTGGCCGCCACCCGCCGCTACCAGCTGCACCCCGTCGGAGCCCTGGACCTGCTGCCGGACTCCACCGCCGCGGCGCTGAAGTCCGCTGCCGACGCGACCCGCGGGGTGCCCGGCCTGCTGGTCAACGTCGCGGTCGGCTACGGCGGTCGTCGGGAGATCGCCGACGCCGTGCGCGCCCTGCTGCACGAGCACGCGGCGCAGGGCACCTCCATCGAGGAGCTCGCCGAGATCATCGACCTGGACCACATTGCTGCGCACCTGTACACCTCCGGCCAGCCCGACCCCGACCTGGTGATCCGCACCTCGGGGGAGCAGCGGCTGTCGGGGTTCTTGCTGTGGCAGAGCGCCCACTCGGAGTTCTACTTCTGCGAGGCGTACTGGCCCGACTTCCGCAAGGTGGACTTCCTGCGGGCGCTGCGTTCCTACGCCGAACGCCACCGCCGCTTCGGCGGCTGAGCACCCCGGCGTGGCGCGCGCGGCGCCACGTCCAGGGCCGGTTAGCGTCAGTGCTGCGACCAGCCGGAATGGTCGCCAGGAGGTACGCCATCGCCACGTCGGCACCTGCCACGCGGGGACTGCCACCCAGTCCTCGGGCGACCTCCGGGACCCACCCCGCCCGCTGACCACCGGGCGCCGGGTGTGCGCCCCAGGGAGAGCCCTCGAGTGTCCAGCAACCGAGTCGTCCCGTCCCGGCGCACCTACGTCCTCGACACCAGCGTGCTGCTGTCCGACCCCCGCGCCATCCTCCGCTTCGACGAGCACGAGGTCGTGCTGCCCGTCGTTGTCATCTCTGAGCTGGAGGCCAAACGGTCCCACCCCGAGCTCGGCTACTTCGCCCGTGAGGCGCTGCGTCTGCTGGACGACCTGCGTGTCACCCACCACCGTCTCGACGAGCCGATCCCGCTGAACGAGGCGGGTGGCCGGCTGCGGGTGGAGCTGAACCACACGGACCCGCTGGTCCTGCCGGCCGGCTTTCGCGCCCCGGAGAACGACACCCGCATCCTGGCGGTGGCCCGCAACCTGGCCGCGGAGGGCCATGCGGTCACCCTCGTGTCCAAGGACCTGCCGCTGCGGGTGAAGGCGTCCGCGGTCGGCCTGGACGCCGAGGAGTACCGCGCGGAGCTGGCGGTGGAGTCGGGGTGGACCGGGATGGCCGAGCTGGAGGTGACGGCAGCGGAGCTGGACCAGCTGTACGACGGCCAGCGCCTCGACCTGCCCGGCGCCGCCGAGCTGCCCTGCCACACCGGGCTGGTGCTGCTGTCCGAGCGGGGGTCGGGGCTGGGCCGTGTCACGGCGGACAAGCAGGTGCGCCTGGTCCGCGGCGACCGCGAGGTCTTCGGCCTGCACGGGCGCAGTGCTGAGCAGCGGATCGCCCTGGACCTGCTCACCGACCCGGACATCGGGATCGTGTCGATGGGGGGGCGAGCGGGCACCGGGAAGTCGGCGCTGGCGCTGTGCGCCGGGTTGGACAGCGTCCTGGAGCGTCGGGCGCACCGCAAGGTGGTCGTGTTCCGCCCGCTGTTCGCCGTCGGAGGCCAGGACCTGGGCTACCTACCGGGCACCGAGGCGGAGAAGATGGGGCCCTGGGGCCAGGCGGTGTTCGACACGCTGTCCGCGGTCACCACCCAGGACCTCATCGACGAGATCGTCGACCGCGGGATGCTCGAGGTCCTTCCGTTGACCCACATCCGGGGCCGCTCGCTGCACGACGCGTTCGTCATCGTCGACGAGGCACAGTCGTTGGAGCGCAACGTTCTTCTCACCGTCCTGTCCCGGATCGGCTCGGGGTCGCGCGTGGTGCTCACCCACGACGTGGCGCAGCGCGACAACCTGCGGGTGGGCCGCCACGACGGGGTGGTGGCGGTCGTGGAGAAGCTGAAGGGGCACCCGCTGTTCGCCCACGTCACACTGACCCGCTCGGAGCGCTCACCCATCGCCGCCCTCGTGACCGAGCTCCTCGAGGACCTGCCGCTGTAGTCGCCGCAGGCGCGTCCGTGACGCTCGGATGTCGCCGCGGACGCGCCTGCCGGTCCGGGAGTTGAGCCCGGTGTGATCAACCCCACCGGCGTCCGGCTTGCGTTCCTCTGGTGCGGTAGGCAGGGTGTGAGCACTGACAGACCCTGCGAGCAGGAGCCGGCCCCCATCGCGGCCGGTCACGTCCTGCAGGGCGCGTACCGCGCCCCCTGCTCGCCGCCCCAGGCACGGCGTACCGGCCGGCTGGGGCCAGGCCCCCCCACGTGGCCCACGTGGCGGGCGTCTGTGACCGGGGTGCCACAGCGGCCGCTCGGGCCGCACTCCGAAAGGACGCCACACCAATGCGCCGGATGCCCATCCGGGGGATTGTCGTTGTCTCCGCGGCCCTGACTGCCCTGACCGCCACCTGCGCGGCGGCGGCGACCGCCGCGGCCACCGACGGCCCACCCGCCCAGCTGGCACCTGCTGGAAGCCCGGCCAGCGCGGTACCCGCGCTGCGCGAGCAGGTCAGCGCCGAGCGCAGCTCCGTGGCCCGCTACCAGCGCAACCGCCAGCGCGAGGCGGCCCGGGCCGCC
>Ga0075030_100002495_pt1 | contig 16696 bp, 14 predicted proteins | sample LitLauG_LLR_2012_FD_71393 | JGI IMG/M metagenome (GOLD analysis project Ga0075030, IMG submission 71393) | Freshwater sediment microbial communities from Pennsylvania, USA - Little Laurel Run_MetaG_LLR_2012 | ecosystem: Environmental > Aquatic > Freshwater > Creek > Sediment | place: USA... | reverse complement strand
TCTCCTTGGCACCACTAGTCCGGACGCCAGTCCGGTAGCTCCTGTCTCCTCCTTGAGTGGTGCTTTTCCGAGCCTGGCCCCAAAGGCCAGGCTCTTTTTTTGCCCTTCGCCTCAGAACCGGTAGGTCGCGCTCAGCGCGAGCATGCGCGGCCGGTTGATGCGCGCGAAGCTGTGGTTGTCGGGCACGCCGACGTCGGTCGCGTCCCAGTACATCGTGTTGAACTTCGTGCGCGTGAGGTTCGATACGTGGGCGATCCAGGTCCAGCTGCCCGAGTCGAAGTGCGCACCGATGTTCATCAACTGGTAGGCCTTCTGGCGCGCGATGTCGTTGGGGTTCCAGTAGGACTGGCCGATCGCCGAGCCGTCGACCCGCGCACCCACCTTGTCGCCGCTGCCGAATGAGTGGTTCCACTCGAAAGCCAGGTTGGCGGTATAGGCCGGCGTAAAGGGCGCGGTCATCCCGCTCAGGTTGCGAAAGACCGGCGATCCGGTGCCGGCTGCCGCGGTGAGTTGCGGATCGTAGTACTGGGCATTGCCCCAGACGGCATGGGTGACCCCCCACCCGCCGCTCAGCTTGAACTCCGCTGCGATCGGCAGGGCGAAGTCCATCTCGAACCCGGTGTTGCGCGAAGGTCCGATGTTGGTCGTGATGTCCTGGAACTGCCCCTGGATCGCCACCAGGTTCTGGTACCAGCGATCCTTGTAATCCACCAGGAATACGGCGGCGCTGAACTGGGCGCCATGGGCCAGGCGCGACTTCAGCCCCAGTTCGTAGCTCGTTGCAACCTCCGGCCGGATGGTGGTGATGGCAAGATTCTGCTCGTTCAGATCGCCCGGCTGGAAGCCGCGCGCGATCGTGCCGTAGACATTCGTGCCGGGATCGAGCTTGTACTGGAGCGAGACGCGCGGCGACATCCGGTTCCCGGTCAGGTCCTGGGGCCCCATGAGGACCAGGGGAGGCGCCTGCCAGATATTGTTCACGGGATCCACGAGGATGGCGGCGGAAGGCTGGTTGCGCGCCTGGAGGTGGCTCGTGTACCGCTCCGCCCGCAGCCCCAACTCGACCTGCCAGTTGCCCAGGTAGTAGGTGGCATCCCCGAACAGGGCGTACTGCTTCTGCAGCTTGTTCTGGACGTCGTAATCGAAGGGCAGGGTCTGGTCCGTGGTCGGATCGCAGCAGGTCGTGGGCGTTGCCGGGATGCTGCCGTTGTAGTTCAGGTCGCTGTTGGTGATGTCCGTCTTGTGCCGCTGCAGGAACACGCCCACGAGCCAGTCCAGGTTCGTGTGTGCGGAGGAGGCAAGCCGGAACTCCTGGCCGACCACCCTCTGGTCCTGGTTCTGGAACAGCAGGTCGAGGGGCTTCGGCTTCTTGGTGAAGTCGGTGATGCCGCGGTTCATCGACCAGAACTGCGAGGTGATGGAACTGAAGTTGATGCCGCTGTCGAACTGATGTTCGACCTGGAGCGTCGTCGATACCAGCTTGCGGACGAAGGAGGGGATGAAAAAATCGTCCACCGAGTAGCGGTAATTGTCCGCGGTATACGGCACGAGGGGCGCGTTGAACTCGTTGACCTTGTACTGCAGGTTCTCGTTCTGCGAGTTGTAGTTCTCGCCGTTGAACGCGAGGCGGACATTGGTCGTGCTGGTGGGTTCCGCCAGGAACACGAGGCGACCGCCGCGGTCGTGCGAGCCGCCGATCGTCTCCTGGTGGTAGGTGTCGTAGGTGTACCCGTCGCTGTTGTCCGAGTAGAGGCTCAGGCGCATCCCGAGTTTGTCGGCGATGGGCCCCGAGACCACGGCCGAGACGTTCCGGGTCTTGTAATTCCCCAGTTCCGCGGTCACCTCGTTCTGCCAGTTCGGGGTCGGGTCCTTGGTCACGTACTTGATGGCACCGCCGATGTTGGCGCCGCCGTAGAGCGTGCCCTGCGGCCCCTTGAGGACCTCGATGCGGGCGATGTCCATCGGACGCACCGTCTGTCCCTCGAAGAGCTGCACGTCGTTCATGTAGAAGCCGACGCCCTGCACGAGCTCGAAGGATCCGACCCCTCGCATCACGACCGCGGGTGAATTGTCGTGCGCCTCGAAGATGTTGAGGTTGGAGACGAGGGACCCCAGGTCGTCGAGCTGGGTTAGGTGGTTCTCCTTGATGACCGATTCCGGGATCGCGACGATCGAAGCCGGGATGTCCTGGATGCTCTCCGAGCGCTTGCGGGCCGTGACGATGACTTCCTCGAGCTGGCTGTCGCGCGCGGCGGGCGCCGCCGCAGGCTGCGCCGGACTGTCTTCGGCGCGCGCGCCCGGTGCCCCCAGCCCGAAGGCCGCGCCCACCAACAACGCGACCGCCCCCGCCCGCACGCGGAATTGCCGGTCCGCCGCCATCGCGGCCCCTGGAACATCGCGCATGTGTCTCTCCTCGTCTGGTTCTTCTGGACTTCTTCGACCGGCCTCGTCCGGGCCGATTCGGGATCGGGTGCCTTGCATTGCAGCGCCGCGAAGGACAAATAGACTGCAAGCGGTTGCATATTCCTTGCGAAAACCGGTGCTGTCAAGGAATACCCCCTGCGGCGTGCGCGCGCGCAACACCCACCTGCCTCGACAATCCATGCTGCGGCGCGATGACGACCGGGGAATCGCCGGCATTCGCGGCAAGGGGCTCCGCGGCGGATCGGGAAACGCGAGGGGACCCGTGGTTGCATGCGGTTGCGCGACAATTTGCATCCCGGATCGCGGTTCCCTGGACCCGGGAACGGGGGGCGACCCGGAAGCTCCGCCGTCAATCGTCGTTCAGGAACGGATCCTTGCCGAACGCGAGGTCTGGCAGCCAGGTCGAGAGAATGGGCACATAGGTGACGAGCAGGAGGAACGCCACCAGGATGGCGAGCCAGGGCAGCGCCGCACGGGTTACGTCCCAGAGCGATTGCCGCGTGACCCCCGCCGCGACAAACAGGTTGAGGCCGACCGGAGGATGCACGAGCCCGATCTCCATGTTGACGGTCATCAGCACGCCAAGGTGGATGGGGTTGATCCCCAGGCGGCTCGCGATCGGGAAGATGATGGGCGCGAAGATGAGGACGATCGAGGTCGGCTCCATGAAGTTGCCCGCGATCAGCATCGCGATGTTGATCGTCAGCAGGAACATCCAGGGCTGGACGTTGCCGCCCGCCATCGCCTGCGTGAGGGACTGGGGGATCTGCAGGGTCGTGAGGACGTAGGCGAAGAGGCCTGCGTTGCTGATGATGAACATCAGCATCACGATGACCCGGCCGCTCGCCAGGAGCACGGGGAAGATGTCGCGCAGCCGCAGGTCCCGGTAGACGAAGACCGCGACCAGAAACGCGTACACGGCCGAGACCGCGGCGGCCTCGGTCGGGGTGAAGGCGCCGGCATAGATCCCGCCCAGCACGATCCCGATGAGCAGCAAGCCCCAGGACGCATCGAGCGCCGCCCGCCCGAGCTTGCGCCAGCCGCCCCAGGGAATGCGCGGCACGTCGAGGCGCACCGAGGAGACGTAGATCGCCGCCATCAGCATGGCCGCAAGGATGAATCCGGGGACGATGCCGGCCACGAAGAGGCGCCCGACGGACTGTTCGGTGGCGGCGGCGTAGACCACCATCACGATCGAGGGCGGCAGGAGGATGCCCATGGTCCCGGCATTGATCACGACCCCGGTCGCGTACTTGAGCGAATAGCCGTTGCCCACCATCCCGGCGATGGCGATCGAACCCACTGCGATCACGGTCGCTGGGCTCGAGCCCGAGATCGAGGCGAAGAGCATGCAGGCCACCACCGCGGCCAGGGCGAGCCCGCCATGGAAATGCCCCACGGCGGCGTTGGCGAAGTCGATGAGGCGCCGCGCCACGCCACCGGTCGTGAGGAAGGTGCCGGCGAGGATGAAGAAGGGCACGGCGAGGAGCTCGTATTTCTGGGTCGCCTGGAAGAACTTGAGGGCGAGCGCGGCGAGCGACTCCTGCCCGAACAAGAGGAGGGTCAGGATGCTCGTGAGTCCGAGCGCCATGGCGATCGGCACGCCGACCAGCATGGTCGCGAGCAGCGTAACGAAGAGAAAGGCGATGCTCACGGGCGAGGCAGGTGGTCGTGCGCCCCGCCCAGGGTGTCGCGGCGGCCGCGGATCACTTCGATGGCAACCTGCGCCAGGCGCAGGCCCAGCAGTGAGAATCCCGCCGGCAGCATGCACATCAGCACCCAGCGCCGCACCGGCAGGTCGCGCGCGTCGCTGCCCAGGTCGCGCAGGTGGTCGACGAGCTCGACCGATCCCCGGATCATGAGGGCGATATAGGCAAAGCCCAGGAGGATCGCGACGAAGGTCGTCGCGCGCCGGCCCGCGCGGGGCAGCAGGTTGACGAGGGCATCGACGTTCATGTGCGCGTGGATTCGCATGGCGTAGGAGATCCCCGCCATCAAGAGCCCCCCGAACATGTAGGTGGTCGCCTCGAGCGACCAGACCCAGCCGGCATTGAACACGTAGCGGCCCACGACCTGCGAGAAGGTAAGGAGCACCATGCCGGCGAGCAGCACGGCAATGACGAACTCCTCCAGGCGGCCGAGCGCGCGATCAAGGGCGGAAAACAACTCGGTCCCCCGCGGCGGCCGGCTCAGCGGTTCGCCGCCTGCGCCGCCCGGATGAGGCCGGCGCCGATCTCGCCCTCGAACTGCTTCCAGACGGGCGCCATGGCATCGCGCCAGGCGGCGCGCTGCTCCGGCGTGAGCGTGTGAACGGTCGTCCTGCCGCTCGCCAGAACCTTGGCGCGATCCGACTGGATGCTCTCCTCGGCATTGCTGTCGTTGTACGCGGACGCGTCGCGCAGCGCCTGCTCGAGCCCGGCGCGGATATCGGCGGGGAGGCCGTTCCACCAACCCTTGTTGACGGTGACCATGTAGTCGATCACGCCGTGGTTGTCTCGGTGATGTGCTTTTGCGCCTCGAAAAACTTGAGGCGATAGATATTGGACCAGGTGTTCTCCTGGCCATCGATCACCCCGTTCATGAGCGCCTGGTAGACCTCGCCCAGGGCCATCTTCTGCGGGTTGGCCTTGAGCGCACGAAACTGCGCTTCGAGCAGGTCCGATTCCTGGATCCGGAACTTGAGGCCGGCGGCATCCCCGGGCAGGATGAGCGGCTTGTTCGCCGTGAACTGCTTCATCCCGCTGTGCCAGTAGGCAAGGCCGAGCAGTCCCCGGGGTTCGACCTCGCGCAGGAGCGCCTGGCCCTGGGCCGACTTCTGGAAGCGGTCGACCGCGGCCATGTCGTTGAAGAGGAAGGGCAGGTCGTAGAGCTGCAGCTTCTTGGTCAGGCGGTCGAACTTGGAGAGCGAGAGGGCGATCATCTGCACATTGCCCGCCGCCAGCGCCTCGAGCGACTCGTCATCCCCCATCAGCTGGGAATTGGGATACACCTCGACCTGGACGCGGTCCCCGAGGAGCTCCCGCGCGCGCTGCTGGAACCGGAGCGCGGCGCGCCCCTTGGGCGACTTCTCCGACACGACGTGCGGGAACTTGATGATGATGGGGGTCGCGGCCTGCGCAGCGCTGCACGCCAGGATCGCGGCCCCGCAGAGGACGGCGATGGCCAGTCTTCGCTTCACGGCCGCTCCCCCGTTCACGACAGACCGTCGTTCACGGGCACGTTCTCGGGTTCGAGCTCCATCCCCGCGGCGCGCGCCTGCAGGAGGAGCAGGGTCGAGAAATCCTGCTCGGTGAAGCCGTTGCCCATCTGCGCCTGGACGAGGTCGCGCGTGACCGAAGCCAGGGGGAGCGGCACCTCCAGGCGCCGGCCCGCCTCGAGCCCGAGGTCGAGGTCCTTGCGCAGGAGGTAGGGCGTGAAGGTGACATGGAAATCGAGGTTCACGAATGCCGGGGTCTTGTAGCGGCTGAAGACCGAGCCCATGACGCTGTTGTTCATGAAGTCGAGGAAGGCGCTGCGCGAGAGCCCGGCTTTTTCCGCGAGCACGGTGATCTCGGCAAGCGACTGCGTGACGACGCCCAGATAGACGTTGTGGCAGATCTTGGCGATCCGCGCAAGTTCGCCCTCGTCGACGTAGCTCACGCCGGCCTGGCCGAAGACGCGCACATAGGGCTCGCACTCCTCGAAGACCGCCCGCGGACCGGAGCAGACGACGGAGAGTTTCCCGGCCTTGATGACCTTGGCATTGCCGGAGACCGGGGAGGCCAGGAACTCGACGCCCAGGGCCAGGAGGCGCGCGCGCACCTCGGCCGATGCCTCGATCGAGATCGAGGAGCAATCGACGACGATGCGCGGATGGTCGCCGCCAGCAACCAGCAGGCCCCCGTCGCCGAAGAGGAGCTCGCGCAGGTCGTCCGAGGTCGAGACCATCGTGAACACGATGTCGCGCGTGGCGAGTTCCGCGAGCCGGTCCGCGATCTTCACGCCGTGGGCACCGAGCGGCTCGGCCTTGGCCCTGGTGCGATTCCATGCGAGGACATCGCACCCCGCCTTGCCCAGGCGGGCCGCCATTTCATAGCCCATGCGCCCGGTCCCGATCCAGCCGAGCCTGTGCCCGGTCCCTGCCGCCTTGCTCATCTGCCAGGCTCCTTTTCATCACGGTTCAATTCCGCAAGCCAGTCTTGCTCCTCGATCCCGCGCCGGACTTCGCGCAGGAATGCCGCCGAGTAGGCCCCATCGAATGCCCGGTGGTCGAAGGATTGCGCGAGGATCCCCACGGGGCGGATCGCGATCGTGTCGCCCCCGGGTCCCTCGATCACCACGGGCCGCTTTCTCACGCCGTCCGTCGAGAGGATGGCAACCTGGGGCTGGCTGATGATGGGGGCGGTAAAGAGCGTGCCGAAGGACCCCGAGTTCGAGATCGTGTAGGTGCCGCCCTTGAGCTCATCGGGCGAGAGGGACCCTGCGCGGGCGCGCGATGCCAGCGCCGCGAACCCGCGGGCGAGCTCGCGCACGCCCAGCCGGTTGGCGTCGCGCAGGACCGGCGCGACAAGGCCCTCGAAGGCGAGGTCGACCGCGATCGCCAGGTGCACTCCGCGGTGGACGATGAGCTCGCCGGCGCCAAAGCTCGCGTTCACATGGGGGAACTTCGCGATGGCGCGGCAGACCGCGGCGGCAACGAAGGGCAGGAAGGTGAGCGCGAAGCCCTCCTTCGCCTTCCACGACTCGCCCAGGGCCCGCTGCGCCTGGACGACGCCATCGAAGTCGACCTCGACCGCCTGCAGGGTGTGCGCGCTCGTTGCGAGGGATCGCACCATGTGGTCGGCGGTGGCGCGGCGGATGTTGTTGAGCGGGATGCGCTGATCGCCCCCCGATCGCGCCTCGACGGCCGCCAGCACGTCCTCGCGCGTGAGTCGGCCGTCCCGTCCGGTGCCCTGGATCGAGCTCGCGTTGATGCCGTGTTCGGAAAGGAGTCGCATCACCACCGGGGAATGGCGCTGGGCGTCCCGCTCCCGGGCGCCTTCTTCGCGCAAGGCCGGGCCCGCGGTCGAGGCGGCCACTGCGGGGGAGGAGGCTGGTGGCGGCGCGCCGGCCCCGGTCGGTACGGGCCGGGCCGTGGCGGGCTGCGTGGCACCGTCCCCGGAATCGAGGACGGCCAGCACGGTGCCGACCGGAACGCTGGTCCCGGCCGGAACCAGGATCGAGACGAGGATTCCCTTGCCCGGCGAAGGAATCTCCGTCGTGACTTTCTCGGTCTCGACCTCGAACAGTACTTCGTCGGCGGCCACGCTGTCGCCGGGCTTCTTGTACCAGGTGGAAACGGTGCCCTCGAGCACCGTCTCCCCCATCTGCGGCATGATGATATCCATGGCTTCGTCTTTCGCTACCAGCTGGCAGCGATGTATTTGGTCTCGAGGTATTCCAGCAGGCCCTCGTGCGCTCCCTCGCGCCCGATGCCGCTTTGCTTCCAGCCGCCAAAGGGGGCGGCGGGGTCCGAAACAACGCCGCGATTGATGCCAACCATCCCCGATTCGATGCGCTCGGCCACGTGCAGCGCCTTCGAGAGGTCGCGGGTATGGACGAAGGAGACGAGACCGAATTCGGTGTCGTTGGCGAGGGCCACCGCCTCGTCGACGGTTTCGAAGCTCGCGATCGGCGCCACCGGACCGAAGATCTCCTCGTGGAAGGCGCGCGCCTCGCGCGGCACCTCGGCGATCACCGTGGGCTCGTAGAAGTACCCCGCGCGCGCCGGGCTCTTTCCCCCCGTGAGGACGCGGCCGCCGCGATCGCGCGCATCCGCGACGAGTTCCGCAACCTTGTCCCGTGTCGCCGCGTTGACGAGCGGCCCCATCTGGACGCCCTCCTCCAGGCCCGGTCCGATCCGGACGGCGGCCATGGCGGCGGCAAAGCGGCGGGAGAACTCGGCGGCGACAGGCGCCTCGACATAAAAGCGGTTGGCCGCGGTGCACGACTCGCCGCCATTGCGGAGCTTGGCAATCATCGCTCCCGCCACGGCGAGATCGAGATCGGCGTCCGCGAACACGAGAAAGGGCGCGTTCCCGCCCAGCTCCATCGAGCACTTCACGATCCCGGCGGCGGCCTGCGCAAGGAGCACCCGACCGACCTCGGTGGAGCCGGTGAAGGAGAGCTTGCGCACGCGCGGATCGCGCAGCATGGATCCCACGATCTCCGAGGAGCGGCGCGAGGGCAGGACATTGATCACCCCGGGGGGGACCCCCGCCTCCTCGAAAAGCCTTGCCATCGCGAGCGCGGTGAGGGGCGTCTCCTTGGCCGGCTTGAGCACGATGGTGCACCCCGCCGCGAGCGCGGGGCCGATCTTGCGCGTGGCCATGGCCGCGGGGAAATTCCACGGCGTGATGAAGAGGCATACCCCGATCGGCTGGCGCAGGACGATCATCCGGTTGGCCCCCGAGGGTGCGGTGCCGATCTCGCCCTGCGCGCGCACCGCCTCCTCGGAGAACCAGCGCAGGAACTCGGCGGCGTAGGTGACTTCCCCGCGCGCCTCGGAAAGCGCCTTGCCGCTCTCGAGCGTGATGCAGCGGGCGACATCCTCTCGCCGGGCGATGAGGAGCTCGAACGCGCGGCGCAGGATCTCGCCCCGCTCCCGCGGAGCCCGTGCCGCCCAGGCGGGACCTGCCGCCGCCGCCGCCGCGACCGCTTCCTGGGCGTCCTCGACGCCCGCATCGGCAACGTCCGCGATGGCCTCGCCCGTCGAGGGATCGCAAACCTGCAGGCGCGCTGCGCCGCGCGCGGCGCGCCACGCACCGCCGAGGTAGAGCTCGCGCGGCACCCAGGCCAGGCCCGCATCCATCAGGCCGCGCCCGCTCGAAAGTCCGCGACGCGAAGGACCTCGTCGACGATCTTCGCGACCGAGGGCACCACCGCGTCCTCGAGCGCGTCGGCGGCCGGAAGCGGCATGTGCGGGGTCGTGATGCGCACCACCGCCTGGTCGAGATCGTGGAAACACTCCTCGGCGACGATCGACGAGATCTCGGCGCCCCAGCCGCACAGGCGGGGGTTCTCCTCGACCGTGAAGAGGCGCCCCGTGCGCCGCACCTCCTCCAGGATGGTGCGGGTATCGAGCGGCACGAGGCTGCGCACGTCGACGACGGTCGCCGAGATGCGATGGCGCTCCTCGAGGATCGCCGCGGCCTGCAGGGCGCGCGGCACCATGGCGGCGAGCGCCACGAAGGTGATGTCCCGGCCGCGCCGCAGCACCCGGGCCTCGCCCAGGGGTTGCACGTATTCCCCTTCGGGCACTTCGCCTTTCACGGAGTAGAGCGACTTGTGCTCGAAGAAGAGCACGGGGTCGGGGTCGCGGATCGCCGCGGCGAGCAGGCCCTTCACGTCGGCGGGCGTGGATGGCGCAACGACCTTGATGCCCGGGATGGCCATGGCCCAGTTCTCGACGCTCTGGGAATGCTGGGCGCCAAAGCGCGACCCGGCGCCATTGGCGGTGCGGATGACGAGCGGCATGGTGAACTGGCCGTTGGTCATGTAGCGGGTCTTGGCGATCTCGTTCGCGACATAGTCCCAGCAGCAGGCGAGGAAGTCCGAGAACATGATCTCCGCGATGGGCCGCAGGCCGGTCATGGCAGCGCCCATCGCCGCCCCCAGGATGGCGAGTTCGGAGATCGGCGTGTCGCGCACGCGGCGCGGCCCGAAGCGATCGAGGAGTCCCACGCTCGCCTTGAACGCGCCCCCGGCGCCGCCGATGTCCTCGCCCAGGAAGACGACGCGCTCGTCGCGCTCCATCTCCTGGGCGATGGCCGCCGCCACCGCGTCGCGATAGCTCAGTTCCGCCATGCCGTGCCTCCATCGGCCCACAGATCGGTGAACGCGGTCTCGACCGCCGGCGGGGGCGAGGCCTTGCACTCCTCGGTGGCCCGCTCGACCTCGGCCATCGCCCTGCTCTCGATCGCCTCGAGCGTTGCCGCGGGGATGCCTGCCTCGAGAAGTCGGTTGCGATAGGCCGGCACGGGATCGCGCGCAAGCCACTCCTCGAGTTCCCCGGGAGGCCGGTACTTGGCCGGATCGGCCCGGGAATGGCCGCTGTGGCGGTAGGTCTTGCACTCCACGATCGAGGGGCCCTCGCCCGAGCGCGCACGGGCCAGGGTTTCCCTGGCGATCGCATATACCGCGTCGGCGTCGTTGCCGTCGACGATGATGCGCGCGAGGCCGTAGGCCGAAGCGCGGTCGGCGGCCGGATGCTCGATCGGGATGACGTCGGCGATCGGCGTGTACTCCATGTAGAGGTTGTTCTCGCACACGAACACGACGGGGAGTTTCCACACCGCGGCAAGATTGACGGCCTCGTGGAACGCACCGATGTTGGTCGTGCCGTCGCCAAAGAAGGCGACCGCGACCTGCTTTGTCCCGCGGTACTGCGCCGACCAGGCGGCTCCGGCCGCGATGGGCAGGTGCCCGCCGACAATGGCGTACGAGCCCATGACTCCGTGCTCCACGCTCGTGAGGTGCATGGAGCCGCCCTTGCCTGCGAGCAGGCCGCAGGTGCGCCCCATGAGTTCTCCCAGCACCCCGGTCATCGAGGCGCCCCGGGCCAGCGTGTGGTGATGGCCTCGGTAGGTGCAGAAGGTGTAGTCGTCCTTTTCCATCGCAAGGCCGAAGCCTGCGGCCACCGCCTCCTGCCCCAGGGCGAGGTGGCTCGTGCCCTTGACGAGGTTCTGCAGGAACAGGTCGTAGGCACGCTTCTCGCAATAGCGAAGCTCCACCAGCAGGCGATAGAGCTCGAGCCGGGTCTCGCGCCCGGGTGGCGCGGGCTTGGGGGTCGGGGTCGTGGCACGGGTCATGGGATCCTCGATGCGGGCCTTGGCATCAATACCGGTTGGCGACCGGGAGCTCCTGCGCCGGGAAGAGGCTGATCACCTGCGCGCCGCGCGGGGTGACGACGATCTCCTCCTCGATGCGAGCCGCCGAGACGCCGTCGCTCGCGGGACAGTAGGTTTCGACCGCGAAGACCATGCCTTCGCGCAGCTCCATCGGGTCGTCGATCGAGGTGAGCCGGGAGATGATCGGGCGTTCGTGCAGGCCCAGGCCCAGGCCGTGGCAGAAGTTGAGGCCAAAGGCCGCCATCTCGGACTCGAAACCGATCTCGTCGCAGGTCGGGAAGGCAAGCGCGATCTGGTCGGTCGTCACGCCCGGGCGGATGCGGTCGATGGCGCGGTCCATCCACTCGCGGGCGCGCTGGTAGGCGTGGATCTGCGGCGCCGAGGCGCGCCCCACGCTGAAGGTCCGGTAGTAACAGGTCCGGTATCCCATGAAGGACTGGATGATGTCGAAGAAGGCCTGGTCGCCGGGACGGATCAGGCGGTCGGTGAAGTTGTGCGGGTGCGGGCAGCAGCGCTCGCCCGAAATCGAGTTGATCGCCTCGACGCAGTCCGATCCCATCTCGTAGAGGCGCTTGTTGGCCATGGCGACGATCTGGTTCTCGCGCACCCCCGGCTTGAGCGCCTCGAAGATGTCCTGGTAGACCCCGTCGACCATGGAGGCGGCGATGTTGAGCAGGGTGATCTCGTCGTGGCTCTTGATCTGGCGCGCTTCCAGCATGACCTGCTGGCTGTCGCGCACCTCGATGCCGGCGCGCTGCAGCTCGAACATCATGGGCGGCTCGATCACGTCCACGCCCAGCGGCATGCCGGCCACGCCCTCCTCGACGAGGATGGCCTTGATCTCCTCGGCCGCCCGGCGAAAGAGCCCCGCGTCGCTGTGCACGGCGCCGCGCAGGCCCAGGAGCCCCGCCTTGCAATGGCCCTGGTGCAGCCAGGGGGCGTGCAGGCGGTGGTGCCGCGCCGCGGATCCGAAGTCCCAGATGTAGGGATCGCCGTTGCCGGTCAGGAGCGAGTAGCGCGTGAGCTTGTCGCGGGCCCATTCACCGATGACCGTGCTCGTGGTGTAGCGGATGTTGTGCTGGTCGAAGCTCAGGAGCGCGCCCAGGCCCGAACCCTCGAGCGCCTTTCGCACGCGCGCCAGGCGGTAGGAGTGGAGGCGCCGGAAATTGACCCGCTCCTCGAAGTCGACCTGCATCTGCCCCGGCGCCTGGAGCGGCCGGTCCCACTGGTGCCGGGGATCGATGTCATCGGGCAGCACGATCCGCGGCTCGCCGGCGTGCCGGCCGGAGCCCCCGGGGGCGCCGTGGTCGTGCTCGTGGCCGTGGCCGTGATCGTGATCTGGGTGTTCGTGATGTTCGTGCGGTTCGTGGCCCATCGCGCCCTCGGACGTTGCACTGCAACGGTTTATGCAAACGCCTGCATTCCCGGGACGGGATAGTAGGCCCCGGGTCCGGGCGGTGTCAATTCCGCGGCGGCCTGCCTCCGGCAAACGCCGCCTCTGCGCGCCTCCCGGGCAACCGCGCGTGGCTACAATCGCAGGCATGAAGGCTCCGGCGCGCAGGAAGCCCGTCTCGCGGGTCACGATCCGCGATGTGGCCGCACGCGCGCAGGTCAACATCTCGACCGTCTCGCGGGCGCTCAATCCCGAGACGCGCCATCTCATCGGCGACGAGGCCGTGGTGCGGGTGATCGAGGCCGCCCGCTCGCTGGGGTATCGCCAGAACAAGCTCGCCTCGGCGCTCACGAGCGGCCGCTCGCATGTCGTGGGAATCCTCCTACCCGACATCGAGAACGCGGTCTTTCCCCCGATCGTGCGCGGGATCGAGGAGCGCCTCTCGGTCGAGGGCTATGCCGTGCTCATCGCCAATGCCGCCGGTTCGGCGGCCGACCGCGAGCGCGTGCTCGAGCAGATGTTCGAGCGCCAGGTCGACGGCCTTGTCGTGGCCACCGCGAGCCGCGACGACCAGGTCGTGCGCCGCTGCGCTCTCGAGCACGTCGCCGTCGTCCTTGTGAACCGCTCCGAGGAGCACCGGCTCGCGCCCGAAGTCGTGAACGACGACTTCTACTCCATGCAGATGGCGATCGACCACCTCGCGGGCCTGGGGCACCGGCGCATCGGCCATGTCGCCGGCCCCACGGCGCTCGCCACGGGGTACGCGCGCCTGCAGGGCTTCCAGATGGCGGCGCAGCGAAACCGCATCGCGGGCACCGTGGTGGTCGAGGCGACCGAGTTCACGCGCGAGGCGGGCCGCATCGCCTGCGCGGAGCTCCTGCGCCGCCACCGCAATACGACGGCGATCGTGGCCGCCAACGACCTGCTGGCGCTGGGATGCTACGACTCGCTCTCGGCGCGCGGGCTGCGCTGCCCGCAGGACGTCTCCGTCGTCGGGCACAACGACATCCCCCTCGTCGACCTCGTGCATCCGCCGCTCACGACGCTGCGCATCCAGCACCGCGAGATGGGGCGCCAGGCAGCCCAGCTCCTCCTGGCGCAGATGCGCTCTCCGGACACCAAGCCCGTGCGCATCACCCTGGCGCCCGAGCTCATGATCCGCGGCTCGACCGCCGCGCCGCCCGCCGACTGAATCCGGATCGACGGGCACTCGCAAGCGGTTGCATCACGTTTGCAGCCTGGGGCCGCCGCCTCAGGGCGCCGGCTGGATCGACGTGATCACCGGCGAGAGCCGCCCTTGCCGCAGATCGAAGCGAACGGCCTGCCCGGGCGCGAGGCCCTTGAGCAGGGCCGGGTCGGTCACCTTGAATTCCATGGTCATCGCGGGCCAGCCCAGTTCCCGGATCGGCTGGTGATCGAGGGTGACCCTGCCGCGCTCCACATCGACCTTCCGGACCACGCCAAAGCCATGCGCCGTCGCGGCGGCGTCGGGTCTTGCCTTGGCGTCCGCACCCGCGTCATCGCCGCAGATTCCCGGGTGCGGGAGCCATACGAGGAAGAGGACGAGGCAGGAATGCAGGAATCGATTCATGAGGTGGCTCCTTCCAGGAGATCCGGGTCGTTTCTCAGCCCGGCGATCGCGGTCCCGTGCCGGGCGCAAGCACTTCGTGTTCCATTCCCGCGTTCGAGACCCGCTCCCGCAGGAGGGCCCACGCGGCCTCGATCTGCTCGCGCGCGCCCTTCACCCCCAGTTCGATATGCCGCCGCACCGGCCGCCCGTCCTCGTCCTCGCCCACCGAGGGCAGGCTGAAGGTGCGCACGCCGGGAAAGCGCTCCTCGACCTCCAGCATGAACGGGATGATGCTCGACTCGTTGGTGTGAAAGAGGAGCATCGAGCGCTCGGTGGCGGCGAACGAATGGAAGCGGTCGGCGTAATCGGCGTCGAGCACCGCCTCGATCATCGGCCAGGCCATCACCGGGAAGCCGGGGACGAAATGGTGGTGGTCGACCGAGAATCCGGGGATCCCGTTGTAGGGGTTGTCGATCAGGCGCGCGCCACGGGGAAACTCGCCCATCCGCAAGGCCCGCTGCGCCTCGGGGGAAGCGGGATCGCGCACGCCGCGCCGTTCGATCGCGGCAAGGATTGCCGTGCGCGCCTGGGGATGGAGTTCGATCCCGACCTCGAGGGCCGCGGCGGCCGCCTGGCGCGTGTGGTCGTCGGGCGTCGCCCCGATGCCGCCGCAGGAGAACACGATGTCGCCGCCCGCCAGGGAGCGGCGCAGTTCCCCGGCGATGTGATCGCGCTCGTCGGGAAGGAATCGCGCCCAGGAGAGCGCCAGTCCCCTTTGCGCGAGGATCGAGATCACCTTCGCTAGGTGGCGGTCGGCGCGCTTGCCCGAGAGGATCTCGTCGCCGATCACATACAGGCCGAAGCGTGCCTCAGGTCTTGCGGGCCGCAGCAAAGGCCGCCTCCAGCCGGTTCAGCATGGGCCGGTTGTGGGACTTCGTCTGCCGGCTCCAGTGCTTCATCGCCTTCTCGATCTCGCGCAACTGCGAGTTGGCCGCCTCGTTGTCGCCGATCGAGAGCAGCCAGATCGCGAACTCGGCGCGGGCATCGACCGTGCCAAAGCGCGTGACCGCCGAGTGGAACTCGTTGCGCGCGGCACCATGCTGGCCCGCCAGCGAATAGGCGTTGGCCAGCAGGGTCGACACCGCTTCGGGACGAAAGGCCGGGCTGTCCTTGCGGATCGCCTCGGCCAGATCGATTGCCGGACGGGCCTGGCCATTCTCGAGGCGCGCCCGCGCGGCGCCAAATCGCATCTCGGGGTCGCTGGCAAAGGGACCCTGGAGGCAGGTTTCATAGAGCTGCGCGGCCTCGGCGTGCGAGCCCGCCTCCAGCATCGCCGCGGCAAGGCGCATCTGGTTCTGTGCCGTGGGGGTGAGATCGAAGGCCTGGCGCGCCTCGCGCAATTCGCGCTCGGGGTCGAGGCTCCTCGCCGCGGACAGCACCGACTTGCGCACCGTGTGCTCGAGCCGCGTCCCGGGCAGGTACACGGCGAAGAAGTAGGCCACGCTCCCCAGGAACGGGAACGAGAAGAGGATGAAGAGCCAGTAGGTCTCGCGCCCCGAGCGGACGCAGTGGACGGCAAAGAAAATGGCGATGAGGACGTGTAGGCCTAGGCCGGCAAAAGGCATGTTCGATCCCGGATTGCGCCGCGCTGTGACCGCAATTTATCCGAACCCATCCCCGGCGAGGCGGACCATGCGACGGTAAGCGGCACATTACCGACCGATTTCCGGTTTTTCGCCCCGCATCACCCGAATGCGCCTCAAAGATTCACGGGGCCTGCCGTAAGGGTCGGAGAACCTTGAAAGCAAAGGAAATCCGATGAGCATCCAATCGATCCCCAGCGGCCTGAACCTCCTGACCGCCTTCCATCCGGCCACGGCGAACGCCGCCGGCGCACCACCCGCGGTGCAAGTCGCAGGCGGCGATCCCGATGGCGATCACGACGGTGGCTCCGAAGGCGCGGAGCGCTCGCGCGGCGGCGGCGAAGGCTTCAAGGCCCTCATCGACGCGATCTTTACAGCCCTGGGCCAGTCGGGCGTCCTTTCGGGCGGAACCAAGGCCCAGGCACCCGGTGCCGCGGCCTCGGGCTCCGGCTCCTCGACGGCTCCCGCCGCGACCACCCCGGTCACGACGACACCCGTTGCCGCGTCGACCGTCTCCGGCGCTTCCGGCTCCTCCGGCGCATCGGGCACCGCGGGCAGTACCGGCACCACGGGCACGACCCCGGCCTCGGGCACTTCCAGCGCGAGCGGGGCCTCTACGGGATCCACGCCCGCGCAACCCAGCCTCTCCGATGCGCTCAACGCCCTGCATACGTTTCTGGACGATCTCATGCAGGCGCTCAAGCCCGCGGGCGGCGGACACGGCGGCCACCATCACTATCACCATGGCGGCGGCGTCGGGCAGCAGTTGCAGAGCCTGATTTCCTCGCTCAACGCGGCG